>Ga0209020_1000358_pt1 | contig 60319 bp, 36 predicted proteins | sample PinacodermBB_FD_187298 | JGI IMG/M metagenome (GOLD analysis project Ga0209020, IMG submission 187298) | Host-associated microbial community of the marine sponge Aplysina aerophoba from Gulf of Piran - sponge pinacoderm, lysed by bead... | ecosystem: Host-associated > Porifera > Sponge >... | reverse complement strand
ACAAAACCCTGGCCAACCGAACCTGTAACACAAGACGGCAAGTGGCTCCCTGCGCCGCAGCAGAGCGCACCCCGGGCCGCTGTGCAGCCGCGCAAGAGAACTGTACCCGTCCTTTGTACCCGTCCACGCAGCACCCGCTGCGGGGGCAAGGTGACAGGATAGTCACAAGGGCGTGTAGAAAGGTGTCATTCCCTACTCCAAACTACAATTCCTGGCAACCGGACAGTTCCATGCTTCACGCGCCCACAACAGCCCCTGCCGCCACATCCGTGCACTTGACCGGCAGACCTGGGCGAGCCCTCCCCCGCTCCGGCCGTCACACCGCCGTCCCCTGTATCTGCCCGTATGACAACTGCGGCCGAGCGTTCATTCAACCCAGCGACCTGAAACGCCACCTGAGAATCCACACCGGAGAAAAACCTTTTACCTGCCCGCATGAAGACTGTGGAAAGTCTTTTGCACTCCTGACAACCCTGACACGACACTTTCGTACCCACTCAGGAGAAAAGCCCTATGTCTGTTCGTATGAAAACTGTGGACGTGCGTTCACACAATTGAGCACTCTGAAAAGCCATATACGTACCCACACCCGGGAAAAGCCATTCCGGTGTCCCTACCCAGGCTGTATCAGTGCATTTGCCACTTCATCCAGGCGGATAAAACACCGGCGCACCCACTCGGGAGAAAAGCCTTTTCGCTGTACACAGACAAACTGTGAAAAGGCATTCACACAATCAGCCCATCTGAAAAGGCACCGGCGTATCCACTCAGCAGCCTATATTCCCTGTCCCCGGGAAGACTGTGGATACCTGTCCACACAACCTGACAACCTGAAACAACACTGGCGCGTTCACTCAGGAGACAAGCCTTATGTCTGTACACAAGAAGGCTGCACACAGATATTTGCACACGCAAGCAATCTGACCAGACACTTGCGTACTCACTGGAGAGAAAAACCCTTTGTCTGTCCATACGGAGGCTGTGGACATTTGTTCGCATACCAGACCAGCCTGACAAGGCATGCGCATACCCACTCACCAGGAAGAAAGTCTTTTTTCTGCCCTTGGGAAGGCTGTGCACATGTATCCGGACAACCCGACAATCTGAAAAGGCATTTGTACACCCACACCGGAGAAAAACCCTTTGTCTGTCCCAGGCAAAGCTGTGGATACGCAGCCACACACCCGGCCAACCTGAAAAGACATATGAACGTCCACGCAGGCGCAAAACGCTTTGTCTGTCCCAGGCAAGGCTGTGAATACGCGACCACACACCCGGCCAACCTGACAAGACACAGGAACGCCCACTCAGGAGAAAAACCCTTTGTCTGCCCGCGCCAGGCCTGTGCAAAAAAGTTCGGCCAGTTCAGCCATATGAAAAGACATCTGGACACCCACACCAAAGCACGTTCGGGTAGTGACGCTCTCAAGGGCAGTAAAAAGAGGATCAGGAAAAAAAGAGGCTTGCCCGACCTCACAGGCTCGCCCAACGCAGAATCCGCCAGGTCCCGCTCCCGGGCAGACCGCCGCCCCCCTGTTCAAACACCAGGACACGCAATGCATTGGCCTCTTCACCGCGCAAAGAGGTCTCATCGCTGTCATTACCCGGAGTGCAACAGGTGCTTGGTGCAGGTCCTCGCGCTCAAAATGCACCGGCATCGCCATACCGGCCTGCAAGCTTGCATCGGCTCGGCCAGGAGCGGTGAACCAGAGTTTGCACAAAAGCGCTCGCTACAGGCCCCGGTCTCTCCCCCTGCCGAAGACGGCTCCTGTCGGCTTGTGCCAGCCAGACTCCCCGTCAGGCACGCATCCCCCCTGACAATCCATCAGTGTCGCCGCACCGGCACAGGGCCTTGTCCCGGCCCTGACAGCCAGGGTGACATGTTCACAAAACACAAGAACCACAAACCGCAGGATCGCCATCGCACCCGTAAGCCAGAAGCCGGGCCGGCCCGGCTGCGGCACGCCCCCCGGAATTTACACAGGCCCCCTGCCAAGGCAAAAGCCTCAGCTGCCGCAGGCCCGGAGAAGAACCCTTCCCCCCTCTGCGAACACCCGACATCCATCCCTGTCTGCCGCCAGCCAGGCATGAAACGAGACCGACGGGGCACCCCGGTGAAAAGACACAACAGACATGGCGTCGCACCTGCCCTGCCCATTACCAGCCCACTCCCGGCAAGCCGCTACTGTTCTGTTATCGCCTGGGTGTCCGGCGGCGTTGTTGTGAAAAGCACGCCACAGGAAAAATAAAAATCCGACCACCCCAACCTGTCATAGAAAACGGCAAGCGTCTCCCTGTGCCACACAAGAGCGCACCAGCCTCAACGAACAAGGACAGGGCTACACCACCGGGCCTGCACGGTCATGTCCCCGTCCCCTACAAACCGCGAACAGGGCCGGCCACATGGCTCCTGGCACACAACCTGGCCTTGCGGTTGCAGGTGACGCGCGGCCACGGGCAAGGCTTGCCAGGGCACTATCTGTCTGTCTGTTCTGTCCGTTGTCGCTCAGTGGCCAACCGGTACGCAGCAAACACCTTGAGCAAGATGACAACCTTGTCACAAGGCCGGCAACAAATGACCGATTCTGCACTCCAAGTACCCGCCCGCCACCACCGGACAGCCTGATGCAGCCTACGCCCACAATTTCCTCTTCGACCGCATCAATACCCGTGACCGGCCCTCCACGCACCGGACGCCACGTCCGCCGGGACACAGCCGTCCGGCGTATCCGGCCGCAAGACAACGGCGGCAATCATGATGACCTCAAAAGGCCGCGCAGCCGTGGCTACCATGGTGCCTGTCCCTATGAAAGCTGTGGACACAGGTTCACAACCGCAATAAAGCTGGCAAGACACCTTCGCATCCACGCCGGAAAAAAGCCCTTTGTCTGCCCTTATGAAAGCTGTGGCTATGCGTCCGAACGATCAGGCCCCATGACAATCCATGTACGCAGGCATACCGGAAACAAACCGTTTGTCTGTCGCTACCAGGGCTGTGTACGTGCATTTGTGGATTCAACCAAGCTGACACAACACCGACGCACCCACTCAGGAGAAAAGCCTTTTGTCTGCCCATTTGAAAGTTGTGGACACGCCTTTTCACAATCACCGCATCTCAAAAGACACCTGAACAGCCACCTGGAAGACTATGTTTCCTGTGCCTGGGAAGGCTGTGGATACCTGTCCACACAACCTTACGACCTGAAACGACACTGGCGCGTCCATTCGGGAGAAAAACCTTTTGTCTGTCTACATGAAGGCTGCGGATACACGTCTGCACACTCAGGCAATCTGAACAAACACCTGCGTATTCACTCGAAAGAAAAACCCTTTGTCTGTCCGCGTAAAGACTGTGGACATTCATTCACATACCAAATCAACCTGACAAGACATATGCGCATCCACTCAGGAGAAAAACCCTTTGTCTGCCCCTGGGAAGGCTGTGGACATGCGTCCCGGCAATCCGGCAATCTGAAAGTTCATTTGTACACCCACACCGGAAAAAAAACCCTCGCCTGTCCCAGGGAAGGCTGTGCATACCAGGCCAGCCACCCGGGCCTTCTGAGAAGACATCTACGCGTCCACTCAGGAAAAAAACACTGGGTCTGCTCCTGGCAAGACTGTACATATGCATCCATGGATTCAAGCAAACTCAAAAGACATGAGCGCGTCCATTCAGGAGAAAAACCCTTTGTCTGTTCACATGTACGCTGTGGACGTTCGTTCTCACATCAGATCAGCCTGACAAGGCATATGCGCCGCCACTCAAGAGAAAAAACCTTTGTCTGTCCCAGACAAGGCTGTGGACACGCAAGCAGACACCCCGCCGGCCTGACGGGGCATATGCGCATCCACTCAGGAGACAAACCCTTTGACTGCCCCCGCGCAGACTGTGCCAAAGCGTACGACCGGGCCAGCAACCTGCAAAGGCACCTGAAGACCCACACCAAAGCAGATCCCGCCAGTGACCGCCTGGAAGGCAGTGACAAGACACGCAGGAACACAAGAGGCCTGACCGGCCTCACAGAATCGCGCAACGCAGCATCCGCTTGCTCCTGCGCCCGGACCAACGGCAGCACACCGGGACACGCACAGCCGCAGCCGCTTCCGCGAGCAAGGAGGCCCAAGACCTGTCATTCCCCGCACTGTAACAGAAGGTGCGCGCAACTGCCGGCGCTCAAAATGCACCGGCATCATCATGGCGTCACACCGCCCGGGCTCGGCCCTGACGGCAAGAATGGAACAAGATGGGCAGGGCTCAAGACCCACAAACCGCAGGGTCGCGTTCGCACCGGTGCTCCAGAGGGCCGGGCTGGCCAGCTGCGCCACATCCCTTGTAGATCACACAGGCATCAGTCACGCACAGCGCGGCAGTTGCGGCCAGCGCGCACTGGAGACTGGCCCGCTGCCGCAGACAGCTGTCATCTGCTCCCTGACTGTCGGCAAGCCGGCATGACAAGAGGCCAGCGGGAAGCTCGCCTGAGAACGCAGAGCCGTCAGAGCATCGCACCGGCCCCGGCGACAAACGGTGCCCCTCCTGCCAGTCTCCGCTGTTCCGTTATTGCCTGGGTGTCCGGCGGCGTTGTCTATAAAAACGCAGCACCGGGAAAATAAAATCCTGGCCGAGCGCGCCTGCAGCAGGAGACTGCAAGCTGTTCCTCACTCCCGGGAAGCATGCACTGTCCTCAGCCGTAGTCCCGGCGCTGGACAGACGGCACCCAGGCGCAATAATCCTGCAGCTGGTGCCAGGAGACACACAACCGGCACAAGGAGTCTCGGTCCGTCCATTGTTGCCTGCGCCAGGAAGCTCCCGCCAGCCATCTGTTCTGTAATGGAGGAAAGGCAATGGAGGAAAGGCAATGGAGGAAAGGCAATGGAGAAAAGCTTGCCACCAACTAACCAGGCCGTTACAAGGCAGGTAACAAAAAACGGGGGGCTGCACTCCAAGCCTCAACCAGTATCCACCGGACACCCCCTATGCTGCGCAGGCCCACAACTTTCTCTGACACCGCATCGCTACCTGTGCCCGGCCCGGCACGACACGCAGCCCCTCGCTCCCGTCGCGACACAGCTACCACGCATAACGGCCGCACTCAAAAGATCAGCAACCCCGGCGACCTGCAACAACAACTGAGCACCCTTGCCGGGCCAAAGCTCTTTATCTGTCCGCACGAAGGCTGTGAACGAGCGATTGCATCATCAGAAAGTTTCGCGCTGCACTGGCGCGTCCACTCGCGCGAAAAACCCTTTTTCTGCCACTATGAAAACTGTAAATACGTGTCCGAACACGCAACCAACCTGGCAAAACATCTGCAGGTCCACACCCGGGGAACACTCTTTGCCTGTCCACACGGAGGCTGTGGACGCGCGTTCATACAATTACACAGGCTCAACTACCACTTGCGTGCTTCTCATAGCAAAGAAAGACACGTTGTCTGCCCCTATGAGGGCTGTACACAACTGTTCATGCACGCAAAAAACCGGAAAAATCACCTGCTCACCCACACCGGGGAAAAACCCTTTGTCTGTCCCTGGGAAGGCTGTACATACGCCTCCGTACAATTAGCCGGCCTGCAAAAACATATGCGCACCCACACGGGGGAAAAACCCTTTGTCTGCCCCTATGAAAACTGTGGACATGCGTTCACACAGTCTGGATCCCTGACAGCACACTTGCGCACCCATACCGGAGAAGCACCTTTTGTCTGTCCCCATAAGGGCTGTGGGCGTGCGTTCCGACAATCCTCCCGCCTGACACAGCACTTGCGTGTCCACTCCGGAGAAAAACCCCTTTCCTGTCCCTATGAAGGCTGTGAGCATGTGTTCGGACTGTCAGAGCACCGGAGAAACCACTTGTATAGCCACTCGGGAAAAAAACCCTGCCCCTATGAGGGCTGTGCCCATGCATCCATACACTCAAGCAGTCTGAACAGACATATACGCACCCACGCAGGGAAACAGTCAGGGGACAAGCTCCTTGTCTGTCCACATGAAGACTGTGGACATTCATTCACACACCGAATCAGCCTGACAAGGCATGCACGCATTCACTCAGGAAAAAAAGCCCATGTCTGCCCCTGGGAAGGCTGTGGATATGCGTCCACACGGGCAGACAACCTGCAAATACACGCGTACAAACATATCGGTAAAAAACCCTTTGCCGGTCCCTGGGAAGGCTGTGGCTACACAAGCACACATCTGAACAACCTGATGAACAGACATATGCGCATCCACTCGGGAGAAAAACCCTTTGTCTGCCCGCGCGCGGGTTGTGCAAAAGAGTTCAGCCAGCGCAACAACCTGGAACGGCATCTGAACACCCACACCAACGCGCATCACACCGGCAAACGGCCTTGTCGCGGCTCTGACGGCACGGATGGAAAAACAGGCACAGGACGCAAGACGCACAAACCGCAGGGGCGCATTCGCACCGGTGCTCCAGAGCTGCTGCCTGGCCACCCGGGGCACACCCGTTGTGGTTCACACCGGCATCGGCCACGGGAGGCGCGGGGTAGAGCCTGGCCGGCGTCTGCGGACAGCTGTCACAGGTTAATGACAAGAGACCAACAGGAAATTCGCCTGGGAACACACAACACCTGGCGCATCGCCCCTGCCCCGGGAAGAATCCCCGAAACCCCATCTGAGCACCGCTGTTCTGTTATCGCCTGGGTATCCGGCGGCATTGTTTACCGGTCCCCACCACCGGGCAAAGCAAGCTCCGGGCAGGCACGCCAGAAGCAGGGGCAAGCCACTCGCGCCGCTGAAAACAAGCGCCCCGCTATCACCGGACGAAGACAGCCCGCCACAGCTGTCTGCGGCAGAGAAGAGAGATCAAGGTAACAATCTGGTCACAACAGCGACTGGCCAGAGCCCATTGTGCAGTCCAAACTACTACCACACGCCAGCGGACAGCCCCATGCTGCACACACCGACAAGGTCTCCGGCCCCTGCGCCACTGCCCGTAAAAGGACAACCACTGCGAGCAGGACAGGCTGCGCTCACCAGAACCAGAGCACACCTGCCAACCGGCCGTACCTGCTCCAGACAATCCGCTGTGCGCATCGGCCCTCGACATGAGCGGTGCAAGCTGCTGAACCACCCCCGCGACCTGAAAAGGCACCACAGAACCCACACCGGAGGAAAAACCTTCGTCTGTCAATACGAAGGTTGTGAACGTTTGTTCACGGCAGCAGGCTCCCGCAACAGGCACCACAGAACCCACAGAAACGCAAAAACCTTTGCCGACACCCATGAAAGCTGTGGGAAGGCGTTCGCACGCTCAGACAACCTGAAAGCACACCGGCTCCCCCACGCAGGAGCCAAGCGCTTTATCTGTGCCCGTGAAGGCTGTGAGAGAGCCTTCACACGGCCAGGCTACCTGAAAGCACATCTGCTCGCCCACTCAGGAAAAAAACCCTTTGCTTGCCCTCGTGAAGACTGCAGACAGGCGTTCACACGAACAAAAAACCTGAAAACACATCTGCTCGTCCACTCCGGAAAAAGGCCCTTTGTCTGTCCACACGAAGGCTGTGAGAAGGCGTACATGCGGGCAGACTACCTGACAACACACCTGCTCGTTCACGCAGGAAAAAAACCCTTTGTCTGTTCATACCAGGACTGTGGATATGCGTCCTCAATAACCAGCAACCTGAAGCGACACCGGCGCACCCACTCAGGAGAAAGACCCTTTCTGTGTTCATATGAAGGCTGTGGACGCACATTCGCACACACAACCAGTCTGACGTACCACTTGTGCTCTGTTCATACAAAGGAAAAAAGATACAGCTGCCCTTATGAAAACTGCGGATATCTGGCCACCCAATCCAACCAGCTGAGCAGACACCTGCGCATCCATACCAGCCGCTTTGTCAATCCACGTAAAAGCGGGGAACACAGGTTCGTCACATCAGACAATCTGACAAGGCTCAGGCTTGCCCACACCACGAGCAGACTCGCCACGGAAAGACGCTATGGTTGCAAGCCGGACAGCCATGAAAAACGGTTCAGGGGGAAACAGCGCCCGGCCTCCAACAGGAAATCGCAGGATCAAAAGCCCGCCTGTTCCCGCATCCAGACGGACTGCGGTACAAAATTCAGCCACCAGGGCAGGCATCTGCACCAGCTGAGCGGCAAGAGGGTGCATGCCCGTCATTCCCCGGCGTCTGGCCAGCATAGCGGCCCCCACGAAGGCGGTCACCTGCGGTTTCCACCACAGCGATCATTGCAGCCCCAGGGCCTGCCCCCTGTCGGCGCAGGACACCTTCGCTGTGCGCCTGCCACTTGCGAGCGGCCCTGCACAGACACATCCCCTCGTCACACACCGCAGCGCCAGCACACTGCCCAACGGCCTGGTTTCTCTCCGGGCGCCAACACCCGCAAAAACGGCAGGAAATACAGGGTGCCCGGCCCGCACGGCCGCCCTGGCACCCGTTCCCCGGCGGCCTTTGGTGTCCGGCACGCCCGCTGTGGTTCACAGCAGCAGGAAGCGCATCAGCTCCAGCAGGCACGAGCCGGAGCCTTGCGCCCTGGTACAAACGCCCGTCATCCATTCATGCATCCGTTCATGAAACGAGGCCAGCAGAATGTAGCGGTGAGACCACACCAAGGGCACAGCACCGCACCGGCTCAAGAAAGAACCACCGCAACCCCGGCAAGGCACTACTGTTCTGTCATCGCCTGGGTATCCGGCGGCATTGTTCACAGGCCGCCACAACCTGCTGCACGCATCCCTTACCGACCGAACCTGTAGCAGGAGGCTGCAAGCCAGGCCCCGCCGCAACACTGGCCCGGTATCAGCAGACAAAACCGCTCCCGGGCGTCCGTCAGCCGGATGACTGCAACAACTGGCGGGAACCTGGCCCGACGCTATGGCATTGTGAAGCCTTGTTCCCGTCAGTGCCTGCACCGCAGACAAGGCTTGTTACCGGTGTCTGCTGGAGAGAAGAGAGATCAAGCTGACAAGATGGTCACAACGACGGATCCCCACAGAAAACTTTGCACTCCAAACTCCCAGTTGCTCCCAACAGGACAGCCCTATGCTGCACACATCGACAAGGCCCTGCGCCTGCGCGTCACAGCCCGCAAGCCAGCACGCCCTGCAAGCGAGATACGCCAGACTCCCCGGAGCTACAAGCTGGCCATCAGCCGGCCACTCCTGCCTCAACACCCCCGTTCTGCCGCTCAATCCCCGCCAGGACTGCTGCGAACTGTTGCACCGCCCCCGCGACTTCAAAAAGCCCCTGCAACCCCGCCCAGGCACCAAATACCTTGTCTGTCCCCATGAAGGCTGTGAATATGCATCGCTACACTCCAGCAACCTGTCGCGACATCTGCACGTCCACCGCCACTACAAACCCTTTTTCTGCCCCTATGAATACTGTGAATATTTCTCACTACTGCCACACAATCTGACAAGACATCTGCGCACTCACACTCTCCCGAAACAGCTTTCCTGTCCCTATGAAGGCTGTGGACGCTTTTTCCGGGAACCAGCCCCCTGGACCCGGCACCTGCAAACCCATACCGGCGCAAAACCCTTTGGCTGCCCACATGAAGGTTGTCGACAGGCGTTCGCACGGCCAGACCACCTGGAAACACACCAGCTCATCCACACCAGGAAAAAGCTCTTTATCTGTTCCCATCAAGGCTGCGCAAAGGCATTCATACGGTCAGACAACCTGAAAAGACACCGGTTCTCCCACGCCGAAGAAAAACCCCTTACCTGCCCACACGAAGGCTGCGGACGTGCATTCCTCTGGCCAAGCCACCTGAAAACACATCTGATCGTCCATTCAGAAGGAGAAAAGCCTTTCCCCTGCCCGGAGCAAGGTTGTGGACGCGCATACACAACATCCACAAATCGGAACAAACACTTGCGCACGCATTCGGACACAAAGCCCTTTCCCTGTGCATACGAAAGTTGTCGACGCGCGTTCGCATACGCTTCCGGTCTGACATACCACGTGCGTACTGCTCATACACGCACAAAACCCTACAGCTGTCCTCATGAAGACTGTGGATATTCGTCCGCATCCTCCACCCATCTGACAAACCACCGGCGTACCCATACCCGCACCCGTGTCGCTCCCAACGCCCTGTCCACACCTGCACACGCCAGTTTGCGGCGCACGCAAAGAGGCCTGCGCAATGCGCCTGTACAAGCTCACAGCAGTCGTAGCATCACGCCGGTGCAGGAGACAACCACCGCAAACCCGACAAGCCATTACCACTCTGTGATCGCCTGGGTGTATGGCGGCGTTGTTTATCAGGCCCCACCAGCGCTCGCCCCTGCAGGTCGCACCTGTAGCCGGGGATTTTGACATCTTCCCCGACCTGGGGGATTGTCAAGGACATGCCAACAACCGCCGGGCAGCCGTTTTGATCGCATCACCCAATGACACAAACCTGCCGGGCGGATGCCATGGCGTAACAGGACGCCAGACAGCGCGAGCCATCACACCAGAAAACCCTGCCCGTCGCTCTTTGCCTGGCACCGGGCTGCGCACCCCGGCAAGGCCCGTCAGAAAAACGCTCGATCAGGATAACAAGATGGTCACAAGCGCGGATAAACAGGGGTAGACCCTGCACTCCAAACTCCGGCTGATCTCCACCGGACACCCCTATGCTGCACAGGCCCTCAAGACCCTCTACCGCTGCGTCAATGGCGGTGACAGGCCCTGGCAAGAAAGAGCCCACTCCTGTCAAAAAAACAGTTTCCCTGCATGTCTGTCCTCATCATGACTGCGGCAAGCTGTTCAAGCAGGCCTGCGGCCTGAAGCAGCACCTGAGAAGCCATAGCGGAGTAAAACCCTTTGTCTGTTCACACCCTGGCTGCGGATGTGCATTCACACGAACTGCCAGTCTGATGCACCACAAGCGCATCCACAAAGGAGAAAAGCCTTTTGTCTGTCCACATGAAGGCTGTAGATATGCCTTCACACAAGCCAGCAACCTGACAAGACACAGGCGTCGGCACTCAGGAGAAAGACCTTTTGTCTGTCCCCATGAAGGCTGTGCTTATTCGGCCACACAATCAGGTAACCTGAGCGCACATTTGCAGGTCCACTCACGACAAAAATCCTGGATCTGTCCGCAGCCAGACTGTGGATATGCGTCTGCACACTCAGCCCACCTGGCAAGGCATTTACGCATCCACACCCCCAAAAAAACCTTCACCTGTCCCCGGGAGAGCTGTGGACGCAAGTTTGCACAATCAAGCGGGCTGGCACGGCATTTGCGCATCCACTCAGGAAAAAAACCCTTTGTCTGTCCGTATGAAGGCTGTGGGCATGCGTCCACACAATTGAGCAACCTGAAAGTCCATATGCGTCTGCACTCAGGAGACAACACCTACAACTGTCCACACGAGGGCTGCGCAACCCGGTTCACCCAATTCAAGAACCTGAAAAGGCACCTGCTCCGCCACGCCAGCAAGCAAGCTGCCGACTTGTCCTGCAAAGGCCCTGGCAACAGGCGTGCCCGCCAGGCTTCATCACGGACCTGGTCCCCGATCAACGCGCGGCCTTTCATGCCGGAATCTGGCCGCAAGCACCCTGGGCACCCGGACTCCGGCCAACGACTTTGGCTCTGTCCTGCGCAAAACCCTGGTACAAGCCGCGCATCAGCCAGGATGCCCGGACCGCGCCAGTTCACACCTGTTGTGACCGGTGTCCTGCAGGCGCGTTCCAGATTGTCCCACCAGGGGCCCAGGCGGCTGCTTCACCAGACACAGGGCAGATCCCGCGCAGCGCCGGCCAGCCACTACTGTTCGGTTATCACCTGGGCGTCCGGCGGCCGTGTTTTCAAATCCCCACCACCGGGAGAACAGCTCCCCGGCTGGCACAATGTGCAACCGGGGACTGCCAGCCGCTCCCCGCTGTGAAGACGAGCACCCCGGTCTCACAGGCCCGACCTGTCCTGCCGCCTGCTTACTTGAGCGTCGGCTGGATCCGGTCAAATGATCAGGGCAAAAGAGGACAGCACAGGCCGGCTGATACCATGGACAGCACAACGCCAGGCATCACCTGCAACCGGCAAAGGCTGCGCCATCCCTTGTTGCCAGGCACCAGCGGCGGCACGCGCCAGCACGGCCTCTGAGGAAAACGCTGGCGCAAGATGACAACAGGGTTACAAGGACAGATACATCAGCAGCCTGTGCACTCCAAGTCCCGGCTTATCTTCGCCGGACGACACCATGCTGCACCCCCCGACAACTTTTCCCTCTGCTGGCGCATCAACGCCTGAGGCGAGCCATGGCGAGCCGCCCCCCCGCTCCGGCCGTACAGCGTCCCGCCCATGTATCTGCCCCTATGACGATTGCGGCAAGCAGCTCTATCAACCCAGTGACCTGAAACGGCACCTGCGAGTCCACACGGGAGAAAAACCTTTTATCTGTCCCCATGACGGCTGTGGACGGGCGTACTCACAACCTGGCGGTCTGACAGATCACCTGCGTACCCACACAGGCGAAAAACCCTTTGTCTGTCGACATGAAAACTGCGGACGGGCGTTCAACCGGGCAACCCATCTGACAAGACACACGCACCTGCACACCAGAAAAAAGCGCTATGTCTGCCGCTATCAATACTGTGGACGGGCATTCAGACAGCCAGCAGATCTGGCCAGGCACCAACACAGCCACCCGGGAACAAGAACCCTTGTCTGCCCCTGTCCAGGCTGTGCCCGCCCAAGCTTGCCATCAAGCAACCTGAAGACACACCTGCGCGTCGCCTTACACGAAAGACCCTTTGTCTGTCCCCACGAAGGCTGTAGACATGCGTTCACCCAGCCTGGCGGTCTGACACAGCACTGGCGTGTCCACACCCGGGAAAAAGCCTTTGTCTGTACACAAGCAGGCTGTGGAACCTCTTTCAACAGAGCCGGCCATCTGATACAGCACTTGCGTGTCCACACCGGCGAAAAACCCTTTGTCTGTCCGTATGAAGGCTGTGGACTGGCGTGCGCGACCTCCGGCTCCCTGACCAAACACTTGCGCGTCCACTCAGGGACAAAACCCTTTGTCTGTCACTGGGAAAGCTGCGGACGTGCGTTCACACAATCTGGCGATCTGGTACGCCACTTACATGTTCACACCGGGGAAAGACCCTTTGCCTGCCCACATGAGGGCTGTGAAGATGCGTTCAGGAGATCAGGCCATCTGGTGCAGCACTTGCGTATCCACACCGGCGCAAAACCTTTTGTCTGTCCGCAGGAAGGCTGTGGACGTTCGTTCTCACAGCACGGCAACCTGAAAGCCCACCGGCATACCCACACAGGAACAAAACCCTTTGTCTGCCCATACGAAGGCTGTGGACGTGCATTTGCAGACTCTGGCAACCGGACCAGACACTTGCGCACCCACTCAAGGAAAAAAACCTTTGTCTGCCCGTACGAAGGCTGTGGACGTGCATTTGCAGACTCTGGCAACCGGACCAGACACTTGCGCACCCACTCAAGGAAAAAACCCTTTGTCAGCCCCCACGCGGACTGTGCAAGCGCGTTCCACCCGTTTGACAAGATGAAACGTCATCTGCGCACCAGTCCAAAGAAAAACCCCGCAGATCCGGGCTGGACGGCCAGGGACAACGACTCCGGAAAAAAAAGACGACTGATCGCCGGCACAGGATCACAGCAAGCACAATCAGCGCATCCCGGCGTCCTGGAAGACTACAGCCCCAGGTTCAGGCACGCGGACGCTCTGAAGACACCTCTGCGCAGCCAGGGCAGCAAACAGTCCCATGCCCGTCATTCCCCGGCATCCAACAGCCGCCACTTGAGGTCCTGGACTGCGAACCTTCACCCGCGCCCTGGCAAGCGACCGCGCCTCTGTCCTTATGAAGGCCAGGCACAGGGCTTTTCACCACGACATCCAGGACAGCCCCCGTTTTTGACGCATGCCAGCAAAAGGCGCCATCGCCCTGCGCCCGCACCATACGCCTGGTCCCTTGCACGCAAATCCCCCCGGAAAACACATGGGAGTCGGCAGATCGCCAAACGACCTTGTCTGTGTCCGGACGGCAACAGCGCATGCTTCGAACGAAACAAGATGCTCAAAATGCACGACCGCACACGTACCAATGCCTCCGGGGCGCCCGCTGCCGGCCCCATGCACATCCGCTCTGGTTCACACCGGCTCACACCATGGAAAGAACCTCAGTTTCAGCCTGCACGGGGGGGAACCCTGCCCACTCTGGCAGACGTCAGCTATCCGTTCACAGAACATGGCCGGCGCCATATTCTGGCGCACGAGCACAACCGACGCCGCGCCACACCGGCCCCGGGTATCACCCCGGAAACGGCGGCACGCCACTACTGCTCTGTTATCGTCCGGGTATCCGGCGGCGTGGTTCACAAGCCTCCACCAGCGGGAACCCAATACCCTGGCTGGCAGAATCTGTAGCAGGAGACCTGCTGCCATTCCCCGCTGTGAACAAGAGCCTCCCGCTCCCGGCGCGCACAGACGGCGGTGTTCCCCCGGAGCCGGGCCAGCGGACTCTTGCCTGTGCCGTCCCGGACAGCGCACTGGCCCTGAGCCTGATGACTGCAACAGCCAATGGCCCCCTGCGACTGGCGCCAGGCCCAGGCGCGACTGCAGACAGCCGGTGCCAGCGCACGAAAGAAGCGGTGCACCGCGCTTGTGACCCAACACTTGCGGCCCTCGTCGGCAGTGTCCGTCGGCAACAAGCTTGATCAGGGTGACAAGATGGTTACAGGGACGGATAGCTACAGACCGCTTCAGCACTCCAAACACCAGCTGATCTCCACTGGACCATCCTATGCTACACGCCCCGACCCGTTTTCCCTCTGCCGCCGCCTCAACGCTTGAGACGTGCCATGGCCAGCTGCGCACCCGCTCTGACCACAAGGCTCCCCCCTCTCATTTCTGCCCGTATGACAATTGCGGCAAGAAAATCTATCAATACAGCGATCTGAGACGGCACCTGAGAATCCACACGGGGGAAAGACCTTTTGTCTGTCCACATGAAGGCTGTAGACATGCATTCAAACAATCAGCCCACCTGACGAAGCACCGGCTACGCACTCACGCCGCAAAAATCTCCTTTGTGCGTGCCCATGAAGGCGGTGGCCATGCGTTCCCTGACAAGCGGACAGGGCACTGGCGTCCTGTCCACACCCGGGCAACGCCCTTTGTCTGTTTATATCAAGACTGTGGACAAGCGTTCACACGAGCCAGCCATCTGAAAATACACTGGCGCATCCACACCGGAGAGAAACCCTATGTCTGTCTGCATGACGGCTGTAGATATGCGTCCGCCCGATCAGGCGATCTGAAAACACACCTGCGTATCCACTCCGGAGAAAAAAACTTTGTCTGTCCACAGGAAGGCTGCAGATATTCGTGCACCCGATCAAGCACGCGGACACGGCACTTACGTATCCACACCGGAGCAAAACACTTTGTCTGTCCCGACAAAGGCTCGGGACGCCTGTACGCAGAAGCCGGCAGCCGGGCAAGACACCGGCGCGTCCATACCAGGCAACGGCCGTTTGTCTGTTCATACGAAAGCTGTGGATATGCGTTCGGACAACAAAGGGATCCGGGAACACACGGGAGCCGCCACACCCAGACAACCGCCCCTGCCTCTTCATATCAAGCCTGTGGACAAGCATTCACCCGAGCCAGCCATCTGAAAATACACTGGCGCATCCACACCGGAGAGAGACCCTATGTCTGTCCGCATGACGGCTGTAGATATGCGTCCGCCCGATCAGGCGATCTGAAAATACACTTGCGTGTCCACTCCGGACAAAAACCCTTTACCTGTTCATATGAGCACTGTGGACGTTCATTCGCACACAAAACACATCTGACCGTGCACTGGCGTATCCACACCGGAGAAAAAAACTTTGTCTGTCCGCATGAGGGCTGTGGACGTCCGTTCACACAATCAGGCACCCTGAAAAACCACTTGCGTATCCACACTGGACAAAAAATTGTCCCGGCCCATTCGAAGGCTGTGGACAGGCATTCACAAAAACCGACAACTGGACAAGATAGTTGCGCGTCCACTCAGTCCACTCAAAAGAAACAGCCTGTGTCCAGCCGCGCAAGGAAGCTTTGCCCGTCACTGCGGCCCCGGCACTGACTGGCACCCACCGGCAATGTCCTTGACATCCTCCCCGTCCTGAAGGCCGGGGCTTGCCGCGCCCCGGGTCCGAAAGAACGCTGGATCAGGGAACAAGATGGTCACAAGGACGGATAAATGCAGACAGCCTCCAGAGTCCAACCTCCGACTGGTCTCCATCGGACAACACTATGCTTCACTTGCCTACAATGTCTTGTGCCTCCCACATCAGCACCACGGGCCAGCCATGGCAAACGGCCCCTGGCTCCAGCCCAAAGACCACCGCCCCAGGTATATCAAGGCTTGGCGACTGCGGCACAGAGCCCCATCAATCCGGCAAGCTGAACAGGCACCCTGGGCGACGCACTGGAAAAAAACCTTTTGGCTGTCCCAATACCGGCTGTGAACGTGCCTACGCACTATCAGGATCCCTGACAAGACACCTGCACACCCATGCACGAAAAAGGCCCCTGGCCTGTCCACAGGAAGGCTGTGCAGCTTCGTTCATACAATCAGGCCATCTGATACAGCATTTACGTGTCCACACCGGGGAACGGCCTTTTGTCTGTACACAGGAAGGCTGTACAGCTTCGTTCAAACAATCAGCCCATCTGATGCTGCACGGGCGTATCCACACCGGGGAAAAACCCTCTGTCTGTCCACATGAAGGCTGTAACTATTCGACCACCCATTCAAGCAACCTGACACAACACCTGCGTGTCCACTCCAGAGAAAGACCCTTTGTCTGTACCTATAAAGGCTGTGGACATTCGTTCATACACGCGCCCAATCTGAAAATACACTGGCGTGTCCACTCCCGGGAAAAACCCTTTGGCTGTCCGCATGAAGACTGTGCAGGCTCGTTCACACAATCAGGCTCCCTGAAAAGGCATTTGCAGCGCCACACAGGACAAAAACTCTTTATTTGCCCGTACGAAGACTGTGGACGTGCATTCGCAGAATTGGGCATCCTGAGCACACACAAACGCCGCCACTCAGGAGAAAAGCCCTTTGTCTGTACCTGGGAAGGCTGTGGACGTTCGTTTACACAGGCAGCTGCCCGGTCAAGACACTTCCACGTCCACACAGGAGAAAAAACCTTCGTCTGTCCCTATGAAGGCTGCGGACGTTCGTTGACACGGTCACTCTATCTGGCGCGACACTTGCGCATCCATGCCGGAGCAACAAAAGAAAAGCCCTTTATCTGTCCACATGAAGACTGTGGAAGCGCTTTTACTCAAAAAATCCATCTCAAACAGCACCGGCGCATCCACTCAGGAGAAAGACCCTTTGTCTGTACTTATGAAGGCTGTGGACACGCGTTTACACAGTCAACCGCCCTGACAAGACACTTCCACCTCCACTCAAGAAAGAAAAAGTTTTTCTGTCCACAGACAGGCTGTGGACAAGCGTTTACGCAGTCAAGCAGCCTGAAAACCCACAGCCATACCCACACAGGCAAAAGACCCTTTGTCTGCCCCTACGAAGGCTGTGGACGTGCATTTGCAGACACTGGCAACCGGACCAGACACTGGCATACCCACACAGGAACAAGACCCTTTGTCTGTACCTGGGAAGGCTGTGGACGTGCCTTTACAGAACCTGGCAACCGGGCCAGACACTGGCACGTCCACTCAAGAGAAAAACCCTTTGTCCCTGCGCGCAAGGACCACACCAACCGGTTCAGCCCATTTGACCGGATGAAACGCCCGCCAGACACCAGACCGAAAAACAGCCCAGCAGCTCCGGGCTGGACGGCCATGAAAAACGACTCAGGGACAAGAAAAGGCTTGACGGGCGGCATAGGATCACACAATCGGGAATCAGAACATTGCCACCGCCGGGAAGACCGCACCCCAGAAATCAGACACAGGGAAATGGCGCAAAAGCCGCTGTCTGGCCTCAACGCAAAGTCTCTCCAGACCGGTCATCACCCGGAATCCAACGGCAGCTTTTTACCATCTCAATCGCTGCACATGCACCGACACACTCACACCAGGAAGCGATCTTGCGTCCGCCCCTGCAAGAACCCATGCGAGCAGTCCTTCACGCGCAAGGCCCCCGGCAAGACGCATCCATGCCGCCCCATTGGTCCACGCCCTTGTCTCTGTCTGGACGACATCCATGGAAACAGGCTGGCACGCCACAAGAGGCTCAGACCGCACAGCCAGCTTCACACCGGTGCATCACAGACGCTCCCGCAGCACACCGGCTGCCGTTCAGCCCGTCATCTGCCATGGAGTGCGCATCAGCGCCGGTCAGCACCGGGCAGACCCTTGCCCACTTTCAGGGACACCAGCCCTGCGTCCCTGGCAAGAATCGCGCGCGATGCCCGGGTGAGAACTCACGACAGGCTCGACTCTACATGTGCCCGGGAGACAAGCTGCGCGAACCTGCAAGATCACTATTGCTCTGTTATCTTCGCGGTATCCGGCGGCGTTGTTTACAAACCCCAGCCACCAGGAACACACAAACCTGGCCGATCAAACTTGTCGCCGGGGACCCTCAGAGGCTACCGGCTGTGAAGCCGGGCTGTCACAGTGTCCTGCCCCGGACAACGCGCACCCAGGCCCTGAGCCCCTTCAGTCCGGGGGACTTCAACAGACAGCGCCACCCCTGCGCCTGATGCTTGATGAAGCGCAACAGCAGGCGACAGGCACCCGCGCTGCGGGAAGCTGTTCCCGTTACCGGCTGGTAGCCGCCAGAAATATCCGCAGCAACAGAAGGCAGTCAGGGTAGCAAGATGGTCACAAGGGCAGATAAGTCAAACGTCTGTGCACTCCAATCTCAGGTTAATCTACTTACCGGACACCCCTATGCGGCACTCTCCGACACTGTCTTCTGCCCCCTGCTCGCGCATCAACGCCTGCGGTCAGCTGCGGCGAGCGGCCCCTGGCTCCCGCCGGAAAACCCCGGCCTCATCTGTCGCAAGGCATAACAACGGCCGCACAGAATTCCATCAATCCAGCCATCTGAAAAGGCACCTGGGGACCTGGATTGGAGAGCTCCCCCAGGTCTGGCTCAAAGCAGGCTGTGAACGGGCATCCGCACCATCAGGAGCGCTGACCAGACACCTGCGCATCCACTCAGGGACAAAGCCTTTTGTCTGCCCACAGGAAGGCTGTGCAGCTTCATTCAAACAATCAAGCCATCTGATACAGCATGTGCGTGTCCACACCGGGGAAAAACCCTTTGTCTGTCCCTTTGAAGGCTGCAAACACGCGTCTGCACACTCAAGCAACCTGACAAAACACTTCCTCCGGGTCCACACCAGAGCAAAACCCTTTGACTGTCCCCGGGAAGGCTGCGGATATGCGTGCGCAACATCAGACGACCTGAAAATTCACTTGCGCGTCCACTCAGGAGAAAAAGCCTTTGTCTGTCCAGATGAGTGCTGTGGACAAGCGTTCACACAGTCAGGCGGCCTGAAAATCCACATGCGTATTCACACCGGAGCCAGACCCTTCGTCTGTCCCGATGCGCACTGTGGACAAGCATTCAGACAGTCAGGCGGCCTGACAGCCCACTTGCGTATCCACGCCGGAGCAAAACCCTTTGTCTGTCCTTACGAAGACTGTGGACGTGCATTCGCAGAATCAGGCGGCCTGACAAGGCATGTGCGCGTCCACACAGGAACAAAACCCTTTGCCTGTCCAAATGAGAGCTGTAACCGTTTGTTCACACAAACAAGCCACCTGAAAAGCCACTTGCGCATCCACACAGGAGAAAAACCCTTTGGCTGTCCCTACGCAGACTGTGGATATACGTCCACCCAATCAAGCTGCCTGAAAAGGCACTTGCGTGTCCATACCAGAGAAAAGCCCTTTGTCTGTCTGTATCAACGCTGTAGATGTGCGTTCGTGCAGGCAGCCCATCTGAGAGCGCACTGGCATATCCACTCCGGAGAAAAACCCCTGGTCTGTCCACAGGAAGGCTGCGGATACAGGTGCGCAATACCCGGTAAGCTGAAACGGCACTCTCAGGTCCACTCTGCGCACAAAACCCTGGTCCGTCCCCATGAAGGCTGGGAACATTCGTACACACCATCAAAAAATGTGGCAAGCCACGTGCGAAAAACGAAACAGCTGCCGAGTACCCACAGCGGCGCAAAATCCTGGCGTTATGGGCCAGGCAGCTGTGAAAAACAACGCAGGAAAAAAAAATGCCTGAAGATACCCACCCCACCCGGCTTCGTGCCTGGCAAGGACTCAGCGGCCTCGCCTGCCCAGCCAGGTTCATACAGACAGCAATCAGGGAGAGCGCCTCAGCTCCCGCAGGCACAAGGTGAAGCCTTGGCTGCTGCAGCAGCCACCAATCCTTTCATAAAAAAGAGACGGGCGGATGCCCGCGTGCGAACACCCGGCAGTCATTGCGCCACTCCGGCGCAAGGGATGACTGGCGCAAACCCGGCCAGCCACTACCCTGGCGTGATTGCCTGGGTGTACGGCGGTGTGGTTTACAAAGCCCGGCAAAACCAGACTCCTGGCAGGTCAAAGGCTCACCACTACCAGCAAGATCCCGGACTCACGGAGTCCTGGACAGATGCCCGGCCATCCCCGGGCTCCCGCCAGCCTGATACCCTGGTGAAACGCGGCTGCGGCCCTCGCCTGTCCGGGCTCAAGAGCGCGCCATCTGCCAGAAAGATTGGTCGGGAAACAACGGGAGCGGGGTAACAAGCCGGTCACAGGCACGGATACATACAGACAGCCGCTGCACTCCAATCTCCGGCGGCTTGCTACCGGAAACTCTCTATGCTGTACTCCTCGACAATGTCTTATGCCTCCTGCGGCAACGCCGGTGGTCAGCCTCGGCGAACCGTCGCGCGCGCCAGCTCCAGGCGGCAAACCGCCGCTCCCTGTATCTGCCCGTATGGCAACTGCTGCAAAAATTTCAGGAATGGCCACCTCCTGAAACGGCACCTGAAAATCCACTGCGAAGAACGAAACTTTGTTTGCCCCTATGAAGGCTGTAAACACGCATCCAGACATTCCAGTAATCTGACCAGGCATCTGCGTGTCCACACCGGAAAAAAACCTTTTCCCTGCCCCTACGAAGGCTGTAAATATGCGAGCACAGCATCAAACAACCTGGCAAGACACCAACGTGTCCACACCGGAAAAAAACCTTTTCCCTGCCCCTACGAGGGCTGTGGACATTTGTCCTCCCAATCAGCCTGTCTGAAACTACACTTGCGTGTCCACACGAGAGAAAAGCCTTTTTCTTGCCCCTGGGAAGGCTGTCAATGTTCGTTCTCCCAATCGGGCAGCCTGAAAATACACTTGCGTGCCCACACGGGAGCAAAACCTTTTTCCTGTCCATACGAAGGCTGTGGATATGCGTCCACGAACTCGGCCAACCTGGAAAGGCACCTGCTTGTCCACTCAGGAGAAAAACCCTTTGCCTGTCCCTGGCAAGGCTGTGGGCAGGCGTTCACCCAATCAGGCAGCCTGAGAATACACTTGCGTGCCCACAGGGGAGCAAAAGCTTTTTCCTGCCCCTACAAAAGCTGTCAATATGCATCCACCCGAGCAGACTGCCTGAAAATACACTCGCGTGTTCACACGGGAGAAAAACCTTTTCTCTGCCAATACGAAGGCTGTGAATATGCAGCCGCCCAATCAGGCGGCCTGAAAATACACTGGCGTGTCCACTCGAGAGAAAAACCTTTTCTCTGCCAATATGAAGGCTGTGAATATGCATCCGCCCAATCAGGCGGCCTGAGAATACACTTGCATACCCACACCAAAGAAAACGACTTTGTCTGTCCTCATGAAGGCTGTGGACGTTCGTACACACAACCAAACACCTTGACAAAGCCCTTGCGTGTCCACAAAGGGACAAAGCCCTTTATCGATCCTGGCCAGGACTGCGCAACCCGATTCAACCACTTCAGAAAAATGAAAAGCCTTCTGAGCACCCAACGCGAAACACAATCCTGTCGTTGTGAGCTGGACGGCCGTGAAACACAGCGCGGGCAAAAAAGACGCCTGCTTTTCTGCATGGGATCACAGAATGCAGAATCAGCATATTGCTACGCCCACGAAGACGGCTGTCCAGAACGCAGACACTCCGACCGGCTGCACAAGCGGCTGCCTGTCCACAGCAGAAAGCAGCCCCATCCCCGTCGCTCCCTGCAATCCAACAGCAAGGGCTTGAGTTGCCCGACTGCGAAAATGCAAACGCGCCCCCAGCCTGGTGAGCACGCTGGCCCCTCTGCTTACGACGGCCATGAAACAAGCTGTGCACCACAGCTCGCACGCCAGTCCCAGCTTGTGACTCAGAGCCACAAAAGGTGCTATCACTCTGCGCCCGCACCAGGCCAGAGGCCCTTGGCATGCACATCCAGCCTGAAGACAGATTTGAATCGGCACACCGGCGCAACGCCGCCAGGCCACTACTGCCCTGTTATCACATGGGTGTCCGGCGGCGTCGTTTACAGGCCTCCACCACCGGCAACCAACGCCCCGACTGGCAGAATCTGTAGCAAGTGCGTCTCCTGGGGCCTGTGACCCCACACCTGGCCGCATGCGCCCGCAATGCCCGGCGGGAAGACGCTTGACGGCGTGACAACATGGTCACAAAGCGGCAACAACAGACGGCCTCTGAACTCCAAGTCCCAGTCCATCTGCACCGGAAAACCTCCATGCTGCTCTTTTCCACACTTCCCCCTGCGCCAACGCCACTGACAGGGCATGGCAAGCCGCCGTCCCGCTCCGGCAGGAGAGCTCTCACCCTGCGTATCGGCCCTGATGACTGCGCCACAGCCTTCAACCGCTACCACCTGAAAAAGCACCGGAGAAACCGCAGTGGAAGAAAACTCTTTGTCTGTCCACATGAAGGCTGTGAGCAAGCGTTCTCATTCTCAAGCCATTTGAGGCGACACGCGCGTATCCACTCAAAGACAAAAACCTTCTCCTGTCCACACGCAGGCTGTGGCCATTTGGCCAGCCGGGCACATGATCTGCAATGTCACTTGTACGCTGTTCATGGCGCAGAAAAATCTTTTGTCTGCCCCCGTGCAGGCTGTCGCTATGCGACCGTCCAGCGCTCTGATCTGGCAAAACACTGGCGTGTCCATTCAGGAGAACGACCCTATAGCTGTCACTATGCAGGCTGTCGACGTTCGTTCAAACAGTCCAGCGCCCTGACAATGCACTTGCGTATCCACTCAAAAGCAAAACCCTTTGCCTGTCCTCAAGAAGGCTGTGGCTATTCATCCGTACGCGCAGGCGACCTGAAGAAACACACGCGCATCCACTCAGAAAAAAGAATCTGGGCTGGTTCACAGGAAGGCTGTACAGGTACCTTCGGGCGACGAAGTACCCGCCAAACCCACAGGCACTGCCAGTCAACAGCAAAACCCTTTGCCTGTCCTCGAGGAGGCTGCGGCTATTCATCCGTACGCGCAGGCGACCTGAAGAAACACACGCGCATTCACCTGGAAGCAAAAACCTACGTCTGTCCAGATAAAGACTGTGGACGTGCGTTCAAACGCACATCCACCCTGAGTACCCACTACCGTATCCACTCAGGAGAAAAACCTTTTCCCTGTTTGCATGGAGACTGTGGTCGTGCTTTCGTCCAAAAAGGTGCTCTGATATACCATTTGCGTACTGTTCATACCAAAGAAAAACCTTTTGTTTGTCCCCATGATGACTGTGCACGTCCGTTCGCCCACTCAAGCCACCTGACAGCACACTTGCACACCCACTCAGCAGCACGACCCTACGTCTGCCCTTATGAAGGCTGTAACTCTTCGTTCAAACACGCAAGAAGCATCAGGACACACTGCCACATCCACTCCGGCAAGAAACCCTGGCCCTGTCCCTATGACGGCTGTGGCCATTGGTTCCGGCAGCCAGGCATCCTGACCCGACACCTGCGTACCCACTCAGGAGAAAAGCCCCTGGTCTGTCCACATGAAGACTGTGGACGTGCGTTCGCCCGCGCATGGAGTCTGACAGTACACTTGCGCGCCCACCTGAAAAAAACCTCCGGTGCCTGCCCTGACGCGAGAACAGGCGACAGTCATGGCGCCACAGCTGCGCAAGAAACAATCAGCGCCAACCCGCCAGGGCACCGCTGCCATGTCATCGCAAGGGTGTCCGGGGGCATTGTTTACATGCCTCCACCACCGGCACAACACCCCCGTCACTGGCCGCGCCTGTAGCGGGACACTGTCAGTCGCTCCCCGACTGTCAACGCCTGACAGCCATGTCTCCACTGCAGCAGTCTGCGCTATCCGTTGCAAGGATGCTTGATCAAGATAACAGGATGATTACAGGAGCGAATCAACAAGGGCAGGCTGGGGATGGCGGGCCAGAAAAGGTTCCAGCGCAGGGACAAGACTGTCACCCGGACGAATAGAAAAGACAGGTTGAGCACTCCAGACACCACTCAACCTTCACCGGACACCATCATGCTGCACACCCGACCACTCTCCCCTGACGCCAGTACCCTGTCTGCAACAGGCCAACCTGGGCACCCAGCCCCAGGCGCCAGTCGGAAAAAGCGCAAACGCTGCGTCTGTCCGTACAACGACTGCGGCAAAATCCTCAGTCAATACAAAAGCCTGAAGATGCACCTGAGAACCCATACCGGCGAAAGACCCTTTGTCTGTCCCCATGAAGGCTGTGAACATACATTCACGCAGCGCAGCGGTCTGACATACCATTTGCGCGCGGCTCACTCCGGCAAAAAAAAATTTCCCTGTCCACAGCAAGACTGTGGACAGGCGTTCGCACAAGCAAGCGATCTGACAAAACACTTGCGTGTCCACACGCGGGGAAAGCCCTTTGCCTGTCCCTGGCACAGCTGCGGAAAGTCGTTCGCACAATCAGTCCACCTGAAACTCCACTTACGCACCCACACGCGGGAAAAGCCCTTCGTCTGTCCACAGGAAGGCTGTGGTTATTCATGCAGGCAGTCAAATGACCTGACAAGACACTTGCGTGGCCACTCAGGGGAAACCCCTTTTCCCTGTTGGCATGAAAGCTGTGGGCGTGCATTTTCACACGCACACGCCCGGCTCTACCATTGGCGTAGTGTTCATGCCAGGGAAAACCTTTTTGCATGTTCCCATGAAGGCTGTGACTATTCGTGCGCACAATCAAGCTACCTGAAAATACACAAGCGTCTGCACTCAGGAGAAAAACCTTACGTCTGTCCTCATGAAAGCTGTGGTTTTGCATGCAAGCAGTCAAGTTCCCTGACAAGACACTTGCGTCTCCACTCAGGAGAAAGACCTTTTCCCTGTTTGTATGAAGGCTGTGGACGTGCGTTTACACAATCAAGTGCCCTGATCTACCACTGGCGCGGTATTCATGCCACAGAAAAATCTTTTGTATGTTCCCATGAAGGCTGTGGACGTGCGTTTGCACAGTCAAATGCCCTTCTCTACCACTGGCGGGCTGTTCATGCCACAGCACAATCTTTTGTATGTTCCCATGAAGGCTGTGGCTATTCGTCCGCAAGTTCCGGCAACCTGACAATCCACCTGCGTCGGCACTCAGGAAAAAAACCTTTTGTCTGTCCGTACGAAGACTGTGGGTACGCGTCCGCACAATCATCCAACCTGAAAATGCACGAGCGTCTGCACTCAGGAGAAAAACCTTACGTCTGTCCCCATGAAGGCTGTGGTGATTCATTCAGGCGGTCAAATGCCCTGACAAGACACTTGCGTGTCCACTCAGGAACAAGACCTTTTTCCTGTTTATCTGAAGGCTGTGGACGTGTGTTTCCACAGTCAAGCGCCCTGCTCTACCACTGGCGGACTGTTCATGCCAGAGCAAAATCTTTTGTATGTTCCCATGAAGGCTGTGGACGTGCGTTTCCACAGTCAAGCACCCTGCTCTACCACTGGCGGGCTGTTCATGCCACAGAAAAATCTTTTGTATGTTCCCATGAAGGCTGTGGACAGGCGTTTCTACAGCCAGGTGCCCTGCTCTACCACTGGCGGGCTGTTCACGCCACAGAAAAATATTGTGTCTGTTTCCATAAAGGCTGTGGCTATTCGTGCGCAAGTTCCAGCAACCTGAAAACGCACTTGCGCATCCACGTGCGGACAAAGCCCTTTGTCTGTCCACATGAGGGCTGTGGTTATTCATGCAGGCAGTCAAATGACCTGACAAGACACTTGCGTGTCCACTCAGGAGAAAGACCTTTTCCCTGCTTGTATGAAGGCTGTGGACGTGCGTTTGCACAATCACGTGCCCTGATCTACCACTGGCGAGGTATTCATGCCACAGACAAATCTTTTGTATGTTCCCATGAAGGCTGTGGCTATTCGTGCGCAAATTTCAGCAACCTGAAAAGACACCTGCGTCTGCACTCAGGAGAAAAACCCTACGCCTGTCCGTACGAAGACTGTGGGTACGCGTCCACACAATCAGGCAACCTGAAAAGACACCTGTGTCTGCACTCACACCTGCGTCTGCACTCGGAAGAAAAACCTTTTGTATGTTCCCATGAAGGCTGTGGGCATTCGTTCGTACGACCAAACCAGCTGAAAAGACACCTGCGTCTGCACACACGCAGGAGAAAAACCTGACGTCTGGCCACATGAAGACTCTGGACGTACGTTAACCTGCCGGGAGTCGGACAGCGCACTTACGCGTCCGCCTGAGAAGAACAAGCCGGTGCCTGCCCTGGCGAGAGAACACACGACAGTCATGGCGCCACAGCTTCGCAAGAAACAATCAGCGCACATCCGCCAGGACACCGCTGTCATGTCATCACAAGGGTGTCCGGGAGCATTGTTTGCATGCCTCCACCACCGGCACAACAACCCCCTCACTGGCCGAGCCGGTAACGGGGCACTGTCAGTCGCGCCCCGACTCTCAACGCCTGATATGTCCCACTGCTGCAGTCTGCGCTATCCGTTGCAAGGATGCTTGATCAAGATAACAGGATGATCACAGGAGCGAATCAACAAGGGCCGGCTCTCGAGGGCGGGCCAGCAAAGGTTCCAGCGCAGTGACAAGACTGTCACCAGGAGGAATAGAAAAGACAGGTTGAGCACTCCAGACACCAGTCGACCTTCACCGGACACCACCATGCTGCACACCCTGCCACTCTCCCCTGACGTCAGCACCCTGTCTGCAACAGGCCAACCTGGGCGCCCAGCCCCGGGCGCCAGTCGAACAAAGCGCAAACGCTGTGTCTGTCCGTACAACGACTGCGGCAAAACCCTCAGTCAATACAACAGCCTGAAGATGCACCTGAGAACCCATACTGGCGCAAAACCCGTTGTCTGTCCCCATGACGGCTGTGAACATGCATTCACTCAGTACAGCGGTCTGACATACCATTTGCGTGCGGCTCACTCAGGCAAAAAACCCTTTCCCTGCCCACAGGAAGGCTGTGGATATGCGTTCGCACAAGCCAGCGATCTGACAAAACACTTGTATGTCCACTCCGGAAAAAAACCCATTGCCTGTCCTTACAAAAGTTGTGAACATCGGTCAGCGCGACCGGGCGAGCTGACACGGCATTTACGCACCCATTCGAAGACAAAACCCTTTCTGTGTTCCGTTGCAGACTGTGAAAAGTCTTTCACAAGAGCCAGTGCTCTCAGACACCACTCATGCACTGTGCATACCAAAGAAAGGCTTTTTTCCTGCCCCCGGGATGGCTGTGTCTATGCGTGCATAAAATCGACAGACCTCACAAAACACTTGCGTATCCATTCAGAAAAAAGATCTTTTATCTGTCAGCATGAAGGCTGTGGACGCGCATTCAAACAGTTCAGCGGCCTGATAAACCACAGGCGTATCCACTCAGAACGCAGACCCTTTGGCTGTTTACATGAAGGCTGTGGCCGCGCGTTCAAACAGTCCGGTGGTCTGGCACACCACCTTAACATCCACTCAGGAATAAAACCTTTTATCTGTTGGGATAAAAACTGTGATCAGGCGTTCGCACATTCGAGCACCCGGGCACACCATTGGCATGCCCGTCATGGCCAAAAAAACTCTGTTGTCTGTTCCTGGGAAGACTGTGGATCTTCCTTCACACAAGCGGGCAATCTGAGGTACCACTGGCGCAGCGTCCATATCAAAGAAAAGCGTTTTTCCTGTCGTCAGGATGGTTGTGCCTATTCGTGTGTACACGCCAGTGCCTTGGCACGACACTGGTGTATCCACCTGGAAAAAAGACCTTTTATCTGTTGGCACGAAGGCTGTGGACGCGCGTTCAAACAAAACAACGGCCTGATAGCCCACAGGCATGTCCACTCGCGAAACAATCCCTATGTTTGCACACATGAAGGCTGTGGATATGCGTCTACTCAATCCAGCAATCTGAAGAAACACTTGCGCGTCCACTCAGGAGAAAAACCCTTTGTCTGCCCGCATCAAGACTGTGGATGTTCTTTCAGCCAATCACACAATCTGAAATATCATTTGCGCATCCACGCCGGAGAAAAACCATTTAGCTGTTGGTATCAAGACTGTGGCCATTCGTCCAGACAAGCATCCAATCTGGAACGTCATGTGCGCGCTGTTCATCGCAACGAAAGACGCCTTGTCCTTCCACATGAAGGCTGCGACAACGCCTATGCAGAATCCGGCAAGTTGAAAAAACAGGTGCGCGACCATACCCGGGAAAAGGCCTTTACCTGCCCAGACGGGGACCGCGCAACACAGCTCACCCTGTGCACAAGGATGAAAAGGCCACTGAGCCCCCACAACGGCGAGCAACCTTGCATCGAGCCTTACGAGGGCCATGAAGACAGGTTCACGCACAAGCACTTGCTGCACGCGCAGGTGCTGGCCCATACCAGCGCAAGGCGCTGTCCGCTGGCGACAGGCGAGCGGCCCTTCGTGCCGCAATCCACCTTGAAGACACCCCTGCGCCAGCATGCCCGTCAACAACCCGGTCTTTATCCTGACGAGAGTGCTGATGACAAGGCTGGCACAACCATCACCGGACACAGGATGTTCCCACCCCGGGCTCAGGTGCAGGCCAGTGCCTCACAGGCCCCGCCTGCAAACTGCGGCACCTGCGCCACCTGCCCAGCAGACACCGGCCTTGCATGCCTCAAAAGAGGCCAACAGACTGCTCAGGCGAACATACATGGCCGTCACACCGCACCAGCTTTGGGAATCGCCACCAGACACCAGGGGGGCCACTACCGTTCTGTGATCGTCCGGGTATCCGGCGGCGTTGTTTACAAGACCTCCCCACCGAAACAAAAACCTGGCTGGCCGACACTGTAGCAGGAGACGTCCACCCGTCTGACCAGTGCGACAGATAACAGCTGCCGCCCCTTCTGGTGAGCCATCACAGCAAGCGCCGACCCGGAATGACCAGCGCCAGAACGCCCTGGCACAGTAACAGGGCGGTCACGAGGATGGATACATGACGACGGCTTCTGCACTCCAACCACCAGCCACCAGCCACCAGCCACCAGCCACCAGCCACCAGCCACCAGCCACCAGCCAGACTCCACCGGACACGACCATGCTGCGCACCCCGACCTCTTCCCGCACCAGATGCTCGTCTGTGACAACCCCACCAGGACGTGCAGCCCCCCGCTCCGGTCGCACAAAACGCATCGCCCGTATCTGCCCGTACAACGACTGCGGCAAAATACTCAATCAGTACAGCGACCTGAAAAGACACATGAGAACCCACACCGGCGAAAAACCCTTTGTCTGCCCCCATGAAGGCTGTGGACATACCTTCGCTCACCCCGGCAGTCTCATATACCACTTGCGCGCTGTTCATTCCCGGGAAAGACCCTTTGTCTGTCCCCATAAAAACTGTAGATGTTCGTTCATACAATCAGGCGACCTGAAAAAACATCAGCATGCCCATTCAGGAGAACAACCCTTTGCCTGTTACCATGAAAACTGCGGGCAGTTGTTCGCGCGCGCACGCGAGCTGAAACGACATTTGTACATCCATTCAGAAACAACTCTCTTTCACTGCTCCTATGAAGGCTGTGGATCTGCATTCAGACAAAAGAGCGGTCTGAGATACCACTTGCGTGCTGTTCATACCAAAGAAAAACCTTTCATCTGTACCCATGATGGCTGTGCATTTTCGTTCGCACAATCAGGTGACCTGACAAAACACTTGCGTGTCCACACCGGAGCCAAACCCTTTGCCTGTTTCCATAAAGGCTGCCGACATGCGTTTGCACAATCGGGCAGCCTGGCAAAACACCTGCGTACTCACTCAGGCGCCAGACCCTGGCTCTGCTCCCATGAAAGCTGCGGACAGGCGTTCGCTCAATCCGGTGACCTCCTGAGGCACTTGCGCGCCCACTCCGGTACGACAGGCTTTACCTGCCCCCATGAAAACTGTGGACGTTCGTTCACACGATCACCCAGTCTGAGATATCACTTGCAGGCTTCTCATGCCTCTGGAAACCCTCTGCCCTGTCCCCGCAGTGGCTGTGGACAGGCTTTCACACACGCCGCCAGCCTGACAAAACATGTGCGCGCCCATACCCGGGAAACAGCCCTTGTCTGCCCGTGTGAGGACTGCACAACACAGTTCAGCCGGGCAGGCAACCTGAAACAGCCCCTGAGCTCCCGCACCAGCGAGCCTGCTGGCGTCTGCCCTGACGCCAAGGATGGCAACACAATCAGACGACACAGGATGCTCAAATCCCAGGCGCGCGCTCACAGCCCGGCGGCGGCTCTGCCAGGGCACAGCGGTCGTGGTTCACACAATCTGCGGCCATGGGATGCGCATCAGCGCCAGCCAACAGGCAGGGGCACCCTGGCCACCAGCACTACGGACAGCGGCCATCGGCTCATGAAAAAAGGCCAGCAGGTGACTCAGGCGAGAACATACAGCCGTCATGGCACCGCGGCGGTCCATGAGATGGCCAGCCGTCGCCTGGCAAGCCACTACCGTTCTGTGATTGCCTGGGTATCTGGCGGCGTTGTTTACACAGCCGCAGCAGCGGGACAACACCATCCTGGCCGACCCAGGCTGTAGCAGGAAACGGCAAGACGCCAGGTCACAGTGACAAGGCTGTCACAAGAACGGATACAGGAAAGTACCTGCGCACTCCAATCCTTGAGCAGTCTCATTGGACAAGACTATGCAGCACAGACCCACAACGGCTCCTGGTGCCAGGTCCCTGCCTGTGACAGCCCCGCCATGGCGAGCTGTCTCCCGCTCCCGGCCACAAACAACCGCCACGCGTATCGGCCCTCGTGGCCATGGCGGCACCAGCTTCCATCACCGCACCGACCTGACACGGCATCCGGGAGCCAGGAGCTGCGCAAAGTTCTTTGTCTGTCCCAGGCAAAGTTGTGGGCATGCGTTTACACGCTCTGGCCATCTGACAGAACACTTGCGCATCCACACCGAAGAAAAACCCTTTGTCTGTCCCAGGCAAAGCTGTGGACATGCATTTACACGCTCTGGCCTTCTGAGAGCACACCTGTGCATCCACACCGGAGAAAAACCCTTTGTATGTCCCCATGAAAACTGTGGATATGCGTCCGCGCGATCAACCGACCTGACAAAACACTTGCGTGTCCACTCCGGCGAAAAGCCCTTTGTCTGCACCTACGAAGGCTGCAGCCATTCGTTTGCGCAATCCAGCAGCCGGAGAAGACATTGGCGTACCCACTCCGGGGACAAACCTTTTGTCTGCCCCGATGCACACTGTGGACATGCGTTCGCGCGCTCCGACGAGCTGAAAAAGCATATGCACGTCCACACCGGAGCAAAACCCTTTGCCTGCCCCCGGGAAGGCTGTGGGTATAGATGCACCGCAGCGCGTCATCTGAAAAAGCACTTGCGCGTCCCTTCAGGAGAACAGCTGCTGGTCTGCCCGGGCGAGGGCTGTGCACAAGAGTTCGGGCAACGCCACTGCCCCGGAAGGCAGCCTTGTTGTCCACATCTATCCAGAGCGAAAACAAAACGCTGACCGGTCAGACCTGTGACAGAAGACGGCAAGCCCCTTCCCGCTATGAACACGGCCGGTCAGCGCGCCCGGGCACTGTGCTCATCCCGGGCCCGGGCACCCGGGCGTCCGACATCGGGCAGCATCCGTCACAGATGCCCGTCGGCAAAAGGGCCGGTCAAGGTAACAAGCGGATTCCAGGGGCGGACACATCATCCGGCATTGCGTACTCAACCCCCCAACAGGCTTCACCGGACAGTTCCATGTTGCACAGATCAACAATATCCTCTGCCACCACCCGCAGATCTGAGAGAAGCAGGCCTGAGCGGGCTGCCCCCCTCTCCCGGAGAAACACAACCGCTGCGCGTATGTGCCCGCATAACGGCTGTGGCACCAGGTTCATTACCGCCGGCGACCTGAAAAAACACCTGAGGGCTCACTCCCTCCAAAAACCCTTTGTCTGTTCCAGGGAGCGCTGTAGACGTTCGTTCACAACATCAAGAAACCTGACACAGCACTTGCGCGTCCATGCCGAAGAAAAACCCTTTGTCTGTCTCCATGAAGGCTGTCTGCGTTCGTTTGCAAAAAAATACAATATGAACAGACACTGGCGCGTCCACACAGGAGAAAAACCCTTTGTCTGTTCCCGGGAAGGCTGCGGGCGTTCCTTCGCAGGCTCAACCGACCTGAAAAGACACTGGCGCATCCACACAGGAGAAAAACCCTTTGTCTGTCTCCATGAAGGCTGCGGGCGGGCGTTCACGCAATCAAGCTCCCGCAGGGCGCACTGGCGTCACCACCGGGGGGAAAAACCCTATGCCTGTCGTCATGAAGGTTGTGGATACGCAGCCACAACATCAGGGGATCTGACGAAACACCGGCATGCTGCCCATTCACACAAAGGCTCTGGAGCGGCGTTCACAAGATCCACCTACCCGATGCCACACTTGCGCATCCGCTCAGGGACAAAACCCTACGTCTGTCCCTGGCGGGACTGTTTTCGTGCGTTCACAGTCTCAAGCCATCTGGCACGACACTTGCGCACGCATTCCGGCGAAAAACCCTTTCGCTGTCGGTATAAAGACTGTGGAAGTGCATTCAGCCAATCCAGCGGGCTGGCATACCACTTGCGTATCCACACCGGAGAAAAAGACTTTGTCTGTCCGCATGAGGGCTGTGGACAGGCCTTCACACAACCGGGCACCCTGACAACACATACGCGCACCCACTCACGCGAAAAACCCTTTGTCTGTCCACATGAAGGCTGTCGCTATTCGGCTGCACAATCGAGCAACCTGAAATCACATTTGCTCAGGCACTCCGGACAAAGAACCTTTACCTGCCCGCGCGAGGACTGCGCAAAAGGGTTTCGCCACATCCAGAGCATGACCCGGCACCTGAAAGCCCACAAGGCGGCACAGCCTTGCGTGGGTCCTGACGCGCACGACAAGAAAAGATTGACGCCCCGGTATCCAGGCCTTGCCCGGATCCTGCCCCCGCCCGATGCAAGCGGCTATCGCTGTTCGCCCACAACAGGCAAGCGGCCCTGCAGGCTGACGCCCAGCCTGAAAGCACGGCGGCACCGGCACGCCAGTACAGCTCCTCGTCCTGATACTGACAGGTCCAGTGCAACAAAAAGCACAGGTACCAGGATGCTCAAACCCCGGTGTCGCTTGCGCACCCATGCCCCCCAGGCCCCGGGTTATCCGTTTCTGAAAAGAAGCCGGCGGCATGCCCGGCTGAGAATACACAAGTGTCATGACACCGCACCTGCCCGGGATGTCATCCACAACGGCACGGCAAACCACTATTGTTCCGTGATCGCCTGGGTATCCGGCGGCGTTGTTCACCACAGCCGCCCTCCGGAACAACAAAAACCTGGCTGACCGCCTCCTGGACGCAGGATTGGCAACCGCTCCCCGCTTTGAACAAGCGCATTCCGGACTGAGCACACCAGAACGGCCCTGCGCAATCCGGCTGCCGCAGTCTCCCGTACAGGCGGCCAGGAGCCCTGTGTGTCCGTGAGCCTGATCACTGCAACAGATGACGGCAAGCTGATGGCATGATGAAACGCGACAGCAATCATCACCGGCAACCGCACCAGGGCCGCTGGCCTGTCCCTTGTTACCCGACACCGGGCACAACCGGCCAGAACTCTCCGTCGGCAAGATGCTGGATCCAGGTAACACAACAGTCACAAGGGCGGATAGAAAAGACAGCTTCTGTACCCCAACCACACAATACCGATCTGCACGGGATAGCCCTATGCAACCCACGCCGACAACATCCGTTATCACCGCCTCCGTGCCTGTGACCGGGCCACCGCAAGTGCTCCCCGTCCCACGCCGCACCACAGCCGCCCGGCTTGCCTTCCCGTATAACAACCGCCGCACAGCATCAAGCCAACCCGACAGGCTGGAAAAACACCCGAGGATCCATTCCGGAGCAAAGCACCTTGTCTATTCGTACGCCAGTTGTGAAACAGCGTTTGCACAATCAGGCAAGCCGGGCTCGCACATGCGCATCCACACAGGAGAAAAACCAGGAGAAAAACCCTGTGTCTGCTCCTGGGAAGGCTGTGGCTATTCATCCGCACGACCTGGCGACCTGAGAATACACAGGCGTACCCACACCGGAGAAAGGCCCTTTGTCTGTTCATATGAACACTGTGGACATGCGTTCAAACAATCAAGCGGCCGGATAAGGCACTTGCGTACCCACTCAGGACAACGCCCCTTTGTCTGTCCGTACGCCCGGTGTGGAAAGCGCTTTCTAGAATCAAGCAAGCTGAGAATACATATACGCATTCACACAGGAGAAAAACCCTTTGTCTGTGCCTGGGAAGGCTGTGGCTATTCGTCCATACGACCCAGTGACCTGGTAATACACAGGCGTACCCACACCCGGGAACAGCCGTTTGTCTGTTCCAGGGAAGGCTGTGAACATGTGTTTGCACACGCCAGCAGCCGGGCCAGACACTTGCGCACCCACTCAGGTCAGCGCCCCTTTGTCTGTCCGCACGCCAGTTGTGAAAAACGGTTTGCACAAGCAGACCGGCTGAAAATGCACATACGCGTCCACACGGGAGAAAAGCCCTTTGCCTGTCCACATGAAGGCTGTGGCTATGCGGCCGCACGATCTGGCGACCTGTCAGTGCACCGGCGTACCCATACCGCAGTAAAGGCCTTTGCCTGTCCCTGGCAAGGCTGTGGACAGTCGCTTACGCGACTGTGTCACCTGACAGAACACTTGCGTCTCCACACCGGGGAAAGGCCTTTTGTCTGCCTGTGGGAAGGCTGTGGATACGCGACTGCGCGCGCCGGCGACCTGGCGACACACAGGCGTCTGCATACCGGAGACAGGCCCCTGGTCTGTCACTACGCAGACTGTGGACAGTCGTTCGCGCGAGCCGACCATCTGACAAGCCACTTGCGTGTCCACTCGGGGGAAAAGCCCTTTGTCTGCCGCTGGGAAGACTGTGGATATTCGTCCGCACAATCGAGCAACCTGAGAAGACATCGACGCCTCCATGTCGTAAACCAATCTTGTGTCGGTCCAGGGAAAAACTCTGGCCATGCCAGCGCAGCATCCAACCAGCGCAGATCACAGTTGTGCATCTCCACGACAGAACAACCCTGGGTCTGTCCGTACAGGAGCTGCGCCCAATCGTTCAGCCAGTTTGCCAGGCTGCGCGTCCATCTGCGCTTCCACGCCGGGCTGAAATACTTTATCTGTCACTACGAAGGTTGCGGACGTGTGTGCACAAGATCCAGCCATCTGGTAAACCACTGGCGCACCCACACCGGGGAAAAACCCTTTGTCTGCCACTACGAAGAATGTGGATATGCGTCCGCAGAACCTGGCAACCTGAAAAGACATTTACGCGCCCACGCCTTGCACAAATCCCGTGTCTGGCGACACGCAGGCGGTGAACATGCGCCCGCAACGGCTGGCCAGCTGAAACACCTCGTGCGTGCCCGGACCACGAACAAAGTCTTTGTCTGTTCACAGCAAGACTGCGGCTATTCGTCCACCAAATCAGGAAACCTGACAAGACATGGGCGCATCCACCGGGATAAAAATCCTTTGGCTGTTCGCGTGACGGCTGTGGCTCTGCGTTGTCCCAATGCACCTGGCTGCAAACGCATCTGAAAATCCACAAAGGCCAGCGACCCTTGCGCCTGAGCCGCCAGGGGCTGGGACAAAAGGTTTACACCAACCGCCGCACTCCAGGGGCCTGGCAACGAAAGACGCTGCCGCGGTTGTGCGCGACACACGAGCGCTCCTTCTTGCTGAAATGTCCCCCTGAAGACCTGCTGGCACCGACTCTCTGATAAACAGCCGTGTTTCATGCCCGACAGCAAGAGTGCACAAAGAGAGCCACAGGACTCCGGACAGCTGCCACCAGCGCCAGACGCCGACCACAAGGATGATCCGGATAACACTATGGTCACCAGGCCGGTAACAACAGACGGGTTCTGCATTCAAAATTGCAGGCCTTCTCTGCTGGACATGCCCATGCTACATACGATCACACCTGCGTCCGCCCCCGCCGCAATGGCGCAAGCCGGGCCACCAGAGCGGGCCGGACACCGCCCGGTCACCAGAGCCATGACAGCTCGCTCAACCCGCCTGGCCGGCCAAACCGGCCGCCCCCCGGATAGCGGCCGGCACAACACTCATGCCAACCCGCCGCGCGCATCCCGCAGGCGCAAGAGGCCCACGAAGGTCCCGACCCAGGCGCGCCCCTTTGTCTGCCCACACGAAACCTGCGGCAAACGGTTCCCACAGAAATACAATCTGAACCTCCACCTGCATACCCATACCGGAGAGCGACCCTATGTTTGCAGTCAGGACGGCTGTAAAAAACGGTTCAATGTGAAATCAAACCTGGCCACACACATGAGGTCACACAGTGCAAACCCCAGCTATGTCTGTCCCTGGAAAAATTGCGGCACAAAAATCAGGTACAAGAGCTCGCTGAAAAGGCATATGTTCATCCATACCGGGGCCCGACCATGGCGCTGCCCGATGGACGACTGCGGCAAAAGTTTCGCCCTGAGCAACTACCTGCACTCTCATCTGCAATCACACGCTGGAAGAAAAAACTATTCCTGCCTGTGGGAGAACTGCGGCAAGACATTCGTACACGCCAGAACGCGCACCCGGCATATGCATGTGCATACCGGGCAAAAGCCCTGTGCCTGTCATTATCCAGGGTGCCATATGAGCTTCTGGTTCCCGTCCCGCCTCAGAGAGCACCAGCGCACCCACACCGGCCAGAGCCCTTGTGCCGGCCCCCGGCCCCACTGTGACAAAAGGTTTGCACCAAGGTACCGACTCCGGAGTCACACCCGCAGCAAAGACAAGAGCTATCGCTGTCCGCTTGAGACTTGTGCCTGGCCGTCCCGAGCAGGATCCTCCCTGCGGACACCCCGGCGCCGCCACAGGGACACGGCCTCTTCCCTGTGTCCTGCCCGCAAGAGCGGGAGGACAGTCTCCCGTAACAAGATGCCCGCAACACGCAGTCAGGTTCGCGCCGGATTCATGCCAGGACGCCGGCCGGCCCGTCCCCGGCGTATCAGCGGTGCCTCATACAAACAGCGGTCACGCAACAAACGCCCGCGCTGGCTGGCACGCGGGCGACCCAGGCCCGCTGCTGCCCAGCCCCTCACTGCATCCATCACCACCGGCCAGCTGAATGGGCGCCTGCCAACAGCCAGCAGCCACAGCAGCCTGCCGGCCCAGGAGATCGCCTCCCGGGGCCACGCAAAGCACTACCGTTCTGTTATCGCCTGGGTGTCCGGCGGCGTTGTGTATCTTCCATCCAGGCTGCCAGCAGGGGCCGGCAGGCCGCGCCCGGCTGTGCGCAAAGACAGCTCATTTCATCGGACACAAGCGGTTGCGCACCTGAACCAACAGCCTGTCCCCGCCCGTAACAAGGGAGAACGGGCCACAGGCGTCCGTCAGTCTGATGACTGCAACAGATGACGGGGGCTCTACAGCCGGTGCCCGGCCGCGCCCGACCGCATGGCGAACCAAGGTCGCGCACCAGCCAGACGGGCAACGGGTGCGCCCCCCCCGGTGGTACGACCTGCCGGGCTGGCCACCAATAGCCCAGTACGCCATGGCTGTGACAGAGGGCAGATTTGTCTGGCCCTGGCAGCTGTCCCCGGTTGTGCGGTCTGCCGCCCCCGTCCTCCTTGTCCTTCCTTGCGTTGCCGCCGATGACGCTGATATTCCTGCATGGGTAGCCAGGCGCTGATTGCCAGGCTGTCTTGCCGGACAGGAGCTGGCCTGGGCGCCGCCCGGCTGCGAGTAGCCGGACGTTTCCGCCGCCTGATGTCCGGTGCAACTACCGGGCCGACGTCTGGCTTCGCACCCAGCCCGGACGCGTCTGCAACAGGGCATCGCCCCTGCCTGTGCAGGATCTCTTTTTTTACAAAAACTGGTGCATCCTCCGTATATGAGCGGACCTGGGTGCGGGCTCTACTGTGGATGCGCATATGCCGTTCCAGATTCTTTTTCCGATTGAAGGCTTGTCTACAGCCCTCCTGTGAACAGACAAAGGGCTTTTCTTCCTGATGGCAAAGCCGGTGCAACCTCAGGCCACCACCTTGGGAAAATCGTTTGCCACAGTCCTCGTAGGTACAAACAAAGGCCCTGGCGCCGCTATGAAGATACAAGTGGGATCGCAGGCTGGCGGACTGGGCGAACTTTTTACCGCAGTTCTCGTGGGAACAGACAAAGGGCTTTTCGCGGGTATGGGAGCGCACATGCTCCCTCATGTTTCCCGCTGTCGAAAATAGCCTGGCGCAGCCCTCCACTGGACAGACAAAGGGCTTTTCCCGTGCGTGGGTGCGCAAGTGCGATTTGAGTCCGCTCGATTGCACAAACCGTTTGTCGCAGTCCGCGCGGGGACAGACAAAAGGCTTTTCGCCGGTATGAAGACGCCAGTGCTCCTTCAGGTTGCTCGCCATCGTAAATCGCTTGCCGCACCCTTCGTATGGACAGGCAAAGGGCTTTTCTCCAGTATGCGAGCGCAGATGGACTACCAGCGTGCTGGTATAGGCAAACAGCCTGTCGCAGCCCTCCCATGGACAGACCTGTCTCTTTAGCAATGTGCGGCAGCGCGGGGGTCTGGCCGGACGGACACGCCTGCGTCCTCCTGACACGGACGGCTCCTTCGACCTTGCCGTTGCCAGCGGACACAATCGCGACCTTCGGTGACCTGTTCTTTGGGAAACCCTGTGCATCAGAAACCTCGCAGAACCCATCAGTAGCGGGGGTTGGACCGCCGGCACAGTCTGTGTGTCCCGGCAGCCAACCAGACTGTCAGCCCGGCCATGCAGCCACGGACCTGTAACCGGCGACAGTCTTGTCTGTGTCTATGACATCCAGCGCCCTGCCTGCCCGCTCAGCGCACGAAATTTTCACGTCGGGTCCCGTCCAGAAGAAGGTCCCGGAAAAAAGCGTCTGCCTCCTCAGCCGATGGTGCTGGCACAAGGTCTTCGGGCACTGCGCCTGCGCTGTGCCATGGCCGCAACAACAAGAGGCGTTCCTCCTCGTTGAGCGGCAACAGCGCCTGGCTCATGACGCCATCACCAGCAAGCCTCGCTTGTGCCAGGCACTGCAACTCCTCCCAGGAAACCGACAGCGCGGGGAGCAGGGCGTCAGGTGCCAGCCATGGGCCAGCTGACATCTGATACGGCTCGCCTGCCCCCGTCCTTTCGTCGAACGGCCTCCCCTGCTGGCTCGCTCTGCGGGCCTGGCCACAGCGGCCATCCCCCCCGGCACGGGTGCCGAGCGCAAAGGGCTGCGACACTTCCCCGCTACGCGTGTGCACCGATCCTTGCAAGCGGCTGCCCGGGGCAACCATGCTGTCACCACCGGGTCCCGCACAAGCTGAAGCTGAAGTTTTGTTGCTGTGGGGCCTGTGCGGATGCCGATACCAGTCGGTTGTTTGTCTGAGGACAGTTCCACAGCCGTCAAGCCCGCACACACAGCGGAAGCTTTTGTGAAGATGCCGGTGAGCTGTCTGGTTTCCGGATTGGCCAAACCGCTCCGGGCAGTTGTCGCAGGGACAGACAAAGCGGTTTTCTCTGGCCCTGGTATGAATACGCCGGTGCGCAATCATGTTGCTGGCACGAACGAATCGCCGGGCACAGCCCTCCTGCGGGCACACAAAGGGTCTTTCTCCGGTATGGGTGCGCAGGTGCCGTGTCAGTTCCAGCTTGTTGACGAGCTTTTTTCCACAGTTTTCATAGGGACAGACATGGCACTTCTCTCCTGTGTGGCGACGCTTGTGCATTGCCAGACTCTTTGGTTGGACAAACCGTTTCGCACAACCCTCGTAGGGACAGATACAGCGCTTTTCTCCCGTGTGGCAATACATATGCGATGCCAGACTCTCCAGGTTGAAATAGGTTTTGTGGCACCCCTCGTAGAGACAGGCAAAAGGCTTTTCTCGCGTGTGAAAACGCCTGTGCACTACCAGACCGCCTGACTGGGAAAACTTTTTTCCGCACCCCGGCCAGCAACAGACAAAAGGCTTTTCTCCCGTGTGCAGACGCAGGTGCAATGTCCGCACGCCGGCCCGGGTAAACCGTTTGCCGCAGTTCTCGTAAGGACAGGCAAAGCGTCTTTCTCCGCTATGCGTGCCCATATGCGTTTTCAGACGACTCTTTACGAAAAACCGTCTTGCGCAGCTTTCCCATGGGCAGATCAGGCAATTTTCACCCGTGTGGCTACGCACGTGCGCTGTCAGGGAGACCGGATGGGCATAGTGTTTGCCGCAACTCTCGTAAGGGCAGGCATACGGCTTGTGCCCCCTGCTGCCATACCGGTGCTCCTTGAGCCGACGCGCGCTGTCCAACGGCTGTTCGCCATTTTGTTGTGCGCAGGCAGGAAGTGTTTTCCTGGTTTTACGGCCGCGCCTATGGCCGCTTCCCCCGCAGCCGTGTGCCGTCCCTTTTTTACAGGCTGGATGAGGGCTGTCTTCTTTGATAGCAGCAGCGTGCCAGACACCCCCGCCTTCCCCTGCACGCACAAGCCCTGCCTTTCTTGCTGACGACAGCCGGCGCGATTGCGGCCTGGCGTGATGCGTTTTTGTCTTGGGTACGAGCATCGGAGACTCAACGAATAACCGGTTGTAACCCTGGGACAGCAGCCAGGCCCCTATGACACCCGCCAACCAACACCCCTGTCGGCTTTGCTGTCCAGATCCTGGCGCGCGCCTGAGGCTTTTGCTCCCGCAGCATTGCGGCAACAGGCGCGCACAAGACGCCCGCCACCTGCTGTTTCAGCGCGCTTCAACCGTCTGCGCCCGGGCCCGCGCCATGGCAGACGCATGGCTGCCAGCACGGGTTCGCGCTGGCAGTCGCGGCCAGGGCTGGCTGATATTCTCAGCCGGGGGTAATACCCACAGATCCCGGGACAACACCTGCGCGCTTTCCCATGGTCGCCGAAGCAGGGGCTGCATCGCCTCAGCCAGTGCCTGCTGCGGGCTGCGTATAACAGAATCGGTACAGGCCCTTGCCTGTCCCAGACGCTGCAACTCCTCCTGGGACAGCCGCAGCAGCGGAAGCAGGACGCCAGGCCCCTGCGCTGGCAGCGGTTGTGGTGCGCCCGGTGGCATGGCTGGCGCCTTTGCTTCGCCAGCCAGTCTTGCGGTCGTACGCCCCCACCGGGTACAGCTGCCTGACTTTCTCAGCGAGGTTCTGGCCCTGACATAGCCTGGCCCTGGCACAGCGAACCTCGGCGGCGGTGCGGGCCGCTCGCCAATCCCGCCCTTTTTCCCCGGTGCGCGCACATATTCTGCGGGGCCGGTTGCCTCGCCATACTGACACCTGGCCGGCGCCGACCCCGGGTCTGGCACCTGTCTGGTCTGTGCAGTGAATGCGTATGGAGCAGTACCGGTCGGCTTGAGCCCTGTGTTCTTGTGCGCACTCCCAAGGCACGCAAACCGGACCCTGTGGTGGCACCGATGAACGGCCATATCAGCGGGTTGGGCGAACTTTGTCCCACAGCCTGCACAGAGGCAGATCAGGGGCTTTTCTCTCCCGTGACGAAGCTCGTGTATTTTCAGGGCGCTGGACTGGGCGAAGTGTTTCCCGCAGCCCTGGTATGAGCAGGCAAAGGGCTTTTCTCCCGTGTGGCGACGCAGGTGCACATTCACGTTGCTCATGGTAGAAAACTTCGTGTCGCAACCTTCCCATGGGCAGGCAAAAGGCTTTTCTCCGGTATGGCTACGCAGGTGCACAACCAGACCCGCTGAACGGACAAACTGTCTTGCGCAATCCTCGTAGGGGCAGGGCTCAGACTTTTTTCCCACATGAACATACGACACGTGCATTCTGACGCCGCTCCGGGAAGAGAGCCGCTTGCCACACGCCTCCCACGGACAGACAAATACCTTTTTTTCGGCGTGTGCCGCCTGCCAGTGCACGGTCAAGCTCCCTGACTGGGTGAACCGTCTTGCGCAACCCTTGTAGGGACAGCTAAAGGGCCTTTCTCCCGTGTGGATGCGCCGATGCGCTCTCAGCACGTTGGAGCGGGTGAACAGTTTGCCACAGCCCTCCCAGCGACAGACAAAGGGTCTTTCTCCGCTGTGCAGACGCAAGTGCGCTGTCAGAGACTCTGGCTGGCCGAACCGGCTGGCACAACCCTCCCAGGGACAGACAAGAGGCTTTTCTCCCGTATGGGTGCGTAGATGCAATCTCAGCCTCCTGGGCCCGATGAACTGTTTTCCACAATCCTCACGGGTGCAGACAAAGGGCTTGGCTCTGCTACGACGCCGCATCGACTGCCTGCTGTTCTGACTACCCGGATCTGTGGCTGCCACCGCTTTTTTACAGTCGGGACGAGGGCTCATCCCCCCTTGCCTGGCAGCAGAGTACCGTCGGACGCGCCGCCTTTTTCCTGTTATGGGAAGCCCGTCCCCGGGTTCGGGCGAGCGGCGGCCAAGCCGCGTCTTGTGATCTGTTCTGGCAGGTGGTACGTGCATCGGAATGGGGTCGCTGACCAATAGCAGGGCCTGGACACCAGGCACAATCTGTCTGAGGCCCCGCAGCTGACAACCTCGACGCTGTTTCCATCCAGGTACACCAGGCACAGACCGCCCGTGGAAACTACGGGGTCTGTGTATCCGGGCCTTGCCATGGCCGCAGGAGTAAAGGGCGCAATACAGCGTCCAGCACCAGCGGCGCGGGTGTCGCCAGCCATGGCATCGGACAACGTAGCTCTTCATCCAGGAGCAACAGGACCAGCAGCTGCCCTTCATACTGCTGCTGCCGGCCGCACCGCACCTTTTGTGCCGCAGGAGTGCTCCAGGATTCAGACCCGCGTGTCTGAACAGTACTGCGTTGCCCTTCAGCAGCGGCACAACTGCGCTCTCGCGGGGCAGAGCTTGCGCCACATCTTGTCTGCGCGGCAACAACAGACCTGTCCCCCCTGCCAATGCCCGGCTGAGCCGGCAGGATGGGTTCCGTTGGCAAGACTTCGCCAGCGTTTGTGCATGAATCGGCGGGCAGCTGTGTTCCGGGGTGGACGCGCATGGCAAAGAGGGGCGCACAAGAGCGCCATGCCCACACTGCCAGCCGCAGCCAGGCGAAAACCTGCAGCTTGCCCGTCTGGACGTCGCCGAAAACACAGAGGTTCTGGCACAACACAGCCCCAACCTTGTCTCAAGGTGTATCCAGTAGCTCTCATGGGTCTGGCTCCCGGCGCTCACATCTCACAGCTGCACCTGTTCGCCCTGTCAGTCCCGGCCAAGGCGCATTGATGTCCTGAGCCGATGACGATCGAGACAGTTCCGGAGCCTGGGCGTCCGAACCTTGCCATGGCCGCAGCAGCTCTGAGAGTAACGCATCGTTCACCACTAACGGCGCGGCCGTTGTGGCCAGAGGCTGTGTCAGACGGTCCAGCTCAGCATCAGATAGCGACAGGACCGGAAGCATGACATCAGCACCTGCTGGCCTGTGCCGCTGTTGTGGTGCGCCCGCCGGCGTGGCTGGCAGGGGCCTTGCACCGGAACCACTGGCGACAACCGATGGCCCTGGCCCGGGGTACAAACGCATGGCCTGGTCACCGCAGCTGCGCTGCCCGCTGGGCATGACGGCAGGGAGGTCCGGCGGCTGGGCCGGAAGGTTACCGCTACCACCCACAGACCAGCAGCGTCCTTGCGCCACCGGCGAACGCTGCTGTTGATGCCCGGGTGCCCGGGCATGGCTTCCCGGGTCTTGACCTCCGACAGGCCATAGCCGCACAAGGGCCCGGGTGGACAGCCCCCTGCGCGGACGTCTTGCGTCACCAACGGCCTGACCTGGACTTGTGTTCAACCCTGCCAAAGGCGCGCCTGGCCTGGGGATACCCGGGTGAACCGGCACAACAGCTGTCTGTACACCGCCCGCGCCAGGCGCCTTGCGTGACCGGACAAAGCACCTTGTATCGCCATGAACAACACGCGCATGCCGGTTCAAGTGGCCGCGTGTTTCATAGGCTTTGCCACAGCCCTTCCAGGCGCAGAAAAGCAACTTCCTGCCGGCGTGACCGCGCAGGCACACATCCCTGTCGCGCGCATAGGCGTATCGCTTTGCGCAGCTCTCCTGTGGGCAGACGAACCCTTTTTTTCCGGTGTGAATACGCAGGTGAACTTTCAGACTGCTCGATTGGCCGTAAGTTTTTGCACAACCCTCATAGGGACAGACAAAAGTTTCTCCTGTATGGATCCTCAGGTGCCTTACACGTCCGAGCAAATCGGCGAACGCCTTGCCACAGCCCTCGTAGAAACAGATATAGGGCTTTGCGCCGGTGTGATAACGCAGATGTTGCTGCACATTAGTCCGGACGGAACACCGCATTGCACAGCCCTCGTAAGGGCAGGCATAAGGTTTTTCGCCGGTGTGAACGCGCAGGTGAACTTTCAGGGCACTGGATTGGCAAAACGCTTTGGTGCAGTCCCCGTATACACAACGAAAGGGTTTGTGCCCAGCGTGTCTGCGCAGGTGCAATATCAGCTCCGATGAACGGGCAAACGCCCTGGTGCAGCCTTCCCGTCGACAGACAAAGGGTTTTTCGCCGGCATGGAGACGCCTGTGCTGTCTTGCGCCCGCAGTGCTGAAGTAGCGTTTTGGGCACCCCTCCACTGGACAGACAAGCGTTTTCCGGCTGCTGTGGGATCTGAAATGGTATGTCCTGTCGCTGGACCGGATGAAGGATTGCTCGCAGCCCTCGTAAGGACAGACAAAGGGTTTTTCACCAATGTGGCAACGCCAGTGCGCCCGCAGGCTGCTGGCATGACCGAACCGCTTTTGGCAGTCTTCCCGTGGACAGCAAAAGGGTTTTTCGCCGGTGTGGTGACGCAGGTGTACTTTGAGTTCACCAGATTTGAAGAACAGGCGCTCACAGTTTTCATAGGAACAAGCAATGCGTCTGTCGCCGGTGTGGGTACGCAAGTGGTCCCGCAAGCTGCTTGCGTGAGCGTACCTCCTTGTGCAGCCTTCCCGTGGGCAGCGAAAGGGTGGGCCACCGGTGCGGCAACCCAGATGCGATGCCAGAGCAGCGGAGCGGACGAGAGCTGTTGCGTAGTCAGCGTAGGGACAGGCAAAGAGCTGTTGGTTGGCATGGCGACGCAGCTGCCCCCTCCGGCTGGCTGGACAAGCATCCCGCCTGGCCGCGCCTGGCAGCGGACAGCCCAGGTACTTGTGCGCTGGCTGGCTGCGCTGTTTTTTGGTCAGATTCCATCGGCACGCCATCCGTTTTTTACAGCCAGCATGAGAGCAGGGCATCCCCTCCGGGTCCGCAGCAGGCTGTCGGACAGGCCGCGCTCCTGCCGGCCTGCCGGCCGGTGCCGCTGACACAGGACGCAGTCCCGATCCCTTGTTTGCTGTCACTGGAGATGGTCGGTTCATCGAGGGTCACCAAGGCTCATTGCCATCCTCCCCGCCCTGAAGGACAGAGAGGATGGCAACGGCCCTCATCAGAAAGTCGCACCCGACGCGTCTTCGCCTTGCCAGGGCTTCAGCAGTCCTGCGAGAAACGCATGGTCCTGCAACAGCGGCGCGATGCCTGCCAGCGAGTGCGTCAGGCCAGCCAGCTCCTCATCGGCGAACGACAGGACGGGAAGCCCGCTGCCAGAATACAGGCCCGGGCTGGGCTGTCGCTGGTGCAGTGCGCCCACTGGCATGGCCGTTATTTGTCCTTGCCCGGGGCTCGGGCTCATGGCGCAGGCCCCCCGGCTCCCGTGTTGCACGACTGCGGCAGCAAGAACATCTTGCCGGGCGCAGAAGACATCCCCGCCTGTTCTGGCCACAGCCTGACACGGCGTCCCTTGCAGCGCAGGCGGGTGCAGCCCCCCCCGCCGACCCGGGTGTGCCCACGCCAGCTCACGGCCTTGCACCGGCTCAGCCAAAGACCTGTGTCCTTCAGCAAGGCCCGGATGCGCCGGCACGACAGGCGGTGCAACCAGGTCTGCTGCCTCGTCGTATGCCGGAACAAGGGGCTGCGTTCTGCCAGGGATGCGCGTCTGTCGTTCCGGACAATTTCGTCGTCTGCAGGCTGTTGTACAGTCCTTGTGCACGCGGCCAGCTGTTTCTGGCTGGGCATGGTGGCGGCGCTTGTGTTTATTGATGTTGCTCGTGGTAGAACATCGCGTGACGCAGCCCTCCACGGGGCAGCCAAAGGGCTTGTTGCCCCTGTGGTGACGCAGGTGCGCGCGCAGATTCCGGAGCCGTATGAACGGCTGCGCGCAATCCTCATAGGGACAGGCCGCGAACTGGCCGTCGCTGCGCACATACAGATACACCCTCATGCTGCCCGCCTCCATGGATTGGCCAAGGTCGCTGTACGCCGGGTGTCTGCCGGTTTTCTTGCGCGCATGGCAGCGCCGGTGTCTGGCCAGTTGTCCGGCGCAGACAAAGCGATGGCCGCAGCCCTCGTGCCGACAGAAAAAGGGCTTTTCGCCGGTGTGCGAACGCCGGTGCACACTCAGATCTCCGGAGCGTATGAACGCTTTCGTACAGCCCTCCCAGAGGCAGACAAAGGGCTTTTCGCCAGTGTGGGTACGTCGGTGCACAATCAGATCGGTGGATCGGGTGAACGCGCTGGAACAGTCCTGCCAAAGGCAGACAAAGGGCCTGGTGCCGCTATGGGTGAGCAGGTGTTCCCTCATGGTGCTGTAGTGAGTGAACCGCCTGGCGCAACCTTCCCATGGACAGACAACCGTTTTTTCCCCGGCGTGAGCACGCAGGTGGATTTTCAGCGCCGATGCTGCCAAAAACTTTTTCCCGCAGCCCTCGTGTGAGCAAACATGGCCCTTGTCACTCCGGTGGTAACACAGGCGGCACCTGTCCGCGCGCCCATCGCTTGCTCCACAGCCTTGCTGTGGACAGGTCCGGCATTTGTGGGTACGCCAATGACCGGCCAGACAACCGGGCCGGGAAAAAGATTTTGTGCAGTCCTCGTACGGACAGACAAAGGGCCTTTTGCCAGTATGGACGCAGCGGTGAGCTCTCAGCTCGGCCTCACGGCCAAATCTTTTTGCGCAGTTTTCCTGTTCACACACGAAGGGCCGTTCGCCAGTATGGGCGCGCAGGTGCTCTCTCAGCGCGCTGGGGTAGCGCCACACTTTTGTACAGCCCTCATACGGACAGACACAGCACTTGTCGCCGCCCTGTCTACGCGGTTTCTTGAGCAGATGCCGTTGACACACCACCCCTTCCTTAGAGTCTGGACAAGGCCAGGGCACGCCCTCGCGCACACCAGCCAGGCGGGAATTTCCTCCCGGTTTCGCTGTCGACAGAGGCTGAGGTCGCGACATGCGGTGACCCATTGGTATAGACGATGGCTGCATCAAACACCCTCAAACGTCAGGCAATCAGTGGGGGTTGGACAGCAGTACCTTGCTGTCTGTCGCCCAGCTGCCAACGAGCCGGTCAGCTCTGCTGTCGGCCGCTACCCGTTGAAAGGCCCGCTGTGTATTTCCACAAGGCCTGTGACAAAAACAAGCGCACACAACAAACGCCCCCCACAGTCAGCAACAAGGCTACAGCCAGCAAAAGGACACAGGTGAGACAACCAGCGTGGTGCCTGTAATACCTGACACCCTTGTCCGCGCCGGTGTCCGGCCACTGCCCTGCGCCACAGCTGCCCTCATCTGCCCTCATCTGCCCTCATCTGCCCTCATCGGCCCTCATCGGCGTCAGAGCGCGTTCCTGTCCCCGGTCGCCAGCGCCAGCATAAAGTCCAGCTCCGCTGTCCCTGGGTGTTGCCATGGCCACAAAAACGCGGACAGTGATTCATCCGCCAGCGGTAACAGCGGGGCAGCGCTCCCCTCTCGTGAAAGGCGGCGCAACTCCTCATCAGATAACGACAGCAGGGGGAACAGGATGCCAATATCAAGGCCAGGGCTGCGCTCTTGTCCTGGTTCCTCCAGGGGCATGACAGCCAGGTGGGCCTCGTCAGATAAACAGGCGACAGACGACTGATGTTCCCCCTGGTGGGGCCACAAGGGCTGGCCATACGGGCCATAGTCGCCCTGCCCCGCCCCTGGCATCGCAGGGCCAGACGCTGTCTGGCCGCGGGCAAGGTCTGCGGCTGTCGGGCCCTCAGGCAAGTGCCAGAGTGTTTCGTCCGCAGGGGTGCACGCATATTCATGCCAGCTTGTCTGTGCGCGGCTGCCTGCACTTTCCTCTTTCGCCGGACCCGGGCCGGGGAATTTTTCGCTACGCGTGCGTAGCTGTCGGCGCAGCTGCCTTGCCACTACCTGGGCCTTGCTACCGTCCTTCTGCGGATCACCAGAAGGCTGGTCCCGGACAGCAATGCGCAGGGGCTTCATGCGGTGTTGGCCTGAACGGACTTTGGTGCCGTCCTCGTGCGAACAGACACCGGGCTTGGTGCGACTGTGGATGCTCAGGTGCCGGTACAGCTCACCGGCTTTCTTGTAGCTTTTGCCACAACCCTCATGTTGACAGACAAAGGTTTTTGGTGCGGTGTGCTGGCGTCGATGCCATGTCAGGCTGGCCGGATGGGCAAACGCTTTTGCGCAGTACGCCTGTGGACCTGCAAGACGCGGCTCGCCAGCCTGACGAGGTTGGCGTCCCCGAGCAGGCGGCGCGGCAGTGTAGTGCCTGGCGCGGTCCTTGCGTGGGTGACGACCGGGTTTGACTTCGACGTGATGACGCAGGTGAACGCCCAGATTGCTGGATTGGACAAACGCTTTTGCGCAGTCCTCGTAAGGACAGACAAAACGTTTGTCGCCGGCGTGACCGCGCAGATGCACTCTCAGGCTGGCGACATGGCGGAACCGGTTTCTGCAGTCCTCATGCGGACAGATAAAGGGTTGTTCACGGGTGTGGACACGCACATGCGCTGTGAGGTCGGCTGAACAGCGCAGCTGTTTGCGGCAGTCCTCGACGGGACAGACAAAACGCTGGTCGCCAATGTGGAGACGCAGGTGCTGCCTCAGCGAGCTCAAACGGCCGAAAGGCTTACAGCAATATTCGAAGGGACAGACAAAACGCTTGCCCGCGCCAGAATCACCCGGGTACGCCTGGAGCAGGGCAGCGCTGAAGCAGGACTGTGCGTTCTCCTGTGACGAAGTCCGCAATCTGGCCCTGGCATGCCAACGCAGGTGAACGCCAAGGTTGCCAGATTGGCCAAACCTGCGCGCGCAACCTTCATAGGGGCAGAGAAAGGGCTTGTTGCCGCTATGCCAATCCTGATGTCTTTTCGCGTCGCTGCGGGTAGCACTGCGCCTTGCGCACCCCTCTACCGGGCAAGCAAAAGGTTTTTTCCCCGTGTGCCGGTGCAGGTGCTCTTTTAACTTGTGGGGCCCTGAAAACGCTCTTCTACAGTGCTCCCAGCAGCAGACAAAGGATCTTTTCCCCGTACGGGAACGCTTGTGCTTTTGCTCAGTGCGGTTGGTAGTGCTGCGCTTGCCGCTGCCCTCCACCGTGAACATCCAGGGGTTTTCTTCAGTGTGCCTGAGCAGGTGCACCTGCAACTGGCTGGAAACCTCGCAGGATATGGGGCAGCCCTCCACCGGGCAAGCAAAAGGCTTGTCGCCATGCCTGAGCAGGTGCTCGTTCAAACTGCGGGCAGTAGCGAAGGATCTGGCACAGTTCTCCCGGGGACACGTAACGGCCTGTCCCACCGTATGAGAATGCCAGTGAACCTTCAGGTCCCAGGCACTGGCATACCGTTTGGTGCATCCCTCCCATGGACAGACATAAGGTCTTCTGGAGGTGCTATGGCTGTATTGTTGTCTGATCATATCTGGACCCTAAAAGCTACAGGACAAGGTCGCGAGCTGTTGTTATCAGGTGCCATTGGTAGGTGCAGCGCGAATCAGGGAGTGGATCAACGATGGATCATGGATACTGGCCACCGGCCACAGTCTCTTTGACACCCGGCCGCTGCTGCTTTGGTCAACGACAGACCCGGGCAGTCAACGCCCCTGAAAAATACGGAGAGAACCCTGCAAGGCCCGTCTTGTTGGCCAGCAAGCGCATCCCCCGTCCGCATGGGGACCATGAACGAAAGCCGGCACGACACAGCACAGACGCCCCAGTCCCTATTTTTTCCTCCCACCAGCGCGCTGGTGCTGTGCCTGCTGCTCAGGCGGCCCCGGTATGCCGGCTGCGGTTCGAACGGACGGTTGCGGCCTGGAGAAGCCCCTGATGTCTCCGCTGAACGGCACTGCCGAAGGGGCGTCCCGGGGCTGCTCGTCAGTGTCTTGCCATGGTCGGAGCAGCAAGGCGCGTGTTTCACCATCCAACGGCACGCTGTGCGTGACACCGGCGGCTGCACCCATCGGCTGTGCCAGCCGACACAGTTCTTCCTCGGCCAACGACAAGAGCGGAAGCAGGCCACCTGGCGCATGGCTGCTGCACGGCGGTCCCTGTTGTGGCGCGCCCGACGGCGTCGCCTGCAGGTGCCCTGGGTCAGCCAGACAGCTGACAGACACCGGGAACAGCCTGTGAGACGAGCGCCAGGTGTGCACATCGGTGCCCGGCATCCTCATGGCTGTGGCGGGGGACAGTTCACTCTGGCGACGGCCGACGCTGCCGCCCCCAGGCAAGCTGCGCCTTGCGTTTTGTGCGGGCCGGCAACCGACCCGGACAAAGCTTGTGCCGCGCTCTTCACCTGGCACGACAAAGGACGGTCTGCCGCTGCATCTGCTCACATGCAGGTGAAGAGCGCCTCTTGACTTGAACACTCTTGCACAGCCCTCACGCGTGCAGGCAAAGTCCCCCAGGCAGGCACGGCTGCGCAGGTGAACTTGCAATATGCTGGGTCGGGTGAACCTTTGTGCGCAGTTCTCCCGGGGACAGACAAAAGGCCTGACGCCCGTCTGTCCGCGCGGCTGGGCTGTCCGGACCCGCGACTGCATGAGTGATTGACGCCAGGCGTTGTAGGGAGAAAAGAAGAGTCTTTCTCCCGCGTGAAGGCGCAGGTGCTCCCGCATGCCTCTCTCGGTAGAGTAACGTCTGGTGCAGCCCCGGCGTGGGCACGCAAAGGTTTTTTGGCCGGTGTGGGTTGCCAGGTGCCGTTTCAGGGAGCTTGATTGCGCGTACTGTTTGCCGCAGTCTGCGTATGCACAGACAAAGGGCTTCTCACTGGCATGGCTACTCAGGTGCGTTTTCATGTTGCCTCTGGTAACACTTCGCGTACCGCAGTTCTCGTAAGGGCAGGCAAAGGGCCTGTCGCCCGTATGACGACGCCAGTGCTCCCTCATGTGGCTCGGGTGCATGAAGCGCCTGACGCAGCCCTCCCACGGGCAGACAAGGTGTTGGTCTTTGCTGTGTCTGCGCAGGTGCGCTTTCAGATTTTCTGTATTTTTGAAGCTTTTGGCGCAGTCCGCGACAGGGCAGACAGAAGGTGGCCTGCTGCTGTGAACCTGCTGATGTGATTTGAGTGTGTCCATACGCACGAACCGTTTGGCGCAGTCCCCGTAGCTACAGACAAAGGGTTTCGCGCCGGTATGGTAGCGCAGGTGTACCCTCAGGTTGCTCGCATCATAAAATCGCCTGCCACAAGCCTCCACCGGGCACAGCCGGACGCCCTCTCCGGTGTGCAGACGCAGGTGATACTTCAACCCCGTAGCCTTGGCAAACGGTTTTGCGCAGTACTCCCAGGGGCAGACAAAGGATCGGCTTTTTGTGTGACTGTACAGGTGCACGCTCAGACTCGCTGACTGCGCGAACCCTTTCCCGCAGTCCCCATATGAGCAGACAAAAGGCTTTTCACCCGCGTGGCTACGCAGGTGCGCCTTCAGGGCAACAAAGCTGGAACATCGTTTGACACAACCCTCCCGTGGACAAACCTCGCGCCGCTGTCTGAGGCCATGACAGCGCCAGTGTTCCGTCAGAGGGGAGCAGGATTTCACCTTTTTGTTACAGCAAGGAGACGGCCGCTGCCCTGCTTTTTTGACAGCAACGAATGGCGCGGCACCTTTCCTTTTGCCTGACCCACACAGTTCTCCTGCCGTGCGTTGCGTCTCAAGAGAAAGTCGCGATCTGGCGTGGTCTGTTGCTACAGGCTGCATAGGTATCAGGAATCAGAAAATGATCGACGGTCAGGGTGGGACAACAGGCACTGTCTGTATGATTCCTGACAAGGGGCACGCTTGTTGGCTCTGCTGTCCGGCGACAGGCCGTCCCCGGGTTCTCACAAGGATGGGCACAAGAGATTGCACACCAGATCACCAACGCCATACACACCAGCATCAATCGTAAGGCAGCGGACAGGGCGCAGCGCCAGACTGGCTGCGGTGCACACCCGCACAAGCGCGAGACGTTCCGGTCCGCATAGTGACTGTAAACAAAGGCTGCAAGAAAAAACACGCTCACAGGTTGGGACCGCATCCTCCGCTGCCACCAGCAGGCAGCTGTCGCACCGCAGCAGCCCTGGAGCACTGACAGGCGCCTGGGTGCGGCCTCAATCCTGATCAGAACGCGTTCATGTCCCCTGGCGATGGCAATGACGGAAAGTCACTGAAGTCCTGGGCCAGCGCGTCGGTACCCCACCATAAGGGCAGGAAGCTGAAACCTGACGCATCCTGCTGCGCCAGGCGGCGCAATTCCTCCCCGGACAGCGACAACAGGGGAATCAGACCCTCAGGATCCGGGTCTGGACCGCCCTGCTGAGTATGCGGCCCGCCCGAGGGTCTGACCAACAGGCTCCCTTCATCGGGCACCGGGACGACCGCCTCCACACTGGCCTGCCGGGGCCGCCGCCAGACCTGGCCACCGCAGGTCATCTCGCTGCCGGTGGCCGTCTGCTCACAGGGGACATCCCCACGCCTGCGGCTCACAGGACGGCGACATTCTTCTGCCACAGGAGAACGCTCAAGTTTACGCCTGCGAGCCCGGGTGCTGATTCCCGGGCCTGCCACCCTGCTGCTGCTCTTGTGGGTGTCCCGGTGAACATCCCGGGCCACTTTGTTCGGGAAGACTTTCCCGCAATCCTTGCATGAACAGACCCGGGATGCTGTTGCACCCCGGTTGTGGCGGCGCCCGGGGCACTCCAGCCGACCTCTTTTGCCATGCACTTTTGTGCAGGCCTGCCTGGGACAGACAAGATCTTGTTCGCGGGCATGCATGTGCAGGTGAGCTTTCAGGGGCTTCAGGTTCCAGAAAATTTTCAGGCAGTCATCGTATGAGCACACAAGAGGCTGTTTGCCGGCATGGGAACGCAGGTGCCGTTTCAGGTTGTTCCGGACAGCCCACCGCATGCCACAGCCCTCCAGCGGGCAGACAAAGGGCAGCTCTCCGGTATGCGTGCGCAGGTGCTGCCTCAGGGTGTCCGGGGCAGTGTATCGCCTGGTACAGCCTTCCCAGGGGCAGGCAAAGGGCCTGGCGCACGTATGTCTCAGGAAGTGAAGTTTGAGATGACCCGATTGCGTGAACGATCTGCGGCAGTTCTCGTCAGGACAGACAAAGAGCCGCTCGTCGGTATGGCAGCGCAGATGCCTGTGCATATTGTTCTTGAAAGCCCAACGCTTGCCACAGTCTTCCCACGGGCAGACAAAGGGCTTGGCGGCGTTGTGCAAACGCCGGTGCGCAACCAGACTCACGAAAAAGGAAAACTGCCTGGCGCAACCTTCACGGGGACAGACAAAGGGCTTGTTGCCGCTATGGGAATGCAGGTGATCCTTGAGGCCGCCCGCGCAACTATAGCGCTTTGCGCAGCCCTCCAACGGGCAAATAAAAGGCCTTTCTCCAGTATGGGCACGCAGGTGCCGCTGCAAGTTGGCACTCGCGGTGTACGCTTTGCCACACCCCTCCATCGGGCACACAAAGGGCTTTTCTCCAGTATGGGTACGCAGGTGGGTCTTCAGGAAACTCGTATCAGCGCATCGCCTGGCACAGCCTTCAACCGGGCAGACAAAGGGTTTTTCTCCGGTGTGAAAGCGCAGATGTCTCTTCAGGTTTCCTGAGGTAGAGCAGCTCTTGCCACAGCCTTCCCATGGACAGACAAAAGTTTTCTCTCTGGTGTCAGGTCCGGGCGGGGGGGGCATCAGTAACTTCTCTTTTTTGCGCCCCCGGTATGCGCCCCTGGTTTCTTCCCTGACAGCAACGGGCTGGCGGGCGCGCCGACTTCCGGGTGCCCCGCACCGTACCTGGACTCTTGTTTCCGCCACCAGGCCAGCTTGCGCGCTGGTGCACTCTTGTGTGGCAGGCAATTTTGTGACAGGCAATATAGGCATCGGGCATCTGAAAACTGGGCAACAGTCGCACTTGGACAACAGCGTCAATGCGTATGACATCGACAGTCAACAACCTTGTTACTACCCGTGTCCGGCCATCATGCCAACACCTGTTCGCACTGGCAGTCCTGTTGACATCCTCCCCGCCCTGAAAGACGGGGCTTGCCGCGCACCGGGTCAGGACAAGTCGATATTCTCGCTGGAGGGCAACAGCGAAAAGTCCAGAACCCGCTCCGCCATGCCCTGCCATGGTCGCAGCAGCAAGGGAGCGACATCCTCCTTGAGCATCAGTGCCGGACCCGGGGTAACAAAAGCCGGCGCCAGCGGTTGTGCCAGGCGGTCCAACTCTTTGTCAGCCAGCGACAACACGGGAATCAGGACACCGGAACCCGGACACACGCCGCCCTTGTGTGACCGGCCCGCTTTAGCGCCAGGGACCTGGCTGCATTCCTGGCGCCAGCCGACCAGCGGCTTTGCTCGGGCATGAGAACCCAGGTGCCTCTTCATATGGCACCGGTAACTCCAGCGCTTGCCACAGCCCGGCTGGGGGCACACAAAGGTTTTTTCGTTGGTATGCAAGCGCAGATGCTGCTTCAGGGTGGCCGCGTCGGAACAGCGCCTGGTGCAACCCTCCCAGGGACAAACAACGAACTCATCGCCGGTATGCCAGCGCAGGTGCCTTTGCATGTTCCACAGGGCCGCAAATCTCTTGTCGCACCCCTCCTGCGAGCAGGCAAAGGGTTTTGCGCCAGTGTGCCGCAGCAGGTGCAACGTCAGATTTCCGGCCGAACTCAACCGGGTCCGGCAGTCCTCGTGTGGGCACACAAAGGGCTTGGCACCGGTATGGCAATGCAAGTGTGCCTTGAGGTGCCAGGCGGAAGAAGTCCGCACTGGGCAGCCCTCCAACGGACACGCAAAGGGCTTTTCTCTCCTGTGACTGTGCGAATTCAGATGTCGCCTCAAGCTACTGCGGTCACCATATCTCTTGTCGCAGCCTTCCCACCAGCAAACAAAGCGCCTTGCTCCGGCGTGGCGATGCAGATGCGCTGTCAGGCCAAGGGACTGGGCGAACTGTTTGCCGCACTCTTGCCAGGAGCAGACAAAGGGTTTTTCTCCGGTGTGCGTGCGCAGGTGTTCCTTCACATTGCTCGTGCAAGGCAAGCGCCTGGCGCACCCCTCCCCTGGACAGACAACGCCGCCTGCCCGGGTGTCATGGTCAGGCGGGTGTCTGACCTGTCTGGTGCGGGCGGCAGCTTTTTTTCCGGGACCTGGAGGCGGACACACCATGGCTTGCCTGCCCCCAACGGACCGGCGGACGCGCCGGTTGTCTCCTGAAACGCAGCCGCCCCCTGCTGATGTTTCCGGCTCAGGATGAAGACGCAACCTCTTGCGATGTTTTGTTACGGGCAACATAGGCATCAGGAATCAAAGATTCATCAGCAGAGGGCGTTGGACAACAGCACCACCGCGCATGACGCCGGGAAGCCAGCCGGCTGGTCAGTGCCGCTGTCCGACCGCCGCCCCCCCGGCATCTGTTTTGACATCCTCCGTGAACGGCAGCCCCAGCGACAAGTCCTCGGTCAGTGCCTCTGAGCCCTGCCATGGCCGCAGCAACGCGGAAAGTGACTCACCATTGAGCAATGCCGGCGGGCTCTGCACGGCAGGAGCCGCTCCCGTCGGGTGTGCCAGGCGGTGCAACTCTTCCTCGGAAAACGCCAGTATGGGAAACCAGGCTCTGCTGTCTGCTGGCAAGTGCCCCTCTGCTTCCTGCGTCTGCACGAGCGGGTGAACCTTCAGGATGCGTCTGGCGGGCAAAACTGTTGCGCCGCCCCTGTGGGCATGGACAGCGGCCCCTGTGGCCTGATGAAGGCACCTGTGGCGGTGCAGGCCACGTCTGTACCGGTATGCCTTTCCACAGCCCTCACGCAGGCAAACGAAGGCCTTGCTTTCAGCATGGCAACACAGGTGCCGTTTCAGGGCGCCAAAGTGCGAAAAGCTTTGTGCGCAGCCCGCATGGAAACAGGCAAACGACCTGGATTGCGTATGCTCGCGCAGGTGCTCCATCAGTCTGGCTGCGGCAATATACCGCCTGGGACAGCCCTCCTGCGGGCAGGTAAAGGGTTTTTCGACGGTGTGCAGGCGCAGGTGAGCTTTCAGACTGTCAGCCTGGGCGAACCTTTGGGCGCAGTACCTGAATGAACAGACAAAGGGCCTGGCGCCGGAATGGCAACGCAGGTGCCTCTTCATATTGTGCAGGATGGAGTAGCGCTTGTCGCAACCCTCCATAGAGCACGCAAAAGGTTTTTCACCGGAATGGCGGCGCAGGTGGATTGTCAGACTGCCGGATTGGGTGAACATTTTTGCGCAGTCCTCATGGGGACAGACAAAGCTTTTTTTCGCGGTGTGGCTGCGAATATGCACGGTCAGATTACGTGCAGCAGCCACCCGTTTTGCGCAGTGCTCCCAGGGGCAGACAAAGACATTGGTACGGGTGTGACTACGCAGGTGTACCTTCCTGCTGCTCCGGGCGGTGTACCGCCTTGCACAGCCCTCCCATGAGCAGACATAGCGTTTGGTGCCGGAGTGAAAACCCAGGTGCCTCTTCATGTTACTCGGATCAGAAAATCTTTTGCCGCAGCCCGCCCATGGGCAGACAAAGGCTTTTTCTCCAGTGTGACAACGCAGGTGCGCCTTCAGGCTGACGCAATGGCTGAAGCTTCTCCCGCAATCAGCGTATGTGCAGACAAGCGGCTTTGCGCCGGTGTGACAACGCAGGTGGTCCTTCAGGTGGGTTGCGGTCGCGCAGGATTTTGCGCAGCCCTCCCAGGGGCAGATAATCGCTCGCGCACCGGCGTTACAACGCGGCCGACACCGGACCTGACCGGCTCCCGCCTTCCTCCATTTTTCGCAAGCAGGACGCGGGGATGTCATCTCTTTTTTGGCAGCAGCGCGCTGCCGGACGCGCCTGCCGTCTCCGGCTGCGCAAGATCCGTTTTCTGTTGGTTCCGGCACCAGGCAAGGTCGCGACCTGGCGCCATATCTTGTTGCAAACAGCTTGGGCATCGGGGAGCAGAAAGTGATCAAGAGTGCCGGTTGGACCACAACAACACTGTGTATGAACCTGATAACCAACAACCTTGTCGGTGCTGCTGTCCCACCGCTGGCCGGCGACAGGCTTGCCCTGCGTTGTCATGAAGAAGGGAAAGAGGGCAAATACACTCTGTCCCCAACCACTCCCACCTGCGCCCTGCCATAGCCACAGCAGCACGGAAAGCGCCTCAGCATTCAACCTCAGGGCCCCTTCTGCCGTGACGCTGGCCGAGGCGGTCCAACTCTCCCTCGGCGAGCGACAGTATGGGAAGCAGGGCACCGGGAGCCAGGCGCGGACTGCGTCCCGGATTCTGCGGCCCGTCACCCACAGGACAGACGACAAACGACAGGGTTTCCTGCTGGTACAACCGCCCGGTCTGGCCACCGGGAGTCCAACCCTCAATGCCCATGCCAGGCAGCGGATGTAGCTGGCCATGGAAGATATCCCCGACTCTGTTGTCAGGAGGAAGGCACCAGCGCTCCTGGTTCACAGGCACCGGCTGCTGTACATACCCGGGTGCCCTGGGACCAGGGCGCAGGTCGACGCCAGCGCGAGAGCAGAGCCTGGGGGCTTGCCGGCCCTGGCTGCCCAGTCGCCGCCCCGGACTCTCACGCCGTAACAAGGCTTGGGCACGGCTGCGCCCCGGACGAACAAAAGGCGGGTTTCTCATGGGAGCTTTCACGATGGCTTGTGGGGGAGAAGCCTCTTCAGGGTCATTGTGTGGACCGACAAGGGTGGCTGGCAGACCCTGGTGATGCATACGCGTGTGTTTGTTCAGGCCAGCTCTGCGGGCATACATTTTTTCGCAACCTTTATACCAGCAGACAAAGGGCGCTTTGGCAGTGTGCAGGCTCAGGTGAGTGACCAACTGCCGCATTTCGGCGAAGACGCTTGCGCAGTATTCGTGGGGACAGACGAAGCACCTTGCGCCCGTGTGCCAGTTCATATGACATGTCAGGCTACGGTAATCGGCGAAGTCTGATCCGCAGTTCTCATAGGGACAGGCAAAGGGGTTTGCGTTGCCATGACTGAGCAGATGCGCCTTCAGGTTCACCGAGGATTTGCACCGCCTTGTGCAGCCCTCCCAAGGGCAGGCAAAGGGCCTTTGTCTGGTGTGCCGACGCAGGTGAGCCCGCAGGGTGCTGGGGTGCGAAAAGGCTTTTGCGCAGTTCTCCCAGGAGCAGACACAAGGTTTTTCGCCGGTGTGACAACGCAGATGCGCTGCCAGACTTTCGGCATGGGCCAGGCGTTTGCCGCACGCCTCGCGCGGGCAGAAAACGGCTTTTGCGGCGCTATGGAAACGCTGGTGCCTCTTCATGGTGTGCTCGACAGCGTAGCGTTTTGCACAGTTCTCCACGGGGCAGACAAAGGGTTTGTTGCCGGAGTGAAGCAGCACATGCAGCCGCAGTCCGGTCGAACGGGAGAACCGCTTCCCACAGTGCGCGTGGGGGCAGACAAAAGGCCTTTGGTTACGGTGGCCGCGCAGATGCCTTCTCATGCTGCAGGCGTTGGCGTATCGCTTGCCACAGCTTTCCCATGAGCAGACCCAGGGTTGTTTTTCCTTGTGATTGTCCAGATGCAAGGCCCATCTGTCATGACGTGCGAACTGTTTTGCGCAGTGCTCGTACGGGCAGACAAAAGGCTTTTCCCGGCTGCGACAAGCACCGCGCTCCTTCAGGCGTTGGGCGTGTACGGCTGTGCCGCCTTCCGGTGGGCAGGCACAGGCTGCTGCTCTGGCGTTACGACTGAGACGGCGTCTGCTCAGACCCGGTCCTGGTGTTCCCCCTTCCGGGGAATCTGGCGACGCGCTGTCCTCTTTCTGGTTCTGGTTCTGGCGGCGAGCAACCAGCAGTCGGACAGAGCTGCGTTCTCCTGCCCTGGCAAGGGCGCGTGCCTTTGCGACCGGCTCGCGTCGGCGGCGGGTTCTGGATTGATCTGTTGTTACAAGAGAGATGTTCATCGGGCGTCGGAGAATGGCCAGGGGCGCAGCTTGGACCGCCGGTACAGTGCGATTGATGCCGGACTCCCAACCAGCTAGTCAGCGCTGCCCTCCGGCCCTTGCCCGGCAGCAGCCTGCACCCGGTGCCTGGCAGCAGGCTGCGGTTGCTGCTGCGAAAGTGAAACGGGAAAAGCGCAACGCACCCTGCGTCATCCTCACAGCCCTTGCCAACACCACCAAACTTGCGCTGCCGCTCAAGGCCCTGCCCCCTGCATGCCACTGCAGTTTGAACCTGCTCCTTCATCTGCTCCCTGTGAACGACACCAGCTCACTCATTCATCTTCAAAGGCTTGCGGGATACGGCCAGGCGATTTTTGGGGATCCACCACTGGGGGCGGCAATTCATGCAAGCTGAGCTCACGGATTCTGGAAGTATTTAACAGCCGGTGTTCCCGGCGCGCCCCTCTTGACGCGCCCCCTCTTATGGTCGGCTTCTTCTTTTGTAACTCGCCATTCGGCGCAGACTACCTTCATGGCCCCAACCCCGGCTCAAGCGCGATGCCCGCAGACCTGGGCGCAATGAGAGGCGTGATGAGGGGCCCCCTGGAGCTGGAAGTTTCCTTTT
>Ga0209020_1000357_pt1 | contig 60323 bp, 60 predicted proteins | sample PinacodermBB_FD_187298 | JGI IMG/M metagenome (GOLD analysis project Ga0209020, IMG submission 187298) | Host-associated microbial community of the marine sponge Aplysina aerophoba from Gulf of Piran - sponge pinacoderm, lysed by bead... | ecosystem: Host-associated > Porifera > Sponge >... | reverse complement strand
CCCCCCCGGACACGGCCGCGCCCACACCGCACCCGAACACCGCCGGACCCACCGCCGGACAGGCCCGAAACCCTCGACCGCATGTAGAGGGTCAGGCTCCGCACTCGCCCGCTCCAGGGTCCGTCCCGGCCATGGTCGCCGTCCGGCCGACACCGCGTTCGCCACGGGCGCGCCCGGTTTGCGGCAGGACGGTCATCGACGACGGCACCGGCCCGGCCGACACCGCGCCCGCCACCAGCGCTCCGGGCTGGCCGGGCTGCGGCGCGACGGTCACCGGCGACGGCACCGCTCCGGCCGACACCGCGCCCGGTGCCGGCACCACGGTTTGCGGGGGCACCGTCCCCGACCCGGCCGACGCCGCGCCCGGTGCTGGCGCTTCGGGCTGGCCGGGCTGCGGTGGGGTGGTCATCGGTTGCTGTCGGTGGTCCTGTTGGGGGTGGCTATTGGTTCTCCGCGAGGGTCCAGTCGGTGTCGTCGATGGTGTCGAGGGTCACCGCGGCCGGTGTGATCACCACATGGCCGGTCTCGAGGGCGCCGCCGAGCAGGAAGTCCCCGCAGGCGCGCGCCGCGAGGCGGGCCTGCTCTGAGAGGCCCTCAGGAACAGCCGCGGCCACCAGCCGCTCGCGGATGTAGTCGAGCACCGCCTCGTTGACGTGGAACCCGACCGCGTACATGTCGCCGTACAGCAACTGGTCAGCCATCACCGCGGCGAGCTGCTCGATGCCCGCGTCGGTGTGGAACACCATGTCGGCGTCGAGGTTGTCGAGCACCCACGCCTCGGTCGCGTCGTACACCGCGAACGGCTCGAAACCCAACGACTCGACATCGGTGGGGGTGTTGACCCACTCCAGGCCGGAGTGGATCTCGCCGAACCCGGCCACGAAGCCCCGCATCAAATCGAAGGACTGCTGATCGCCGGCGTCGCCGGTGAGCACCCCGCCCCGGCGCATCAACAACCCGCCGGCCGCGGCCCACTCGCCGACCTGCCCGCCGAGGGCGTGGCCCGCCTCGTAGGCGTCGATCCCGAAGAACGCGAACCGCTTGGAGTCGGGACTGTCGCCACCCACCGCGAACACCGGCACACCCGCCTCCACCGCGGCGTCGACAGCGCCCGTCAACAACCGCAGCCCGGCCGTCTGCACCGCCAGACAGTCGATGTCGCCCGACGCGACCAGCGACTCGATGATGCCCGCCTGCGCCTCCGCGTCCGCGGAGTTGGGGCCGACCACCCGAGCGTTGACATCGGCGTCATAGACCTCGGCGGCCTCGCCCGCGCCCTGCGACCAGCCGTGCCCCAACGCCGCCGCCGCGGAGCCCTCGCCGGTCTCAACCAAAGAGACCACGAAGTTCAGCCGCTCCCCGGCCTCCAACTTGGCCGCGATCCGCTCGGCCAACTCGAAATTGCCCCACGCCAACTCGGCCACATACGGCGGCCCCAAAGGCTCGTCCTGCACCTCCGGCGGCGCCTCCTCCGGCCCTGCTTCGGGCTCGGTGACCGCGGCCACCGGCTCGGTGTCATCCGCCACCGGCTCGGGCTCCTCGGCCACCGGCTCGGGAGCGTCCGCGCCGGCCTCGGGATCCTGCACCGCGCCCGGCTCGGTGTCCGCCGTCACCGCGGGCTCGGCAACCTCGCCGCCGTCACCGTCGCTGCAGGCAGCAGCCAACAGGGCCACCGCACCGACGGCCCCAGCCAGCGCCCTCACGAGCCTGGTGTTGATGATCCTCATGGTCCTACCTCCAGATATCGATCTCGTCGGTCGTCATTCCAAGGATCGGCGAACTCCACCGGTGGATGCGACAGATCGGCCATGATGGCCGGTTGTACAGGTCAGCATCCAACCGGTGGAGGTACACGTTATGGCACAGCGGCTCACCGCAGAGGAACGCGTGCGCGTCGAGGCGATGGCACAGGCAGGCACCGGTGCCGCTCGGGATCGCGCGACGCCACCGCAGGCACCACTCGACGATCCATCGCGAGCTCGATCGCGGCGGTGGACGCGACGGCTATGACGCCGAGGCCGCCCAGGACGCCGCCGATGCCCGGGCGCGTCGCCCCAAGCCCCCCCCCCCGGCTCGATGTCGGGGACGTCATGGAGGGATCGGGCACCGTTGGGGTCGGCTGTCTGGCGGGTTGTTCGGTGGGCATGGTCAGGTGATGGCTGGGCCGTGGTCGGTGGGGGTGATGGTGCGGCCGTGGGCATGGCCCTCGATGAGGTTGCGGTTGTTGAGCGCGGCGGTTACTGCGGCGATGACTTGCTGGGCGGGCTGTACGGCGGTGGGGTCCTCGACGGTGTGGGCGATCTGTGCGGCGGCGGTGGTGACGATCTGGGCGGCGGCTGTGGCGAGGCCGGGCGCGAGGCGGGTGGTGGCGGCGAGGTCGATCTCGGGGTGGTCGGCTAGGTAGGCGCCGGCGGCGCGCCAGATGGTGACGTGGTGGTAGAGGTTGCCTTCGGTGTCGGGTCGGGGTGTGGCGAGGGGTTCGAGGGCGGCTCGGGCGGCACCGGTGTGGGGGCCGGTGCGGGTGAGGAGGTAGTCGATGTCGTGGGCGCGTCTGACGGGTTCGCCGGTGAGCGCGGCGAGTGATTTGAGGGAGGTCTCGATGGCCATCGCGGCGCTTTGGCAGACGTTGATGAGGCGCCAGTGGCGGTAGTGGTCGACCGAGGCGCGGTCGCCGGCGACGAGGGCCTGTTGTTCGAGTTCGCCGAGGCGGGTGTGGCCGAGCAGGTCGTTGAGGGCCTTGATGGCTTCGTCGAGGCGGCCGAGGGCTTCTTGGGTGTTGTCTGTGGCCAAGCCGATCTCCTTGCCCCAGGCGACGTCGGTGGCCGGGCGGGCGTAGAGGACCACCGTGTTGGCGGCGATGCCGGCCTCGAAGGACGCCGAGACCCGGCGGGTGCGGTGGACCCATTCGGGCCAGTCGGTGACGTGGACCTGCACCCGATGCCCGCTGGAGGCCTGCGCCGCGGTCTGCAGGTCGAGTTGACGCTGGAGGCGGTGAGTGTAGTCGAGGTTGTCGAAGATGGCCACCAGGTCGATGTCGCTGTCGGGGCCGGCCTGGTTGCGGGCGACCGATCCGAACAGCAGCACCCGGGACGCGCCTGCGTCGACTAGTTCACGGCTGGCGCGGCGGGCGTCGTCGACGCTTGGCGCGGCGAGGGTGTCGGTGAGCATCGCTTGAAGGCTACTGGCCCGCAGAGCGCGGGACCTGAGCGAAGCGTCGGCTGGAAGCGCCTATCCTCGAAGCTGTCTGACGGTCCGGCTACGAACACCGAGATCGCCGAGGAGTTAGGCGGCCATCATGAGGCAGGCCTACCATCACGGCGACGCTATCAGGCCCAGCGACAGGGCCGAGCGGACGGCCGAGGCCGCGGTGTGGCCGAGCCCGCAGATGGAAGCATCCACCATCACCTCGGCCATCTCGTCGATCAGGGCCCGGCGGGCCGGCGACAGCGACCCCCGCTTCTGCATCTGCACCAGTGTCTCGTGCTGGCGGACCGCGCCGACCCGGCACGGAACGCACTGCCCGCACGACTCGTCGCGGAAGAACTCGGCTATTCGCACCACGATGCCGGTCATGTCGACCGACGTGTCGAAGGCCATCACCACCCCCGAGCCGAGAGTGGTGCCGGCGGCCCGGGTGTCCTCCAGGGTGAGCGGCAGATCCAGCGAGTCCGGGCCGACGAACGATCCGGCCGCGCCCCCCATCAGCACCGCCTGCAGCTCGCCGGTTCCCGAGATCCCGCCGGCGAACTCCAGCACAGCTCCCAGCGTGGTCCCGAACGGCACCTCGTAGAGGCCGGGGCGGCCGACGTGCCCCGACAGGCACAGGAGCCTCGTGCCGGGCGATCGCTCGGTTCCCCTTGTGCGGTACTCCTCGGGGCCGTCGATGAGGATGCCGAGCACGTTGATCAGCGTCTCGGGATTGTTGATCGCGGTCGGCTCGCCGAACAGGCCGTGCGTGGTGGGGAACGGCGGCTTGTTGCGGGGCTCGCCCCTGAATCCCTCCAGCGAGTTGAACAGCGCGGTCTCCTCGCCGCAGATGTAGGCGCCCGCTCCCCGCCAGATGGCGATATCGAACTCGTGGCCGGTGCCGGCGACGTCGGGGCCGAGCAGGCCGGCGGAGCGGGCCGCGTCGATGGCGCCCTGCAGGCGGGCGGTGGCCTGCGGGTACTCGCCCCGGATGTAGATCCAGCCCTTGTTGGCCCCGGTTGCGAAGCCGGCGACGGTCATCGCCTCGATCACCGCGAACGGGTCCTGCTCCATGACGATGCGGTCCTTGAAGGTGCCGGGCTCCGACTCGTCGCAGTTGGCCACCACATGCTTGGGCCGCCCGGTCTCGGCGGCGACGGCCCGCCACTTGACGCCGGTGGGGAAGGCCGCGCCGCCCCGGCCCGACAGGCCCGAGTCGGCCACCGCCTCCATGACGGCCTCGGCGCCCATCTCTGCAGCTCGGGTCAGCGCCTGGTAGCCGCCGTGGGCGCGATACGAATCCAGCGACTCGGGGTCGGCCACCCCGATGCGGCGCAGCAGGCGCAGCGACGGGTCGCCGGCCTGGGGCAACTCGAAGGGCTCGCCGTCGGCGGGAACGTGGTCGGGGCGGCCGCCCACCCCCTGGACGAACAGCGCCGGCGCCCGCTCACACTGGCCCAGGCACGGGCTCCGGTGCACGTGGCCGCCGGAGGCCTCGATCGAGGCGGCCAGGTCGTCGTAGCCCGCGACCTGGCAGGCCGCGTCGACGCACACGTGGAAAGTGTCGCCTTCATGGTCCGCTCGCTCGGTTCGGAACAGGTCGTAGAACGTGGCCACACCGAAGGCTTCGGCGGGGGGAACGCCCAGAACCTCGGCCACGTAGTTGATGCCGCCGGGGCTGATCCAGCCGGCCGCGTTCTGGAGGGCATGAAGTGCAGGCAGCAGGTAGTGGCGGCGCTCGCGGCGCCGGGCCGTTCCCGACACGAACAGCCGCTCGGTCTCGGGCTGAACCACCGGGTCCACGCCCCGGGAGCGCAGCGCCGAATCGACCGCAGCCGCTTCAGACTCGGTGGCGCGGTCCGCCCCCAGGAAGATGTCGGTCATGCGGCTGCGCTCCTAGCCAGGCACCGTCAGGCGCCGAACGCAACTGGCAGCAGAATGCACGCATACCGTGCAAGACGCTGCCAATTGCCCGGCCGCAGCCGGCGTCATCCCGAACTGGCAGCAGAATGCACGCATACCGTGCAAAACGCTGCCAATTCCGGTGGGAGGGCCGGTCATGTGCTAGGCGGGGGCGGGTTCCGGTTCGAGTTTCGAGATGCGTATGGCGGCCGCCTTGAACTCCGCCGTTCCCGAGCGCGGGTCCCACTCGTCGTTGGTCAACACGTTGGCGTCCACCAGTTCGGGGAAGTGGAAGGTCGTGAAGGTGAGACCTACCGGTATGTCCGGCTGCACCCGAAGGTCCATCTCCACCGAGCCCCGCGGCGAGCTGACCAGGACGCGCTCCCCGTCGGCCACCCCGAGGGCGGCCGCGTCGGCCGGGTTGACGTCGATGGCGTCGCCGTAGCGGATGGGCGAGGCGTAACCGCCAGACTGCACCCCGGTGTTGTAGGAGTCGAGCGCCCGGCCGGTGGTGAGCCGCAGCGGGAACTCCTCGGTGAGGATCTCCTTGGGCGGAGCGTGGTGGGTGATGCTGAAGGGCGCGGGATCCCGGCCCTCCCGGCCGTCGGCCCAGAGCCAGCCGTGGAGGAACTCCGTGCCCGGATGGTCGTCTGTGGGGCAGGGCCACTGGATGCCGCCGGACGCTTCGAGCCGGTCCCACGACATGCCGGCATGCATGGGCGACAGCGACCGCATCTCGTCCCACAGCTCCTCGGGGCTGGGACGGCCCCAGTCGACGCCGAGGCGGCGGGCGAGATCGCCGATGATGTCGATGTCGTGGCGGGCCTGGCCGGGGGGCGGCACCGCAGGACGCACCCGCTGCACCCGCCGCTCGCTGGACGTGACCGTGCCCTCCGACTCGGCCCAGGCCACCGAGGCGGGCAGCACCACGTCGGCCATCTCGGCGGTGCGGGTCATGAAGATGTCCTGCACGACGAGGATGTCGAGTCCGGCCAGCAGCTTGCGGGCGTGCTCGACGTCGGCCTCGGAGTCGGCGGGGTTCTCGCCGATCACGTAGCAGGCCCGCAACTCGCCGGCCGCCATGGCCTCGAACATCAGCGTCAGGTGCTTGCCGGGCACGCCGTTGAGCTTGGTTCCGTAGGCGGTCTCGAACTTGGCCCGCACCGCGTCGTCGGCCACATCCTGGAAGCCGGGGAACTTGTTGGGTATGGCGCCCATGTCGCCGCCGCCCTGCACGTTGTTCTGGCCCCGCAACGGCACCAGACCCGAGCCCCAGCGGCCCACATGGCCGGTGAGCAGGGCCAGGTTGCAGAGCGACACCACGTTGTCGACCGCGTTGTGGTGCTCGGTGATGCCCAGGGTCCACAGGATCTGGGCCGTCTCCGCGGTGGCGTAGGCGTGGGCCATCTCGCGGATGGCCTCAGCGGGCACGCCGGTCTGGGTGGCCGCCCAGTCCAGGGTGTACGACTCGACGTGGGCGGCGTAGGCCTCGAAGCCGTCGGTGGCGTGCGCGATGAAGTCGGGATTGTGCAGACCGGCCGCGATGATCTCGCGACCCATGGCGTTGGCCAGCGCGATGTCGGTTCCCACCGACAGGCCCAGCCAGCGGTCGGCGAACTTCGCCGAGGAGGTGCGGCGGGGGTCGATGGCGTACATGCGGGCGCCGTTGGCCAGGCCCTTGAGGACGTGGTGGAAGAAGATCGGGTGGGCCTCACGGGCGTTGGAGCCCCACAGCAGGATGACGTCGGCCTGCTCGACCTCCGCGTACGACGAGGTGCCGCCTCCCGCTCCGAACACTGTCGCCAGACCGACGACGGAAGGAGCGTGTCAAGTGCGGTTGCAGGAGTCGATGTTGTTCGACCCGATGGCCGTGCGGATGAACCTCTGAGCCGCGTAGTTCATCTCGTTGGTGGCCTTGGAGCAGCTGAACATGCCGAAGCCGTCGGGCCCGCAGCGGTCCAGCACCGCCCGGAAGCCGTCGGCGGCCCGGTCCAATGCCTCGTCCCAAGTGGCGGGCCGCAGTCGCCCGCCGTCACGGACCATCGGGGTGGTCAGCCGCGGCAGGCGCTTGTTGAGTGATCGTCTGCCCGTCGGGTTGCGGTTCACCACCGCAACCATACCGCCGCCAGCGCACTCGGGCTTCCTCCGGCAGCCCCTGTGATCGAAGCGGCCGAACCTGCCCCGCAGCAGCCGACCCCGCTCGGGAGTCGGATACGGTGGCGGCCGCTATGCGATGGTCCCGGCTCTTCGTTCCCACACTGCGCGACGCACCCGCCGATGCAGAGGCCGCCAGCCACAAGCTGCTGGTTCGGGGCGGGTTCATCCGCCAGCTCCACGCGGGGCACTACTCGCTGCTGCCGCTGGGCCTGCGAGTGCACGACAAGGTCGAGAACATCGTGCGCGGCGGCATGGAGGAGATCGGGGCGCAGGAGTTCCTGCTGCCGGCCATGCACCCGGCCTCGATCTGGCAGCGGTCCGGGCGCTGGGAGTCGGTGGGCCCGGAGATGTTCCGGCTCCAGGACCGCAAGGAGGCCGACCTCGCTCTGGGCATGACCCATGAGGAGGTGTTCACCGAGATCGCCCGGGAGATCACCTCGTACCGGTCACTGCCCCAGGTCTGGTACCAGATCCAGTGGAAGTTCCGCGACGAGCCCAGGCCCAAGTCGGGCCTGCTGCGGGTGCGGGAGTTCGCCATGAAGGACAGCTACTCCTTCGACCTCGACGACGCCGGACTGGACCACAGCTTCGAGATCCACCGCGAGGCCTACACCCGGATCTTCGAGCGGCTGTCACTCGACGCCATCGCGGTGCAGGCGTCCTCGGGGATGATGGGCGGCACCGGGTCGGTGGAGTTCATGGTGGCCTCCCCCGCCGGCGAGGACGACATCGCCCGCTGCTCGGGCTGCGGCTACGCGGCCAACGTGGAACGGGCCGTCGCGGCGCTGGCGCCGGTGGACGATGGCGAGTCCGGCGGCGAGCTCACCCGGTTCCCGACTCCGGGAGTGCGCACCATCGCCGCTCTGGAGACGGTCGAGGGCGGCGCGCCCGCCAACCGCCAGATCAAGACCATGGTGATGGTGCTGGACGGTTCGGTGACGCTGGCGCTGGTGCGGGGCGACCACCAGCTCAACCTCCAGAAGCTCGCCGACGGCACTGGAGCCGTCGACCTCCGCCCGGCCGAGCCGGCCGAGACGCTGGAACGCCTGGGCGCTCATCCCGGCTCGCTCGGAGCGGTGGGAGTGAAGGACCTGCGAATCGTGGCCGACCACGCTCTGCGGGGGAGGCGCAACCTCGCCACCGGCGCCAACACCGACGACTGGCACTACTCGGGCGTGGACATCGACCGGGACATCGCGGTGGACGAGTGGCTGGACCTGCGGGAGGTGTCCGCCGGGGAGCCGTGCGGGAACTGCGGGCGCCCCCTGGAAGTGATCCGCTGCATCGAGACCGGCCACATCTTCAAGCTGGGCCGGCGCTACGCCGAGGCCATGGGGGCCGCCGTGCTCGACGCCGACGGAGTGGAGCGGCCCATCACCATGGGCTCCTACGGCATCGGCGTCGGCCGGGCGATGGCCGCAGTGGCCGAGGTGCACCATGACGACCGCGGCCTCATCTGGCCGGTGGCGGTGGCGCCGTACGAGACGGTGATAACCGTGGCCAGCATGCGCGACGAGGCGGCGGTGGCCGCGGCCGAGCAGCTCTACGTCGAGCTTGGGGGCCGGGGCGTCGAGGTGCTGCTGGACGACCGCGACGCCCGGGCCGGGGTGAAGTTCGCCGATGCCGAGCTGGTCGGCATCCCCTGGCGGATAACCGCGGGCCGCGCCGTGGCCGACGGCGAGGTCGAACTGACCGAGCGGGCCGCGGGCGACACCCAGCGGATCGGGATCGAGCACGCGGCCGCCCACCTGGCCACGCTCGTGGCCGACGCCCGATCCTTATAAGAATAGGAGCGCCGACCGGGACGCTCGCTGTCGAACAGCGCTCGCCGAGATCCTCGCGATGATCGGCAAATGCGGCGCGAAATCGCGAAGATTCCGTCTGGGTCCTGCGCCTTCGCCGGGTGCCCGGCGGTCTGCTCAGTCGGACAGCTGCATCGAGAGGCGGCTGGCCGCCTCGATCACCGCCATCCCGTGGTCATGGGTGTCGTCCGGGTTGGGGAACCGGTACGCGGGACCGTGAACGTGCAGGGCCGCCTCCACGCTGCCGTCGCTCTCGAAGACGGGGGCAGCCACCGAGTTGATCCCCTCAGCGAACTCCTCGTACACCCAGGCGTAGCCGATGCTGCGCACGTGCTCCAGGCGCTCCCGGAGCTCGTCGGGGTCGGTCACCGTCCACGCCGTGCACTGCGTCAGCGGCACGGCCAGGTACCCCTCGATGAAGCGCTCGGGCTGGTGGGCCAGGACCACCAGCCCCGACGGCACGGCGTGCAAGGGGGCGTACTCGCCGGTCCAGTCCCGAACCTGGATGTTCGAGGAGGACTCGGTCTGGTCGAGGTAGTAGACCTGCCCGCCGTCGATGATCGAGAGCCCCGCGACCTCGTCGATGCTCTCGGCCAGCTCCAGCAGGTGGGGCCGGGCCGTGGCCACCAGGTTCCGGCCCCGGGGGGCCGATCCGGCGAGGTCGATCAGGCCGGGACCCAGCCTGTACTCGCCGCCGGCCTCGGTCTGCTCGACGGCCTGCTCCTCCTCCAGGGAGGCCAGCAGCCGCGCCACCGTGCTCTTGGGCAGGTCGACCCGCTCGGCCAACTCGGTGACGCCCACCGGGCCCAGAGCCAGCGCCCGCAACAGCGCGAACGATCGCTTGATCGACTGGACGGTCACGAAAGGAGCCTAAGAGGACGAGTCGCCGGTCAGGACCAGCGGCGGCGGATCTCCTCGCTGATGGCTGGGACGACCTGGTGCAGGTCGCCGATCACCGCCCAGTCCGCCTTGACCACCATGTTGGCCTCCGGGTCGATGTTGATGGCCAGGATGTGCTTGGAGCCCATGGCGCCCACCCAGTGCTGGATGGCGCCGGAGATGCCCGAAGCGATGTAGATCTCCGGGGCGATGCGGGTGCCGGTCTGGCCGACCTGGTCCGAGTGAGGTCGCCAGCCGTTGTTGGTGACCGCCCGGCTGCAGCCGACCCGCCCACCGAGAAGCTCGGCCAGCTCCTCCAGAGGGGCGAACCCCTCGGCGGAGCCGACGCCGCGGCCGCCGCCCACCACGACCGGCGCGGTGGGAAGGGTGACGCCCGCCTCCAGGACCACACGCTCCTTCACCACGGTGCGGGCTAGCTCGGGCGCCAGGTCGACGTCGATGTCCTCGACCGGGGGCGGGGCGTCGGGCGCGGGCCTGATCGGCGACGACGCCACCGTGTGGAGAGCGCAGGTGAGCAGCGCCGGACCGGCTGCGCTCAGCGTGGCGTCCTCCAGCAGCGAACCTCCCCACTGCACGCGGGTCATGGACCACTGCCCTCCGTCGGGACCCGGCGGGGTGATGTCGGTGCAGTTGGCCACCATCGACGCGTCCAGGCGGACCGCGGCCTGGGCCATGACCTCGTTGCCCCGCTCGCTGCCGCAGGCCAGGACCGCATCGGGGCTCAGGAAGCGGGCGACCTGGGCGATCGCCTCGCCCCAGGCCTCAGGGCCGAAGTCGCTGAGCACCCCGCTGTCCGCAGTGTGGACCCGCACGGCCCCGTGGCTGCCGGCCTCAGCCGCGATCGGGTCCGGCCCAGCCGCGTTGTCAGCGCCGGCGCCAATGACGACCGCATGCATCTCGACGTCCATCTTCGCGGCCAGCGTCCGGCCGAAGGTGAGCGCCTCCCGGCCGGCCTCGCTGAGCGTGCCCCGGTCGTGCTCCAGCACCACCAGCAGCATCACAGCACCCTCGCGTCCGGCAACTCCACCACCGCCACCGTCACAGAGTGGCGCAGCAGCCGCCCTCCGAGGCTGCCGCCGGCATCGATTTCACGATTGGAGGACATCACAGCACTCCCAGGATGGTGGACATCACATCAATCTCAAGAATGGAGGCCATCACAGCACTCCCAGTTCCTCGAGCACGTCCACCACCGCGGGGGCAGCCTCGGGACCGTGGCCCAGGATGGTCGTCTGCGACAGGGTCTCGGTGGGCCGGTGCAGCCGCACCATGGCCTGTCCCCCCGCCTCGGCGTCGATCTCCAAGGTGGTGATGGCCAGCTTCTTGGAGGCCAGGCGGCCTCGCATGGTCGGGTACCGGGGCAGGTTGATGCCCTCCTTCACCCCCAGGGCCGCGGGCATGGCCAGTTCGTAGACCTCGAAGCCGCCGTCGATCTCGCGGCGGGCCCGCAGGGTCGATCCGTCGATCTCGATCCCCTTGATGCCGTTGACGATGGGCCTTCCCAGGGCGTAGCACACCCGCACCCCCACCTGGAAGCCCCCCGAGTCGGCCGACTCGTTGCCGAACAGGATGAGATCGAAGGCGCCTTCGGACTTCTCCAGCGCCTCGATGGCCGACGTGAGTGCCCGAGCCGTGCGCTGGGGATCCCAGGCCGCGCCGTCGGTCTGGACCAGCACGCCGTGGTGGGCGCCCACCGACGCCGCGTAGCGCAATTGCTCGGCGGCCTCGGCCGGACCCAGGGTCAGCACGGTCACCTCGCCGCCGGTGCGCTCGGCGATCTGCACCGCCTCCTCCACGCCGCACTCCTCGTGGGGGCTGGTGGTGAAGCCGAGGTGGGCGGCGTCGACGGCCAGGCCGTCGGCGGTCACGTTGATGCGGGCGCCGGGCGCGGGCACCCGCTTCACGCAGCACAGGATCCGCATTGCACCCGTCCTCCCAGGCTCTCAGGTCCGTCCATGTTGAGACACTCGCGCCGGCCCGCTCGGCCTCTCAGCTCTTCATCCGGGAGTCGTCCGGGTCGAACACCGCTCCGGTTCCGGCCACCCGCACCGGGAACAGCTCGTTCATGTACATCACCTGGAGGTCGGTTCCCGGCACGGCCAGCTCGGCCGGCAGGTAGGCCATCAGCAGGTGCTTGCCCAGCGACGGGCCCGGGCCCGCGGTGGTGACCCGCGACACCCGGCCGTGGGAGTCGACGATGCGCTCGCCCTCGAGCGTGAGGATCGGCTCGTTTCCCCCCTGCATGTAGCGCTTGCGACCCCGGCTGTCGTGCAGGTCCTCGACCGTGAGCACGCACATCCGGACCTCGGGGTCGCCGGCGGCCCTGGCGGCGAGGTAGGCCTCCTTGCCGATGAAGTCGGCCGCCTTCACCCGGGGGCGGGCCAGGCCGGCCTCCAGCGGGTTGTACTCGCTCTCCAGTTCGGCTCCCATGAGCCGGTAGCCCTTCTCGAGGCGGCCGGACGTGCCGTACACGCCACCGCCGGTGGGCCGCAGCCCGTAGTCGGCGCCGACCCGCATCAGGGCGTCCCACACGGCGGGGCCGTCGTCCCAGGCCAGGTAGATCTCCCAGCCGGTGTCGCCCACGTAGGAGATGCGGAACAGGGTGGCCGCCACCGGGCCGCCGGTCCCGCAGTCGAGCTCCACGTCGACCAGCGAGCCGTAGGGCGAGCCGGCCTGGCTCAGGTCGGCGTCGCAGACTGCGCCGAGCACCGCCGGGGCGTTGGGCCCCCACAGGCCGAGCGTGGTGATGTCGTCGGTGACGTTGGCGAAGCTCACCGAGCCGTCGGCAGGCATGTGCCGGCGGGCCCAGAACTCGTCGCGGCCGCCGTCGAACACGCCGGTCACGATCCGGACCCTGTCGGTGCCGAGGCGCATCATGGTGAGGTCGGAGTGGAAGCCGCCATCGGGGGTGAGCCACGGGGTGTATATGGAGCGGCCGACCGGCACGTCGATCTTGTTGACCGCGAGACGGTCGGCGTAGGTCACCGCCCCCGGTCCGGTCAGCTCGTATATCTGGAAGGCGCTCAGATCGACCAGCCCGCAGTTGTCGCGCAGATTGAGGTGCTCGGCGTTGGTGATCGGGCTCCACCAGCGGTTGTCCCACTCGACCTCCCGCTCCCCCAGGCCGTAGCGCCCGACGAGGTCGGCATTTGACTCGAACCACTGGGGCCGCTCCCAGGTGCGGGCCTGGAAGAAGAAGGCGCCCAGATCCTCCTGACGCGAGAAGTAGGGCCCCACCCGCAGGTTGCGGCGGCTCTCCCACTGCTCGGCCGGGTGCACGATGCCGTAGGTCTTGTTGAAGTGCTCCGCAGAGCGGGCCCAGATGTGCTCGTCGGGGCGCTCCTCGGGGTAGAACCGGGCGATGTCGGCGCCGTGGGCGTCGATCACCCGGGGATAGCCGAAGGTCATCCACTCGGCGACCACCTGGGCCATGCCCGGACCCTCCTTCACCCACACGGCGGCCGCCGACCACAGGTTGCGCACCTCGGGCACCTCGCCCAGGCACGGCATGGCGTCGGGGGTGAGCGACAGCAGGCCGTTGATGGCGTACTTGATCTCGGCGTCGCCGAGCATGTCCATCAGCTCGATGGCCTGCTCCATCTGGGGGTCGAAGTCGTCGGGCGTGAACGGCATCTCGGTGGGCGACAGCGCGGCCTCCTCGTTGGAGGGGATGTCGTCGGGATGGTGGAAGATGGGCCGGTGGGCGTACGAGCCCACCTCCATCGAGCCCGCCGTCTGGCGCTCGTAACAGAACGTGTCCATGTCCCGCACGATCGGGTAGCCGATCTCGTTGCCGGTCTGGGCCAGGATGTCCATCGGCCCGACATCGGCCATCTGGTGCACCGCCGGCACCAGCGGGATGTAGGCGCCGGCCATGTTGGCGATGCGGTTGGACCACACCCCGCAGGCGATTACCACGTACTCGGCCTCGATGGTGCCCGCGCTGGTGACCACGGCCTTGACGGTGCGGTCGCCCGGGTTCGGACCGGGCTCGGTGAGGACGTCGAGCACCTCGGTGTTGGCCAGCACCCGGCACCCGTTGTCGGTGGCCAGGCGGCGCATGACGGTGCCGGTCTCGAGGGAGTCGACCACCGACACGGTCGGGCAGTAGAAGCCCCCCAGGACGATGTCGGTGTTGATGAAGGGGCACAGTTCGCCCACTTCGGCCGGCGTGAGCAGGCGGGCCTCGACGCCCCAGGCGGTGGCCGAGGTCATGCGCCGCTGCAGCTCGTCCATGCGCTCGGCGGTGCGGGCGACCTCGATCCCGCCGGAGTCCACCGACAGGCCGAGGTCCCGGTACTGGTTGGCGCTCTGCACCCCGAGCAGGCACATCTCCTTGTTGTGGTCCACCGGGAAGATGAAGTTGGAGGCGTGCCCGGTGGACCCGCCGGGGTTGGGCAGCGGGCCCTTGTCCACCAGAACGAGGTCGCTCCAGCCGAGCTTCGTCAGGTGGCCCACCAGGCAGTTGCCGACGATGCCGGCCCCGATCACCACGCACTTGGCGCTGGTCGGAAAGTCGCTCACGTGCAGTCCTCCATCATTGGGTCCCCGGGCACGGCCAGCCGCCGACCTGCCTCGCCCGACGGTGACCGTTCCCGGACAGCCACCGCTGTGTGTTCTGTAATGCGGAATCGTTCCGAGATGCGGAACGACAAGCTACCCTCCGGTGTGGTTCCGCGCCAACACTCCGGTTGGCGCGGGCAACCGCGCACGACAGCTCCGAAAGGAAGGGCAACGATGCCGTTTCCGACCGACCTGGAGATCGCCTCGCAGGCCAAGCTGAAGCCGCTCGGCGAGATCGCCGCCGACGCCGGCATCCCGGCCGGGATGCTGGAGCCCTACGGCGCCGGCGCGGCCAAGGTGAGCCTCGACGCGGTCGAGGCCATGGCCTCCGCCGGCCGGCCCAAGGCCCGCTATGTGGTGGTGTCCGCGATCACCCCCACCCCCCTCGGCGAGGGCAAGACGACCACGACTGTGGGACTGGGCCAGGCCTTCCAGCACATAGGCCGCAGCGCCACCATCGCCATCCGGCAGCCCTCGATGGGTCCCACGTTCGGGATCAAGGGCGGAGCGGCCGGCGGCGGCTACAGCCAGGTCGTGCCCATGGAGCTGTTCAACCTGCACCTCACCGGCGACATGCACGCCGTGACCGCGGCCCACAACCTGTGCTCGGCCATGGTCGACGCCCACCTGTACCACGGCAACGAACTCGGCCTGGACATCCACAACATCACCTGGCGCCGGGTCCTGGACGTGAACGACCGGGCCCTGCGCAACATCACTCTGGGGCTGGGCGGACGGCTCGACGGCGTGCCCCGAGAGTCGGGCTTCGACATCACCGCGGCGTCCGAGGTGATGGCCGCGCTGGCGCTGTGCACCGGGCTGCACGACCTGCGGGCCCGGCTGGGCCGCATCGTGGTCGGCTACACCAAGGCGGGCACACCGGTGACCGCCGAGGAGATCGGCGTGGCCGGATCGATGGCTGTGATCCTGCGCGAGGCCATAAAGCCGAACCTCATGCAGACGCTGGAGAACACGCCGGCGCTGGTGCACACCGGGCCGTTCGGCAACATCGCCACCGGCAACTCGTCGATCGTGGCCGACCAGGTGGGCATCCGCACCTCGGACTTCCTGCTCACCGAGGCCGGCTTCGGCGCCGACATGGGCGCCGAGCGGTTCTTCAACATCAAGTGCCGCTACTCGGGCATCGCCCCGGACGCCGCCGTGCTGGTGGCGACCGTGCGGGGCCTCAAGGCCCACTCGGGAAACCACAGGATCGTGGCCGGGCGGCCGCTGCCGGAGGCACTGCTGGCCGAGAACCCCGACGAGGTCCACGCCGGGGGCGCCAACCTGCGCAAGCAGCTCGAGAACATGCGCATCCACGGCTGCACGCCGGTGGTGGCCATCAACGTGTTCCCCGAGGACCATGCGGCCGACGTCGCCGCCATCGGGGAGATCGCGGCCGAGTACGACGCCCGCTCCGCGGTGACCACCCACTTCGCCGACGGCGGTCGGGGCGCGACGGAGCTGGCCGAGGCCGTGGCCGAGGCGGCCGAGGAGCCCAGCGAGTTCGCGGTGCTGTATCCCGACGAGGCGTCGCTCAAGTCGAAGATCGAGACGGTGGCCACCCGGGTGTACGGGGCCGACGGGGTGGAGTACTCCGCCACCGCCGACAAGCAGCTGGCCACCTACACCGAGGCCGGGTTCGGGAACCTGCCGGTGTGCATCGCCAAGACCCACCTGTCGGTCTCGTCGGATCCGTCGCTGAAGGGCGCGCCGACCGGCTGGACGCTGCCGGTGCGCGAGGTGCGGGCGTCGGTGGGGGCCGGGTTCGTGTACCCCATCTGCGGCGACATGCGCACGATGCCGGGGCTGGGCCGGGTTCCGGCGGCGGTGGGCATCGACATCGACGCCGACGGCAACATCGTCGGCCTCAGCTGAGGGTCCGGCGCCGACGATGCTGTCGAAGCTCCGGCGCGCCCCGCTGGCTGCGGAGACCCTCGCGGCGCGGCATCATCGGCTGAGGCTCGTCCGGGGGCTGACCTTCGAGGTCATCCCGCTCAAGAGTCTCGAAGCCGCCATCGAGGCGCTGCCCGAGGGTTCCACGGTGTCGGTGACGGCATCGCCGGTGAAGGGCCAGGACGCCACCTGCGAGATCACCGAGAGGTTGCTGGGGCTGGGCCATGCGGCGATACCCCACGTCTCGGCCCGATTGGTGCCCGACCGGGCCCGGGTGGTCGAGCTGGCGGGCTGGTTGCGGTCATCCGGGGTGTCGACCATGTTCCTAGTCGGCGGCGACGTGGAGTCGCCGGGCGCCTACCCCGACGCGGCCTCGTTCCTGCGAGACCTGCTCGAATGCGACCACGGGCTGAGCACCATCGGGGTGACGGCCTACCCGCATGGCCACCCGCTGATCGACGACGGCGTCCTGCACGAGGCGCTGCACGCCAAGCAGGAGCTGCTGGCCGAGGCCGGTGTGACGGGCTACTGCAGCACGCAGATGTGCTTCGACCCCGGCCGCATCGAGGACTGGCTGCGGGCGGAGCGGGCCGCGGGGCTGACGCTGCCCGTGCATCTGGGCATCTCGGGCGTGGTCGAGCGGTCCAAGCTGCTGACGATGGGGGCGCGTCTGGGCGTCGGACCCTCGCTGCGCTACCTGCGCAAGAACCGGGCCGCCATCACGAAGCTGATGACGTCCCCCAACTACAGCCCCGACCACCTGCTGACCGCGCTGAGCCCGGCCTTGGAGGAGCTGAACGTGACCGGCCTGCACGTGTTCACCTTCAACCAGGTCGGGGCCACCGCCTCCTGGCAAGCCTCCCACCGCCGCTAGCGGAGTCCGCCGCCTGCAACAGGCCACGCCGAACAACCTGCAAGTTTCCACCTCTACGGTGGATTATTGACAGAAGTTCGCTTCGGTCGCCGCAAGCGCCTTGGCAACGGTATCGCAGAGGGCCGCCGGGTGATCGGCGTAGTCGTTCCAGGTGAAGTTGAGGACGGTCCAACCAGCGAGCGTGGTCTCGTTGCGACGCCGCCGGTCCTGCACGAACGACTCACGGTTGTCGTGCCATCGCGCGCTGTCCAACTCGATCGCCACTCGGCGGCTCGGGAAGGCGAGGTCGACTTGGGCCACCAAACTTCCGTCGGCCCGCCGCACACGATGCTCCAGCGCCGGGGACTCGAGACCAGCATCGACAAGTAGGTCAGACACCATCCGGCTCCAGTCACTGAGAGGCACAGCCATGCCCTCGAAGCGCTCTGCCAGCGATGACTTGAGGGCGGCGCACCCGGGTCGCCCGCGCCGCGCATGGGATGTCAGCACTCCGTAGAGGTCCGACAGGCGGAGTTGGCCGTCCCTGAGCACGGCGTCGACAGTGCGGTCCAGTCTCCTGGGACTCACGACTGCGGCCAGATCGAGCACCGTTCTGCCCAACGAAGTGCAGGGGATCCCATCGCGCTCAACCGACTTGGCCAGGTCCATCCGATTCGACTCGTAGCGACGGGCGCCCCGAATGCCCCGACCCTTCCCCGGGGGCACGATCACCTCCACCCGATCAAGCCTGTACCCCTCAATAGGGTGAAGAGCCGCGGCAGATCGATGACTGGCCACCGCACCATGAGCCATGCACAATGCGAGCAGCCTCGAGCGGAATGTCGACGGCACGGCCTCGTGCCGGTACACGCCTGCAGCTTCGCGTTCCCACACGCCCGAACTCACGAGGCGATCGAGCTGGCGGCGGGTGATGCCCTCGTCAAGCGCCTGAGCACGGGAGATAACACCATGCTGGCGCCGCATCCGCCTGAGAACCCGCTCCTCGCCCATTCCGTCTCCCCAGCAAGATCCGTGTTTCCATGAGATTCAGGTTTCTATTACTTATTTACCTTATATATAGTGATGTTCCAATGTCGGGTCCGAGGAGCATCGCCGGCGATGTCACAGGGGAAAGGTACTTTCGAGGACATGGAACCAACAGCTGTAATCGTGCTTGTCGCCGCTCTGGCCGCCGTGGTCGCGGGGGTCGTGATCCTTCAGTTCAGGGGCTCTCCTCGTGCGGCCGACGCATCCGGCGACGTGGCCCGCCTGAGCGTGCAGCTCGAGGAACGCGAGCGGGAGTTGGAACAGGTCCGGGAGGCGCGCGACACGGCCTGCGGCGAGCGCGACTGCGCCCGCGAGGAACTGGTCGCGGCCCGGACGGAGCTCGCCGCCGTCAGGGCGGACCATACGGCCCGCACGGAGGAGCTGGCCTCCGCCCGCGAGCAACTCGACAATCAATTCAAGGGCCTTGCCGCGGGCGTCCTCAAGGAGAGCACCGAGTCGCTGCTCCGGCAGGCCAAGGAGCAGTTCGACAGCCAGCGGCAGGTCAGCACGGCCGAACTCGAACAGCGCAAGGAGGCCATCGACAGCCTCGTGGGGCCCATCCGCGAGAGCCTTGAGAAGCTGGGCACGCACGCCAACGAGATCGAGCAGAAGCGCGCCGACGCCTACGGGCGGTTGACCTCACAGATCACGTCGCTCCAGAAGGTCGCCGGGAGCCTCAGCGATGCGCTGCGGTCTCCCAACATCCGGGGCCAGTGGGCGGAGCAGGAGCTGGGCAACATCTTGGAGCTCTCGGGACTGCGGCAGCACATCGACTACTACCCCCAGCACACGGTGCCGGTCCAGGGGAGCGTGGTGCGCCCGGACGCAGTCGTGAGCGTGCCGGGAGGCCTCAAGGTGGTGATCGACGCCAAGGCGCCGCTGGACAACTACCTGAAGGCCCACGAGGCCGCCGACGCCGGCGACGAGCGCGCCCTGCTGACCAGCCACGCGGCGGCGATCTCCAAGCACGCCAAGAGCCTCGGCGCGCGGGACTATGCCGACGCCGTCGCGGGATCACCGGACTTCGTGCTGATGTTCGTGCCGGCCGATCCGATACTCGACTCAGCGATGAAGGTGCAGCCGACTCTGTGGGAGCAGGCATGGCAGGAACACCGCGTGCTCATCGCCACGCCCGGTCTGCTGTTGGCCTTCCTGCGGACGGTGGCGCTGGCCTGGCAGCAGCAGGACATGCAGGAGAACGCGCAGGAGATCGCGGACCTCGGCAAGGAGCTCTACGACCGGCTGCGAGTCTTTGCCGAGCACATGGACAGCATGGGTGCCGGCCTCGGTAGGGCCCTGGCCGCCTACAACCGCGGCGTCGGCTCCTTCGAGGGTCGGGTGCTGCCCCAGGCTCGGCGCTTCGAGAACCTGGGTGCGGTGTCCGAATCCAAGCGCATCGCCGAGTTGGGTCCGGTGGAGGACACCGTGCGTGCCGTGCGCGCGCCGGAGACTGCCGCCGAGACGGATGCGGGCGCGCCGCGAAGCAGCGTCCTGCCGCACAAGCGAAGCGCCTGAAGCCGAGCCGCCGCGACCCGCGGCCGCCGGGCCACAGGAAGGCCGATCCCACGAGTGGGAGCTTCGGACCATGCACGCCGCCATCCGCAGCCGAGCCTGCCCCAGCCGATCGACCCACAGACGACGCGCTCCGGACCGAGCGTCCTGCCGCACAAGCGAAGCGCCTGAGTGGGAGCTTCGGGCCGAGCCGAGTGCGACCCTTGACGGTTGGTGCCTGGCTGGTGGCAGAATGGGGTGATGGCTGGGGCTAGTCACGGGTGGCCGGCGGTGGAGCCGGTGCTGGCCGATCCTGTCGCTGAGCGGGCCCGGCTACTGGACGACCTGGCCACCGCCTACAGGCTCTTCGGGACACTGCGCTGGGCCGAGCTGGGCGACGGCCACATCACCTGCCGCGACACCGAGAAGCACGACCACATGTGGATGCTGCGCCACCGGGTCGTCTTCGAGCGTGCGCAGCCCGACGACATGGTGCTGGTCGCTCCCGACGGCACGGCAGTCGACCAAGAAGGCCGTCGGGCCCGCATCAACAACTCCGGCTACCACATCCACCACCCCATCCACGAGGCCCGGCCCGATGTGACCGCCGTCGCGCACACCCACACACCGTGGGGCACCCCCTTCTCGGCGGAACGCCGCATGATCGAGCCGATAAGCCAGGAGTCGGCGCTGTTCTACGGGGACCACGCCCTCTTCGACGACGAAGAAGTGCACGTCCTCTCCTGCGACGGGGGCAAGCGCATCGCGGTCGCCCTCGGCGACTGCCGGGCCGTCATCCTCGCCAATCACGGACTGCTCACCGTCGGCTCCAGCCCCGCCGACGCCGTCGGATGGTTCGTGCTGATGGAGCGGGTGGCCGAGGTCCAGATGAAGGCCCGCCATGCCCTGCCCATCTCGGGCAGCGCCACCGGGCCCGTCCGAGCCGACATCGTCGTCGAGGGCTACGGCTGGGACATGTTCAACTGGGCCATCCGCCGCCACCTGCCGTCGGGCTAGCCCCAAGCGCCGGCCACCAGCCGAGCGTCCCAGGCCGGTGACAGGGACCGGCCGCTCCACAGTCCTCCGGCCACCAGTTCGACCCGGTCGCGGCGTAGTGCCGGATCTCGTCCGCGTGGGCCCGCCCCGTGGAGTCAGCTCCCCCAGCCATTCTCTCCGTCCCCGGGGGCGGACATCGCGGGCGGTCCCGCCACCCGACCGTCTAGGCCGGGAAGGCTCCCAGCATCCTGGCCCCGGCCAGGGTGTTCTGCAGCAGGCAGGCGATAGTCATGGGACCGGTGCCGCCCGGCATCGGCGTCACCGCGCCGGCCACCTCCTGCACCGCTTCGAAGTCCACGTCACCGACGATGCCGTCGGCCGTGCGCGAGATCCCCACATCGATCACCGCCGCGCCCGGCTTCACGAAGTCCGCGGTGACCAGCCGGGCCATGCCGGCCGCGGCCACGACGATGTCGGCCTGCCGGCAGACCGCCGGCAGTTCGGGTGTGCGGCTGTGGGCCAGGGTGGCCGTGGCGTCCACGCCCTTGCGGCCCAGCAGCAGAATCTGCGGGAGCCCCACCAGGGTGGAGCGGCCGATCACCACGGCGCGCGCGCCCGAGGTCGGCACCCCGTAGCGGTCCAGCAGGCGCATGACGCCCAGCGGCGTGCACGGCACGTGCCCGGGCTGACCGCGCACCAGGCGGCCCATCGACCGCGGCGTCAACCCGTCCACATCCTTCTCCGGCGGAATCAGCTCCAGCACGGCATCAGCGTCCAGCCCCGCGGGCAGCGGGAGCTGCACCAGTATCCCGTGGACGCCGGGATCGGAAGCCAGGTCCCTGACCGCCTCCTCCACCTCGCTCTGGGCGGCGTCGGCCCCCAGCTCGGCATGGCGCGACACCATGGCCGCCTCCGCAGCCTTGCGCTGCTTGTTGCGCACGTAGATGCGACTCGGCTTGTCGTCGCCCACCAGCACAGTGGCCAGGCAGACCTCAGGGCTCCCCGCCGCAGTGATCTCCGCATTGAGATCAGCGACGATCTCGTCCCGCAGCCGGTTGCCGTCCATCAGCACCGCCCCGCCCCCGGTCCGCTCGACGTCACCCAGTTGGGAATGCTCGGTCATCGTCCTCCTGTCGGGGCTGAAAAATCGTCGGTTCTTGTCGTTCAACGGTCTCGACAGGGTAGACACCGCGGGCCTACGATGGCCGTTCCAACATACGGAACTGTTCCAAAACAGTGCGTCTCAGCTTCGAAGCGCGCCGTTCGAGAGATTCCGAGGTGGGAGCAGCATGAGGATCCTGTTCGCCGACGGCCTTTCCGACGCCGCCGTTGAACGGCTGCGCGCCGGCGGCGACGTGTGCGCGCTGCGACCCTCGCTCACCGCCGAGGAACTGCCCGCCCATGTCGCCGGCTTCGACGTGCTCGTGGTGCGCAGCACCCGGGTGACCGCCGAGACCGTCGAGGCCGGCACCGACCTCGGACTGGTGGTGCGGGCCGGCGCCGGCACCAGCACCATCGACTGCGAGCGGGCCTCCGAACTCGGCGTGTTCGTGTGCAACGTGCCCGGGCGCAACGCCATCGCGGTTGCCGAGTTGACACTGGGGCTGATGTTCGCCATCGACCGCCACATCGCCGACGCCGCCGCGGACGTGCGGGCCGGGCAGTGGAACAAGAAGGCCTACAGCAAGGCCCGGGGCCTGCACGGCGCGACGTTGGGCATCATCGGGATGGGCGCCATCGGGCTGGAGGTGGCCCGCCGGGCCGCCGCCTGCGGGCTCACAGTCGTCGCCGAGGACAAGCCGAGACCTCGCGACGTGCGCCGGCGCATGAGCGACATCGGCGTGCAGACCCTCGGCGATCGGGCCTCGGTGCTCGCCGCCGGCGACATCGTGTCGCTGCACGTGCCCGGCGGACCCGAGACCACCGGGATGGTCGATGCCGGATTCCTCGCCGCGATGAAGCCGGACGCGGTGCTGATCAACACATCCAGGGGCGAGGTCGTCGACGAGGAGGCCCTGCTGGCCGCGCTCGACTCGACCGACATGAGGGCGGGTGTGGACGTGTTCGCGGACGAGCCCGCCCTCGGGGTCGGCGCGGTCGACTCCGCACTGGCCCGGCACCCCAAGGTGGTCGCCACCCACCACATCGGAGCCTCCACCCGCCAGGCCCAGGAGGCGGTGGCCGAGGGCACGGCCGAGGTGATCGAGGCGTACCGCACCGGCTCGGTCGTCAACTGCGTGAACCTGGAGCAGACGCCCGAGCGCACCGCCACCCTCAGCGTCCGGCACCACGACAGGGTGGGGGTCCTGGCCGCCGTCCTGGAGGAGCTGCGCCGCAGCCGCCTCAATGTCGCCACCATGCGCAACCAGATCTTCGCGGGCTCGGTGGCCGCGGTCGCGACCATCGACGTGGCCGGAACCGTCGAAGACGAACTGCTGGACGCAGTCCGCTCCCTCCCCGACGTGATCCATGTATCGGTGTTCGACGCATGAACCCGACGGAGCCGATGCTGGCGCCCTTCATCCGTGCCCTCCCCGACGTGATCCACGTATCGGTGTTCGACGCATGAACCCGACCGAGCCGATGCTGGCGCCCTTCAAGGGCTGGCTCGTAAAGCCCGAATGGGCCGAGCGGGTGATCAGCCGGGCCTACGACAACCTGACCCCGGGCCAGCGACGCTCGATCGTCAGGGAGAACCCGTACAGCTACGTGAACGTGACCCGCAGCAACCTCGACCGGGTCGGCGACGAGCACCTCTCCCTGGACAGGCTCGTGACGCAGGGGGCGGCCGCCCTGTCCCGACTGCTCGACGCCGACGTGTTCGCCCCCACGGGTAGGCGCGCCGTGTACCTCTACCGCCTGACCCACGCACGGGGCTCCCAGACCGGCCTCATCTGCACGGTTGCCGTCAGCGGCTTCGACGACGGCCGCATCCGCATCCACGAGGGCGTGCGGGATGAGCACACCGAGCTGCTCACGTCCCACCTGATGGGGGTGGGGGCCACCTCGCACCCGGTGGCGCTGACGGCCCGAGCATGGGCCGACTCGGAGTACGCTGCCCTGCTGGACGAGGCCGCCGGGCTGGCACCGCCCGATCTGGAGTTCGGCTCGCAGCTCGTCCAGCACCAGATCTGGACGGTTCCCGCCGAACTGACCGACAAGCTGCTGGAGGCGCTGGCCGGCAAGGTCCTGTACGTGACCGACGGGCATCATCGCTCGGCCGCCGCACAGCGAGCCCTGGCCCGAGAGCCCGACAACCCCGTCCTGGCCCGCACGCTGGCCGCGGTGTTCCCCCACAGCCAGCTCCACGTAGAGGCCTACCACCGCGTGGTGGCCGACCAGCAGCACGACAATCTCGAGGACTGCCTGTGGGCCCTGCGCTCCCGAGCCAGCTACATGGGCGGTGAACTGGAGCGTGTGCCCTGCGCGGAGGACGCCCGGCCGAGGCATCGGGGCGAGGTGGGCGTGTATGCAGCGGGTGCCTGGCACCGGTTGACGCTGCCCCCTCCGACCTCCGAAGCGGGTGCCCTCGACGCGCTCGACGTCGACCGGCTGCGCCGGCTGGTGCTGGACCCGGTGCTGGGGGCCGAGGAGCTGGCGGCCACGGGCACGGTGGACTACGTGCCCGACACCGCCGGCCTCGACGAGCTGATCCGACGCTGCGAGGACTCCGACCGGATCGGCTTCGTGATGTACCCGCTGTCGGTGGACGAGCTGCTGTCGGTGGCCGACGAGGGCAGCCGGATGCCGCCCAAGTCGAGCTTCTTCTACCCGAAGCCCCGAGCCGGCGCGTTCCTTCGGGTGCTAGGCCGGGGCGCCACCGCCCGCCTGGAGCCGTCCTAGAGGCGGGCTATTGGCGCGCCATCTCGGCGCGGGCTGCGTTGGCGTCGTCCACCGCGGTTCGGGGCGCCAGGCAGACTCACCAGTTGGTTTTCGGACTTGGAGAGCAACTCCGTCCAGGCGGGGCACCTCAGGCGCCGGCGGCTGCCAGAGCGCCCACGATCGCTGCCGCTCCCTCGTCGATCTCGGCCCCGGTCACGTTGAGCATCGGGGTGATGCGGATCACGTTGCCGTAGAGGCCGCCCTTGCCGACGAGAAGGCCTCGCTGGCGGCACTCCTCGAGCACTCTGCCGGCCCGGGCCGCATCGGGCTCTATGGAGCCGGGATGCACGAACTCCAAGGCCTGCATGAGCCCCCGGCCCCGCAGCTCGGCCACGAAGTCGCTGCTGTCCACCGCAGGGGTCAGGGCGTCCACCAGCCGCCGACCCATGGCCAGGGCGTTGGCCTGAAGGTCGTCCTCCAGCACCCGCCGCAGCGTGGCCCGGCCCGCGGCGGCCGACAGCGGGTTGCCGCCGAAGGTGGAGAACTGCAGAGCACCGATGGAGTCGCAGATATCGGCCCGCGCCACCACACCGGCCAGGGTGATGCCGTTGCCGACGCCCTTGGCGAAGGTGAGCATGTCGGGCACGATGCCGTGGGCCTCGTAGCCCCAGAAGTGGTCGCCGGTGCGGCCCCAGCCGGTCTGCACCTCGTCGGAGATGAACAGGATTTCGTGGGACGACAGCACCTTGCCCATGGCTCCGAAGAACCCGTCGGGGGGCACCGCGAACCCGCCGACACCCTGGATGGGCTCGGCGATCATGGCGGCCACGTCCCCGGAGGTGGTCATGTCGATGAGCTGCACGAGGTCGTCGACGCAGGCCGCGGTGTAGGCGCCGTCGTCGAGGTGGCGGAACGGGCTGCGCAGCCGGTAGCCGCCGTGGACGAAGGTGACGTTGAGGCCGGTGAGGCTGGTGGTCGACCAGTTGCGGTGGGCCGTCACGGCCTGGGCTGCGAACGAGCGCCCGTGGTAGCTGTTGCGCATGGCCAGGATCTGGTTGGAGCCGCGGTGAACGGTGGCCATGAGCAGAGCGGCGTCGTTGGCCTCGCTCCCCGAGGGGGTGAAGAACACCCGGGCGTCGTCGATGCCCGACACCCGGGCCACGTCCTCGGCGAAGGCGATCATCGGCTCGCTCAGGTACAGCGTGGAGGTGTGCATCACCTTGGCCGCCTGCTCCTGGACCGCAGTCACCACGCTCGGTTCGGCGTGGCCGATCATGGTGGTGAGCACCCCGCCGAAGAAGTCGAGGTACCGGCGGCCCTCGACGTCCCACACGTAGCTGCCCTCACCCCGGTCGATCGACACCGGCTCGTCATGGAGCAGGTGCAGGAAGCTGGGCAGCGCCGAGGCGTAGCGCTCCATTAGCTCTGCGTTCGTGGTCATGGGCGGAGATTATGCGCGTACGGGACCCGGCGCGTCGCGGAGGCAAGCCGACCTGGCCGGGTGGGGCTGGTACGTCGAGACACTGGCCGCCGACTGGGACTGCGCCTGCGGCCTGCGAGACTTCGAGAGGGCATCCTGCTGGGGAAACAACAGCAACGGCCAAGCCCAAGCGCCCGGCGGACCGTGGCTCACCAATGTTGCCGCCGGGCAGCAGCCACGCCTGCGCTCTGGAGTACAATCACACCATCACCTGCTGGGGAACAACACACACGGCCGGACCGACCCGCCCGACGGCCGGTTCACCGCCGTCACCGCAGGCGGCAACCACAACCGCGCGCTCCGAGCCGACAGGACCGTCGCCTGCCGGGGCGTCACCACTCCCGCCGGCCGCTTCGGGCCTCAGGTGACCGGACCTGAGCCCATCGAGCCCGAAGCCGCGTCGCGAACGGCCATCAACACAAGCTGGACGCAGGACGCCGGATGAGGATCCCGGCGAAGCGGGTCGGCGCGCCTGGGGCCGTCGCCGCCCTGGCGGTGGCCGCGGCGGTCATTGCCGGCTGCGGCGACGGCTCCACGCCGCAACAGCCCGCCACCGCGACCACCGCGCCGGCGGCAGTGACGACCGCCGCACCCGCTACCACGACGGCCTCCGAGACGGCCGCGGCAGACACCGGCGCCGGGTCCGCATCGCTTGAGGCTTCCGCCGAGGCCGACCTGGGCGACATCGGCGCCGGCACCCTCTGGCGGGAGGTCTTCGACACGTTCACCGCCTCGGAGCAGTCCTGTGTCCGCGAGGCCATGAGCGACGCCATGCTGGAGACGCTGCTGGGGGCCGGCGTCCTGCCCGAGGATTCCGAGGACGCCGAACTGCCGGTGGCTGCGATGTTCGCGTGCCTGCGCCCCGAGACCTCTGACGCCATCTGGGCCTCGGTCGTGATCACAGGAATGGCGCAGGAGGCGAACCTCGAGCTGGGCAGCGACGAGCGGTCCTGCATGCGGGAACAGTTGGCCGGCCTGCTGTCGGGCGAGGACCTGGCCGCCCTGATCACACAGGACGACTCTGAGATGTCCGACGACGAGCTGGCGATGGCGTTGCGAACGACGGTGGTCCTGTTCGGATGCGTTCCCGACTTCTTCGTCCAGACGATCCTGTCGGAGGCGGGCATCGATCCAGAGGATCTGAGCGACGACGAGGTCTCCTGTCTTCGCGAGTTGGCCACCGACTTGGACGACTTGAACTGGCTTGAGATCTCGGCTGCAAGCGTCTCCGAGGAGATCTACGGCTTGCTCTTCGAGACGATGGCAGCGGTGCTGGAGTGCCTTCCGGAGCCGCTGGCTAGTTCCCTGTGGGGCTTCGACACCGCCGACGACGGCTTCTCGTTCGACACCGCCGACGACGGCTTCCTCGATGTGGTCGACGATCACGCCGACCGGCTGGAGGATGCCACGCCGATCGCGGTGGACGAGGCCGCCGCGGCCGCCATGGACCACATCGGCGACGTCGACTTCTTCTCGTTCGAGGCCTATCAGGGCGAGGCCTACCAGATCGATGTGGCGCCGAATGGTTCCTGGGATTCGACCGTGGCGCTGTACGACGGGCAAGGGAGCCTGCTGGAGTTCAACGACGATCACGGAGACTCGCTGGCCTCTCGCATCGTGTGGACAGCACCGGCGTCGGCGAGCTACCAAGTCGCGGTGGCCTCTTGGCGCGAGACCGGGACCTACACGCTCACAGTGGCGCGCCGGTCCCTGACCGAACCCGAACCGGAACCCGAACCCGAACCGTAACCCGAGCCCGAACCGTAACCCGAGCCCGGGCGGCAGAGGGCCTTGGACCCGCCGCTGAATGGTGGCGGTTTCGTATCCGGGGGCGGTGACTTCACCTGTGGCTGCGCGCCGACAGCACCGTCGCATGCTGGGGCATTTCCACCCCCGGTGGCCGGTTCGGGCCCGAGTCGGCCGGGCCCGAGCCATGGCCGCGGCCGAGACAGCAGCTGGACATCGGAGGTGTCAGTCGTTGCGGATCTTGCGGGCCAGGGCGACCGCGGCCTTGGCTTCCCGGTTGGTGCGGTACTCGTACATGTCGGCGCCGGCCAGGATCCAGCGGCTGGACCGGACCCCCAGCCACCGGAAGGGCTCGGGCTCCCAGCGCCGGTGGCGGACACCGACCCAGGGCAGGTCGACCCGCTCGGAGTCGGTGCCGCAGATCAGGTCGGCCAGCGTGCGGCCGGCCAGGTTGGACGGCGCCACCCCCTCTCCCACATACCCGCCGGCGCCGGCCGTGCCCGCGGCCCGGTCAAAATGCACGAAGGGGGTCCAGTTGCGGGGCACGGCGAGCACCCCGCCCCAGCGGTGGGTGACCTGCGCCTCCGACAGCGCGGGGAACAGGTCCACCAAGGTCTCGCGGATCCGCTCGTGGGAGCGGTGGTGTTGCTCGACGGCCGGGCTGATCCGCGATCCGTACAGGTAGGGCACTCCCCGACCGCCGAAGGCGATCCGGTCATCGGCGGTGCGCTGGCCGTAGATGACCATGTAGCGGTCGTCGGCGAAGGTGGGTCGGTCGGCCAGGCCGATCTCGTCGAACACCGACTGCGGCAGCGGCTCGGTGCCGATCATCAGCGAGTAGATGGGCAGCAGCTGGCGCTTCCGGCCCCGCAGGTCGCGGGTGTAGGCCTCCGTGGCCCGCACCACGACCTCGGCCCGCACCGTGCCCCTGCCGGTCAGCACCCGGCCGGGCTCGACGGCGATCGCAGCCGTCTGCTCGTGGATCTCCGCGCCGTGGCGCGCCACCGCCTCGGCCAGGCCCCTCACCAGACGGGCGGGATCGATCGCCGCGCAGGGGGCGTAGAAGATGCCGCTGAGCACTCCGGTGGCCCGGCCGTGCTCACGGGCCTCCTCGGCGCTGAGCAGCCGGATCTCGTCGGTGTTGAGGCCCAGCTCATGGTCGTGGGCCACCTGGGCGGCCTGGCGCGTCGCCTGGGGGGCGTTTCGGGCCCAGCGGATGACGCCGCCCTTGTGGTACCCGCACTCGATCCCCTCGGCCGCGGTCACCCGTCCGATCTCGTCGACACTGTCGAAGACGGCCCGGGCCAGCCGCAGCGACGAGGGCAGGTCGGCCAGGGCCGCGTATTTCTGGATGCCGGCGGCCAGTTCGCCGACGGCCCAGCCGCCGTTGCGGCCCGAGGCCCCGAAGCCGCAGACCTCGCTCTCGATCACCGTCACCCGCAACGTCGGATCGAGCCGGCGCAGGTAGTAGGCGGTCCACAGCCCGGTGAACCCGCCGCCGACGATGGCCACGTCGGTGTCGGTGTCGCCGTCGAGCGGGGGCCGGGGCTCGAGCGAGCCCGGATAGGTGTCCAGCCACATCGACCGGGCGCGGTATCGGGCGTCGGAGGCCGGACCGGGGGGCACGCCGGTACTGTACGCCCGCCTGCGGCCGGCTCCCCGGAAGGCGTCATCGCGAACTGGCAGCAAAACGCACGCCACCCGAGCAAAACGCTGCCAATTCCATCCCGGCAACCATCGGCAGTACCCTGCCATCGTGCGACGGCCGCCGATCAGGCACCTCGAGCTGGCGGGATCGCCCGAGGCGATGGGCGACGCTCACGGCCGGGCCCACGCCGATGAGATCCGGCACTACGCCCGCGACCGGGTGGAACTCGTGGCCGGAGGACTGTGGAGCGGCGGGCCCTTGCCGCCGGGCGCGGTGCTGGAACTGGCCGAGGCCTGCCTGCCGGCCCATGAGTCGTTCTCGCCCGGCCTCCACGCCGAGATGCTGGCCATGGCCGGCGCGGCGGGAATCACCCCGGCGGAAGCGGTCGTGGTGGGCGGCTTCACCGATTTCGTGGACACCGTCCGGGCCGTCTCGGGCGGCGCCCACCCACCGGAGACGATCGAGGACGACTGCACCGCGTTCGTGGTGCCCGACAGCCGGGCGGGCGGCGCCGGCTTCCTGGGCCAGACGTGGGACATGCACGACACCGCCACCGACCATGTGGTGCTGGTCCGCCTGCGCCCCGACGACGGTCCCGACGCCCTGGTGTTCACCACGGTCGGGTGCCTGGGCCAGATCGGCATGAACTCAGCAGGCGTGTGCGTCGGCATCAACAACCTCACCGGCAACGACGGTCGCCTCGGGGTGGTGTGGCCCACCGTCGTCCGCGAGATGCTCGCCCGCACCACCGCGCCCGAAGCGCTGGACGTGCTGCTGCGAGCGGGCCTCGCCGGGGCCCACAACTACCTGATCCTCGACGCCGAGGGTCGGGGGTTCAATGTCGAGGCCATGCCGTCGGCCCGGCCGGTTCAGGCCGTCACCGACGAGCCGCTGGCACACACCAATCACGTGACCGACCCGGCGGCCGCGCCCTTCGAGGGCGAGAGGGACACCGAGGTGATGGCCAACTCCCGCCGCCGGCTGGAACTGGCCACCGCCATGCTGGCCGGCACGAGCAAGCCGCTCGACGCCGAGCGGCTGATGGAGATCACACGCGAGCCCACCGCCATCTGCCGCTGGCCCGACCCCAAGTACCGGGTCGAGTCGAGCGGCGCAGTGATCATGCGGCCCCGCACCGGCGACTTCTGGGCCTGCTGGGGCCAGCCCGCCGACAACGACTACCAGCACTTCTCGCTCGTTCCAGCGGCAGCGTCCCGCCGTGTCTGAAACCCGCCCCGCAGACCCCTGACCGTCACCGCCATGACGGAACCGCCCGCAGTCCACGCCCGAGACCGATGCCCGGCCATGGCTGAGCTGACGTACACGAACATCCGCGCCGAGTGGGCCGAGGCGCTGGAGCACATCGAGCACACCTCGTTCCCCACCGCCGACCGGGCCGACCTGTACCACGCCGAGGAGCTGAGGGCCCTGGCCGCGGAGTTCGCTGACGGATGCGTGGTGGTGCTCGACGGCGACACGCCGGTGGCCATGGGGCTGGGCATCCGCGTGCACTTCGACGTCGGCCATACCCAGCACTCGATACGCGATCTGGTGGGGACAGGCGGCGGCAGCGGCCACGTGGCCGACGGCGCCTGGTACTACGGCACCAGCATCGCGGTGCTGCCCGGCTACCGCCGCCGGGGCATCGGCCGGCGCCTCTACGACATGCGCAAGCAGATCTGCCGGGACCTGAACCTGGCCGGCTTCGTGGCCGGCGGGGTGATACCCGGCTACGCCGACCACAAGGGCGAGATGTCGGCCGCCGACTATGTGGCCAAGGTCTCGGCCGGAGAGCTGTACGACGCCACCCTGACCATGCAGATCGCCAACGGCTTCGAGGCCAGGGGCGTGATCGCCGACTACATCACCGACCCCGCCGTGGACAGCTGGGCGTCACTGATCGTCTGGAACAACCCCGACCACAACCCTGGCACCGCGGCCTAAGCGGGCGCTCCAATAGCCTGAACGAGCTAGGCGGCGTCGCCGCCGACCCGCTCGCCCACCGAAGGAAGCAGCGATGAGCGGACAGCTCGACTGGATCGCCAACTACATCTGGGGCATCGCTGACGATGTGCTGCGCGACCTGTACGTACGCGGCAAGTACCGCGACGTGATCCTGCCGATGACAGTGCTGCGCCGTCTCGACGCCGTGCTTGAGGACACCAAGCAGCAGGTCCTCGACATGAATACCCGACTGGACGAACTGCAACAAGTTCACCTTGGTACTGTCCGACGTCACACAACGCGAGTTGGATCAAGCTCCTGAGGCGGTACAGGCTGTTCTGAGTCGCCTTCCGTTTCCCCAAACGGAGTATGCAGAAACTTCAGGCGAAGCGGAAGCTCTCGCAGAGCGTTACGTCCTTGACGGTGCGCTCACCTTGAAGTCATGGGCTGACGCACTGCACATCGCTACCGCCACAGTCGCCGGAGTTGATCTGCTCGTAAGCTGGAACTTCAAGCATATCGTCAACGCACGCCGCATTCGCGCCTTCAACGGAGTGAACGTACGGGCGGGCTACTCTCAGATCGACATCCGCACACCGAGGGAGGCTATCGAATATGAGTGATGGCCAGACAGAAAGATTCGATGGTATCGCCGTAATGCGAGCCATTCGCGACCGCATGAACGAAGAACTAGTCGACATGACTGCTGTAGAGGTCCGAGAATGGCTTGACTCCTACGAATACAAGAGTCCCGCTATAAGACGTTTCGTCGAATACCACAAATCGGAGGCCCAGGGGAACGATCACACTTCCACAAGCCCAGCGTGATGGAGAGCAGAGATTATGACGGCACCCTCTAGGTCATCAGCTCACAGAGCAGTAGACCTACATTGGCTCAATGAAGTCCCTGCACACTGGGAAACGCATCGTATCAAGTCAGTCGTATCAAATGTTGTCGCTGCCGACACCCTCACGCTCTTTGAGGCCGCGGTACCAGCGTTGCGCCCCGGGGTGGTCGGGCCTGCGCACGAACGCCAGGGCCGCATGCACGTCCAGGAAGCCGCAGGTGTGACGCTCGGCTACCCCGTCCCAGCGGTCTGCCAGTTCGTCCCAGCGGGCGCCGGCGTCGCAGCCGGCCAACTCCAGGCGCCCCAACAGCGACGTCTGGTCACAGAGCTGGAAGGCGGTGTTGGCATGGGGCTGGCGCTCGTCGAACACGGCCATCGCTCCGCCGGTATCACCGGAGGCCAGTAGGCGCAGAGCCAGATGCCACCAGATGTGGGTGGCGAACAGGTCCTGGACGCTCCACGGTGAGCACCACCCGCCCCTCGATCTCGCCGGCCCGCAGTCGGTCGTGGGCGGTCTGCGCGTCCTCGAGGGGCAGCGTCTCGACCGGGTTGAGCACTGAGGACTCCCGCCCGGCGAGACCCAGCAACTCGTCGAGCTGGGCGCGGCTGCCCCACACGCTGGACGTGAAGCGGGCCTCATGGGGCACCGCACCGAAGCCGAAGGGGACGCGCCCGCCGTCGAGACCCACCACTGCGACGAGTCCGAGCCTGGCGACGGCTCGCGTGGCGGCGTTCAAGGTCGTCTCACTGCCGACGAAATCGACTACGAAGTCGAACTGAGGCAGGTCGTCAGCGGGGCCGAACGCGCCGTGCGCGCCCCGATCGAGCGCCGCGGCCCGCTTGGCGGCCGACCGGTCCAGCACCGCCACCTCGGCGTCGGTGAGCAGCCTCAAGTACCGGATGGCGTACTGGCCCAGGCCGCCGGCGCCGATTATCAGCGCCCGGCGCCTCCGGCCTCGACGCCTCAGGACGTCCAGTCCCTGGGTCACGGCCCGGTAGGCGGTGAGACCTGCGCATGCCAGCGGTGCGCTCACCACAGGATCGAGGTCGCCGAGAGGGGCCAGGTAGGCCGCGCCGGGTACCCGCATCCGCTGCGCATAGCCGCCGTCGGCGAACACGCCCGCCTCTCGAACCTCCGCGCAGATCATCTCGAGGCCGCCGGTGCAGTGCTCGCAGCGGCCACAGCCCCAGGGTGCGTACACGATCACCGGGCCGAGCCGGGGGTGCACGCCGGTCACCTCGTGGCCCAGGACCAGCGGCATGGGGCTCGGAGCCTCACCGTCGACGATTCGCAGGTCGGAACGGCACACACCGCAAGCGACCACGTCGATCACCTCGCCGCCGTCGGCCTCCGGCTCGGGATGATCGTCGACCAGTCTGAGCCTGGTGTTCGGCGCTTCCAGGAGGACGGCTCTCACAGTGACCTCGGCTGTGTGAACTTCAGGGCGTCAGCGTGTCCGTCAGCAGGTCCAGAAGGTCGCCGTAGCCGGTGCGGCAGGCGTACTGCGGATGCTCGGCCCGCACGTTGGCCGGCGCCCGGAACAAGACCCCCGCGTCGGCTGCGGCCAGCATGGTCACGTCGTTGTACGAGTCGCCCACCGCCATCACCCGGTAGTTCAGCGAGCGGAAGGCCTCGACTGCTCTCGCCTTCTGGTCGGGAAGGCGCAGCCGGTAGTCAGCGAGGCGGTCGCCCTCCACCACCAGTGTGTGGCACAGCAGCAGCGGCCAGCCCAGCTGGGCCATCAACGGTCGGCCGAACTGCTCGAAGGTGTCCGACAGCAGCACCACGGGCATGCGCGACCGGAGCTCCCGCAGGAAGTCCACCGCGCCGTCGAGCGGCACCAGACCCTCCACGACCTCCATGATCGTGGTCATGGTGACGCCGCCCGCGTCGAGGGCCTCGATCCTGCCCTTCATCAACACGTCGTAATCGGGCTCGTCCCGCGTGGTGCGGCGCAGGAAGTCGATGCCGGTGCGCTCGGCCACCGCGATCCACACCTCGGGTGTGAGCACGCCCTCCACGTCGAGCACGGCCAGGGACTGGCGCGATCCGAAGCGAGCCGATCGCGTCGTGACGACGTCATTCCCGCTCTCGTTCGCTTCGCTCACGGGCCGCTCAGGCCCAGGGGACTGGCGCGATCCGCCGCTCACCGGTGCTCGAACCCTCTGATCGTCGCGTGTCGCCGCCTGCCCCTAGTGGTCATCCCCGCTCATCATCGCGGCGGCGCGGCGGGCCATCTCGTCGTCGTCGACGTCCTCGATGTGGGTGGCCACTCCCCAACGGTGACCCCACGGGTCCTCGAACTGCCCCGACCGGTCGCCGTAGAACTGGTCCTGCACCGGCCGCAGCTCGGTGGCCCCGGCTGCCAGCGCCGCCGCGAAGGTGGCGTCGGCGTCCTCGACGTAGACGTTCATCGACGTCGGGGTCCCGCCCAGCGTCTTGGGGCCGATCACGCCCATCTCGGGGTACTCGTCGGACAGCATGATCATCGATCCGCCCAGCTCCAGCTCGCAGTGGCCGATCCGGCCGTCGAAGGTCATGCGGTGCCGCTCGGTGAAGCCGAACACGGCGGTGTAGAAGTCGATGGCGTCGGCCGCGCCGCCAGCGCACAGGTAGGCGGTGATCCGCGGGTACTCGTCGGGGATGGGGTTGACCATGGAGCTGTTCCTTCCCGGTTTGCGGGCGGTGGGAGCCTGGCGGCTCCGTCCGTCCGTGTCGGCACTGCATTATCGCCGGGCCGCAGCCCACTCGCCCACCCAAGCGCGAGCGCGGACCACCAGCGACAGCGAGGCCGCCACCACCGGCCAGCCGACTACGTCCACGCCGCCCGAGCCGGCCACCCCGCCAGTGTGCCAGCGGCCACGGAAGCTCCTCCGGCTTGGTTCCACCGATGGATCTCAAGCCGCGGCTACGTCCTGGCTCGCCGCCGGGGCGACCTGTGTAGCCTTCGCGCCGATGCAACAGTCCCCCGACGAGGAGGACATCCTCGATCTCGCTGGTCAGGTTCGACAACCAACGATCGACGGTCTGCCAGGCGGCTATCGGTATGGGGTCACGCGCTATGCGGATGTGATCCTTCAGGAGGCCTTCCGGGACCGATTCGACGACTTGCAGACGGCTCTCGAGGAGTTTCAACCGACACTGGACGAACTCCGAGCAGGCGGTGGTGGCCGAACCGTGTTCGTGAGACGCTTCGACGAATCTCTCGGCAACATGGTGGAGGCGATTGAGGAGGACCTACCCGACGACGCGCAGGCCAACCGGACGATCTGGGGCAAGCAGAACATCACTATCGAGAAATCGGTGGGGTTCGACGGCCAGACCGAGCCTGTCTCCAAAGTCCGCGGCCACGAGATCGACATGTTCGGGAAGGGCTCGCTGGCGCAGCCGTTCCCGGGCGTGGCAGTCGAGATGGAGTGGAACAACAAGGATCCCTTCTTCGACCGCGACTTGATCAACTTCCAGGCCCTTCATCACGAGGGAGCCATCGCTGTCGGCGTAATTGTGACCCGCGGGCCAGAGCTTCAGAGCCTGGTCTCCGGCGTGATTCGCAGCAAGGATGGTGGCTTCAAGTACGGCTCCTCGACGACGCACTGGAACAAGCTCATCCCCCGAGTCAACCTGGGCGGCGGCGGCGAGTGCCCCCTGCTGCTCATCGGCATCGAGCCGGACAGGATTCACGGTGCAAGACTCGCCTACCGGGTGCGTGCCAAACTCGACGAGGCTGATGCCCTCAGAGCATCGTGGCGCGAGACCTACGACCGATGGAGTGACGCCAAGCGAGCCGTCGAGGCTATGCGCGCCGAGGCGTTCGACCTGTTGCCTCCCCTAGCCGAGAACTAGAGCAAGCGGCTCAGCTGTAGGCGGCGTAGCGCTTGGCCCGCGGCTCGACGTCGTCGCCGGCCTCCAGCCCCCATGAGGTCCATCCCGGGCGCGAGTACCGGGCGAACAGCTCCAGGTACGGGCCGGGCGAGCAAGCCTCGATGATCTCGTATTGCTCGTCAGGCTTGCGCGAGTGCTCCCGCTTGCGAGTCTCGATGATGTTCACCTGCCGACGGCCCGGCGGCAGCGTCCGCATGCTGCCCCGTACGCCGAACAGGATGATCTCCGTCACGTTCCTGAAGTAGAAGCCGACGCCGCGGCCGTCGGGGCCACCGTCCTTGCGGCGCTTGGCCCACACCAGATTCGACTTGTAGGAGAAGCCCCACGACTCCATCACGGCGAGCCCGTCAGCGATCAGCGCATTGGGCACCCACAGATAGAGGTGGGCCTGCTCGGCGACGATCTCGGCCACCGGCAAGGCTCGGATCTCCGCCGTCGTCATCGTGTCATAGCGCGACAATCGCCGATGCTCCGGCGCCACCTTCCCGGTGCGGTTCATGAAACGCCAAGGCGGGTCGGCGAGCAGCGTGGAGAACCGCCAGTCCGCCAGTCGCATCAAGTCGTCTGCAGCCGCATGCGCTTCGCCATCGGTTCGCTCGGAAGATGCAACCCGGCCCCCTGGCCTCGGCACCACTCGCACCTCATGACCGAGCACTTCAGCGAGACGGGCGATGGTCGAGACCTGCGGATTGTGGCCATTCCCACTGAGCAGCCGTCGGACCGAGGCGGGTTGGGTATCAGCCAGGCGGGCGAGCTCGGTCTTCGACAGGCCTGCCCGTCGGCGGGCTTCATCGAGTTCTCGAAGAAGATCGGTCATGGCGAATCGCCCATCAGGAGGCCTACCGTAACGTGTGCGTTACGCACAGTCGAGTATTTGATGCTAGAAGCACCCTACGACACCGTCTTCGCCATTGGCGCCAGGACCCACTTGTTGCCGGGAGACGGGGACGCGTCGGCAGCGCTCACGATGTTGCGAATGTCGGCCTCGGCGGCAAGTCCCTTATTCCGGCAACTGGGCGCTATCCGTCTCCTGTCTCGCCCTGGCCCTGCTCAGCCCTCCACCATGGCGACCAGCTCTTCGTCGCTGGGGATCTCCACGCCGGGCACGTAGTAGGTGTAGAGGCTGGCGATCACCTCGCCGAGCCCGGAGTCGTCGCCGGCAACCAACTCGGCGGTGATCACCGAGCCGTGCATGTGGACCGACGACAGCCTGCCGGTGGCCAGCATCCGGCGGGCCAGCTCATCGCAGGGGCGGTCGCCGAGGATCTCCTCCCCCGCCCGGTAACGCTCGTGACCCATGCCGGTGAGCGTTCGGTTCAACTCGAACCGCGCCAGCCCGGGTCGGGGCGACGAGGTTCGCAGGAAGGTGACGGGCTGGCCCATGGCGACTGCAGGCTACAGCCGACCGCTCGCCGCGGCTGCGTACCCAACTGCCGGAGCGTCGAGCAGCTGCGGATAAGCGTCCTCCGGCTCCGGGCTGGATCTCCCGCTCTTGTTCGCTGCGCTCATGGGCCGTTCGGGCCACGGCCTCGCTCAGTGCCCGGCAGTGTCAACTGATGATTCGCGTCCGGTCGCTCGGCCTCCAGGCGGGGGACGCCGCTCCAGCGCAGGTCGTCCATGAACACCCAGCGGCGGCGGTGGATGGCGCACGGGCCCCACGCGGCCAGCGCGGCGATGTGGCGGGGGCACGGGTAACCCTTGTTGGACGCGAACCAGTAGGCCGGATGGCGCTGGGCGGCCTCGACCATGAGGCGGTCGCGGGTGACCTTGGCGACAACCGACGCGGCCGCGATCGAGAGGCTCGACGCGTCGCCCCGCACGATCGTGGTCACGTCCGGTCCGTCGTCGCGGTCCGCTCCGGCTCCGTCGGCGTCGTCGGGGCGCGGCCTCAGGAAGTTCCAAGACCCGTCCACCAGGACATGGCCGACAGCCAGGCCCAGACCGTCGACGGCCCGACGGGCCGCGAGGCGCTGGGCGTCGGACATTCCCAGCTCGGCGCACTCGGCCACGGTCGCGTGGCCCACCGACACGGCCCGGGCCCAGTCCCTGATGCGGTCGTGCAGCACCTCGCGCTCGGAGGCATAGAGCATCTTGGAGTCGCGCACCTTGTAGATCCGGGTGTCGGGGTCGGCGACCACGGCCGCCACCGTGAGCGGCCCGGCCCACGATCCCCGACCCACCTCGTCCACTCCGGCCACGACATCGGTGCCGCCGGACCACAGCCTGCGCTCCACCGCCAGCCCGGGGGCGCGGCCCCGCAGGGCGCGCCGCAGCGGGGCGGCGGCGGAGGCAGTGTTGGCCATCGGCGCGACCGTAGCCGCGCCGCTAGTTACTTCCGCTCTTGTTCGCTGCGCTCACGGGCCGCTCGGGCCACGGGCTCACAGGGTCGCTAGAGGGTCCAGGTGGAGAGGACCAGGGCCCTGTCGCGCCAGGCCTGGATGTTGGCGTCGAGGACGTCGAGCGGGTTGAAGGGGGTCACGCCCTCCATCACGTCGTCCTCGCGCATGCCGTAGAGGGCGCCCATGGCGAAGCGGCAGCAGTACACCGTGGCGCCCTCGTTGATGAGGGTCTGGAGCTGGCGGTTGTACCCGAGGTTGCCGGGGAAGCCCTCCTGGCCGACGGCCGGGTAGCCGCGGGCGGCGTTGGCCATGAGCACGGCCGGGCCGTACAGCACGAACGTCAGCTTGAAGCCCTTGCGCTGCAGGCGGGTGGCGGTGAGCATGTTCACCAGGCCGACCGAGCCCTCGAAGGGCACGGTGTGCATGAACACGTACGCCTGGTCGCCCTCCTCAGCCTTGTAGTCGGGGAAGATCTTCTCCTCGATGTTGTGCATGACGTCGCCCTCTTGGGGCGGCGGGATGGTCACTGTCTTCGGCATGTCGCCTCCTTGTTGTGGATGTCTAGATCGGTTGCGGATCGGGTCTCAGACGGCCGGTCCCTGGGGCCGGCCCGATCGGATGGGCCAGTCCCTTCGATGCGAGCCCGGCAGGATAGCGATGACGCGGCGCCGGATGCCCCACGGGAGCAGGCGGTACACCGGTGTGAACACATGCCGCCAGAAGATCTCGCGGGCGCCGCGTGCCTTCTGCGGAGCACGGGCGCCGTAACGGGCGCCGACACGCCGCTGAGCGTCGATGGCCAGATAGTGCTCGGAGTTCGAGCGGAGCCAATGAGCGAACCCCATGACAGCGTGTGCCGGCCCCTACAGCCCGGCCAGGAGGTTCTGCGCGGCCACCGAGACCGGCTCGTTGAGGGCGCCGATGGCCGGCGAGTAGACGTTCTCCATCGTGGCCAGTTCGTCGATCGTGAGCCCGACCCGCACCGCCATGGCCAGGAAGTCGGCCCGTTCCTTGATTCCCTCGCCGCCCACCATCTGCGCGCCGATCAGCCTGAGCGACCCCGGCTCGGCCAGCAGCTTCACGGTTATGGGCCTCACTCCCGGGTAGTAGCGGGCCCGGGTGATGCCTTGGGCCTTGCCCACCACGTGCTCGATGCCCAGCGCGGTCGCCAGCGTCTCGCCGAAGGACACCCCGCCGATCATCCACTCGCCGGCCAGCAGGCCCCAGGGAACGAACACCGGCCGGTAGTGGCGTGTGCCGCCCGCCGCGTTGGTGCCCGCCGTCTTCCCCTGGGAGTAGGCGTGGGAACCGGTCAGCCCCTGGATCGGGATGTTCGTGACGCCGTGGGGGATCTCGGTGCAGTCGCCCGCCGCGTAGATGTTCGGATCGGAGGTCTGCATCCTCGAGTCCACCACGAGCGCGCCGGTCGTTCCCAACTGCAGCCCGGCGGCCGCGGCCAGCGGGTTGTTGGGAACCTTGTGAGTACCGATGATGACGATGTCGGTGTCGATGGCGCCCTGCTCGGTCTCGACGCGGCTGACCGAGCCGTCGCCGGAGAAGGCAGTCACCCAGTTGCCCCACTGCATGTCGACGTCGGCGTCCTCCCATGCCTGGCGCACGGGCTCGACGATGTCCGGGTCGAGGACGTCGGCCATGGGCCACGGGGCCCGGTCGACGACGGTCACCTTGATCCCCCGGTGGAGCAGGGCCGCGACCATCTCCATGGCCACCAGACCGGCCTCGACGATCACCGCCGACTTGCAGGAGTCGAGGCGCTGGTCCCAGTCCATGGCCGCCCGTATGTACTTGACCTCGTAGATCCCGTCGAGGTCGGCCCCCGGGACGTCCACCTTGGCGTAGTTCCAGCCCGCCCCGATGATGAGCCGGTCGTAGGAGGCCTCGCCCTCCCCGGCGATCCTCAGGGTCCGAGACTTCGGGTCGATGGCCTCGACGGTGGTCTCGTAGCGGACGTCGATCCCGGTGTTGACGTACTGCTCCTTGGTGGCCAGGAAGAGCCGCTCGAACGAGTCGATCTCGCGACCGTGGACGTACGGAATCCCGCAGGGGCTGTAGGCCACGTCGGTGTCAGCGGTGTAGACCACCACCTCCGCGCTGGGATCGACTGCCTTGGCCGCGCCGGCTGCACCCAGTCCTGCGGCGCCACCGCCGATCACTGCGATCCGCATCGTCGTCCTCTCGTCACTCCGAACCGTGTCCCGACCCCGCTCACCGACGTGTCGGATGAGATATCTGCGTATCGGAACCTAAACCCGCGGCGGCGCGGGTGTCAAACCCGCAGAACTTCGACAGCACCGGCATCAGACGGCCACCACCGACAGTTCGGGGGTGTTGCGGATGGTGTTGCTCACGTAGCACACCCGGGCCGCAGCCTCCACCAGCGCGGCTTTGAGGGAATCCTCGCAGCCCGCGTCGACCCGTATCTCCAGGGCCGAGAACCGGGGCCCGTCGTAGGTGCCGGTCACCTCCACGTCGACATGGGACAGCTCGATGCCGCGCTTGCCGGCCGCGTGGGCCACCGCCAGCGTGAAGCACGACGACAGCGCGGCCAGGAGCAGCTCGGTGGGCTGGGGCCCCTCGTTCGTGCCGCCCACACTCTCGGGCTCGTCCACCGGGATCGTGAAGTCGCCCGCGGTGACATCGCAGCGGTAGGCGCCCAGCCACCGGGCCGAGACTGTGCGGGTAAGCGGGCTCACGGAGAGGTCGTCCTTCGGGCGGTGGCTCAGCCCGCCAACTATACGACACGCGCCGATCACAAGCGAAAGGACCGCGTCTAGGATTCACGCCCTATGCGTCGCGAGGCCGGGACCGGCAACGGAGGCGCGGGCTCGGCGGCGGCCGTCCCGACACCCGGCGAGGGCTTGAACGCGGTCGTGAACTCGATCGGACCCAAGGTCCGCCACCTTCGCAAACAGTGGAACCTGTCGCTGCAGCAACTCGCCGACCGGTCCAACGTCTCGACGGCAGCCATCCACAAGGTCGAGCAGGGCGCGATGGTGCCGACCATCACGACGCTGCTGAAGCTGGCCGCGGCGCTGGAGCAGCCGGTGTCGTACTTCGTGGAGGAGGACCAGGAGCCGCCGCTCTACGCGGTCTTCACTCCCGCCGCCGAGCGCCGGTCGATCTACACGCCCCATGAGGGGCTCACCCTGGGCGGCATCTCAGGCCCCTACGGGCAGTACTTCGTGGCGACCGCCGTCGCTGAGGTCGAGCCGGGCGCCGACAGCGGCGAGACCCCTCTGCGCCACGGCGGCGAGGAACTCATCCACATGCTGTCGGGGCGACTCGACGTCGATGTCGGCGACCAGTCGTTCCAGCTGCGCCGGGGCGACTCGATCCATTTCCGCACCGACCAGGAGCACCGCTGGCACAACCCGTACCGGCACACGGCACGCGCGGTGTGGACCGCCCTGAGGCCCACCTGAGCTGAGCCGGATTCGAACCCGGGCACCACACTGGGCGTGTACTAGTCTAGTCTGACTAGATCATGACTCTCCCGAGGTCCATTAGGGAAGGGCAACAGTCGACATGGAAGCCGTGGTGAACGTCTACGAGGCCAAGACCAACCTCTCGAAGCTGCTGGACCGGGTCGAGAAGGGCGAGGAGATCGTGCTCGGACGCGCGGGGCGTCCCGTAGCGAGGATCGTCGCCTACCGGCCGAGGCGGTCGCCTCGGGTGCCGGGGCGGCTCGCGGGCATGATCGAGATGGCGCCGGACTTCTCCGACACGCCCGAGTGGCTGATCGACGCCTTCGAGGCGAACGGGTGAACCTGCTGCTCGACACCTGCACACTGTTGTGGTGGGTCAATGGCAGCCCGGTCTCGGCCGAGGCCACTGAAGCCATATCGGACCCGGACAACGTGGTCTGGGTCAGCGCAGCCAGCGCCTGGGAGATCAGCATCAAGCAGGCCATCGGAAAGCTGACCGTGCGCGGCGACTTCGACGCCGCAGTGGACGAGGACTTCGAACAGCTGCCGATCAGCCTCGCCCACGCCAGGCTCGCCGGCCAACTGCCACGCCATCATCGCGACCCGTTCGACCGGATGCTCGTCGCCCAGGCACAACTGCACGACTTCTTGCTCGTGACCCGCGACGCCAAGATCAGAGAGTACGGGGCAGCGGTCCTGGTCTCGTGAGCTCCGCGCCGGCTACGAGTGGCCCAGGCGCTGGTCGAGGTCGAGCAGGGCTTGCACGAAACACTCGACGGGGGCGCGGGCCACCCCGGCGCCCACCTGGCCGGACCCGTCGGAGATGTGCAGGATCCCGGTGTTGACCGCCGGGGTGATGGAGGTCTCGACCACCCGGCGTACATCGACCCCCAGTGGGGTTCCGGCGTTGTCGAGCACAGGCAGCCGGAACCGGCTGCTGGTGCCGGCGCAGATGCGGCCCATGGCCGCGGTGACGGCCATGGCGTCGGCCATGCGGCCTCCCAGAAAGCCCGCGACCGCCGGAGAGTTGGCGGCGGCCGGCCCACCGAGCCCCACCAGCTCCAGCACGGCGCTGTCGCCGATGTCCGCGGCGCTGGTGTCGGGGCCCTGGTCCGGGTAGTAGAGGGCGTCCTGCACGGGCGGCGCGTCCGCCAGGAACCAGTGCTCGGGCCGGCCGGGAAGGCGGATGCCGTAGGTGGTGCCGTTCCGGCACATGGTGGTGACGATGCTCGAGTCGGGCACCTGGGAGGCCCACTCGGCCAGGGCGCGGGCGCCGGCCATGGCGACGTTGAGGAACATCAGGTGGTTGGTGCTCAGGAAGTCGGCCACCTCGCCGATCCGGGCGCTGCTGGAGCGGACCAGGCGGGGAAGCAGGTCGCGCAACAGCAGGTTGGTGGTGGCCTGGACCCGCATGTGCACGTCGTCGCCCATGTTGATGCCCTGGGCGGACAGCGAGAACACGTCGACGGGTCCGGCCCCGTCGAGAGCCTGGGCCAGGGCCGGACCGAGCGCGTCGCGCAGGAACCGGAGGCGCTCGATGGCCGCGTCGGAGTCGACCCCGAACCAGGCCGCCGCCCCCGAGCCCTGGTTCAGGCTGGCATAGGCGGTGGTCCCGCCCGCATCGACTGACACCACGTAGACGGGCGCAGTGGGACCGATCGCGGTGGCCATCGGCACCACCGCGCCGTGCTCGTTGGCAGGCTCCAGCCGGATCTCGCCGGCCTGGGCCATGCCGTCGACAGCATCGGTGTGGGGAGCCCAACCCTCGGCCACGACCGCGGCCCGCACCGAGCGCCGGAGCGGGTCGCACATGTCGGCCCACGCGATCCGCGGCCCGCAGTGCAGGATCGTGCCTTCGTCCAGGCCGCCGATCACCGAGCCCGCGGTCTCCACGCCCAGCAGCATCGGCACGCCGCGGTCCAGCCGGCTGACCACCTCGGCGTTGGCCGCGTCCACCCGGTCCGACGCCGGGCCCAGCAGCCGGGCCAGCGCCGCGACCGCGTCGAGGTCGCCGCCGGCGGGGATGCGCCACTCCACGCCGACCGCGGGCGCGCCCTGGTCCCGCACCGCGGTCTCGAACCGCTCCAATCCGACGTTGACGACCTCCACCCTGGAGGGCAGGTCAATGACGCCCATCGCGGCTGTGCCTGTCCGTGCCGCCGACGGCCTACGACATCGTGACGAGCAGGGCGCTCGGCTCGTCGCGGGCGGCGGGCAGCCGCAGGTGGGCATCCACTGGTATGTCGGCCTCGACCAGCCTCCGGGCCTCGGCCAGCCGGAAGATCATCGGCTGGTGCGGCAGGCCGTAGTACGGCACGGGCGGCCCGTCGTGCTCCCATCCGATGCGTTCGAAGAAGACCACGTTCTGGAGCTGCACGAAGGCGTCCATCACGTCGCCTCCGGCCTCGGCGGCGGTCGACACCGCGAAGCGGACAAGCTTGATCCCCACGATTCCCGCCCGGTAGCCGGGCAGCACCGCCAGCCGGTCGCCCTTCCAGCGGCCTGCGCCGTCGGTGCGGTAGAGGCGCACCGTGCCGATCACCTCGGAGCCCCGGCCCGCGACCACATGGACGGTGTCGGGGTCTGCGTCCCAGTCGTCGACGTCGGTGAGCGGAATGACCCGCTGCTCCTCGACGAACACCCGGTGCCTGATGCGCATGTGCCAGCCTCGGGCCTCCGGGGTGGCGGCCCGCCAGCACTCGATCCGCTCCACCGCCGCCTCCGCCGTCAGCCCCGGAGCGGGCGCGAACGGGTGGAAGGCGGTCGCGTCGCAGCGGTGCCTTTCCCGCTCTTGTTCGCTGCGCTCACGGGCCGCTCGGGCCACGGCCTCGCTCCGCTCCTCGCCAAGATTCTCACAGGCCGCTCCCTATCCGCTCGGCCTCTAGGGCCTGAACGGGGATCAGCTTGCGCCCGTTCGACCCCTGCAGCTCCCGCTCCATCGCCCCCACCGGCGAGCAGGCCTGGCAGCGGGCGCAGCCGGCCGCGACCTTGTCCGCGGTCAGTCCCCGCTCCACCAGGTACGGCGCGACCTTGCGGGCGACCTGCTCGACGTAGGGGGCGGTGGGGGGCGTCCAGTCGCCCATCAGCGAGCCCGGAACCGGCCGCAGGGGCACCACGAACGGGTAGACGCCGATGTCGGCGGCCCGGCGGCAGCCCTCCACGATCAGGTCCGGGTCCTCCCCCATGCCCAGGATCACATAGGTGGACACCTGGCCCTCGCCGAAGCGCTCCACCGCGTGCTCCCAGGCCTCGAAGTAGCGTTCGATGCCGGTGCGGTACTTCGGGGGAGCCACCCGGCGCAGCACCTCCGGGTCGAAGGTCTCGACGTGGATGCCCACCGAGTCGATGCCCCGGTCGGCCACCTGGTCGATCACGCCGAGGTCGTCGGGCGGCTCGAACTGGACTTCGACGGGAAGGCCCGACGACGCCTTCATGGCCTCCCCGCACTTGGCCACATAGAGGGCGCCCTTGTCGCGGCCGTAGGTGGAGCCGGTGGTCAAGGTGATGTCCACCGCGCCGTCGAGCTCCTTGGCCGCCACCGCCACCTCGGCCAGCTGGGCGGGGCGCTTCACCAGCACGGTGCTGCCCGAGTCCAGCGACACGCCGATCCCGCAGAAGCGGCACTGGTCCTCGTTGCCCCAGTAGGCGCAGGTCTGCAGCACGGTGCTGGCCAGCGAGTCGAGGTGCATGAGCGCAAGCTGCCAGTACGGGACGCCGTCGGCCGTGGTCAGGCCGTAGAAGCGGGGCCGGTCGGCGGGAGCCGCGCCGGCCAGCCGGACGCCGCCGGCGTAGATCCCGAACCCGACGTCCTCGGGTTCCAGCGAGTACGGCGAGTCGGCCACGAACGAGGCGTCCACCGGCACCGTCACCGCGGTGCCCTCTATCCAGACCATGCCCGCGTCCGACGGCCCGGCACCGCCCGGACGCCGCTCGAAGGGGGCGTTTATCCGCAGACCCTTGAACTGGAGGTCGATGATGAGCTCGGCCAGGGACACTAAGCCATTCCTACCACCGGACAGGCGTCCACGTCGTGTCCGGCGCGCCTCACCGGACCGTTGTCGCGATCTGGAGCCGGGAGGACCCGGCTGCTGTCGGGGTTAGGGAATGTCGTTGCCCGTAGCAAGGATCAGAGCCGGCACCCAGAAGGTGTAGATGGCGGTTCCGGCCAGGATCACGCCCAGCAGCTTGGCCTCGAGCTTTCCGTAGGTGGTGAGGGCGACCGACCCGAACGCGACCAGCCACACGATCAGGATCGACCGCATCATCCACTCACCCGGCACGGCGTCCCACCAGAAGAGGGGAAGGATGGCCGTCGGGATGGCCAGGTTGCCCACCACGCGCAGATCCCATCCGTTCATCTCGGTCTTGCCCAGAACCACGAAGAACAGCCCGTAGAACGTGACGAGTCCGGCGACGACGACTGACGCGTCGTCAAGCGGCCGGGCCCACATGATGTAGACGGCCTGGACCAGGTTGAGCACGCCGACGAGGAAGGAGGCGTGGCCGATGCCGACGAGCGGGTTCGATCCCCCTTCCTTCTGATCGGCGCCCACGCCGAGGAAGTAGAGGGCGTTGAGCCATACGACTAAACCAGTCGCAATGAACACGATAGTGATAGGGGGCATGACACGCCTTTCCTGCCCCGTCCGGCATTTCGGATGAGACATAGTTATTTCGCAACCTAAACCGCAGGCGGGCGGTCGTCAAACTCGGCCGGCTCCGAATCGAGGCCCTAGAGCGCGCACCGGCGCCGTGGCCGTGGCCGCCGCGGCCTGGTCGCCGCGGTCGCGGTGCTAGTGGTGGTCGTGGTCGCCGTGGTCGTGGCCGGCGGGGCGGGCCGCGTAGGCCGCGGCCAGCGCGTCCACCTCGGGCTCGGTGACGATCGCCCGATCCTGGACGATCGACTCGAGGGCCTCCTGCCAGCGTTCGTAGTACCGGTACTCGCCGACTGGGTCCGACTCCCAGCGCTGCACCGCGGCGATCAGGTGGTCGCGGAAGTCGTCCCAGGTGAAATGGCCGCCCTCGACCAGGGCCATGGCCATGGCGAAGCTGCGCCCCTCCCAGGGCGCGTCGAAGACCAGCTCGCCGTTGAGCCGCGGCGGAGCGGCCGGGCCTTCGATGTCGAGAGTGAGAGCCACCGGCGCCCGTTCAGCCTGCGCTGACCTTGGCCACCCCCACCATGGCGTCGCGGGTCACGAGCGCGGCCAGCTCGTCCTCGGCGAGACCATCGGTGCCGTCGGGCCGCTGGGGCAGCACCAGATACCGGTTCTCGGCGCTGGAGTCCCAGACCCGCACCTCCACGCCGTCGTCGAGGTCGAGGCCCATCTCGCTCAGCAGGGTGCGGGGCTCGCGCACCATGCGGCTGCGGTAGGCCGGGTCCTTGTACCACTCCGGCGGCAGGCCGAGAACCGGCCACGGGTAGCAGGAGCACAGCGTGCACACCACCACGTTGTGCACGTCGTCGGAGTTCTCGACCACCACGATGTGCTCGCCCTGGGGTCCGGCGAAGCCCAGCTCCTTGATGGCGCCGGTGCCGTCGGCGAGCAGCTGCGCCCGGTAGTCGTCGTCGGTCCAGGCCTTGGCCACCACCTTGGCCCCGTTCATGGGGCCCACGTCGTTGACGAAGCGGTTGATGAAACCGTCGAGCACCTCGGACTTGACGAGGCCGCGCTCGGCCAGCAGCGACTCCAGCGCCTCGGCCCGGACCGCGGGCGGGGGACGGTCTGTGGTGTGGGAGTGGTCAGCCATCTAGGTCGCCTCCAGGTAGCTCTCGAACAGATCGATCCGCAGCTTGGACGCCTCCGCGTCCGGGCCCCACAGCTCGGTCGAGTCGAACTCGACGGTGTAGACGTGCTGGGGGTTCTCGCCCTCGAAGTGGGCGTTGGTGTCGGGCAGCAGCGCGGCGGGGCGCAGGGCGTGGATCGTGCCGGTGCGGCCCCGGACGTAGCCGGGCATGCGGGTGTGACCGTCGGTCCGGATCTCCTTCGCCCTCACCCGGTCCCCTACCGAGAAGGCGGGAGGGTCGTCGATCTCGCGCAGCGATCCGGCGCCGCCGCGCTCGTAGACGGGCTTGTTCTCCTCCACATCCTCCGGCTCGGCGACCGACTCCCCTGCCAGGTTCCGGGCCCGGGCCTCCACCGCGCCGGGCGCCAGCACGCCGCTGTCGACCAGCAGCGTCTCGGCGCACGCCAGCCAGCGGCCGTAGTAGCCGTCGGCCAGGTAGTCGTAGGGGTGCAGCCGCTCGAGGCCGTGGCGGAAGGCGTCGAGGTTGGTGCCCGACAGGCCCATGGACATCGCGCCCATGGCGAAGGCGCGGCCGTGCCAATGCTCGCGGAACACCGGCTCGTCGGGGTCGATGGCAACGCTGCCCCAGCCCTGCATTCCTCCCATGTCGTGGATGCCGTCCATCGGAGCCTCCCAGTCAGCGGATCCCTCGGCCGTGGTCCGTGCGTCAACTATAAGACAGCCGCCGGTCGCAAGGGAAATGCAGGACGGCCCGGCTCCGATCCCGGCCGGCGCCGGAGAACCGGACCGGCAGGCTCAGGACGGGCTCGCCAGCTCGCGGGCCCGCGACACCAGCCTCTCCTCGGCCTCGGCGTATCCCTTGAGGGCCTCGACCGCGCCGGCCCGCAGGCTGGCCGCGTGGTCGGAGAACTCCTCGGCCATCGACCTCACCTCGCCGGGGGACGCTCCACCCGTCGCCCTGCGGGTGGCCACGATACGGCGCGGGTCCAAGGCCTCGGCCAGCGCGGCCGGGTCGAGCCCGAAGCGCCGCCCGCACACCTCCTGCGCGGCGTCGTCCAGCAGGTCCGCAGTGATGTCCAGCCCCCGCAGCCCGCGTCCGCTGGCGGCCCGGACAGCCTGTCCCACGACGTGGTAGGCGGTGCGGTAGTCGACTCCGGCGGCCACCATCACGTACTCGGCCAGGTCGGTGGCCTGGGCGAAGCCCCGCTCGAGCTCGGACCACATCCGCTCGGCGTTCACCGTCAGCGTTCTCACAACCCCCGACGTCAGGGCGCTCACCCGGATGGTGAAGTCGAGCGCCCGGGGGATCTCGCCGTAGGCGAAGATCAGGTTGTCGCTGCGGGCCGACGGGCTCTTCACGACGGCGAGGAACCCGCTCATCCGGCCGATCAGCACCCCGCTGGCCCCCCGGATGATCGACAGCGAGTAGGGGTTGCGCTTCTGGGGCATCAGCACCGACGCCCGGGTGAACGGGCCGGCCAGGTCCACGAAGTCGAACTCCTGGCTCGACCAGATCTCGAGGTCCTCGGCCAGCTTGGCCTGGTTGGCGATCATGCTCGCCGACGTGGCCAGCAGATCGATGAACACGTCGGTCTGCCACATGGCGTCGCGGGTGTGGGCGATGACGCCGTCGAACCCGAGGATGTCGGCGATGGCGTTCCTGTCGTCGAGCAGCCGGCTGCCGTTGACGCAGCCCGCGCCGCCCGGGCTGGTGTTCACCTGGTCGAGGGCCGCCGAGAACCGCTCGCCGTCGCGCAGGGCGGGCGGCACGAAGGCCAGCAGGTAGTGGCCGAAGGTCGACGGCTGGGCCTGCTGGAGGTAGGTCTGGTCGCCCATGAACGTCTCGGCGTGATCGGAGGCCACCGCGGCCGCCGTCGATGCGAAGTCGGCCCCGACCTCGATGAGCCGGGCCGTCTGGGACCGCAGCAGCAGCCGCAGCGCCACCCGGGCCGCCTCCCGGCGGGGACGGCCGGCGTGCAGCCATCCGGCCGAATCGCCGATCCGCTCCACGAAGTGGCGCTCACGCGAGTTGTAGACCTCCCCGGAGGCGGAGTCGTAGGGGAAGTCAGCCGGGCCGGTGCCGTAGGCCTCGAGCAGCACCCTCAGCAGGTCGGCCGCGGCCGGCTGGGGAATGAGTCCCCGTTCCCGCAGGTCCAGCACATGGCCGAGATCGGCGAGGTTGAGCCCGTGGTGCAGCAGCGGAGCGTCGGCGATCTCCCACGCGAACCCCGCGTCGATCAGTTCCGGCGCGGGCGCCTCCGCCGACGGCCCCGCCAGCCGCGGTGAGCCGGCCGCTGCCAAACCGTGGTTCCGCTGGGCTGAACTCATGCCGTCTCCAGCCGCGAACTGGCAGCAAGATGCTCGCATAACGTGCAAAACGCTGCCAGTTCCCGAGTCACGTAGAGTCTCCCGGCGAACTGGCAGCAAGATGCTCGCATAACGTGCAAAACGCTGCCAGTTCCCGAGCTACACCCAGTCATCGGTCTCGGTGGCGCGGCGCTTGGTTGCCTCGGCGATCACGGTGTCTACCATCGGCCCGGCCGCACCGGTTGCGGGCCGGTCCAGGCCTTCGAGCTCGGCGGGTGTGGCGATGCTGCCGAGTGCCTCGATCAGCGGGCGGCCGCTGACGCGGGCCTGCCGGTAGGCCGCCTGCAGCTCGTCGTTGGCCCGGTGCTTGCCGAGCCTCGCCGACAGGCGCCTCAGCAGCTCCTGGGATCCGAAGTCGCCCATGGTCTCCAGGTTGGCGGCCATCGCGGCGGCGTCCACCTCGATGCCGGCCGCCAGGTCACGGGCCAGGCTGAGCTGGGCCAGCAGGTAGTGGCACATCTCGGGCAGCAGCACCCACTCGGTCTTCCACGTGCGGCCGTCGCGCTCGTGGTCGCCGACCATGGTCTCGGTGAGCACGCCCGCGGCCGAGCGCACCAGCCGGGCCAGGGTCACCACCTGCTCGCTGCGCTCCGGGTTGCGCTTGTGGGGCATCGTGATGCTGCCCATCGTGGCCTCCGACGCTGCCTCCGCGACCTCGCCGATCTCGCGTCGCTGGAGGTTGTACACCTCGTTGGCCATGCGGGCCATGGTCGCCGACAACAGCGCTGAGTTGTTGGCGAACTCGGCGATGCGGTCCCGGGCCGTGAGCCACGAGATGGCGGGCTCGCCCAGTTCGAGGCGCCGGCAGAAGCGACCGCGCAGCTCGGGGCCGAGGTCCCCGTAGAAGCCCAGAGCCCCCACCGCCCCGGCCAGCTGTCCCACCACCAGGCGGGGACGGCTCTGGCGCCACCGCTCCAGGTGGCGGGCCGTCTCGTCGGCCCAGGAGGCCGCCTTGAGCCCGAAGGTCACCGGAGCGCCGGGCTGGCCGTGGGTGCGGCCCAGCATGGGGGTGTCGCGGTGGCGCTCAGCGAGCTCCAGCAGAGAGCCCTCCACAGCCCGCACGTCGCGCCACACGATCGCGCCGACGTCGCGCATCTCCAACGCCGCGGCGGTGTCGGTGATGTCCTGCACGGTGGCGCCGTGGTAGACGTGCTCCCGAGCCTCGGCGGGCAGGTGGGCCTGCAGCTCGCGCACCAGCCCGATGGTGGAGTGCGATGTCCGCCGGGTCTCGGCGCCCACCGCGGCCGGATCCAGCCGGTCCGCATCGAGTCCCTCGATCGCCGCGGCGGAGGCGGCCGGGATGATGTCGAGGTCGGCCTGCGCCCCGGCGAGAGCCTTGAGCACCCGCACCCAGCGGGACAGGCGGGCGCGCTCGGAGAACAGGGCCAGCGACTCCGGGGTGGACCACCCGTGGCCGTAGACGGCCGAGTCGATCAGGTGGGCGTCCACGTGCCGTCCCCGGATCCCGCCAGTGAATGGAGGGCGTTGCGCACCTCGTCGAGGGTCGCGCCCCACGGCACCATGGCGGTGTCGCCGTGCCGCTCCAGTCCCTCCTCCAGCATGCAGCAGCGGCTCAGCACAAGCCCCGAGCCGTCGCCGGAGCCGCCGGCTGCGTCCATGAGCCGGCGGGGGCACCAGTCGATGGTGCGGGGCGGGTCGGTCCCGTAGAACCAGCGGTGAATCTGCTGGGAGCGCTCGCAGCCGAGCAGGGTCGAGCCGGCGAAGGACGGCCGCTCGTCGAGATGCGACACCGACACTCCCTCGATCTCGATCCCCCCGCCGCGGCAGGGAACGATCAGCCCCTCGGACGGCTGCGAGCCGGCCTCGGCCACCAGCGAGCGGCTGTCGACGATCCGTTCGCTCACCGTGATGGGGGGCAGGTCCTCGGCCGTGTCCAGGACCCTGGCCACCTGGTCCGACAGCTTGGAGGGCTCCGGTGGCACGACATCCAGAACCGTCACCCGGATCGGGTCGGCGTTGAGCAGGAAGCTCACGTGGCGGTACCGGCCCTCCACCACCACGCATCGGTGGTCGGGGCACCGGGCCGCGGCCCGAGCCAGGTGGGATCCGACGCCCGGGTCGAGGCTGTCGTCGCGGACGTAGGCGCACTCGTCGGCCGAGGCCAGCACACGGGCGGCCATCGCCTCGGAGAACAGGTCGTCGCTGCCGTCTCGGGCCAGTTCCACCAGCGCGCCGCGCTCGGGACCGCCGTCCAGCCGGGCGATCACGAATCTGGTCCTGTGGTACGCCTCGCGTCCGGTGAAGCGGGCCACCAGATCGTCGGGCGACAGGCTGGGAACCGATGCCACCGACACCTGCCGGTAACGGGCCGGCATCACGTTGGGCGCGGCCGGATCGAGATCGAACACGGCTCTAGGGGCCGGGCCGCGGCGAGCCCGCGCCCGGGACCGGCTCGGACGCATCAGCAACGGGCGCCGGCCGGTGCAAGCTCGTCGTGTGTGTAGCCGCAGCCCCCGCAGACGTAGTCGGTGCGCCCGCGGCCCCGCGGGGCCCGACCGCCGTGTCGGGACGGGGTGTCTCCCGCTCTCGTTCGCTGCGCTCACGGGCCGCCCGAGTCAAGTCGACACTGCCCACGGCCTCGCCCGTACGGGCCGGATTCGCGTGCCTGCTCGCTCGGCCTCCGAGGGGCTCCGGGTCCGGGATCGCATCCGGGGCGCGGGACGGAAGGCTGGTTCGGAGGGTGTCGGAGCGCAGCCCTTGCCGGAGGGCCTCCACCCCGAGCACCTCAGCCGGTGCGATGTTGGCGAGGTTCACGTTCGCGCCCAGGTGGTTGACGAGCCAGGCCTGCTGCTGGCGCAGCGGCGCCTCGTAGACGACGGGCGCTTCCTCGCCGAGACGTGCCAGAGCCTCCACGAGGTCGGCCCGGACCGACCCGTCGGCGGCGTAGAGGCCCACGGTCCCGCTCTCGCGGCCCTCGGCGACCAGCCAGCGAGCACCGCAGTCCAGGTCGCTCCTGGCCTCCTCCAGCCATTCCGAGGGCAGGGCGGGCTCGTCGGGATCCTTGCTGCCCACTTCGGCGAACACCTCGAACCCGTGGTCGCAGGCCGTAGCGATGAGACCGCTCTTGGAGGAGGCCGGCAGGCCGGTGGCACCCCGCGACACCTCCACGCAGTCGAAACCGACCCATCCGGCCCACTCGAAGAACTCCTCGCTCCGGCCTTGCCACCAAGCTGCCTCCAGCAGGGTCCCGCCCGGGCAGGCCCTCACCTCGTGACCCCGCAGGAGCTCTACCTTGGCACCGACCGTGCCGTCGACGTAGGCCGTGCCGAAGCCGAACTTCCAGACGTCGATCAGCGGGCCGTGGGCTTCGAGCAGCTCATTGACGGCGGCCAGGGGCGTGCCCTTGTCGATGACGTGGGTGATCCCGTCACGGCGCGGCTTGGACGTCCGAGCGGCAGTCTCGAGGAACCGGGGAGACTCGGAGATGGGCATCGGGTGATCTCCTGACCGGCGTCACACCGCGGCGGGCCGCGACACCATTCTAAGAGTCGGGACTGATTGCGGGCATTTCGGTGGCAGCCAGAGCGACGCCGGCCACGAGCGCCTGGCCGGAGGTGGCGCCCACTGCGGCCAGCGACCGGGCGGCCCGACCCATTGCGTTCGGGTCGCCGTCGGCGGCCGCGTCGAGCAGGGTGTGGGCGGGCTGGATGCTCTGGCCCTCAGCGGCCCACCTCAGGTAGGCGCGGCTCAGCGCGGTGGTGCGGGCCGAGCGGGCCAGGCGGCCCAGGGCTCCACGACAGGCTGGATCCATGGCGCACACCAGCAGGATCCCCGCGAGCACGTCGTCGCCGCTCGGCGTGAGTCCGGCGCCCCGTCCCTGCAGGCGACGGGCGGCGGCGGCCAGGTCGCCACGACGGACATCGCCGGTCACCGCGTCCCACACCGCTCCCAGCTCGGGATCGACGGGATCGGCCATGCCGTGCCATGCCGCCGCGTCCGCCGCGAGACGCTCCGGCAGGCGGGGTGCCCAGCGCTTGTCCGCGTCGACGCGGATCCGCGTGCGGCCCGCCTCCAGGATCCCGCCCGCGACGGTCACCTCGTCGTGGCGGTTAGGAAGTTCGGGCAACTCTGCGGCTACCAGGTGCAGGGGCCCGGCCCAGGACTGGGGGGCCAGGACCGCGAAGACGGTCTGCTCGGAGCCCGATAGGTCACGCGGCTGGGCGGCACCGCTTGGCGTCCAGAGGGCGTGTCGTCCGCTCTTGTTCGCTGCGCTCACGGGCCGCTCGGGCCACGGCCTCGCCCGTATGGGGAGGATGCGTCCGCCTGCTTGCTCGGGCTCCAGGACGTAGAACCCGCCATCGAAGACGCCGCCGACCCGACCGGCGAACCCGTCGGACACAGCCTCCAGCACCCCTTCGCCGACGGACGCCGCTTCCACCACCCTCTCGCGGGCATACGACGCGGGCGCGGCGTCCCGGGCCGCGGCTGCTGTACCGTGCGGCCGTGCCACCGCCGGAGGCCTCATCGCGGATCGACCTGGACGAGCTGGTGGCCGCGGTGCGCTCCCATCCGGGCCTGCTCGCCAAGCGCGCCATCGGGGCCGTGCGCGGCGCGGTCGAGGAGCCTGACGCTCTGACCGGACCGGGCGACGACGGCGCAGTGGTGGAGATGCCGCAGGGAGGCTCGCTGATCGTTTGCGGCGAGGCGATGCATCCGCCGTTCGTGGCATCCGATCCCCACGGCGCGGGGATGGCGGCGGTGCTCGCCAACGTCAACGACCTCGCAGCCATGGGAGCAGTTCCCACTGCCATCGTCAACACGGTGGTTGCTCCCGCCCCGCTTGCGGCTGAGTGCCTGAGGGGAATGGCCGAGGCAGCCGCCCTCTACGACGTGCCGGTGGTGGGCGGACACATCAGCGAGCACGCGGGCGAGCCCGCGCTCTCGGCCTTCGCGCTGGGGAGCGCCGACAGGGTCCTGTCGGCCACCCGGGCCAGCCCGGGTGAGGAGCTCGTGTTCGTCTGCTGCCTCGACGGCCGGATGCGCAGCGACTTCCCGTTCTTCACATCGATCGCGACACAGGGCCCACGCCTGGCCGCCGACGTGCGCCTGCTGGCCGAGGCGGCCCGAGCCGGGCTGGCGTCGGCGGCCAAGGACGTGAGCATGGCCGGAGTGATCGGTTCGCTGGCCATGCTCCTCGAGCCAGGTCGCCTCGGTGCCGACATCGACCTCGAACAGTTGCCTGTCCCTGCTGGAGTCGACCTGGACCGCTGGCTGGTGAGCTTCCCGACCTACGCCTTCTGGTTGGCCTCGGACCGGGCCGGGGCGTGCGCGGACCTGTTCCGCGACGCGGGTCTCACCGCGGCCGTCGCTGGCACCCTCACCGGCGGCGGTGTCTTGAACCTGCACCTCGGCGCAGACGCCCGCGCCGTGATGGACCTCACCCACGAGCCTGTCACCGGTCTCTGGGACTGAGAACGTGCGCGGGCAGGGGCAAGCGCCTCGCGGCTCACTTGGAGCGTGCGCGGGTAGGTGAAGCCGCCTCGCGGTGCAGGGTGGTGATTCCCGCTCTTGTTCGCTGCGCTCACGGGCCGCTCGGGCCACGGCCGCGCCCGTATGTGCCGGATTCGCTCGCCTACCCGCGCGGCCTCTCAGTGATGCCGCCATGTCAGGATCCGGCCGCCTCGATCCGGCCCTTCATGGTCAGCCGGTGATCCTCGAACAGTTCACGGTCGCTGGTCTCCACGTCGCCGAAGGAGGCCGCGTCCAGGTCGGCCGTCTCGCCGTGCTCGTCGCCCAGCGCGGCCACCATCACCACATAGGCGGGCTTCATCGTGGAGGGATCGGGCTCGACAGTGCTGACCACCGCCAGCCCGGTAGCCAGGTGCAGTTCGATGCGCTGGTAGGGATCGACGAGGCCGGAATCCAAGTCGCCCTGCTCGTGGATGACCGCCCACGCCTGTCCGGCCTCGCGGGCCGCGGCGATGCAGTCCCGGCGCCGCCGCTCGGCCAGCTCGGCCAGCAGCTCGCGACGGCGCATCGCGAACGCGGCTCCGGCGATCTCCGGCTCGGGCAGCCGGTACCCGGCGATGTCCCCGGTCACCCGCAGCGCCCCGTCCACCACATCGGACCGGCGCTCCCATTGCTCGGCCAGTGCGTCCAGGTCCTCAACCTCTGCGAGAGCGTCGGCCACTGCTCTCACCAGCCTCACCGCGGACTGGTAGGCATCCGGGTTGGTGGTGGCCACCGGATAGAGCCGACGCTCGCTCTCGCTCCAATGGGCGGCCAGCACCGCAGTGGGGTCTCCCGCCGGTGAGCGGTTGCTCATGGTGCCGACTCCTTGTCGTGGGCGCTCCCGCTTGTCACCCACAATTGTGGCTTGGCAGGGCCTTGAACGCGTCATCTACTATAAGAAAGTCGGTTCTGCTATCGGCAGATTCGAGGACCGGGACCGGATCCACCGGACCCGATCGGGCCTGACGAGAGGGAGTGCGCCTTGACCGAGACCGCAGTCCTCGCGCTCGGCGGCAACGCGCTGACGCGCGAGCACCAGCGGGGCACCCTGGAGGAGCAGTACGCCAACGCTCTGGCTATGGCCCTGTCGGTTCGCTCGCTTATCCGCAAGGGCTGGAACGTGGTGATCGTGCACGGCAACGGCCCCCAGGTCGGCAACCTCGCCATCCAGCACGAGGGATCGATCGACCTCGTACCCGCCCTGCCCCTGTTCACGCTGGGAGCCATGACCCAGGGTCAGCTGGGAAGCCTGATCTGCCTCGCCCTCAACGAGGTGTGCACGCAGGAGATCGCCGGGGCGGTGTCCATCATCACCCACGTCGAGGTCGACTCCGGCGACCCCAGGCTGTCGGAACCCACCAAACCGATCGGCCCGTTCTTCGACCGGTCCGAAGCCGAGACCCTGTCATCCAAGCGGGGCTGGACCATGGCTGAGGACTCTGGGCGCGGCTACCGGCGGGTGGTCCCGTCGCCGCGGCCGATGGCACCCATCGAGGCCGACGCCATATCGGCCCTCATCGACCTCGGCTACATAGTGGTGGCCGGCGGCGGGGGCGGGATCCCCGTGGCGCGGTCCACCGACGGCGCCTACCGGGGCGTCGACGCGGTCATCGACAAGGACTTCGCGGCCGAACGCATCGCGGACGCAGTCGCGGCCCAGGCTCTGGTGATGGTGACCGGTGTGGCCGCGGTGCAGCTCGATTTCGGCACTCCCCAACAGCAGGCCGTGACCGAGTTGACGGCGACCGAGGCCCGGCTCCACCTGGCTGACGGCCAGTTTCCTCCGGGAAGCATGGGACCCAAGGTCGAGGCGGCCATCGAGTTCGTGGAATCACAGGGACGGATCTCGGCCATCACCAGTCCCGAGTTGGTCTACGGGACCCTCGACGAGCCCGTCGGCGTGATAGAAGGTCCTCGTGGTACACGGATCGTTCCCGACCCGGTGCCCGCGCTGCTCACCTGACCGCCACACGCCATGACCGGGCAAGCCGAAGCCGTCCCAGGAACCGAAGTCGTCTCAGAGGCCAAGGTCGTCGCAGACTGCTACGTCGACAGCGTGCGACTGCTCGAGGCCACCCGCGCCATGCGGGAGGCACCCGGCGTGGACTGGGCCTGGGCGCTCATGGCGACGCCGGCCAACCTCGAGGTCCTGTTGGAGGAGGGCGTGGCCGAAGGGCTCGACGGCGCCGCGGCCAACGATCTCGTCCTGGCGGTCAGGGGCGCCGACGAGCACCTGCCGGCCGCGCTGTTGCGGGCCTGGGCGGTTCTCTTCGAGGAGAGCGGGTCGGCAGGCGCCGGTGCCGCGGCGGCGGACGCGCGCCCCGCCGATCTGGACGAAGCGCTGGCTGCGGCACCCGAGGCCAATGTCGCCATCGTCTCGGTGCCGGGCCCGTACGCGGCCCTCGAGGCCCACAAGGCGCTCAGCCGAGGGCTCGACGTCCTGCTGTTCAGCGACAACGTGTCGCTGGCCGACGAGGTCGACCTGAAGCGCCGGGCCCGCTCCCTCGGCCGGCTGGTCATGGGACCGGGTGCGGGCACTGCGGTGCTGGCCGGGGTGGGGCTCGGCTTCTCCAACCGGGTCGCGCCGGGCCCGGTGGGGGTGGTGGCCGCGGCCGGAACCGGCGCCCAGGAAGTGATGACGCTGCTCGACCGCTGGGGGTCGGGGGTGTCCCATGTCATCGGAGTGGGCGGCCGGGACCTCTCCTCCGCGGTCGAAGGGGCCATGGCCGAGGCAGCCATCGAGGCGCTGGAGCGCCACGAAGGGACCGAGTTGACGCTTCTGGTGTCCAAGCCGCCCGCGGCCGAGGTCGCGGAGCGCCTGCTGGGCGCTTCCCGCAGCAAGCCGCTGGTGGCCGCATTGATCGGGTTGAACCAGCCGGTGGATGCCGGGCCCGGCGTCACGGTGTGCGCCACGCTCGAGGCAGGCGCCGCGGCCGCGCTGGGCGCGCTCGGTTCCGCGGAGCCCGATCCGGTCGGCTCGATCGATGCTGAGGTCGCCATGCTCACCACCGCCCTCGACCCCTCCCGGAGGCGCATGGTCGGGCTGTTCAGCGGGGGCACGCTGGCATATGAGGCGATGGTCATAGCCAGCCGTCACATCGGGCCCGTGTTCTCGAACACCCCGCTCGAGCCCTCCTGGAGCTTGCCCGGTCCAGCGGACGCTCACGTGTGCCTGGACCTGGGCGAGGAGGAGTACACCCAGGGCCGGCCCCACCCCATGATCGACCCCGAAGCCAGAGTCGAGTTCCTGCACCGGCAGGCGGCGGACCCGACCGTGGCCGTCGTGCTGCTCGATGTGGTCATCGGCGACGGCGCCCACCCCGATCCCGCCGCGGTACTGGCTCCGCTCGCGGCGGAACTGGTGGCTACGGGCGCGGCCGTGGTGGCCTACGTCCTGGGCACCGACCGCGACCCGCAGGGGTTCGAGCGTCAGCGCGACGAGATGCGCCAGGCCGGCTGCATCGTCGCCGACACGAACGCCCGGGCGGCCCTGGCCGCGGCCGCGCTCGTGAACCGCGACCCTGCCCTCGTCCATCAAGACCTGTGAGGTCATTGGGCCGGATCGCCATCGCCACCTATTCGGTCAGGCCCCGGGGAGGGGCTGTGCACAGCGTGGAGCTGGCCGAGGCTCTGGCGACCGAGGGGGTCGACGTGGCCCTCATCGCCCTCGGCGACCCGGCTGAGGGCTTCTTTCGGCCGACCAGTGTGCCCGTGCACATCGTCGAGGCCCCTCCCCGGGCTGAGACCCTGACCGAAAGGGTGTTCTCGCACATCGACGCCCTCACGGCGGGGCTCGCAGACCTGCGCGGCCGGTTCGACATCGTGCACACCCAGGACTGCATCTCGGCCAGGGCTGCGGCCAGGGTGAGGGACGGCGGTGGCGGATTCCGGCTCCTGCGGACGGTTCACCACATAGACGACTTCACCACACCCGCCCTGATCGAGTGCCAGGACGCGGCCATCCTCGAGCCGGATCGGGTGCTGGTGGTGAGCGAACCCTGGAGGCGGCGCCTTCTCGACGAGCACGGCGTGGAGGCGGCGGTGGTCACGAACGGGGTGAGAGTCGAGCGGTTCGCCGACGCTGGGCCGCCCGGTGAGCGGGACCGGCTGCGAGCCCGGATCGGCGCGGCTGACCGCCACGTGTTCCTGACAGTGGGAGGCATCGAGCCCCGCAAGGGCTCGCGCTACCTGGTCGAGGCGCTGGGCCTGCTCAAGGCCATGCCGGGCCTGCCCCCGATGCTGGCCGTGGTGGGAGGGCACTCGTTCCAGGACTACCGGGCCTACCGCGACGAGGTGCTCGGATCGCTGGGCTCCCATGGCCTGCGGCTCGACGACGACGTGGTGCTGGTCGGCACCGTTCCCGACGCCGAGCTGCCCGGCTGGTTCGGTGCTGCCGACAGCTTCGTGTTCCCGTCGGTCAGCGAGGGCTGGGGCTTGGTGGTGCTGGAGGCTCTGGCCGCCGGGCTGCCGGTGGTGGCCTCCGACATCGAGGTCTTCCGCAGCTTTCTGACCCACGATGTCGATGCGGTCCTGACCGAGACGGCCAACCCGGCCTCGCTGGCCGCCGGCATGGCCCGGCTGAGAGACGACCCGGACCTGGTCCGACGGCTCCGGGCCGCCGGGACGGCCACCGCCGGCCGCTACTCGTGGTCGAGCACGGCCCGCCGCCACCTGGAGATCTACGCGGAGGACTAGGAGACTGCTGAGTAATCCGGTTGGGGTGCTCGGGGTCGGTGCGGGTGGTGTGGGAGGATTGGGGGTATGCAGGGCATTGAGAAGCCGGATCGGGA
>Ga0209020_1000337_pt1 | contig 61893 bp, 59 predicted proteins | sample PinacodermBB_FD_187298 | JGI IMG/M metagenome (GOLD analysis project Ga0209020, IMG submission 187298) | Host-associated microbial community of the marine sponge Aplysina aerophoba from Gulf of Piran - sponge pinacoderm, lysed by bead... | ecosystem: Host-associated > Porifera > Sponge >... | reverse complement strand
GCTCCGCGCCTGACCACTTCCCCACAGGCCCAACAACCTCAACAGAAGCGGTCAATCGATGTGCTAGCAAAACCGGACAAATCTACTTGCTAGCGACAGACGTGCGATGACCGTCGATCGCTGTAAGATGGGCCCGCAAAGAGGAGGATGGCGATGGACGGACCCGGTGGGCAAAAATTCAATGTCGGCGGGGTGTTGCTCGACCGGCCGTTCAAGATCCGCAGGCTCGGCCATTTCGGCTTCAACGTGCGCAATTTCGACGCCTGTCTGAAATTCTATACCGAGCTGCTCGGCTTCGCGCTGTCCGATCCGCTCGATTTCGGTCCCCGCGTGGCGGACGAGGACGCGCGCAGGGCGTTCGACGCGACCACCGGCTGGTTCATGCGCCACGGCGGCGACCACCATTCCTTCGTGCTGTTCCCCAAGCCCGTGCTCGACCATATCGGCGGGCGGTCGAGCCGGCCGGACAACACCATCAACCAGATCACCTGGCAGGTCGGCAGCCTGCGCGAGGTCGCCGAGGCGGAGAACTGGCTGCGCGGGCACGACATCCGGATCAGGCGTTCGGGGCGCGACCAGCCGGGGTCCAATTGGCATGTCTACCCGTTCGATCCCGACGAGCACATCAACGAGCTCTATTACGGCATCGAGCAGATCGGCTGGGACGGCCGCTCCAAGCCCCCCGCGCTGCACGAGGAGGAGTTCCGCGACCAGCCCGGCCTGCCGCAGATCCCGGAATACGCCGAGGTGGAGCGCGCGCGGGCCCACGGGACGGACCTCGCCTCGGGCTACCGCCACGAGAGCGGGCTCGAAGCGCGTTACGACGTGGGCGGCGTGCTGCTTCCGCGGCCCTTCAAGGCGGTGCGGGTCGGCCCGGTGCGGCTGTTCACCGGCGACCTCGACGCGGCAATCGGCTTCTACCGCGACCGGCTCGGCATGACGGTGACCGAGGAGATCGCGTGGAACGGGCACCGCTGCGCCTTCCTCAGGGTCAACACCGAGCACCATTCGCTCGCGCTCTACCCGATCGCGCTCCGGGCCGAGCTGGGGCTCGGCGAACACACCACCTGCATGTCGTTCGGGGTGCAGCTCGGCGACTACGCCCAGCTTCGCGCCTCGCTCGGCTTCCTCGGAGAACGCGGCGTGGACATCGTCCACCTGCCGCCCGAGCTGTCGCCCGGGATCGACTACTCCGCCTTCGCCATCGACCCCGACGGCCACGCGATCCAGCTCTACTACTACATGGAGCAGATCGGCTGGGACGGCAGGCCGCGCAGCGCGACCGAGCGCCGACCCGGGGGCGGGGACTGGCCCGAGGCGCTCGACCCGCTGCCCGACACCTTCGCCGGCGAGCCCTTCCTCGGGCCGCTGGGGTAGGCGGGCGAGACCGGAAGAAAGGGAGAAATTTCGATGAGCGATTCAAGGGAAACGGCGCTCGGCTTCTATCACGCCTGCGAGAGCGGCGCGGGCTGGGAGGGTTGCGCCCAGTTCTGCGATCCGGACGCGGGGTTTTCCGCACAGGCGGGGGCCATCGCCGAGATGGAGACCCTGGAAGCCTATTGCGACTGGATGCAGGGCGTGGTGACGATCCTGCCGGACGCGAGCTACGAGCTCAAGGCGGTCGGGGCCGACGAAGAGAACGACCGGGTCACGATCTTCGGGGTCTTCTCGGGAACCCATACCGGCGAGGGCGGTCCGGTTCCGCCGACCGGGAAGAAGACCGAGTCCGACTATGTCTACGTGGCCGACATGCAGGACGGCAAGATCGCGCGTGTCACCAAGATCTGGAACGACGGCTGGGCCTTCAACCAGCTTGGCTGGGGGTAGCCCGTCACGCCGCCGCTTGGGCGATCAGCGCATCGGAGATCTTCTCGGCGCACATGATCGTCGGGATGTTGGTGTTGGCGCGCGGCACGCAGGGGAACAGCGAGGCGTCGCACACCGTGAGCCCGTCGACGCCGTAGACCGCGCCCGACGGGTCGGTCACCGCCATCGGATCGTCGGCCGCGCCCATCCGGCAGGTGCCGGACGGGTGCCAGCAGCCGGTGACGTTCCCGCGCACGTAGTCCTCCATCCGCTTCTCGTCGCCGAGCAGGTCGTGGAGCGTGTCGCCCATGGTGATGAGGTTGCGGATCGCCGAGCGCCGCACCGGGCCGGGCAGGTCGAGAATGGCGCCGAGGATGGTGGTGAGGATGCGGTTCCTGGTCGTCACCGCGCCGATCTTCTTGACCCGCTCCGAATAGGCGCTGGGGAAGGGGTCGCGGGCGATGCGCCGGAGCGTCGGGTGATCGAAATAGCCGGCGAGCCGCCTGATCCCCTGGGTCATGCGGTCGTAGTCGCGCCGGTCGGACAGCATGTTGAAATCGACCTCCGGCTCGGCCCCGGGATCGGCGCTCGCGAGCCGCAGCCGGCCGCGCGAATAGGGCTTGTTGCACCACATCAGGAAGGAGCCGAGGCGCACGCCCACCGGATGCCAGCCCGACTTGGCGGTCACCGAGACATACATGTCGCCGGGCCCGCAATCGTCCACCCCGGAGGAGTAGCGGAAGGCGATATGGGCGTGCCGCCGCCGCGGCGTGTCGAGCCGGGCGCCGCTGGAGAGATAGGCGGAAAGCGCGAGCGTCGGGTGTTCGTTGAGATTGGCGCCGACGCCCGGGCGGTCGGCGACCACATCGATGCCGAGATCGCGCAGATCGCCCGCCGGCCCGACGCCCGAGCGCATCAGCAGCGGCGGCGTGTGCAGCGCGCCGGACGAGACGACGATGCGCTGCCCGCGGATTTCGTGAACCCCGCCCCGATGCCGGACCCGCGCGCCCACCGCCCGCCTGCCCTCGAAGACCAGGCGCTCGACCGTGGTTTCCGCGACGATGTGGAGGTTGGGCCGTTCGCGCACCCCGACATCGAGGAAGCCCATCGCCGCCGACGCCCGCCGTTCGTCCTTGTTGGAGATGGCGCAGGCGAACCAGCCGTCCTCGAAATGCCCGTTCTGGTCGGGCAGGGGCTTGAGCCCGTTATCGGTCAGCACGCGGGAGACCGCGCGCGAAAACTCGGTCCATTCGGAATCTGGCACGCGGCGCACCGGGATCGGGCCGTCCTTGCCGTGGAACGCGTCGTCGATGTCCTGGTCGGTCTCCAGCTTCCTGAAATAGGGCAGCACGTCGTCCCAGCCCCAGCCGCGCGCGCCGAGCGAGTTCCACTCGTCGTAGTCGAGCGGCGAGCCGCGATTGGCCATCTGGGCGTTGATCGACGAGCCGCCGCCGACCACGCGGGCCTGTTCCAGGAAGCGCGGCGCCCGGCGGTCGGGCTGGTTGGACGGGTTGTGCGACAGCCGGACCCGAAGGTCGCCCCAGTGATAGGCCGGGTTGAAGGCGGCACCCAGCGGGTAGGAATCGCGGATGTCCGCGGGCTCGGTTCCCGGCGGGTAGTCCTTGCCCGCCTCGATCAGCGCGACCTCCCTCCTGCCGTCCGCCGACAGCCGGTTGGCCAGCGTGCAGCCGGCCGAGCCGCCGCCGAGGATCACGTAGTCGAAGCGTCTGGCAAAAATCTCCGACACCGCCCGGGCTCCTTCCTGTTCAGTCGAGAAAATCCCGCGGATCGATATCCGCCAGGTTGAGCGGCATCGCCGGCGCGAACCGCCCGCGCGCCGCCGCATCCGCCGGCATGGTCGCGTCGATGACGGTCTTGGTGCCGATCCGGTACATCGGGCTCATCCCCGGCACGATGTCCGATACGTTGTCGAGCGACCAGATGCGGGTGTTGGGGATGCGGATCACGTCGCGCTCGGCATGCACCCGCGTGGTCAGCGACCAGAACACCTGGCGCAGATCGCCCGCGTCGATGTCCTCGTCGACCGCGATGGCCAGCTTGGGGTGGAGATAGGGGCTCGACAGCGCCGCCATCAGCGCCGTCTTGGCCTGTCCCTCGACCCGGGGCCGGAGCTTGAGCACCACCGCCATCAGCCCCGAGATGCCGAGCAGCCGCACGTCGCGCAGGTCCAGCCCGCCTTCGACCGATTTCAGATGGTCGGTCACCACGGTCTCGATGCAGGTGCCGGTGATCGACTGGGTGTCGGTCATCGGGATGCCGCACTGCATCGAGTAGAACATCGGCTCGCTGCGGTGGGTGATCGCCTTGACCCGGAAGATCTCGGTCGAGCCCTCCATGGCGTAGGTGCCGGTGGCCTCGCCGAACGGGCCTTCCGGCGTCATGCCGGTCGGCGCGACCTCGCCTTCGAGGACGATCTCCGCCTCCGCCGGGACCTCCATGTCGATGGTCTCGCACTTGACCAGCCGGACGGGATCGCCGAGCAGCGCGCCCGCCACCGTGAGCTCGTCGAGCCCGTAGGACGAGGTGAACCCGGCCGCGTAGTAGAGCGCGGGATGGGCGCCGATCACCATCGCCACCGGCATCGGCTCGCCCCGCGCCTGGTACATCTGGTAGATGCGCAGCGCATGGCGCGGGCAGATCAGGAACCCGGTCGTGTCGGGGCCGAGGATCTGCATCCGGTGGATCGACATGTTGCGGATGCCGGTCTCGGGGTCCTTGATGATCGCCATGCCGGACGCGATGTAGGGGCCGGGATCGCGTTCCGAATGCCAGACCGCCGGCAGCCGGGTGAGGTCGATCTCGCCGGCTCTCCTTATCACCTGTTTCACCGGCGCGGAGCCGGGGTCGATCTCGACCGGCTCGGCGGGCGCCTTGATCCGTTCGACGAGGGTCGGGACCAGGGTGTCGGGCTCGACGCCGAGCGCGATCGCCCATTTGCGCCGGTCGGCGATCACCTGGGCACAGATGCGCCAGCCCGGGAAGCCTTCGAGATTGGAGAACAGCGCCGACTTGCCGAGCCGGTCGTAGGTCTTCCACGACAGCGCCGAGACGTTGCCGTGGGGGTCGACCGGCCTGGTGAAATGGATCAGCTCGCCCTGCTGCTCGAGGTTCCGGACATGCCCCCGTATCGATTGATCGCGCATCGCCCCTCCCGCACGGCGCCCGATCCTAGAGCATTTGCGGATCGAGTCGAACCGGGGCCGTGCGCGAGGGGCGTATCGAAGGACGCCGCGTCACCCCCCGTCGGCGGCGTCCCGGTACGCGGCGAGCAGCATCCGGCGGTCGGTCTTGCCGGTCGGCCCGATGGGCCATTGCTCGACCAGGTGGATACCGGTCGGCCAGAATTTCCGGGTGATTCCGCGGCCGGCGAAATACCCGCGCAAATCGTCCATGGTCAGGCTGGTGCCGGGGCGGAGCTCGACGCAGGCGATCGGCAGGTCGCCGAGCCGCTCGTCCGGCAGCCCGACGACCAGAGCGCACACGACGGCGGGGTGGGAGGACAGCACGTCCTCCAGGTCGGCCACCGGCACGGTCTCCGCGCCGCGGCGGAGCACGTTCTTGAGCCGGCCGGTGATCCGCAGATAGCCGTCGGCGTCGAGCCGGCCGAGGTCGCCGGTGTCAAAGAACCCGTCCGCGTCCGCCACGTCCTCGATGGTGCCGTCGGGGCGGAGGTAGCCGGCGCAGACCGCCGGACCGCGGACCAGGATGCGGCCTTCCTCGCCGGGCGGCAGGCGCGCGCCGTCCGCATCGGCGATGTCTATCTCGATCCCCTTCTGGGCGGTGCCGGCGCTGTCGAAGACCCGTGCGAGGGGAGAGGCGGCGTCGGTCGACGTGACGTGGCCGAACTCGGTCATGCCGAGCGCGCGCGAGATGCGGAACGGCAGCTCCCGGTGCGCCCGCTCGGCGACCGGGGCGGGCATCGCGTCGCCGGACTGGGTGAACATCCACACCCCCTCCAGGGCCCGGCGAACGTCCTCGCCGGCGCCCAGCAGGTCGATGACGAAGGCGGCGGTGCCGAGCGACACCGTGGCCCCGTGGGCCCGGGCCAGCTCGGCCATGCGCCGCGCGTCCCAGCGCTCCTGCAGCAGCACCGTGCCGCCCGCCTGCAAGGCGCAGCGCACGCCGTAGAAATAGCCGAACGTGTGACCGACGGGCAGCGCCAGATGGACCACATCCCGCTCGCCGATCCCCTGCCTGTCGATGGTCGACTGCACCGTATAGAGCGCCGTGTCATGGGCGTGGACGACGCCCTTGGGGAAGCCCGTCGTCCCCGAGGTGACGGCGATCTCGAGCGGGTACAGCCCGCCTCCGGCGTTCGCGGTGGCCTCCTTCCCGGCCGCGGCGGGGGCCGCCTCGACGATCTCGGACCAGGCGCGAAAGCCCGCCGCGCCGCCCCGCACCAGCACCGGCTCGGGCGGTTCGGCCGCCTCCGCCATCGCGCCCCTCACGGTGTCCATGCGGTCTTCCCCGAGATACCGGGCGGAAGTCACCCAGAGCCTCGGGCGCAGCAGGTCGAGGGCGCGCGCGGATTCGCGCGGCCCCCAGGTGACGGGGCAGAACGAAAACACCGCCCCGCCGACCTCGCAGGCCAGCATGACGGCCGCGAATTCGCGCCAGTTCGGAAGCTGGGTCAGCACGATCTCGCCCGGGCGGAGCCCGGCCGCCCGCATGCCCGCCGCGCCGGCGAGCGCCGCCCGCCACAGCGCGCCGTAGCTCAGCGCGCCGGTCTCGTCGATGACCGCTCGCTTGTCCGGCTCGGCGGCGGCGCGGTCGCGCACAAGCCGCCACAGCGGCTCGCGCCCCCACCAGCCCTCTGCCTCCCACGCCGCCCGGGGGCGGCGCTCGAGGCTGGGCAGCGACCGGATCGTCCGCGCCATGACGGCCCCCGCCCCGCGCTCAGTCGTAGAACGGCCTCACGTCCTCCAGGACGAACGGTTCGTGCGGGTCGGGGGCGATGATCCTGTTGTCATGGCCGGGGAAGATCCTCATGCCGTACTTTTCCTGCAGCCGGCGGCACTTGACCGCCGATTGCGCCCACGCCGTCGGGTTCTGGTTGAGGATATTGCCGACGAACGGGTCGCCCCAGGTCGCGGCGAGGTAGATGTGATCGGACGCCAGCAGCACCCAGCCGGTATGGGGCAGGTTCACCGCGACGCCGATCGAGCCCCAGGTGTGGCCGGGCAGGCTGACCGTCCAGATGCCGCGATAGAGCTCCATGTCGCCGAACACGGTGGTGGCGCGGTCGGGCATCAAGCAGGCCCAGTCCTTGCGCGTGAAGCCCTGCGGGCTGGTGACGCCCCACATGGTCACCAGATCGTCCCGCAGCATGCCGCCCTTGACTTCGACGATGCCGCGCAGCTCCTCCTCGTGAAGCAGGATGCGCGCGTCCGTGGCGGCGAATTTCGGCAAATTGCCGGCGTGGTCGGTGTGCAGGTGGGTGATGATGACGTCGTCGAAATCCTCGGGCGCCAGATCGTGCTGCTGCAGGCGCTGGGAGAACAGCCCGTCCTCGCCGGGCTCGTAATCCATCGCGCCCTTGTAGTGTTCGTTCTTCCAGTCCCGCTTGGCCGAGTCGCTGAAGCCGGTATCGACCAGGATCCGCCCGCCCGGGTGCTCGATGATATAGGCGTAGCAGGGATGGGCGATCTGTCCTTCGCCGAGGCGCGGGTGGCCGCAGGCCAGATGCTGCGATGCCTGCTTGTCGGGATGACCGGTGGCGACCAGTTCGAAGTCGAGCGCGGTGACGCCGCACTCCAGAACGGTCAGGGAGATTTTCCCGGACATCGAACGCCTAGGGTTTCTGGCCCGGGTGCAGCTCGATCAGGCCGAGCAGGTACCCGCCGGTGGATTTGGGATGAACGAACACGTGGCGGCCGCGCGAATCGTCGAAGACCGGCTCGACCAGCTGTCCGCCCGCGTCCTTCACCTGCTGCATGGCGTCTTCCAGATCCTCCACCTGCAGGCAGATGTGATGGATCCCGGGCCCTCTTTTCTCGAGGAAATGGTTGAGCGGGGCCTTTTCGTCCGCCGGGCGGATGATCTCGAAGCGGACGCGGGTCTGCTCGTAGTCCTCGTGCTCGTAATAGGTCGTGGTCACCCCGTGCGGGTGGATGTCCTCGCCGTATAGCGGCTTGATGCCGAACAGCGCGAGAACGCTCGCCGAGGGCTCGGTGTCGGCCGCGCCGATGGAAATGTGCTCGAAACCGGTGATCTTGATCATGCCTCGCCCCCGTGCTGCGGCCCCGAATCCGGCTTCGTTGACAGTGCCGGGGACGGGTCCAATACTGGATTTCGCACACCGAGTATTTGGCTCGCCCAAAGTCCTGTCAACCGAAGGCGCGGCGCCTCGCGGGTGCGCGGGCGGATCGGCGAACCGGAGAAGGACCCCGCGTGAAATACACCGGCAGGCTCTCCATCACCGTGGGCTGGGGCGACTGCGCGCCGTCGGGCGCGGTCTATTACCCCAACTATTTCCGCTGGTTCGACACCGCGATGTGGAAGTTCTTCGATACCGCCGAATGGCCGTTGCGCGAGCTCGAGCAGGCGCACGGGATCGTCGGGCTGCCGCTGATCGACACAAGCGCCGCCTTCAAGGGCCCCTGCCGGCTGCACGATGCGCTGGAGATCGAGACGCGGATCGCAGGCTTCCGGCGCAAGACCCTGGAGATGACCCACACCCTGACCAATGCCGGCAAGATCGCCGTCGAGGCGACCGACATACGGTTCTGGGGTATCCGGCACCCGGACGGTTCGGGCCGGCTGAAGGCCGAGGAGATCCCGGCCGAGGTCGTCGCCTATTTCGGCGGCTGACCGCGGAGGCGGGAACGGCGGCGCGCCCGGGTCAGGAATTGCCGATCCGGAAGGCGCCGGGATGGCGCACGACGACGGAGCGCAGCGCGTCCAGGTCGGCGCAGCCGAGCTGGCCCAGGGTGGCGCGGAGGTCGTCGACGAACAGGTCGACCAGATGCCCCGGCCCGCTTGCGCCGAGCGCGCCCAGGCTCCACAGGAACGCCTTGCCGGCGAACGCGGCATCCGCGCCGAGCGCGAGCGCGCGCGCCACGTCGACGCCCGAGCGCACGCCGCTGTCGAGCACGATCGTCGCCCGTCCGCCGACCCGCGCCGCGATCTCCGGCAGCAGGTCGATCGGCGGCGGCAGCGCGTCGATCTGCCGCCCGCCGTGATTGGAGACGAAGATCCCGTCGAGCCCGAGCGAGACCGCGCGCTCGGCATCCTCGGGGTGGAGCACGCCCTTGAGCACCAGCGGCTTCTGCCACTTCTCGCGGTAGCGCGCGATCTCGTCCCAGGTGAAGGCGCCGCCGAATTCGCGCTGCACGAACGCCGCGGTCTCGGCGAAGCCGGGGTTGCCGCCGATATAGGGCGCGAGCGACACGAAGCGCGGGATGCCGTTCAGCAGCAGGGAGCGGAACCAGCGCGGCGACGACAGGGCCTGGAGGCGGAGCCCGGCGGTCAGGCGGAACGGGTTGGATATCCCGCTCTTCACCTCGCGCGGCCGGGTCGTGCGGATCGGCGTGTCGACGGTCAGCACCAGCACCTGCGCCCCGGCGTCGGCGGCGCGGCGCGCGAGATCGAAGCCGATCTCGTGGTCGTTGCGGGAGAACCGGTAGAGCTGGAACCACAGCACGTCGGGCGCGAGCTCGGCCGCCCGCTCGACGTCGATGCCGGACAGCGCGCCGAGCGTATAGGGCACCCGCGCCGCCTGGGCCGCCTTCGCCATGTAGGTCTCGGCGCCGGGCAGCACGGTGCCCGGCCCGCCGATCGGCGCGATCCCGATCGGCGCCGCGTAGGACCGGCCGAACAGCTTCGTCTCCGCCGTTGGCGGCTCGACCACGCGGGCGTAGCGGGGCACCAGCTGGACGTCGTCGAACGCGGCCCAGTTGCGGGCGATGCCGGTATCGGCGCCGGCGCCCCCGTCCATGTACTCGAAGGCGAAACGCGGCAGCACGCGGCGCGCCCTCCGGCGCAGATCCTGCGCCGTCGGATAGCGCCGCCTCAGCGCGAGCCTGTCATCCGTCATCCACCCGGCCTCCCTGCCGGCGGACATTGTGACGCCCGGCGCGCCGGGCGGCAAAGCACGCCGAACCGCTTTCCACGCGTCACCGCCGGCGATATGGTTCGACCATACGCAACGGCGCCGGCCGGCCCGCGATGAAGACGACGCTCAACCTGAACGATCGGGTGCTGCGCCTGGCGAAGCGGCGGGCGGCGCGGGACGGTATCACGCTCACCCGCTTCGTGGAGGACGCGCTGCGCGCCCGGCTGGCGGAAGCGCGTGGCCGCAAGCAGGGCTACCGGCTGAAGCTGGAAATCGTGACCGGCAACGCTCCTCCGAGCGTGGACATCGCCGACCGGGACGCCCTCTATGACGTGATCGACCGCACGTGATCGCAGTCGACACGAACATTCTGATCTACGCGCATCGCGGCGAAACCGAACTGCACGAAGCGGCCGCTTCGCGGCTCGTCGACCTGTCCGAAGGGGCGGAGCGATGGGCTCTGCCGGTGTTCTGCGTGACGGAATTCCTGCGGGTCGTCACGCATCCGCGCGTGTTCGACCCGGCCTCCACGGTCGCGCAGGCGACCGCGTTCATCGAGGGGATCGCGTCCGCTCCGAGTTGCGAGCTCCTACGGCCCGGCGCGGAGTTCCTCGAAATCCTGATCGACACCGCGCGGCGGGCGGAGACGCGCGGCAATCTGATGTTCGATGCCCAGATCGCCGCCCTGTGCCGTGAGCACGGGATCGACACCGTATTGACCAACGACCGGGACTTCGACCGCTTCGATCCCTTGCGGGCGCGCCGCCTGGACTAGCGACCGCTCGGGCGATATCCCGACCGCCGCCCCATCCGATATGTTGGCGCCCGGCCAACAGGGGACGGCGGCGGGAGTATCATCATGGCAGAGGACGACGGCGCGCGCTCGGACGGCGCGCAGACGCGGGGCGACGCCCGGCTCGGGCAGGAATTCGCCGGCGAGACCTTCCACACCGACCTCGAGGGCGGGCGCAGCTATCACGACTTCCTCGAGCTCGACAAGATCCTCGACGCCCAGCCCAGCATCACCGGCGAGCACGACGAGGCGCTGTTCTTCATCCTGCACCAGGTCAAGGAGCTGTGGATGAAGCTGATGCTGCACGAGCTCGAGGCCGCCTTCCCGCTTATCCGCGACGACGATTTGCGCCCGGCCTTCAAGATCTTCGCCCGGGTCAAGCGCATCCAGGAGAACCTGATCCAGGCCTGGCACATCCTGACCACCATGACCCCGGCCGACTATTTGAAGTTCCGCGACGGGCTCGGCCGCTCGTCCGGCTTCCAGTCCTTCCAGTACCGCTCGATCGAGTTCGTCTTCGGCAACAAGCAGCGCGAGACCATCGCCCCGTTCGAGAACAGGCCGGAGATCGCCGCGCGGCTGACGGCGCTCCTCGAACGGCCGAGCCTCTACGACGAGGTGGTGATGCTGCTCGCCCGGCGCGGCCATGCGATCGACGAGGCGGTGCTGGAGCGCGACTGGTCGCACAGGCGCGAGCCCGACGAGTCCGTCATGGCGGCGTGGGGCGACATCTACCGCAGCAGCCCGCGGAGCTGGGAGCTCTACGAGCTCGCCGAACACCTGATCGACATCGACGATCTGTTCCAGACCTGGCGGTTCCGCCACCGCAACGCCGTCGAGCGGGTGATCGGCCACAAGATCGGCACCGGCGGCACCAGCGGCGTCGGCTACCTCACCCGGGCCACCGCGATCCGCCTGTTCCCCGAGCTGTGGGCGGTGAGGACGGCGCTGTAGGGGGGCGGGCGCGACTCCCTACCGGAACGTCAGGGTCACGATCAGGGGCCGGTGGTCGGAAACGCCCTTCCCCGGGGTCGGGCCGGTGCTGGCGCGGATGCCGCCCCGCTTCGCGGCCGCGAGGATCGACCGGGACAGCAGGATGTGGTCGAGCTGTTCGCGCAGTCCGCGGAACTCGATCGTCCAGCGTTCGCCGTCGTCGCGGAAAAACCGATGGTGACCGGTCTGGGTCAAATCGGGCCAGATATCGTCCAGCCCGCGCACCCGGCGCAGCGCCGGATCGCCCCGGCGGTCGTTGAGGTCGCCGGCGACGATGACATGCTCGCCCGCGTTGATTGCCGCAAGCGTGAGGCGGCGCAGGATCGACGCCTGGGCGATGCGCTGGGCGTCCTGCCAGTGCCCGCCGCGCTCGCTCGCGAAGTGGACGGCATAGAGCCGGAAGGTTCGCCCGGCCGCCTCGAAACGCGCCGCGAGGCCCTTGGAAATTCCGGTGTCCGCCTCGGACTCGGGGTCGTCGAGCTCCTCGAAATAGCCCTCGCGGCCCGGCAGGCGCCGAACCGCATCGGTCAGCGGGAAGCGGGAGAGCACCGCGACATGCTGCGCCGTGCGGCGCGCGGTGCAGTCGCAGACCTCGACATGCGGAAGGTCGAGCCCTTGTTCGGCGAGCCTGTCCCTCAGCTCCGCCACGTCGCGCCTGTCTCCGACCTCCGTGAGCGCCAGGACATCGGCTGGCGCGTGTTCGGCGATATATCGCGCGACCCGGCGCGTCGCCTCGGCGAATTTCGCGTCCCGATGGCCCGGCGTCTCCCAGGTCTTGCGGTCCTGCCCGCGCAGATCGAACGGGTGGCCGAACTTCACATGCACCTTCGGGCGGGTGAGGAACTCGGCGTTGAAGGTGGCGATTGTCAGCGCGCCGGCGACGGTCGGCAGGGCCTCGGCGAGCCACAGCGCGCCGACCGCCAGCAGGATCCCGGCCCTGACGGCGGAACGGCTCGGTCGGCGGGCGGCGACGGGCATTTCGGGCACGGGAGGCATGACGCCCATGCTCTAGTCGCCGGAACGGGCGCTTTCAAAGAGCCACAGATTGTTTTGGTCGTGCCGGCTGCAATCCGGGCGCGAACCTCCGCGGATTTCTGGCCGCGCCGCTGGCCGGTGTCGTATAGTCGGCGAAAGCGGACAGGGGAGGCGTCGTGGAGCCCAGGATTCTGCCGACCACCGTGGTCGGAAGCTATGTCCAGCCCGACTGGCTGGTCGACCGGGAAAACCTCAAGGGCAGGCTGCCGCCCCGCGTGCGGGCGCGCGAGATCTGGAAGGTGCCCGACGACGCGCTGGAGGAGGCGCAGGACACCGCGACGCTGGCCGCGATCCACGACTTCGAGCATGCCGGCATCGACATCATCACCGACGGCGAGATGCGCCGCGAAAGCTATTCCAACCGCGTCGCCACCGCGCTCGGCGGGATCGACATCGACACGCCCGGCACCGCGATCGACCGCACCGGCCACCCCAACCCGGTGCCCCGCATCGCGGGCCCGATCCACCGGGCGCGGCCCATCGAGGTGCGCGACGCGGAGTTCCTGGTCGCCAACACCGACCGGATGACCAAGATCACCGTGCCCGGGCCGTTCACCATGACCCAGCAGGCGCAGAACGACCATTACGACTCGGACGAGGCGGCGGCGATGGACTACGCGGCCGCGATGAACGAGGAGATCAAGGCGCTGTTCGCCACCGGGGTCGACGTGGTCCAGCTCGACGAGCCCTACATGCAGGCCCGCCCCGAGATCGCGAAGTCATACGCGGTCAAGGCGATCAACCGCGCGCTGGAGGGGGTCGAGGGGACGACGGCGGTGCATCTCTGCTTCGGCTACGCCCATATCGTGCACGAGAAGGGGAGCGCGTACTCGTTCCTGCCGGAGCTCGAGAACGCGGCGGTCGACCAGGTCTCGATCGAGGCGGCGCAGCCCGACCTCGACCTCGGGATCCTTGAACAACTTTCCTCCAAGACCGTGCTCCTCGGCGTGCTGAACCTCGGCGATCCCGGGGTGGAGACCGCGGACACGGTGGCATCGCGCATCCGCCGGGCGCTCGAAATCCTGCCGCCGGAACGCATCGTGGTGGCGCCCGATTGCGGGATGAAGTATCTCGACCGCGACACCGCGCTCGGCAAGCTCAGGGCGATGGTCGCCGGCGCCGACATCGTGCGCCGCGAGATCGCCGGCTAGAACAGGGGAGGACGATGCAGCGACAGCACGACATGGGGGGCATGCCGGCCGGCCCGGTCGACCCCGAGAGCCCGCCGACCAGGCCGTGGGCGAAGCTGCTCACCGCGACGGTGAACGCGCTCCGCGAGGAGAAGCTGATGACCGTCGACGAGATGCGCCGCGCGCTGGAGGACCTGCCGAAGGAGCAGTACGACCTCTACTATTTCGAGCGCTGGGCCGAGGCGCTGAGCGATCTGCTGGCGGAGAAGGGGCTGGCGAGCCACGCCGAGATCGAATCCCGGATGGCCGCGATCCGCCGCCGGCTGGAGGGCGGGACATGACCGGCCCCGCCCCGGAAGACCGCCGCTTCGCGGTCGGCGACACGGTGCGGATCGCGCTCAGCCACCCGCCCGGCCACCGGCGCACGCCGTTCTACATCCGCGGCAAGACCGGGACGATCGAGCGCTATTGCGGCGCCTTCCCCAACCCCGAGGAGCTCGCCTACGGGTTCGACGGCGAGCCTCGGCGGCACCTCTACCGGGTGCGGTTCCGGCAGCACGACATCTGGGACCGCTATGACGGTCCGGAGCGGGACACGCTCGATCTGGAAATCTTTCAGCACTGGCTGGAAAGGGTTTAGGAGACAGGACATGGCGGAAGACGAACGGGGCCACGCGGAGGTCCACCACCACGACCACGAGGTCGCGCCGGAGAACCGCGATGTCGAGGAGACCGGCCATTACGAGCTGATGGCGACCGCGATCCGCGACCTGCTGGTCGAGAAGGGGGTGGTCACGCCCGAGCAGATCCGCACCCAGCTCGAATTCATGGATTCGCGCGGGCCCGCGGTCGGCGCGCAGATCATCGCCAGGGCGTGGACCGACCCGGCGTTCAGGGAGCGGCTGCTCGACGACGGCACCGCGGCGGTCGCCGAGCTCGGCGTCCCGATGGCGGGAACCCAGCTTGTGGTGGTCGAGAACACGCCGGATGCGCACAACATGATCGTCTGTACGCTGTGCTCGTGCTACCCGCGCACGATTCTGGGCCTGCCGCCCGACTGGTACAAGTCGAAGTCCTACCGCTCGCGCGCCGTCATCGAGCCGCGCGCGGTGCTGCGGGAGTTCGGCACCGAGATCCCCGACGGCGTGACCGTCCGGGTGCATGACAGCAACGCCGACATGCGCTACCTCGTCCTCCCCATGCGCCCCGAGGGAACGGCGGGCTGGGACGCCGAGCGCCTCGCCGGCATCGTCACCCGCGACTGCATGGTGGGCACCGCGCTCCCCCAGGCGTAGGGCCGATCCGCCGCGGCCGCCGCGCTCGGCCGATGACATCGCCCGCCCCCTGACCCGGGTCGGGCCGGAAAGCCATGCGGCAAGATGCCACGCCTGCCTGCCTCGCATGCCATCAAAACCTGACTATGTGATTTGTCCGGACAATCGCAGCCTGCCGGGTGCGGAGCGGTCCAATTTCGCGTTCCATAATCGGCATCCGGCGCCGGGGCGTCACGCGAGAGGGTGGCATGACCAGACTCGAGGACATGACCACCGCGGAGATCGCGGAAGCGGTCGATGCCCGAAGATACTGGCGAGGACTGCACCACCGTCTTCCTGTTCGGGGGATTCGATACGCTCCAGACCGGTCAACACATGATCTTGATTGTGGCGATCCTCTTTTCCGCATTGGGGTGTGCTTTCCACGAGCCGGCGCGCTTTCACTTGGTGCAAAGCGAACTTGATCGCTTGGAGGCGAAGACGAAACGAAACGGCACGTGCTGAAACTGGATTCTGCGATCGGCACGCCCGATTGAGGCTGGCTTTCGCTTCATCCAGCAGCCGAATTCCCCGCCAGCCGCCGCCGCGTGCCGGCGGGGTGCACGGCAGCAACGCCGACATGCGCTGCCTCGTCCTCCCCATGCGCCCCGAGGGAACGGAGGGCTGGGACGCCGAGCGCCTCGCTGGCATCGTCACCCGCGACTGCATGGCGGCCACGGCGCTCCCCGGCGCGGCGGCGCCGTGACGGCGACCAGGAGAGCCTCGCCCGGCCGGGGATGCGGAACACGTCGGAGAGCCCGTAGAGATGCTTGGCCTCGGTGTTCGCGAAGCTGCGGCCTCCGGAATACAACACCGAATCGAACCAGGGGCGTCCGATGGAGACCGAAGATTCGCCCAGGGCCCGGCTGTGACCGAATTCGTTGATAAATTCCCTGCGGTCGGCCGTGCTCCCGGTCCAGACATGGACGTTCTGCAGTCTGTGAACCAGGCCGCCGCTTTCGTCCCTGGCGATAATGCTGTCCCAGGCTCCATCGTAGAAGTCGGAATAGTCGTCGGCGACCTTGTGGCCGTTGAGCCAGTAGATCGGGACGCCCGTACCGGTGGTGCCCGTGTTGTCCCGCGCGTCGACCGCCGTGGTGCTGACCACCGCGGCGAACTCTCCCCGGTGGCTGCGGATCGACCTGTGTCCCCGGTACCGCAAGGCGGTCCTTATCGTCTCAATGTACCACGCGATGTCGGATCGCGATCCCGGCACCGTCGTTCTGGAGTCTATGAACATCAGCCGGAAGCTGTCGCCCCTGCCGATCGCGGACGGTTTCAGTGGCCAGTCGAGCAGGACCTCAATGCATGCCTGCGCCGGCGCGTGTCCGGCGGTGGCGGAGAGGGCAGGCTCGGCCGGCTTCGGCGATCGCGGCGCCGAAGCGGCCGGCAGGTCACCCCGCCGGCCGCCGCCGCAGCGTGCCCGCGGGGACGGTCGCGAGGTAGATGCCGCCGAGCACCAGCAGGCCGCCCGTCGCGTGGTACCAGGCGATCGTCTCGCCGAGGAAGACCACGGCGAGCAGCGCGCTGAACACCGGGAACAGATTGCCGAAATACCCCGCGCCCGCCGAGCCGACGCGGACCACGCCGGCATTGTAGAGGCTGAAGGCGATCACGCTCGCGAACAGCCCGAGATAGCCGACCATGAGCAGCGTGTCGCGGTCGAAGCGCATGGCGCCGCCGAGCGCGGTCTCGACCGCGTAGGCCGGTGTCAGGGCGAGCCAGCCGAGCCCGATCGAGGCGGTCACCAGCGCCATGATGTCCATCTCGGGCGGCTTGTAGCGCAGCAGGAAGGTCTGCACCGCCCAGCACAGCACGGCCGCGAGGCACCAGAAATCGCCCGGGTTGAGCCGCAGCGTCTGCAACACCGCGAAATCGCCGCGGACGACCACCACGACCGCGCCGCCGATCGACAGCACGAGGCCGCCGACCTGCCGCCCGGTGATTCCGGTGCCGGCATAGGCCGCGCCGAGGACGAGGATCATCAGCGGCAGTAGGGCCGCGATCAGCGAGCCCTGGACGGCGGTGGTGCTCTGCAGCCCGATGTAATAGAGCGAGTTGAAGAAGCTCACCCCGACCAGGCCGAGGCCAAGGCAGTAGAGCCAGTGCCGCCGGAGCAACCCGCGCTGGCGCCACAGCGTGCGCGCGGTGAGCGGCGCGAGGATCGCCAAGGCGATCGTCCAGCGCCAGAAATTGACCCCGATCGGCGGCAGCTCCGTCGTCATCGCGAAGCGGCCGATGGTCGTGTTGCCGCCCCAGAACAGCATGGCGACGACGATGAAGGCGGCGCCCAGCAGCGCGTCCCGGTTCATGACCCAGCTTCGCGGCTCGGTTCCGCGCCTTCCGGTTCGTCAGGGGGTACAGGCCCGCCATCCGGCCCTGTGGTCGTGGCTTCGTCGAGCAATCTATCCGGGTTCCACGGCGGGTCCAATGCGCGGCTCGCTCGCCCGTCCGCACGGCGCTTGCGCCGTCAACGGGGACCCGCGGGCGCCCTGCATCCGCGCCGCCGCGGTCGGTTTGGCCGGGTGCGACCTTCTATCGCAGGGCCACGCGGCGAAGCTGGCAGGTCCGGAGCCGGCCGAGAGACCTCCGAGCCTTGGCGCGCAAGGGTTTGCGAGGAAATTGCCGCGCGGCCTTCCGGCCGTATCGCCGGCTTTCCGAAGGCACGCCGCCCCGACCGATCACAGCAATTTGTTCGGAGGCCGATAAGTTTTCCTCATATACCGTCCTGATTGTGATTCTATGAATGAAGCATGACTTTTGGTTGTCCGTCGCCCGAACCCCCTGGCGGGTTCGCCTCGACGCAGCCTCACGATCTTCCGCCCGGCGGGACGATCGCTCTGCGATCGGCGTTCCGGACCCCACAGGCGACGAGCCGTTTTCGGAGGTAGTTGCATCATGCGTACGTTGAGAGGCCGAGTCTCGGGAGTTGCGAACCATGCGCCGGGGAGCGGCGCCGTGTTCCGGAAATCGCACGGGGCGGCGGTCCTGCTGATCTGGGCGTCCGTCGCCTGGGTTGCCCCCGCGGCGGCCCAGAACGCCCTTCCGGTCTTCGCCAACAGCACGGAGACGCGGAGCTTCAGGGAGACGCCGCCCGATAGCCTGGAGACCCGGGCCCGCCCCTTGGGCGCGCCGGTGGTTGCGACGGACGCGGACGGCCACACGCTTACCTACAGTCTCCAGGGGACGCACGCATCCGCATTCGCGATCGACGGGACAACCGGCCAGATCAGCACGAAGACCGGCCGCTCCTACAGGATCACGGACCGCAACAGATATTCGGTGACGGTCAAAGCCACCGACAGCGAGGGTGGCGAGGCGACGGTACCGGTCACGATCGTGGTGATCGAGCTGGTGGCGCCGGAGGTGCGGGGCAGGCCCGAGGTGAGCGGCGCGCGCCGCTCGGGCCGCTGGAGCTATCGCAGCACGATCCGGGTGACGCTGACCTTCAGCGAGGCGGTGGATGTGGACACCAGCGGCGGCAGGCCGACCATGGTCGTCCGCCTCGGGGGTTTCACCAGCCGGGTACGCAGCGCCCGCTACCTGAGCGGCAGCGGGACGACCGAGCTGGTCTTCGGCTACACGATGGCGCGGAACGACGGCAGGCATTCCACGATTCATGTGCAGCAGAACAGCCTGAGGCTGAGCGGGGCGACCATCCGCAGCTCGGCAAGCGGATTGCCCGCCGATCTAAGGCACCTCCGCAAGACGGCGCAAGGCGGCTCGGCGCCCCGCGCAGCGGCGTGGGCGAGACTCTGGGCCGTGCCGCAGAGCCATGACGGGACGACGGCGTTCACCGTGCGGCTCATTTTCAGCGGCACGCCCACCGGGCTCTCGCCGGCCACCGACGCGGCCTCGGTGCTGTTGCTGACCGGGGGGAGGGTGACCAGCGCGCGGCAGACGCCCGGCGGCACGAGCTCGTCCTGGGAGGTGACGGTCACGCCGGACGGCATGGGCGACGTGGCGATACAACTCCCGGCGCGGCCCTGCTCGGAGACGCACGCAGTCTGCATCGGCGGCCAGCCGCTTCGCGCAGCGGTCGTGGCGAGCGTGCGGGGGCCGGAGATCACAGGGTCCTTCTTCCAGTGGAAGTCGGAGCATAACGGGTCGAGGCGGTTCGAGTTGCATTTCGAGTTCAGCCACGAGCCGCGGAGATTCAGCTACCGCACGGTGCGTGACGCGCTGTTCGACATCGAGGGCGGACAAATCGTGAAGGCGCGCCGGCTCAAGCGCGGGCGCAACCTGCGCTGGGGGATATACGTCGTCCCGACCGGAGTCGGCGATGTGACGCTCACGGCACGCGCGACGACCGACTGCACGGCGGCGCACGCCGTCTGCGATGCCGCGGGGCGGAAGTTCGGGGGCGGGGTCAGCCTGACGATTCATGGACCGCCCAGTCTCACCGTGGCGGACGCGACGGTCGAAGAGGCGGCGGGCGCGACCCTCCACTTCGTCGTGAAGCTGAACCGGCCGCTTACGGAGAGGGTCTTGGTGAACTACGCGACCGCCAACGGCACCGCCCGGGCGGGGTCGGACTACACCGCGGCCTCGGGCAGGCTCATCTTCCGGGAGCACGAGACCCAGAAGACGGTTTCGGTGCCGGTGCTGAACGACAGCCATGACGAAACTTCGGAGGCGATGACCCTTACCCTCTCGAACCCGCGCCCGTCGCGCGTGCGGCTGGCGGATGCGACCGCGACCGGGACGATCACCAATACCGATGCGATGCCGCAAGCGTGGCTCGCGCGCTTCGGGCGCTCGGTGGCGGATCAGGCGCTGGCCGCGGTGGAGGGGCGCATGCGGGCAGCCCGGCAGCCGAACGCGGAGGTGAATCTCGCGGGCGAACGGCTCGGCCTGGGCCCGCAGCCCGGAGCCGTTGCCGGCGCGCCGTCCTGGATCGCCGGAGATCCGGCGGTCGGGTCGGGCCTGGAGCAGGGCTTCGCTACGCCGACCGGGACGAGGGATACGATCCGGACGATGGCCGGGCGCGAGCTGCTGCTGGGTTCATCGTTCTCGCTGGCGGCGGAGACCACGGGCGAGGGCTTCCTGTCGCTCTGGGGCCGGGGCGCGGTGACGCGCTTCGAGGGCCGCGAGGGCACGATGACGCTCGACGGCGAGGTGGCGAGCGCGCTGTTCGGGACCGACTGGTCGCGCGGGCGCTGGACCACGGGGCTTCTGGTCTCGCACAGCCTGGGCGAGGGCGGCTACCGCGACGGCGCGGGCGACGGTACGGTGTCGGCGACGGCGACCGGGATCTGGCCGTGGCTGCGTCATGCGCTGAGCGAACGGCTGGAGATCTGGGGCATGGCCGGGTTCGGCGAGGGCGGGCTGACTCTCGAGCCCGGCGGCGGGCCGGCGCTGCGGACCGACCTCGACCTGTGGATGGCCGCGACGGGGCTGCGCGGAACCCTGCTCGAGGGCGGCAAGGAGGGGCCGACGCTGACCGGAAAGACGGACGCCATGATCGTGTCCACCTCGACGGATGCGGTATCCGGATCGCCCAGCGGCAATCTGGCGGCGGCGGAGGGCGAGGTGACGCGGCTGCGCCTCGGTCTGGAGGGCGCGATGCCGGTGGTGCCGGCGCCTGACTGGGTCGTGACGCCGGACTTCGAGATCGGGATACGCCATGACGGTGGCGACGCCGAGACCGGGTTCGGTGCGGATATCGGCGCGGGGCTGACCGCGGCGAATCCGCGGCGCGGCCTGTCGGCGGAGTTTCGCGGGCGCGGGCTGCTCACCCACGAAGCGGAGGGCTTCCGGGAGCGCAGCCTGTCGGGCTCGATTTCCTGGGACCCGGTATCGGGCGATCGGGGGCCGAAGCTGAGCCTGACGCAGACCTTCGGCGGCGCGTCCTCGGGCGGCGCCGAGGCGCTGCTCGGACGCGCCACGCCGGCGGGTCTTGCCGGGAACGACGCCGGCGGCCTCGACAGCCGACGGCTGGACGCGAAGTTCGGCTACGGGTTGACGGCGTTCGGCGACCGCTTCACCTGGATACCGGAAGGCGGCATCGGCCTGTCGGACACGGGGCGGAGCTACAGCGCGGGCTGGCGGCTGGTGAATGACGGGTCCGGGGCGGTTGACGGCGCCTCGTTCGACCTGTCAATCGAGGTCCGGCGGCACGAGAGCGCCGACGACGATACGCCGCCGGAGCACGAGGTCGACTTCAGGCTGACGGCCAGATACTGAGGCGCGCCGGACCCGATCGCCAAGCCGGCGCGCCTATTGAGCGGCCGAGGCGGCGATCGGGGCCTCCCCGAGATGGCGGAGCCTGGGCATGACCTCGTTCGCGAACAGGGTCATGCTCTTCTCCGTCAGCTCGCCCGGCAGGGTGCCGAACTGCAGCATGCAGACCAGGTTGCCATAGCCCATCTCGTCGAAGCGTCGGGCGAGGATCTCGCTCACCGTCTCCGGGCTTCCGCAGACGAACATGCCGTTGCCGGTCAGCGCCGCGTGCGACAGGAACTGCTCGCGCACCTTGAACTTGGTCTCCATGACGTATTTGTAGGACGCCATCGAGGAGTAGCCCGGCGGCAGCTTGTACTCCGCCGGCGAGTTGATGAACTTGTTGAAGAACACCTCGATATGGTGCGCCGCCTCGCGGTTGGCGGCCTCATCGGTCTCCGCGACATAGATCGGCAGCGCCCAGCCGAGCTGGTCCGGGCTGCATTGGTAGCCATAGGTCTCGCACTGGCGGGCATAGGCGTCGAGGTTGCGCTTCACCGCCTCGGCCGGGTTGAAGGTGATCAGGTAGGTGTATTTGCGATCCGGGTGGGCGGCCCATTCATAGGTCTCGCGCGAGCCCTGGGAGGGAATCCAGATCGGCGGGTGCGGCGTCTGGTAGGGCCTGGGCCAGATATTGACGTAGCGGTAGCGGTAATGCCTGCCGTCGAAGGCGAAGGGGCCGGTCTCGCTCCACGCCCGGACGATCAGGTCATGCGCCTCGTGGAAGCGCGCGTGGCTGAACGAGGGGTTGGCCATCGAGGCGTGGTACTCGGTGCCGAGACCGCGCACGAAGCCGGCGATGAAGCGCCCCTCCGCGAGGTTGTCGAGCATGGCGAATTCTTCGGCGATCGAGAGCGGGTTGTCGGTGATCGGGAGCGCCCGTCCGAGCACGCAGATCCTGGCGTTCTTCACGCTGCGGGTCAGCGCGCCGGCCAGCAGGTTGGGCGCCGGCATCAGCCCGTAGGCGGTCTGGTGGTGCTCGTTGACGCACACCCCGTCGAAGCCGAGCCGGTCCGCGCGCTCGAGCTCGTCGAGATAGCGGTGGTAGAGCGCCGATCCCTTCTTCGGGTCGTAATAGCTGTTGGGGAGCGTCAGATAGGCGCCCGGGTAGGTCTTGTCGTAGTCGAGGTCGAGATGCGCGTAGGGCATCAGGTGGAAGAAGAAGAACTTCATGCGGCTTGCTCCGCGATGGCGGCGACGGCGTCGATGAACGCGTCGGTCTTTTCCTGGTGGGGCAGGTGGCCGCATTGCGGGGCGATGCGCAGCTCCGCGCCCGGGATCAGCGCCGCATAGGCCTCGCCATAGGCCGGCGGGAAAATCCTGTCCTCGGCGCCCCAGAGAATCATCGTCGGAATGCGGATGCGGTGCAGCCATTTCGGCAGGTCGGGGTTGCAGAAGCGCGGGTTCCACGCGAGCCGCGAGGTGGTGAAGTAGTTTTTCAGCGCGATGTCGGCCTCTTCCTCGCTCGGCGCGAGCGCGAGCCGGGAATCGGCCAGCGCCTGGTCGCAATACAGGTTGCGCACCCGGTCTTCGGGGCTCCACAGGAAGAGGTCGCCCATCGGCACGCCGTCCACCGGGATGCCCGCCGCCCCCACCAGCGTCAGCGAGCGCATCGAGCCGGTCGAGCGGATCGCGATCTCGCAGGCGAGCCAGCCGCCGAGCGAACTGCCGACCACATGGACGTCGTCGAGCCCCAGCGCGTCGAACGCATCGAGGTAGAAATAGGCGAGGTCGGACATCGAATCGAGCCAGCCGGGCGTGTCCGACCGGCCGAAACCGGGATGGCTCGGAACCGTCACCGCGAAGCGCTCGGCGAGGCGGTCCATATAGGGCGCCCAGTCGCTCGCCCCGCCCGCGCCGTGCAGGAACACCAGCCCCGGCCCCGACCCGCCGCGCAGCACCTCGATCGCGCAGCCGCCGACATCGACCGTTTCGCGCACATGCTCAACCATGCCCGGATTGTTGTGGGCCGTCGCGGGCGCGTCAACGGCGCCCTGGCGGGTACGGTGTTCTGAGATGGTGATCTCCTAGCGGTGGGACCGTTGGCGCTGGGTCTTGCATTCCAGCGAGTCTCCCACGGTGTCAAGTGCCCCTATGATCGCTTCGCGCCACACGGCCAAGTCGTATCCAAAGGCACGCCCTTCTTTCTTGCGGCCTGTACCAAGATCTCCTTGGTCTTGTCCGAGACCGGTGTTGCCATGTAACCGAATTGTTCGTCACCGATGACCGCCAAGCGGTCGCAAGCGCTTGATCGCCATTGCAATGCGATAATGAGGCAGATCGCCGCGTCCAATTCATCTTGCTGCGCTTTTGTCGGATTGGAACACGTCTTGCGTTCACGAGCCCATTCCGATAGCGCTTCCACATCAAGCCTTTGCGCGTGAATTTCGACGGCATGCGCGACCAGCTTCCAGTCGCGCAGGCGGAATTTCTTCCTGTTGGCCGGGTTGTACCGCGCCGCGTCCCCGCGCCTCATGATGTCAGGTGCCAGCGCAGGCAGGGCGAGGCCCGGATATACCTCAATTAGGAACCGTCCCTTCTCATGCTTGCGGGCAGCGGCTGGATTCATGCAGGCGCCAAGTCGTTTGAGAAAGCGCCATATGGGAGCGTCGAGACCGAACAGTCGATTCTTGCCTCGGTTCGCGGGTTGAACTCCGCTACGCAGTTTGCCGATCAGTGAGCCAGCAACGCGCTCAACTGGTCGTGCTCCGCTTTCATTGGGGACCAACGTTGGCTGGTCTATCGCTACCAGCAAGTAATCGTGCTCTTCCTGAAGCTTCTCGATGATTCCAGCTGCCTCGCAAAAGTTGGCCGGTTTCGGCAATCCGGTATCAACACGGCCATTGGAGCGAGCGGCCCAAGCGATGGCGCCCGGCTTCTTGTCGCCCCATGCGGAATCGAATCCGACAAACGCTTCTGTCATAGACCTAACCTCGTTCGGCGCTTGGAATTGTCGCCACCATTCCAGAGACGGAGATGGCCCCCAAATGTGCTTCGGTCTGAGATGGAGCCGAAGCGAGTCACGGGTCAAATGTGATTCAGGGCAAGATGATGTTTCCTGCCGAAGTAGTAAGTATCCGGTGGCGTTCGGTTCCTCAGCCTGACACGGCTCCGCAAGTGGAAGAAGAGAAAGTTTCTCTGACCCAGCTATCGTGACTGGCGGTCACGTCATCCCGGCGCCGTGGTCGAGCACCTCGCCCCGGTCCGCCTCGCCGAAGAACAGAAGGCGCTCGATGACGATGCCGGCGGAACCCGCTAGGGCCGCGGCCAGGGCGGCGAGCGCCGCGAGCAACGGCGCCGCTTCCATCGCCGCCATGGTGAGCACCAGCGGCAGGGCGAAGAGCAGCACGAAGGCGTAGCGCCGGAACCTCACGGCAGGTTCGCGGGCGATCCGGTAGTCCATCTCCGGCGCCACATCGGCGGTCCCGTCGTCGTCCGGTCCCGGCGCGGACCGGATGGCGTCGACGAACCGCCAGTAGCGGCGCTTGAGGTAGAAGGAGAGGAACAGCATCAGCACCACGACCAGCGCGGCGTCGGGGCTTGCGCGGCCATGGAGGTGGAGCAGCGCGTTCAGCCACAGCGCGCCGGCGAACCCCGCGAGGGCCAGGAAGAGCGGCACCGTCCAGCGATTGCACCACGCATGGACCGGCTCGACCGTCGCATGGATCATGGCCGTCGCATGGACCGTGAGCCCCGCCAGCACGGCGGCGGCGATGCCGCAGACCCGCCAGATGCCGTCGATCTCGCCGTAGCCGACCCAGCCGACGGCGAACAGCCCGGCCGGCGCGCAGGTGGCGGCGGCCAGAACGCCGGCGCGGGCCAGCCAGTTCGACCGCCGCCGGGCCAGCGCGACGAGCGCGCGCGCCGAAACGCCGGAACGACGGCGCCACGCCACGAGCCCCAGGGCGATCGCGCCGAGCGCGAGCCCGAGAGCCGCCAGCCCGAAAGAGCGGTCGGTGGGGATCGTCTCGCCGCTCGCGAACACGCCGAGCAGGACCAGCAGACCGCAGCCCATGCCGAAGGCGGCGGTGAAGACGATCGCCGAACTGGCGGGGTGGACCCCTTGCCGAGCGCGCATCGGCGAACCAATAGGGTCACGGGCCGGCGCGGTCAATTTGCCGCGCTCCGCAAAGGAGGATCAAAGCCGCGGGCGCATTGTTGTAGAATTGCCGTCTTTCCGGCCTTGAAGCAGAGGGTTGGCTCCGTGACGCCGAAGGTAGATCCGTTCTTCGATCGCAAGACCAATTCGTTTTCCTACGTCGTCTCCGACGGCGCGACCGGGCATGCGGCGATCGTCGATCCGGTGCTCGACTTCGATCCCGCGGCGGGCCGGACCGCCACCGAATCCGCCGACCGGCTGATCGCCCATGTCGAGCGCGGCGGGTTCTCCGTCGACTGGATCCTCGAGACCCACGTGCATGCCGATCACATCAGCGCCGCGCCCTATGTCCAGGGGAAGACCGGCGGTCGCACCGGGATCGGCGGCGGCGTGGCGGAGGTGCAGAAGACTTTCGGGTCGCTGTTCAACATCGAGCGGGAGCTCGCCGCCCAGCGGGCGCCGTTCGATCGGCTTTTCGCCGACGGCGAGACCCTGGCGGTCGGCGATATCGTCGGGCGGGTGCTGCATACCCCCGGTCACACGCCGGCTTGCGCCTGCTACGTGTTCGGCGACGCGGCGTTCGTGGGCGATACCCTGTTCATGCCCGACTCGGGCACGGCGCGGGCGGATTTCCCCGGAGGTTGCGCCGGGGCGCTCTACGATTCGCTCTGCCGCATCCTCTCTTTGCCACCGGAGACGAGGCTGTTCATGTGCCACGATTACGGCGCGGGCGGCGCGCGTGACGTCGCCTGGGAGACCACCGTCGCGGAACAGCGCCGCAGCAACATCCATTGCCGCGACGGGGTGAGCCGTGAGAGCTTCGTCGCCGCGCGCACCGCCCGCGACGCGGAGCTGCCGGTGCCGCGGCTGATGGTGCCGGCCGTCCAGGTCAATATCCGGGGCGGGCGCCTGCCGGCGCCGGAGAGCAACGGTCGCAGCTATCTCAAGGTGCCGATCGATGTGCTGTAGCCCGGAGGGACGGCGATGACGACGCTGCTCTATCACCATGCGAGCTCGGAACGGCACGACACCGGGCAGGGCCATCCCGAGCGTCCCGACCGCATACGCGCGGTGATCGAGGCGCTCTCGGCCGACGACTTCGCCGGGCTCGACCGGCGCGAGGCGCCCGAGGCCGGGACCGGCCATCTCGCGCGCGCCCACGCGCCGGCCTTCGTCGAGGCCCTGCTCGACGCGGTGCCCAAGGAGGGCAGGGTGCGGGTCGACCCCGACACCGTGATGTCGGCCGATTCGGGCGAGGCATCGCTGCGCGCGGCAGGCGCCATGGTCGCCGCCGTGGAGGCGGTGACGGGCGGCGAGGCGGCCAACGCGTTCTGCGCCGTGCGCCCGCCGGGGCACCACGCCGAGTCCCGGCGCAGCATGGGTTTCTGCCTGTTCAACAACGTCGCCGTCGGTGCGCTGCATGCGCGCGAGGCGCTCGGCGCCGACCGGGTGGCGGTGGTCGATTTCGATGTCCATCACGGCAACGGAACCCAGGCGATCTTCGAGCGGGACCCCTCGCTGTTCTTCGCCTCGACCCATGAATTTCCGCTCTACCCCGGGACCGGCCGGGCCGAGGAGACGGGCTGCGGCAACATCGTCAACGTGCCGCTGCGCCCGGGCTCCGGTTCGGCCGAGTTCCGCGCCGGCATGGAAGGCGGGGTGTTCCCGGCGCTGCGCGGCTTCTCGCCCGATCTGATCCTGGTCTCCGCCGGTTTCGACGCCCATGAGAGCGATCCCCTGGCGACCCTCAGGCTGGTGGAGGACGACTACGCGTGGGTCACCGAGCGGCTCTGCGGGATCGCCGACGAGGTCTGCGGCGGGCGCCTGGTGGCGACGCTGGAGGGCGGCTACGACCTCGACGCGCTGGCGGCGAGCGTCGCCGCGCATGTCGGCGTGCTGATGACCGCGTGACCGGGGCCCGGGCGGGGGCGGGGCCTGACCTTAGAAAATAATCTTAGGTTGCCGTCTAGGCCTATGAAACCAAATTATAATTATTGGATCGAGATACCGAAATGGTGGAAAGTAAAACGGGTGAGGACATAGCGAAGCTCTCGTTCGAGGATGCTCTGGAACAGCTGGAGGCGATCGTGCGCACGCTCGAGGGAGGCGAGGCCAGGCTCGACGACGCCATCGGCGCCTATGAGCGCGGCATCGCCCTGAAGACCCATTGCGAAGCCAAGCTGAGCGAGGCCAGGGCCCGGATCGAGAAAATCGCCTTCCAGGGATCGGAGCCGGCGGGGGTGGAGCCCGCGGATATTGACTGACGTATTGACCGATACCGATCTGGCCGGCGCGATGGCGGAGACCGCGGCGGCGGTGGACGAGGTGCTCGGGCGCGAGCTGCCCGGGCCCGACGGGCCCGCCGCGCGGCTCTACGAGGCGATGCGCTACGGCGCTCTCGGCGGCGGCAAGCGCCTGCGGGCGTTCCTGGTGCGGACCGGCGCGCGGCTGGCGGGCGCCGAAGACGGCGGCGCGCTGCGCGTCGCCGCTTCCATCGAGATGGTCCACGCCTACTCCCTGGTGCATGACGACCTGCCGGCGATGGACGACGACGACATGCGCCGCGGCAAGCCGTCCTGCCACATTGCCTTCGACGAGGCGACGGCGATCCTCGCCGGCGACGCCCTGCTCACCCGCGCCTTCGAGGTTCTCGCCGGGGAGGAAACCCATCCGTCGCCGGCGATCCGGGTGGAGCTGGTCCGCGCGCTCGCCGAAGCCGCTGGCGGGCTCGGCATGGTCGGCGGCCAGATGATCGACCTCGCGGCGCAGCACGAGGCGGTGGATTTCGAGCTGATCGCGGTGCTCGAACGGATGAAGACCGGCGCGCTCATCGCCTTCGGCTGCGAGGCGGGCGCCGTGCTGGGCGACGCCCCGGAATCGGTGCGCGGGGCGCTGCGCGCCTATGGTTACGATGTCGGGCTGGCCTTTCAGATCGTCGACGACCTGCTCGACGTGACCGGCGAGGAAGCCTCCCTCGGCAAGAAGGTCGGCAAGGACGCGGCGGCGGGGAAGGCGACGTTCGTCGCCGCGCTCGGCGTCGGGGGCGCGCGGCGCGAGGCGCGTTCGCTGGTCGACCGCGCGGTGGCGCGGCTCGACGGTTTCGGCCCGGATGCCGAGACGTTGCGCGCCTTCGGCGACTATGTGTTGCAACGCCGGAGCTGACGGCTAAGGAGTTCATGATGTCGGTCGAGACCCCCCATCTGGACAGGATTCGATGGCCGCGCGACCTGCGCGGCATGTCGCCCAGGGAGCTGCGCGCCGTGGCGGACGAGCTGCGCGCCGAAATGGTCGACGCCGTGTCGACCACCGGCGGCCATCTCGGCGCCGGTCTCGGGGTGATCGAGCTCACGGTCGCGCTGCACCACCTGTTCGATACGCCCGACGACATCCTGATCTGGGATGTCGGCCACCAGTGCTACCCGCACAAGATCCTCACCGGGAGGCGCGACCGGATCCGCACGATCCGCCAGGGCGACGGGCTGTCCGGGTTCACCAAGCGCGCGGAAAGCGAGTACGACCCGTTCGGCGCGGCGCATGCCTCGACATCGGTGTCGGCCGGGCTCGGCTTCGCGGTCGGGCGCGATCTCCAGGGCCGCGACAACCGGGTCGTCGCGGTGATCGGCGACGGCGCGCTCACCGGCGGGATGGCCTATGAGGGGCTCAACCATGCCGGATCGCTGGACAGCCGGCTGATCGTCGTCCTCAACGACAACGACATGTCGATCGCCCCGCCGGTCGGCGCGATGAGCGCCTATTTGTCGCGGCTGATCTCGTCCAAGAGCTACCGCAGCCTGCGCGACGCCGCCCACCATATCGCCGAGCGGTTTCCGCGCGCCGTCGAGCGCGGCGTCAAGCGGGCCGAGGAATACGCCCGCGGCCTGGTGACCGGCGGCACGCTGTTCGAGGAGCTCGGCTTCTTCTATGTCGGCCCGGTGGACGGGCACAATTTGGATCACCTGCTGCCGGTGCTGCGCAACGCCCGCGACGATGTCGGCGAGGGGCCCGTGCTGGTCCACGTGGTCACCGTGAAGGGCAAGGGCTACGCCCCGGCCGAGGAGTCGGCGGATCGCTATCACGGCGTCTCCCGGTTCGAAATCGTCACCGGCGTCCAGGACAAGCCCAAGACCAACGTGCCGTCCTTCACCAAGGTGTTCGCCAACAGCCTGATCGCCGAGGCGGAGAGGGACGACCGGATCGTCGCCATCACCGCGGCGATGCCGTCGGGCACCGGGGTCGACGCCTTCCAGAAGGCGTTTCCCGACCGCGCCTTCGATGTCGGTCTCGCCGAGCAGCACGGCGTGACCTTCGCCGCCGGGCTCGCCGCCGACGGCATGAAGCCGTTCGCCGCGATCTACTCGACCTTCCTGCAGCGCGCCTTCGACCAGATCGTCCACGACGTCGCGATCCAGAGCCTGCCGGTGCGCTTCGCGATGGATCGCGCGGGTCTCGTCGGCGCCGACGGCCAGACCCATGCCGGCGCGTTCGACATCGCCTATCTCGGCTGCCTGCCCGGCATGGTGCTGATGGCCGCCGCCGACGAGGCCGAGCTGGTCCACATGGTCGCCACCGCGGCGGCGATCGACGACCGCCCGTCCGCCTTCCGCTACCCGCGCGGCAACGGGTTCGGCGTCACCCTGCCGGAGCGCGGCGAAGTCCTGCCGCTGGGCAAGGGGCGGGTGATGCGCGAGGGCTCGACCATCGCCATCCTGTCCTACGGGGCGCGGTTGCAGGAGGCGCTGGAAGCGGCCGAGACCCTGGCCGCGAAGGGGATCTCGACGACGGTCGCCGATGCGCGCTTCGCCAAGCCGCTCGACGAGGAGCTGGTCCTGAGGCTCTCCCGCGGGCACGAGGTGCTGATCACCGTCGAGGAAGGATCGATCGGCGGATTCGCGTCCCAGGTGCTGCATCTGCTGGCGCTCCGCCAGGTGCTCGACGGGGGGCTCAGGATCCGCCCCATGACGCTGCCCGATCTGTTCCTCGACCAGGACAAGCCGGAGCTCCAATACGAGGCGGCCGGGCTGAACGCGCGCCACATCGTGGCGACCGCTCTCGAGGCGCTGGGGCGTGGCGAAACCGTCGCGGCGAAACTCTAGAGCGCCCGGGAAGAGCCGGCTCGACGCTCTGGTCGAGGCGCGCGGCCTCGCCGCGAGCAGGACGGAAGCGCAGGCGCTGATCCGCGCCGGAAAGATCTGGTCCGGCGACCGGCGGCTCGACAAGCCGGGCCACGGCGTGGCCGCCGATACCGCGCTGGAGTTGCGCGGCGGCGCGGATCGCTGGGCCTCGCGCGGCGGTTTCAAGCTCGACCGCGCGCTCGGCCATTTCGACATCGACGTGGCCGGCGCGGTCGCGCTCGATATCGGCGCATCGACCGGCGGCTTCACCGACGTGCTGCTCTCCCGCGGAGCCGCGCGGGTGTACGCGGTGGATGTCGGGCGGGGGCAGATGCTCTGGCGTCTGCGCCAGGATTCGCGGGTGACGGTGCTCGACCGGCTGAACGCGCGCTACGTCACCGGCGAACAGGTGCCGGAGCCGGTCGACGCCATCGTCTGCGATGCGAGCTTCATCGGGCTCGAGACGATCCTCCCCGCGCCGCTGGCGCTGGCCGCGCCCGGGGCGCGGCTGGTCGCGCTGATCAAGCCGCAATTCGAGGTCGGCCGCGAGGCGGTGGGGAAGGGCGGCATCGTCCGCGACGCGGCGGCGCGCGACGCCGCCTGCGAGCGCATCGCGGCCTGGCTCGCCGCGCGGGACGGCTGGCGCGTGCTCGGTGTCGTCGAGAGCCCGATCGAGGGCGCCGCGGGAAACCGCGAATACCTGATCGCCGGCGAGCGGGTCTGACAGCGCCGCGCGGCCGCCCCCCCACTCGTCATTTCGACCGGCGCTATGCAGCGCGGCCGCCCCCCCACTCGTCATTTCGACCGGAGCCGTGCGCAGCACGGCGGCCCCTCTCGTCATTTCGACCGGAGCCGTGCGCAGCACGGCGGAGTGGAGAAACCTCGTCCCCATTGGCTGGGAGGTTTCTCCACTCCGCGCCTTCGGCGCTCCGGTCGAAATGACGAAGGGCTGCCTCAGCCGCACTGCGCGCGGTGGTGGAGCAGGTGGTCGGCCAGCACGCAGGCCATCATCGCCTCGCCCACCGGCACCGCGCGGATGCCGACGCAGGGGTCGTGGCGGCCGCGGGTCGAGATCTCGGTGTCGCGCCCGTCCACCGTCACCGTCCGCCGGGGCGAGAGGATCGAGCTGGTCGGCTTGACCGCGAAGCGCAGCACGATGTCTTGGCCGGTCGATATCCCGCCCAGAATGCCGCCGGCGTTGTTGGAGAGGAATTCCGGCTTGCCGTCGCGCATGCGCATCTCGTCGGCGTTCTCCTCGCCGGTCAGCGCCGCCGCGCCGAACCCGGCGCCGATCTCGACGCCCTTGACGGCGTTGATCCCCATCATCGCCGCGGCGAGGTCGGCGTCGAGCCTGCCATAGACCGGCGCGCCCAGCCCGGCGCGGACGCCGGACGCCACCACCTCGATCACCGCGCCGACCGAGGACCCGGCGTTGCGCACGGAATCGAGATAGTCCGCCCAGGCCTCGGCCGCGCCCGGGTCGGGACACCAGAACGGGTTTTTCTCCACCGCCTTCCAGTCCCATTTCGAACGGTCGATCGCGTGTTCGCCCATCCGCACCATGGCGCCGCGAATCCGCACCCGGCGGCCCAGCACCTTGCGGGCGATCGCGCCGGCGGCGACCCGGCAGGCGGTCTCCCGCGCCGATGCGCGGCCGCCGCCGCGATAGTCGCGCCTGCCGTATTTGTGCTGGTAGGTGAAGTCGGCGTGGCCGGGCCGGAACCGGTCCTTGATCTCGCCATAGTCCTTCGAGCGCGCGTCCTGGTTGCGGATCAGCAGCGAGACCGGCGTGCCCGTGGTGCGGCCCTCGAAGGTCCCGGACAGGATCTCGACGGTGTCGGGCTCGCGGCGCTGGGTGACGTAGCGGCTCTGCCCCGGCCGGCGCCGGTCGAGCCAGCGCTGGATGTCGGGCTCGGCGAGCGCGACGCCGGGCGGCGTCCCGTCGACCACGCAGCCGATCGCCGGGCCGTGGCTCTCGCCCCATGTGGTGAAGCGGAAGATCCGTCCCTGGGTGTTGAAAGTCATCGCGCGGGCCCCGGCGGCGCGGCTCTCAGGTCACGGTCGCGATGTCGGGCGCGTCGGCCGCCTTCATCCCGACCACGTGGTAGCCGCAATCGACGTGGTGCACCTCGCCCGTCACCCCGCTCGACAGGCCGGAGAGCAGATAGACCCCGGCGCCGCCCACGTCGTCGATCGTCGCATTGCGCTTGAGCGGCGCATTCAGCTCGTTCCACTTGAGGATGTAGCGGAAATCGCCGATCCCCGAGGCGGCGAGGGTCTTGATCGGCCCGGCGGAGATCGCGTTGACGCGGATGCCGGAGCCGCCGAAATCGACCGCGAGATAGCGCACGCTGGCCTCCAGCGCGGCCTTGGCGACGCCCATGACGTTGTAATGCGGCATCACCCGCTCGGCGCCCGAATAGGTCAAAGTGAGCAGGCTGCCGCCGTCGGGCATCATCGCCGAGGCGCGCCGGCACACCGCGGTGAAGGAGTAGCAGGAGACGTTCATCGTCATCGCGAAGTTCTCGGGCGAGGTGTCGACATAGCGGCCCTTGAGCTCCTCCTTGTCGGAGAAGGCGATGGCGTGAACCACGAAGTCGAGCGCGCCCCAGCGCTCCCCGAGCGCCGCGAACACGGCGTCGAGGCTCTCCGGGTCGGCGGCGTCGCAGCGCAGCAGGAACGACGAGCCGACCGATTCGGCGAGCGGCCCGACGCGCTTGGCGAGCGCGTCGTTCTGGTAGGTGAAGGCGAGCTCCGCGCCGTGGCCGGCGACCGCGCGGGCGATCCCCCAGGCGATCGAACGGTCGTTGGCGACACCCATGATCAGCCCCCGCTTGCCTTCCAACAGGCGCTCGGACCGGGACATTCAACCCTCACTCGACATGTCTGCGTATGAAAAAGCCGCCGCGGCGAACGGTGGCGCGCGCATCCTACACCAAGGCATGGGCCCATCCAACCGCCGCACCCCGGCCCGGGAGGCGCGGCCTGGGCCCCGCCGCACCCGTCAGAACAGGCGCACGAAGCGCAGCTCGGCGAACAGGCGCCGGTAGTCGTAGAGCTGGGCGTTGGTCGTCCGCTGCTCCTGGGTCAGCGAGACCTGCGGGCTGAAGCCTTCGAGGGTGAGCGCCCGGTTATGCGCGAACAGCCGGATGGTGCGGGTCAGGTCGCGGCGCGGCTCGCCGGGCCCGGTATGGGGGAACCAGTTGCCCTGCCAGCCGGTCCAGCTCAGGGCGCCCGAGCCGCCCACGGTGAACCCCCTGGGGAGCAGCGCCGTCGCCTCGATCCGCACCCGGCGGCTGGACTGGCGCCATTGCTCGGCCCTGGTCCGCTCGCGCCCCCAGCCCAGCCCCGCGTCGATCCGGAGGGTCGGCGAGGCGACCCAGCCCGCGCCCAGCGAGACATCGGTTATCGGCCCGTCGCGATACGTCTCCCGGTCATGGCGCCGTCGGGCGTGGGAGACCCGCGCGGTCAGGATCGTCCGCGGCGTGAGCCGGTGCCGGCCCTCGATGCGCAGGCCGATATCGTGGTGCGACGGCTCCGACAGCCCCGACCCCGTCCAGTGGTGCAGCCCGGTGAGCAGCAGGCTGACCTCGCTGCCGCGGCCGATCAGCCGGCGCGGCCCGACATGGCCGGAGACCGTCAGCTGGTCGAACGCGCTGGCCTTGTATTCCCGGCGCGACAGATCGCCGCCCGCGCGCAGCCGCCAGCTGCCTGCCCCGGACCCCGTTCCGGGGTGGCCGAGGGGATACTGATACTCCCCGCCCAGCCAGGCCGAGACGCCGATGCCCGAGGTGGTGAGCTTTTCGGCGTCGCGGCGGAACGGGAGGCCGTGGATGTAGATGATCCGCTCGTCCGAGGCGGCGCCGATATTGCTGTCGGGGGCGAGCGCCATGCCGACGCGCAGGCTCCAGCGCTTGCGCGCCCGCATCGCGTTGAGGAAGCGGTTGACGTTGAGCGCCACCGCCGCCGGCGGCTTGCCGGCCAGCACGTGCTCGAAATGCCGCCGCGCGAGCCTGTCCTCCTCCTTGAGGAAAAAGGCGCGGGCGAGCTCGAGGCGGACGCGGACCAGCGCCGGGCGCGCGACCAGCATGGCGCGCAGCACGCCGATCGCCTCGTCGAGCAGCGCGCCGCGCCGCGCCCCGGGAACGCCCTGAAGCTGCGATGCGCCGATCGCCGCGAGGCCTATGTGGAACAGCACGTTGGCGTCCACCTCGCGGCCCCGGGCGTGCGGCCGGAGAAGCGCCAGCGCGCGCTCGAACGCGCCGTTCCGGACCAGCCCCGCGGCCTCCGCAACGGCCGCGGCCGGGTCCTGCGCGGGCGCGGTTTCGGCGCCGCCCGCCGGCGCGGCGAGGAGAAGGCAGGCGAGGACCGCCAGGACGCGGCCGGTGCGCGGGCGCTGCATGGGCGGTCTCGACGGCGGAGCAGGGGAAAGAGAAGGGGCGGCGCCGGGCTCGCGCGCCGCCCCTTCCGGAGGGTACGAAGCGGCGGGCCGGGTACCCGGCCCGCCCTGTCGGGCTAGTCTTCCTTCTCCACCGCGAAGGCGCCGGCCACATGCCCGTTCACGAAATGCCCGTGGAACACGCCGGTCGCCCCGCTCGGGATCGCGTTGTTGGCACCAGGCTCGCCCTGGAACTGCCCGCTCCAGGTGCCCTCGGCGGCGATCTGGCCCTCGGGCGCTTCGGTGATCCCGCTGAAAGAGCCGGCAGGGGTGGCGGTAGCGAATTTCCCGCTTCTGGCCAAGGTCAGGGTCCAATTCTCGCTGATCGTCTCTCCCGCGCTGTCCCTGAAGTTGTCCACCGTCCCTTTGATGGTGTTCTGGTCAACCGCGGCGACGTTGTCATCCTCTCCGAAATACGCCGTGAGCTCGGCATCGGCGACGAACTGCCCGGCGGCGGCGGGGGTCACGTTGCCGTCCGGATCGAAGGTCTTGCGCAAGTAGATGCCCGTCGCCGGACCCGCGTAGCTCGCGGTGCCCGCAACCATGGCTACGGTTCCGTAACCGGTGGCATCGTTGCTCTGGCCGAACGTGCCGATCTCGTGGGAGACCGTCCCGTCCCGCGCCGTCGTGGAGGTGAGCCAGACGGCCAGGTTGAGGTACTCGGGGTCCGGGACGACGCCCTCCAGCACGATGCCGGCCACGTCTGCTGTCGGCGTGAACGTCCACGTTCCCATGGTTGCCGTCACATTATCGCCCACCGATGTGATGGAGCAGCTGCCGGCGCATTCGAACTTGCCGGGAATGCCGTTGAACCGGCCGTCGATCTCGGGGTTCGTGCGCGTAGTGGTCCCATCGGCCGTCAGGCCGGTCCGGTCTATCCCAAACAGCGCGCGTTCGTCGGCGTTGCTGAGGGCGTCCACGTCCAAGGTCAGCACGCCCGCCGCGGTGGCGGAGGCGACCAGGTCACGGGTCCCGGCGGCGTCCACGGAGTAATACTCCGAGTACTTCGCGTCCGTCGCGGCTTCGATGTCGGTGTAGTTGACGACCGTCGTCGCCACGCTGCCGTTCGCGCGCGTATGGACGGACCCCGCCCATCCGGGGATCTCGGGAACCACGGTCATGCCCGCAGTGAAAGCTGCCGCCATGGCTGCTGGCTCGAGCGTCTCCCCGTCCACCGTGAACACGGCGGTCATCGTTTCGGGTTCGCCCTCGCCGATGGCCTTGGCGACCGCCGCGCCGTCGATACCGCCGAACGCGTACTGGACCATGGGCTCCGGCACCGGCATCTCCGGCATCTCCGGCTCCATCATCATGGCGGTGCCGCCGTCGTCGTCGTCGCTTCCACAGGCCGCGAGCCCAAGCATCAGCACGGCGGCGCAGCAAACCGTTATCGGGTTCATGTTTCTAGACATTGGCTCGGGGCACTCCTCGTTTTGGTCCGGGACCGTTGAACGCGTCGGAACGGGGCCGGTCTGTCGCCCCCTTCCATGCGAATGGAGCATATCTTACCGGCTATCTCATATTTGTCATCTCCTTCTACCGCCGAATCGGAAAAAAGGCAAATCCCTAATTCACCGGCGATTCGCCGCCCGCCCGCGGCGCGGCGGTTCGGGCCGCCGGGAGCCAATCCCGGAACGGGTCCGGGGTGACGGGAGCGGGGGGACGGCGCATCGGTCGAAGAGCCTTCCATGACGCCGACACGCAACCTGGCGGGGCTGTGGAGCGGTTCCGCCGGCGGCGCTTCGCCGTACGGCCCGACGGGCCGGGCATGGTCCGCATCGCCCCCGGAATGCGCCCTCAGCGGCTGCGGGATACGCCTTGCCGCCGTCCGTGGCCGGCCGGACGCGGTTGGCCGAGCGAGACCGCGGATCGTCCATGCCGGCGGGGCGGCCGGCTTGACAAACGCCCCCGCCCGTGCGCTCTTGCGCCCGCCTCGCGGCCCGCCCTGCGTCACCCCCGAAAAAACCGGAAGAGAGACCGATGCACGCCTATCGCACACACACATGCGGTGAGCTGAGGCGCGCGCATGAGGGCGGCCGGGCCCGGCTGTCGGGCTGGGTCCACCGCAAGCGCGACCACGGGAATCTGCTGTTCGTCGACCTCAGGGACCATTACGGGCTGACCCAGTGCGTGATCGATTCGACGAGCCCGATCTTCGCCGAGGTCGAGGCGATCCGGCTGGAGGCCGTGGTCACCGCGACCGGACGGGTGGTCGAGCGCGGCGCCGATACCGTCAACCGGGATCTGCCGACCGGCGAGGTCGAGCTGTCGATCGAGAAATTCGAGGTGCAGGCGCATGCCGACCCGCTGCCGCTCGAGGTCAACAGCGACCGCGATTACGGCGAGGAGATCCGGCTGCGCTACCGCTTCCTCGATCTCAGGCGCGACAAGATGCAGCGCAACATGGTGCTCCGCTCGGCGGTCATCCAGAGCATCCGCCGGCGCATGGTCGAGGGCGGGTTCACCGAGTTCCAGACCCCGATCCTGAGCGCCGCCAGCCCCGAGGGGGCGCGCGATTTCCTGGTGCCGAGCCGGCTCCACCCGGGCAACTTCTACGCCCTTCCCCAGGCGCCGCAGCAGTTCAAGCAGCTCATCATGGCGGCCGGGTTCGACCGCTATTTCCAGATCGCGCCCTGCTTCCGCGACGAGGACGCGCGCGCCGACCGCTCGCCGGGCGAGTTCTACCAGCTCGATTTCGAGATGTCCTTCGTCACCCAGGAGGACGTGTTCGCGGCGCTGGAGCCGGTGCTGTTCGGGGTGTTCGACGAGTTCGCCGACGGCCGCGCGGTAACCACTCCGCCGTTTCCGCGCATCGCCTATGCCGAGTCCATGCTCGCCTATGGCAGCGACAAGCCCGACCTGCGCAACCCGATCCGGATCGCCGAGGCGACCGGGATCTGGCGCGGCACCGATTTCAAGATCTTCGCCCGCCAGATCGACAACGGCGCGGTGGTGCGCGCCATCCCGGCGCCCGGGGCCGCCGCCAGGCCGCGCAGCTTCTTCGACCGGCTCAACGACTGGGCGCGCGACGCCGGCGCCGGCGGGCTCGGCTATATCGTGTTCGAGGACGGCGAGGCGAGGGGGCCCATCGCGCGGTTTCTCGACGAGCCCCGCCTGGCGGCGCTCCGCGAGGCGGCCGGCGCGGGCGACGGCGACGCGGTGTTCTTCAGCTGCGGCGAGGAAGACCAGGCGGCGCGCTTCGCCGGGCTCGCCCGCGACCGCATCGGCGAGGCGCTCGGCCTCGTCGAGGAGGGGCAGTTCCGCTTCTGCTGGATCGTCGACTACCCGATGTACGAGCGCGACGAGCGCACCGGCGGGATCGCCTTTTCGCACAACCCGTTCTCGATGCCGCAGGGCGGGCTGGAGGCGCTGGAGACCCGGGACCCGCTGTCGATCCTCGCCTATCAGTACGACATCGTGTGCAACGGGGTTGAGCTCTCCAGCGGCGCCATCCGCAACCACCGCCCCGACATCATGTACAAGGCCTTCGAGATCGCCGGCTACGGTCGCGACGAGGTCGAGGCCCGCTTCGGCGGGATGCTCAACGCGCTGCGTTTCGGCGCGCCGCCGCATGGCGGCTCGGCGCCCGGCATCGACCGCATCGTGATGCTGCTCGCCGACGAGCCCAATATCCGCGAGGTCGTGCTGTTCCCGATGAACCAGCAGGCGCAGGACCTGATGATGCAGTCGCCCGCCCCGGTGCCCGAGGACCGGCTGCGCGAGCTCTCGCTCCGCGTCGCGCCGCCGCCGGGAAGCGAGGCGGCGAAGCCGTGAGCCGGGCGGGGCGCCGCCCGGCTACTTGATGCGGGCTTCCTTGAACGCGACGTGCTTGCGCGCGACCGGATCGTATTTGCGGAATTCGAGCTTGCCGGTGGTCGTCCGCGTGTTCTTCTTGGCGATGTAGAAGTAGCCGGTGTCCGCGGTGCTCACCAGCTTGATCAGGGTCGTGGTCGGCTTTGCCATGGCGATGCTTTCTGCGGGCCCATCGGTCTGCGGCGCAAGATAGGCGAGGACGCCCGCCTGTCAAGGCCGCGGCGCCGGCGGTGTCGCCTCGCCGGGCGCCTCGGAAACCGGCACCGCTTCGGCGCGCAGCCTCAGCCCCAGGGCGCCGACCACCCTGAGAACCGTTTCCAGGCCGGGGTTGCGGTTCCCCGAAAGCGCCTTGTAGAGGCTTTCGCGGGACAGGCCCGCGTCGCAGGCGATCTGCGACATGCCCCGGGCGCGGGCGATGTCGCCGAGCGCCTTGGCGACGAACGCGGCATCGCCCCCGGCTTCCTCGATGCAGGCGTCCAGATAGGCCGCCATTTCCTCCGGCGTGCGAAGGTGCTCGGCGACGTCGTAGCGCGAAGTGACGGTCCTGGTCATGGCGTCCACCTGCAGGTTTCGCGCGAGCCGCGGCGCACGCGTCCCTCGGGACAGGCTCGGCCGCGTGTCGAAGGACGCACCTCGACCACGCGGCATTGTATCCGTTGGGCTACAACGCGTCGATGCCCGCCCCCGATACCGCTCCCGGTCCTTCACACGACGGTGCAGACCAGCGATCCCGTCGACTTGTAGGCCTCGGCCAGGCGCACGCGGAGGGCGTCGCCGAGCCGCGCCACCGTGCGGCCGCGCCGGTCGGTCAGCCGCAGCCCGTTGCGGTCGGCGCGCAGCGGCCCGAAGGGCATCGTCGACAGCGGCACCAGGGCGCTGGCGCCGGTCTCGTCCAGCCTGACGAACAGCCCGGCCCGGGTGATCCCGGTGACTTGGGCGGCGAACTCCCCGCCCACCCGGTCGGCGAGATAGAGCGCGCAGAGCCGGTCCACCGCGTCGCGCTCGGCGGCGGCGGCACGGCGCTCGGTCCCGGAGATGTGCCGCGCCGCCGCTTCCGCGCGCTCCCGCCCGCCGCCGTCGAACCCGCCTTCGCCCAGGCCGCAGGCGGCGATCAGCGCGCGATGGACCATGAGGTCGGCATAGCGGCGGATCGGCGAGGTGAAATGGGCGTAGCGCCGGAGCGCCAGCCCGAAATGGCCGAGATTGGCGGTGCCGTAGGCCGCCTGGGCCTGCGCCCTGAGGATCGCCTCGCCGACCAGCTCCGCCTCCGGCGTGCCCGCGACCCGCTCCAGCAGGCGGGCGAAATGGCCGGCCCGCAGGGCCCCGCCGCGCGGCAGGTCCAGCCCGAGGCTCGCCAGAATTTCGCGCAGCTCCTCGACCCGGTCCGTGTCCGGGCTGTCATGCACGCGATAGACGCAAGTCGCGCCCGCCGCCTCCAGCGTCTCCGCCGCGGCGACGTTGGCGGCGATCATGAACTCCTCGATCAGCCGGTGGGCATCGAGCGTCCGGCGGCGGTCGATGGATGCGATCGTGCCGTCCCCGGCGAATTCGATGCGGCGTTCGGGGATGTCGAGGTCGAGGGTGCCGCGGGCGCGGCGCGCCAGCGTCAGCGCCTGGAAGGCCCGGTGGCAGTCCCCGATGGCCGCCGGGTGCGGCGTTCCCGCGCCCTCGATCGCCGCCTGGACCCCGGTATAGGTCAGCCGCGCGGCCGAGCGCATCAGCCCGCGGGCGAAGCGGTGGTCGCGCTTGTGGCCGTCCGCGTCGATCCACAGATGGGCCGCGAGGCAGGGGCGGTCCTCGCCCGGCACCAGCGAGCACCAGCCGTTCGACAGCGCCTCCGGCAGCATCGGCACCACGCGGTCGGGGAAATACACCGAGTTGCCGCGCAGCCGCGCCGTCTCGTCCAGCGCCGAGCCGGGGCGGACATACCAGGCGACATCGGCGATCGCGACGATCAGGTGGTACCCGCCTGCGGGGTCGGGCTCGGCCCAGACCGCGTCGTCGAAATCCCGCGCGCTCTCGTCGTCGATGGTCGCGAGCGGGATGTCGCGCAAATCCTCGCGCCGGCCGAGCGGCGCGGGTCCGGCGGCCTCCGCCTCGGCGATCGCCTCGTCCGCGAAGCGGTCGGGGATGCCGTGCTCGGCGATCGCGATCGGGCTCGCCGTCCGGTGCAGCGGCGCGCGCCCCAGACGCTCGACCACGCGGGCCCGGGGAAGGCCGAGGCGGCGGCCCGGGACGGTCTCCGCCCGCACCAGCTCGCCGGGCCGCGCGCCGTCGCTGTCGCGGTGGGAAATCGCGAACGCGGTCTTGATCCGCCGGCTGGTCGGCTCGAGCCTGCCGCCCCCCGCGACCCGCCGGAAGATGCCGAGCACGGTGCTCGCTTGCGCCTGCGGCAGGCGCCGGATGATGCGCGCGCGCCACGAACCGGCGCCAAGGTCCTCGATCCGCGCGAGGATGCGGTCGCCCGCGGCGAGCGCCGAACCGGCGCGATTGTCGGGCGCCACCTCGACGGAAACCCCGCGCGAGCCGCCGGTGGGCCGCGCCCGGGCGACGCCGTCGTCGTCGACCGCGATGACCTCCAGCACGGCGACCGGGGGCAGCCCGCCCGCTTCCGAACGCGCGGAACGGCGCGCCGCGGTCTTCCTGCGTCTCAAGATCGCCGCCGGTGGCTCACGCTTCGGCCGGTCCGGTCTTTTTCCTGCCGCGCCCCGCCTTGCTCCGGGACCCGCCGCCGCCCTTGGCCGCCCGCGCGGCGAGCAGCGCGAGCGCGGTCTCCATCGTCACCGCGTCCACCTCCTCGCCCTTGGGCAGCGAGGCGTTGGTCCGCCCGTGCTTGACATAGGGGCCGAAGCGGCCGGAGAGGATCTCGACCGGCTTGCCGTCCGCCGGATGGTCGCCGAGCGTGCGCAGCGCCTTCGCCCGGGCCTTGCTGGACGCCTCGTCGATCAGGGTCACCGCGCGGTTGAGGCCGATGGACAGCAGGTCCTCGTCCGGGCCGAGCGAGGTGTAGCGGCCGTCATGGCGGAGATAGGGGCCGTAGCGCCCGAGCCCCGCGGCGATCGCCTTGCCGGTCGCCGGGTGGAGGCCGACCTCGCGCGGCAGCGCCAGCAGCGCCAGCGCCTGCTCCAGCGTGACCGTCTCCGGGCTCATCGACTTGAGCAGCGAGGAGCGTTTCGGCTTCTGCTTGCCCTTGGCCTCGCCGGCCTGGACGTAGAACCCGTAGGGGCCCTTGCGCAGCGTCACCGCCTCGCCGGTCTCGGGGTCGTCGCCGAGCGCGCGCGGACCGGCCAGCCCCTCCCCGTCCTCCGGGTTGACGGTGAGCGGGCGGGTGAAGCCGCATTCGGGGTAGTTGGAACAGCCGATGAAACCGCCGCCGCGGCCGAGCTTGAGCCCCAGCCGGCCGCCCGCGCAGGACGGGCATCTGCGCGGATCGGCGGCGTCCTCGCCCTCGGCCGGGAAGAAATGCGGTCCGAGGTCGCGGTCGAGCGCGTCGATCACGTCGCTGATCGTGAGCTCCCTGGTCTCGCCCACCGCGGCGGAGAAGCCGCGCCAGAACTCCTCCAGCACCGCGCGCCATTCGAGCTCCCCGCGGGCGATGCCGTCGAGCCGGTCCTCCAGATCCGCGGTGAAGTTGTACTCGACATAGCGGTTGAAGAAGCCGGACAGGAAGGCGGTGACGATGCGGCCGCGGTCCTCCGGCACGAAGCGCCGGCTCTCCAGCCGGACATAGTCGCGCTCCTGGAGCACGCTCAGGATCTTGGCGTAGGTCGACGGCCGGCCGATGCCGAGCTCCTCCAGCCGGCGCACCAGGCTCGCCTCGGTAAAGCGCGGCGGCGGCTTGGTGAAGTGCTGTTCGGGGACGCATTTGCCGCGCTCGAGGTCTTCGCCCTCTTCCATCGGCGGCAGGATGCGCTCGTTGCCGTTTTCCGCCGCGTCGTCGCGCCCTTCCTCGTAGAGCTTCAGGAAGCCGTCGAACAGCACCACCTGGCCGGTGGCGCGGAAGACGACCGCGCGGTCGGTCGAGGCGATGTCGACGGCGACCTGTTCGAGGGCGGCGCTCGCCATCTGGCTCGCCAGCGCCCGGGTCCAGATCAGCTCGTAGAGCCGGTGCTCGTCGCGGCCCAGCGCGCCCGCGACCGAGGACGGCCGGCGGCCCGAATCGGTCGGCCGGATCGCCTCATGCGCCTCCTGGGCGTTGCGCGCGCGGGAGCGGAACCGGTGCGGGCGCTCGGGCACGTAGGACGGCCCGTAATCGGTCTCGATCAGGCGGCGCATCGCCTGGCGCGCCTCGCCGGCGAGGTTGATGCTGTCGGTGCGCATATAGGTGATCAGGCCGACGGTCTCGCCGCCGAGGTCGATCCCCTCGTACAGCCGCTGGGCGATGCGCATCGTCCGGGAGGCGCTGAAACCGAGCTTGCGCGAGGCTTCCTGCTGCAGCGTAGACGTGGTGAAGGGCGGCTGCGGGTTGCGCCGGACCCGCTTCTTCTCGATCGCCGCGACGCCGTATGCGTGGCGCTCGATCTCGGCCAGGGCGGATTTGGCCGCCGCCTCGTCGGGGATGCCGTAGCGGTCCAGCTTGACGCCGCCCAGATGGGTCAGCCGGGCGGTCACCGGCGCCTTGCGGGCGGTCAGGAACTCGGCCTCGATCGACCAGTATTCCCGCGGCCTGAAGATCTCGATCTCGGCCTCGCGCTCGCAGATCAGGCGGAGCGCGACCGACTGCACCCGCCCGGCGGAGCGCGCGCCCGGCAGCTTGCGCCACAGCACCGGCGAGAGGGTGAAGCCGACCAGGTAGTCCAGCGCGCGGCGCGCGAGATAGGCGTCCACCAGCCCCTGGTCGAGCTCGCGCGGATGGCTCAGCGCCTCGTTGACCGCGTTCTCGGTGACCTCGTGGAACACCACCCGCTTCACGTCGACGCCGTTGAGCGCCGCCTGTTCGGCGAGCACCGCGTTGACATGCCAGGAGATCGCCTCGCCCTCGCGGTCGGGGTCGGTCGCGAGATAGAGCCGGTCCGCCCGCTTCACCGCCTTGACGATGGCCGACAGGTTCTTCTGCGACCGCGCGACGACCTGCCACTGCATGGCGAACCCGTCATCGGGGCTGACCGAGCCGTCCTTTTCGGGCAGGTCCCGGACATGGCCGTTGCTCGCGTAGACCGCGTAGCGCCGGCCGACATATTTCTCGATGGTCTTCGCCTTGGTCGGCGACTCGACGACGACGACATCCATCAGGCGCTGTGTCCACTCATTCGCTTGCCCGGCACTTGCCCGGATAGCGCGGGGCTATTCCCGGGCCCCGATAACTCCGGGATTTCATCATGTTATCAGGGAAACGCGGTTCCCCGGCTGGCGCACAACCCGGCCCGCAAGCTCCAGCTCGAGCAGGACCGTCTGCACCGATGCGGCAGACAATTGGCATTCGCGAACCAGTTCGTCAACCGTCAGCGGGGTATGCGCCAGGCGATCGACCACCGCGCCGCGGGTCCCCTCGTCGACCTCCTCCGGGAAAGCGGGGGCGGTTTCGGGCGCCTTCCGGGCCGGCGCCGGGGCGGGCCGCGCCATGCCTTCGACGGCGGCGATCACGTCGTCCGCCCGCTCGACCAGCACCGCGCCCTGGCGCAGCAGATCGTTGGGTCCGGCGGCGCGCGGATCGAGCGGCGAGCCCGGCACGGCGAACACCACCCGCCCCTGCTCGTTGGCGAGGCGGGCGGTGATCAGCGAGCCCGAGCGCAGATTGGCTTCCACCACCACGACGCCGAGCGACAGCCCGGCGATGATCCGGTTGCGCGGCGGGAAATGCCGCGCCGTCGGAGCGGTGCCGAGGGGCTGGTCGGAGACCGCCGCGCCCTGCTCCACGAGGCGGCGGTAGAGCGCCTCGTTCTCGCGCGGGTAGGGCATGTCGACCCCGCCCGCCAGCACCGCGACCGAGCCGGTGGCGAGCGATCCCTCATGCGCCGCGCCGTCGATCCCGCGCGCCATGCCGGAGACGACGACGACCCCCGCCGCGCCGAGATCGGCGGCGAGCCCGCGGGCGAATTTCCGCCCCACCGCCGAGCCGTTGCGCATCCCCACCATGCCGATCGCCGGCCCGGCGAGGCGGGAAGCGTCGCCCAGCACCGACAGCGCGGGCGGCGGGTCGGGGATCGCGCCCAGCGCCTCCGGGTAGTCGGCATCGCCCGCGAAGATCATCCGCCCGCCGAGCGCGTCGAGCGCGGCGAGCTCGGTCTCGGCCCGTCCTTCGGGGCAGGGCCGGAGCGGGCGCCGGCGACCGCCCCGCGCCGACATGGCGGGCATTGCGGCGAGCGCCTCGGCGGCGGTCGCGAAATGCGCCATCAGCCGCATATAGGTGCGCGGCCCGACGCCCTCGCTGCGCGCGAGCCTGAGCCGGGCCAGAAACTCGGCGTCCCGGGTCACCCGCCCGCGCCGCCGATGCGGGGCTCGGTCCCGGCCAGCAGCCGGCGGACATTGCCGGCATGGCGCAGCCAGACCAGCGCCGCCATGAGGATCGAGAACTCCATCTTCTGCGGATCGGCGAGCAGCCAGAGCCAGACCGGCGCGAGCCCGAACGCGGCCAGCGCCGACAGCGACGAGTAGCGGCTGGCGCCGGCGACCGCGAGCCAGACGAGGCAGGCGAGCGCGCCGGCCGGCCAGGACAGCCCGAGCAGGATGCCGAGCCCGGTCGCCACCCCCTTGCCGCCGCGGAAGCGGAGCCAGACCGGGAACAGATGGCCGACCAGCGCGCCCAGCGCGGCGACGACCTCCATGTCGGGACCCCACCACGCCGCGATCGACACCGCCGCCGCCCCCTTGCCGGCGTCGAGCAGCAGGGTAGCCGCGGCGAGCGGCTTCGATCCGGTCCGCAAGACGTTGGTCGCGCCGATATTGCCCGAGCCGATCGCCCGGATGTCGCCGCGCCCGGCGAGCCGGGTGAGGATCAGCCCGAAGGGGATCGAGCCCAGCAGGTAGGCGAGCGCGAAGGCGGCGCCGAGATAGGGAGCGGCATGCGCCCAGCTGATCGGATAGATCATTTCGGCTCCATCGACCCGCCTCCACCGGCCGGCCCGGTGCGAATGTTAGTGCGTGGACCGTTGCCCGGCCAAATCAATGTCGAGCGGGCCGGCGAGGCGGCCGGGGCCGTTCCCGGCGCCGAGGGTCGCCCGGGGCCGCTGGCCGCGGTCGGATTTCCGCCCGATGCGATGGCGTGTCCAGGTCACACGATTTCGGTCCAGAGCTCCGCCGCAACGTAGCGCGCAAGATGTCTCGGGTTGGTCGTGGCGACGATGACACCGGCCCGGTCCAGGGTTGCCGCCTGCGCGGCCAGGATCACGTCGCCGTCGAGTGCGGGGTCGGGCGCCGTCGGCCGACCCTCGCGACGCGCCTCGGCCCAGAAAGCCGCGGCCCGGCGCATCGCCGGCGTCCGGATGGGCAGGAACTCGACCTGTTCGATGAACGCATCGAGGCGCGCGATGCCGGCGGTGCGGCGCGCCCTGATGAGTTCCCGACGCACCTCGTAGTCCGCGATTTCGGGCACGAGCACGGCCGCGCCGCGGGCGATTTCGTTCACCACCCACCGCCCGCATGCCGCCGCCGGCGCCGACGCCCTTGGGTTGGTGACCAGGCCGAGGGGGCCGCTGTCGAGCAGAATCGTGCGGGTCACCAGCTCCGGCCCTTCAACGCCGCGGGAAAGAGCTTCCGCACGGACAGCCGTTCCCGGTCCAGGCCTTCGGTGAGACAGTCGACGGTTTCCCGTTGCTCGCCGCCGTCCCGAATGGCCGCCCAGGACTCGATCAGCGCGCCGACCGCCTCTGCCCGTCCCGTCGCGGTCGCGCTCTCGCGGGCCAGCTCGCCGAGTTCCGGGTTCGTCAGGTACAGACCGCTCTTCGCGCACAGCAGCCAGATGGCGTTGTCGACCATGACGACCGGCAAGCCGGCGGCGCTTGCGATGTCCTGCACCGCCCGCATTGCGGCCAGATACGACTTCCCGGACGACAACGGGGGCGCCGTTCGAGCGTCTCTGCCGGGCCAGGTCCGGAAATGGACCAGACCGAAGGAAGCCACGGCCCGCGCTACGTGACGGTCCGGCTTGGCCACGTCGAAGCCCAGGTTCTTCAGCGCCTCGGCCGCCAGGGCCACCCCGAACGCGGGAAGCTTGTACTCGCCGCGAGATCCCAGCAGCAGCGCCGCCTGCTTGGGATCGCCGTCGGCTCGCCGCACGAGCGACGTGAAGTAGCTCTCCGCCGTACCGTGGACGCGGCTGTGTTCGGTCAACAGCCGTGCGGTTTCGGTGAGATTGAGAAGATCTCTCTCAAGCGAGACGGAACCCGCCTTGCGCTCGAGAAACCAGGGCAGGATGCGGTCGCTGACCTCGCATGCCGGGAGCTCGGCGTAAGAGTTCAGGCTGAAATCGGAGAACAGTTTCGCGAGGTCCGGTTGAACGCGTTCGATCTTCGACCAGTCCGTGTTGTTCGACAACACGGCGAGCAACAGCCCCCGGAACGTGTCGTCGTCGCTCCATGCCCGGCCGGCCGCTCTCGCTTCGACCGCGGCGACCTGATCGAAGCTGTCGACCCGGCCGCGCCAGTCCTTGAGGGACGTGTCGAGCCGGGACTCGATGCTTCGCCAAAGCGTCGGTGATGTCACTCGTCCAGCCTCGCGGGGGTTTCCAGTAATCGTTTGGTTGCCGAAAGGTAGGCTCCGTCGCTGTCGGAATTCAACATCGGGCGCTCCGGGATTGCCCTTTCGCCGCGGTCGCGCCAAACGCGACTCGGCCGTCCGTCAGGGCACTGCCGAGGCGATGAAGCGACAGGCCGGTATCGCCGCGAGGTCCTTCCTTACCGGTGACCCTCCGCCGCCGGGCCGCCGCCAGCACCCCCATCGTCGTGCCCGGACTGTGATCCGGGGTGACAACAGGGGGTGGGGTCGCGAGGGCGCGGGAATTTCCGGAACACCCCAGCGGGGCGCAAGCCGGTTGGATGGAACCGGCGCGGCGTGGCGTCCCTCGATACGCCCCCCGCCTACTCCGCGGCCTGGCCGATGCGGTCTTCGGGCATCTCCTTCTCCATCGAGAAGATCTGCTCGACGCTGACATAGTCCATGTAGCCGAGGCGGGCGATCGGACGGATGCGGGCGACGTCGAGCAGCCCGTCGGCGGTGAGCGCGGCGTCGTCGATATGGACGCCCACGACCTCGCCGAGCACCACCTTGTGCGCCGCCCGCGGGGTCCGCCCTGGCAGGTCGAGCGTGCGGTAGTGGCGGCATTCGAAATGGACCGGCGCGCCCTTGACCCGGGGCGGGCGCACCAGGCTCGAGGGCAGCGCTTCCAGCCCCGCGGCGGCGAGCTCGTCGACCCCGCGCTCGACGATCAGGGCCGAGGCGTTCATCGCCTCGCGCTGCTCCCAGGTCGCCATGTTGTAGACGAACTCGCCGGTCTGCTCGACGTTCCGCACCGTGTCCTTGTGCGCCGAATCGGGGTGCATGCCCGACGAGAACAGCACATAGGGCGGGTTGTAGCTCAGCATGTTGAAGAAGCTGAACGGCGCCAGGTTGACCGCGCCGCCGGAATCCACCGTCGAGATCCAGCCGATCGGGCGCGGCACCACGCAGGCCTTCAGCGGGTTGAAGGGAAGCCCGTGGTCGTTGTCGCGCGGTTCGTAGAACATGCTGCCTCGCCGGTTGCCGTGACGGCGCGATTATCGGGAAACCAGGGCGGGTTGAAAAGCGCCGGCCGCCGGGTTGATCGCGCGGCGCTTGCGTCTATGGTCGCCTGCGCGGTGGAACCGGAGGAACAGGCATGGCGCTCGGCAGCGAGATCGTGGTCGGCACGTCGATCAACAACACGATGGGGATCACCGGCAGGTCCTACGACCTCGGGCAATTGCTGCACGCCGCGCGCGAGGCCGAGGCGATGGGGTTCGACGCGGTCTGGGTGCACGATGCGCTCGGCGGGCGGCGCACCACGGCGGCCTATTGCCCGATCGGCGCGCTGACCGCCGCCGCCGCCCAGACCAGCCGGATCAGGCTCTGCACCGGCATCCTGATCCCGCAGATCCGCAACCCGGTCCACGTCGCCCAGCAATGGGCGACGCTGTGGGAGGTCTCGGAGGGCCGGGCGGTGCTCGGCGCCGGCACCGGGGCGGGCAAGTCGACCATCTTCAAGCGCCAGTTCGACGCCCTGGTCGCGGTGCGCGGGCAGGCCGGGGACGCGCTCCGGCCCGCCCGGTTCTTCGCCCGCCGCACGGCGCTGTTCGCCGAATGCCTCGACGTGATGAACCGGCTGTGGACCGAGGACAAGTTCGCCTATGACGGCGAGTTCTTCGGCTTCGGCGAGATGACGCTCGGCATCGCGCGGCCCGCCGGGAAGCCGCCCGTGCTGGTCGGCGGCGGCATCTATGTCCCGATCGACGGGGTCGGCGCCCATCACTACACCTGGAACGAGACGGTCGCGGGCACGCTGATGATGGGCCCGAAGATCCGCCGGGTGATCGCCGAGCAGGGCGACGGCTGGCTCGCCGTCCACCCGGCGCCCGACGAGTACCGCGACATCTGGGCCGACATCGAGCGCATCGCGGCCGACGCCGGCAAGGCGCCCGGCTCGGGCGCGGCCTATGGCGGCCCGACGGTGAAGGGCATGAACTGGTTCGCCAATTGCGACGACGACCCGCAAAAGGCGTGGCAGGGCGTGCAGAACCAGCTCACCGACTTCCACGGCCCGCCCCCCGGCAAGGACAAGGCCTCGCCCGACCTGGTGGACCGCTGGGCGCTCGCCGGGCCGGGACGCGAGATGGCCGACAAGATCAACCGTTACATCGATCTCGGGGTCACCGTGTTCCAGCTGGTCATCGCCTCGCCCGACCAGCTCGGCATGATGCGCCGGATCGCCGAGGAGGTGCTGCCGCATGTCAGGCGCGAGGCGGCGCTCCGCTGAGGGGGCGGCGCCCGGCCCGCCGGCCGGTCAGAGCAAATGCTGGCCGCCGGTGACGAAGATCTCGGTCCCGGTCACGTAGCCGAACTCCTCGTCGCACATGCGGTGGACGATGGCCGCCACCTCGTCGGCGCTGCCCATGCGGTTGAGCGGGATGCGCGGGATCAGCGCCTCGTATTCCGGCCCGACCATCTCGGTCTCGATCTCGCCCGGCGCGACCGCGTTGACCCGCACGCCGAGCTCGGCGAACTCGACGGCGAGCTCGCGGGTGAGCGCCGACAGCGCCGCCTTCGAGGTCGCGTAGGCCGAGCCCGCGAAGGGATGGCGCGCATGCCCGGCGATCGAGGTGATGTTGACGATGGTGCCGTTGCCGCGGCTCAACGCCCCGGCGAAACCGCGGGCGAGCAGCAGCGGCGCGAACAGGTTCAGGTTGAATACGTCGCGCCAGCCGCCGATATCGCCGTTCAGGCAGCCGAGCCGCTCCTTGTAGTCGGTCTTGGGCGAGACGGCGGCGTTGTTGACCAGCGCGTGCAGCGCACCGCCGCCGATATGGTCGTTCGCCTCCTCGACGAAGCGCCTCAGGCTCGCCGGGTCGGCGAGATCGGTCGGGATGTGGTGGGACCAGTTGGGATCGCGCTTGCACGCCTCCGGCACCGCGTCGCGCGAACAGGTGAGGATGCGCCAGCCGGCCTCGCTGAAGCGCTTGACGGTGGCGTGGCCGATCCCGCGGCTCGCGCCGGTCAGGATCATCGAGCGGTGCTGGGAGGCGGGCTCCGCCATGCCTCAATGCGACAGGAGCACGGGAATCGTGGCGTGCGCCAGGATGTGGCGGGTCCGGCCGCCGAGGATGAGCTGGCGCAGCCGGCTCTGCGAATAGGCGCCCTTGATCAGCAGGTCGGCGCCGGCCCGGGACGCCTGGTCGAGGAAGGCGGCGCCGAGCTCGCTCGCCGGCGACTCGAAGCCCTGCACGGTCCCCTCGATCCCGTGCCAGGCGAGGCGGTGCCGCAGATCCTCGGAGTCGATCGGCGAGACCTGGGCCGCCTTGGCCGACAGGATGGTCACGCTGTCGGCCTTCTCCAGCAGCGGGATCGCGTCGGCGATCGCGCGCGCGGCCTCGGGGCTCCCCTCCCAGGCGATGGCGATCGACCGCCCGAACGCCTCCCCCGGCTCGGGCGGCGCGACGAGGATCGGCCGTCCGGTGTCGAGCAGCGCCGCCTCGAGGGTGATCGGAGAGGGCAGCGCCGCGTCCTTGAGCGGGCGCCCGACGGCGATGATGTCGTAGATCCTCCCGCGGGTCGCGACCACCTCGTCCTCGCGCCCGACGGTGGTCTTCCACGACATCGTGACGCCCTCGCCTGCCGCCGGCTCGTCGGCCACGCGGATGCCGTTCTCGGCCGCGAACGCATCGAACATCTCGCGCGAGCGGGTCTCGCGCTCGCCGCCCTCGCGCTCGGTCACGTCCATGATCTCCTCGATCATGGAGCCGTCCATCCCCTCGCCGGTATAGGGAACCAGGCCGCGCGGATCGGGGCGGACATGCAGCACGTCGACATGCGCGCCGAAGGCCCGGGCGAGCTGGAGCGCCGCCGACAGGATCGAGGACCCGATCTCGGGCGCGCCGATCGGAGCGAGGACTGTCCTGTAGCGCATCGCCTGTCCCATGCCGCCTGCGGGTCCAGCCGTTATATCCGAGCCCGGGCCGCACCGGTAGTTGCAAATTGGCCGCGCGCCGCGCTCAGGGGAACAGCAGGGTCACCCGCCAGCGCCCCTCGCCGTCGCGCCGGTACAGCCTGCGCTCGTGCAGCCGGAAGGGGCGCTCGCGCCAGAACTCGATGGTCTCGGGCTGGACGCGGTAGCCGGTCCAGTGCGGCGGGCGCGGCACCTTGCCGAGGCCGAACCGGGCGGTGAAGCGCGCCACCCGCCTTTGCAGCTCGAAGGCGTTGGTCATCGGGCGCGACTGGTCGGACGCCCAGGCGCCGATCTGGCTGCCGCGCGGGCGGGTCGCGAAATAGCCGTCCGCCTCCGCGTCCGACACGCGCTCGGCCGGGCCGTCGATGCGCACCTGCCGGCCGAGCGACTTCCAGTGGAACGCCAGCGCGGCGCGGCGGGTCTCGTCGAGCTCGACCCCCTTGCGGCTCTCGGTGTTGGTGTAGAACACGAACCCGGCCGGGTCGGCGCCCTTGAGCAGCACCATCCGGGCCGACGGCCGGCCGTCGGCGGAGACCGTCGCCAGGGTCATCGCCGTCGCCAGGCCGGGCTCGGCCGTCTCGGCCTCGGCCAGCCAGGCGTTGAACAGGGCGATCGGATCCTCGGCCTCGGCGGGCACGCAAACCCCTCTTGTCGGCGACCCGAAACTAGCCGATATAGGAGCGACGGGGCAACGCGACCGGCAGCCCGGCGACACCGGTGGACAGGAGCGAGCGATGCGAGCGATCAAACTCACGGTGGCGATAGTGGCGGTTGCCGCTCTCGCCGGATGCAGCGGCGGCGAGAAGGAGAAGGCCGGCACGGTGATCGGGGCGGGCCTCGGCGCGCTCGCCGGCGCGCATGTCGGCAAGGGCAAGGGCAAGCTGATCGCGGTCGCGGTCGGCACGCTGGCCGGCGCGGCGCTCGGCAGCGAGGTCGGCAAGTCGCTCGACCGGGCCGACCGGCTCGCCATGCAGCGCTCGACCCAGGGCGCGCTGGAGAACAACCGCACCGGCAGCGCGAGCAGCTGGCGCAACCCCGATTCGGGCAACCGGGGCACGATCAAGCCGATCCGCACCTACGAGACCGCCAGGGGCGACGTCTGCCGCGAGTTCCAGCAGACGATCACCGTCGGCGGCAAGACCGAGACCGCCGTCGGGCGCGCCTGCCGGCAGGCCGACGGAACCTGGCGCATCGTCAACTGAGGCGGCCCCCTCGTCATTTCGACCGGAGCCGTGCGTCAGCACGGCGGCCCCGCCCTCTCGTCATTTCGACCGGAGCCGTGCGTCAGCACGGCGGCCCCGTCCTCTCGTCATTTCGACCGGAGCCGTGCGTCAGCACGGCGGAGTGGAGAAACCTCGTCCCCATGGGCTGGGAGGTTTCTCCACTTCGCGCTTCGCGCTCCGGTCGAAATGACGAGGGGGGCGTTGCCCGTGGGGCAGGGAGGTTTCTCCACTGCGCGCCTCCGGCGCTCCGGTCGAAATGACGACTTGGGGGACGCGCCGGCCCACTCCTCATCCCGAGTAGCGCCCGGATGGCGCGTATCGACACACGCCGGGGCGTAGCCGTGCGGGGCACGGCCCCCCTCTCGTCATTTCGACCGGAGCCGTGCGTCAGCACGGCGGAGTGGAGAAACCTCGTCCCCATGGGGCAGGGAGGTTTCTCCCCTTCGACAAGCTCAGGGCAGGCTACTTCGCGCTTCGCGCTCCGGTCGAAATGACGACTTGGGGGACGCGCAGGCCCTCTCCTCATGCCGCGCTCCCCCCAATCCCGGGACGCGCCGGGCCCTGCCTCATCCCGCGCAGCGCCCGGATGGCGCGTATCGACGCACGCCGCCGCCCCCCCGCCGGGCTCGCTTTTCCGCTCATGCGAAAGCGTGTATAGACCCGGCCATGCATCTCATCGCCGATACCGGCTCGCTGCGCGCTCTCTGCGATCGGCTGGCGGCCTCGCGCTACATCACCGTCGACACCGAGTTCATGCGCGACAGCACCTACTGGCCGCGCCTCTGCCTGGTGCAGCTCGCCTCGCTGGACGAGGCGGCGGCGGTCGACGCGATGGCGCCGGATATCGACCTGGCGCCGCTGCTCGCCCTGATGCGCGACCGGGCGGTGCTCAAGGTGTTCCATGCCGCGCGCCAGGACATCGAGATCTTCTACCACCTCGACGGCAGCGTGCCGGAGCCGGTCTTCGATACCCAGATCGCGGCGATGGTCTGCGGCTTCGGCGACCAGGCGAGCTACGAGCGGCTGGCAGCCAGGCTGGCGCACGCCGCGATCGACAAGACGCAGCGCTTCACCGACTGGTCGCGCCGGCCGCTGACCGGGAAGATGTACGACTACGCGATCTCCGACGTGACCCATCTGCGCGCGGTCTACGAGAAGCTCGCCGCCCGGCTCGAACGCGACGGGCGCGCCGGCTGGCTCGCCGAGGAGATGGCCTCGCTCACCGACCCGGCGACCTACCGCCTCGACCCGGCGGAGGCCTGGCTGAGGGTCAAGACCCGGCTCGGCAAGCCGCGCCAGCTCGCGGTGCTGCGCGCGCTCGCGGCGTGGCGCGAGTCCGAGGCGCAGCGCCGCGACGTGCCGCGCAACCGGGTGCTGCGCGACGAGGCGATGAACGACATCGCGGCGCAGCAGCCGGCGACCCGGGAAGAGCTGTGGACCCTGCGCAGCCTCAACCGGGGCCATATCGGCAAGGCGGCCGCGGACGCCCTGCTCGAGGCCGTCGCGGAAGCCCGGGCCGCGCCCGCCGCGACCTGGCCCGAGCCGCGCAAGCCGCGGCCCGCCGCCAACCATGCCGGCCCCGCCGCCGACCTCCTGAAGGTGCTGCTCAAGCTGCGCTGCGAGGAGAACGGGGTGGCCCAGAAGCTGGTCGCCAGCGCCGAGGACATCGAGGCCATCGCACGCGACGACGCCGCCGAGGTGCGGGCGCTCAAAGGCTGGCGCCGGGAGATCTTCGGCGAGGACGCGCTCGCCCTCAAGAACGGCGAGATCGCGCTGGCGATGAAGGGCGGCGGCATCAGGGTGATCGCCGGCGCCGGGTGAGGCGCCGGCCGGTCCGCGTCGCCCTTGCCGCGAGCGCTGGCGTGGCGGGATGGCGCGTGAAACACTGGCGGCCGGCGATGCGCGCGGAGCGGGGACGGCTCGATGGCGGGATCGACGGCGAGGCGTCCGAACCTCCTCCTGATCATGGCCGACCAGCTCGCCCCGCAGATGCTGCGCGCCTACGGAAGCTCGCCCGCGCGGACCCCGCATATCGACCGTCTCGCCGAACGGGGCGTGGTGTTCGAGAACGCCTGTTGCAACTTTCCGCTATGCGCGCCGTCGCGCTACTCGATGTTGAGCGGGCGGCTGGCCTCGCGGATCGGCGCGTTCGACAACGCGGCCGAATTCCCCGCCTCGGTGCCCACCTTCAACCACTATCTGCGCCTCGCGGGCTACCGCACCTGTCTCGCCGGCAAGATGCACTTCGTCGGGCCCGACCAGCTGCACGGCTACGAGGAGCGCGTCACCACCGACGTCTACCCGTCCGGCTTCCTGTGGTCGCCGGACTGGCGGCTGGACGACGAGAGCTGGCTCGAGTGGTACCACGGCATGCGGGCGGTGCTCGATTCCGGGCCGCACCGGCGCAGCGTCAACATCGCCTATGACGACGAGGTCGGGTTCGAGGCGGTCCGCTGGCTGCACGAGCGGGCCGATGGCGGCGACCGCCGGCCGTTCGCGCTGACGGTGTCGTTCATCTCCCCGCACGACCCCTATCTCGCGCCGCCCGCCTGGTGGGATCGGTATCGCGGGGTCGGGATGGACCGCCCGGCGGTGGCCGACATTCCGCTCGCCGGGCGGGACCCGCACAGCCGGCGGCACTGGTTCCTCACCGGGCGGCACCGCGACGCGGTCGGCGAACCCGACGTGCTGCGCATGCGCCGCGCCTATTGCGCGGTGACGAGCTATGTCGACGCGCAGCTGGGCCGGCTGCTCGAGACCCTCGATGCCATCGGCGCGTCCGACGACACGATGATCGTCTTCACCTCCGATCACGGCGACATGCTCGGCGAGCGCGGCATGTTCTTCAAGATGTCGTTCTTCGAATGGTCGCTGCGGGTTCCCCTGATCGTGCACGCGCCGTTCGCCTTCGCGCCCGGCCGGGTGGCGGCCAATGTCTCGCTGCTCGATCTGTTTCCGACCCTGCTCGAAGCGGCCGGCGACGGCGCGCTGCCGGAGCTGGCGGCGCCGGTCGACGGCCGCTCGCTCGCCCCGCTGGCGTCTGCTGCCGGCGCGCCGGACTGGCCCGACCTGGTCCGCGCCGAGTACACCGCCGAGGGCGTCCGCGCCCCCCAGCTGATGGTCCGCAAGGGGCCGTACAAGCTGATCGCGGGCCACGGCGACCCGCCGATGCTGTTCGACCTCGGCGCCGACCCGGACGAACGCCGCGACCTCGCCCGCGATCCCGCCTTCTCCGCAACGCGGGCGGCGCTGGAAGCCATCGTCGCCCGGACCTGGGATGTCGATGCGCTGGACCGGGCGGTGCGGGAGAGCCAGGCGGCGCGGCGCCTCGCCGGCGCGGCGCTCGGCATCGGCGCCCGCACGCCCTGGGACTACCGCCCCGTGCGCGACGCCGCGCGGCTCTATTTCCGCGAACCCGGCGACGTCCAGGAATCCTACGCGGGCTCGCCGCGGCGGTGACGACTGTGTCCCCAGGGGACACGGCACCGGCCACGCCGCGTTTTTTGCCGGTTTAGAGCGTTTTCTTCATCCGATTTAGGTCAACAGGGTTGACGTATGTTTCACGTGAAACATTAGGCGTCGAAGGTCCCGTCGACCAGCACGAAGCACATGAGGCAGGGCGCGTCCGAGCGGTTGGACCAGGCGTGGTTGGTGCCGCGCTGGACGCAGACATCGCCCGCCGTCATCAGCACCTCCGAATCGTCGAGCACCAGCCAGATCTCGCCTTCGAGGCAGATCGCGTAGTCGATCGTCTCGGTGCGGTGCATCAGCGGGTGGGGCGGGTCGTCCGAGGCATCCGCCGCGTGGGCGGCGCCGAACTGGCTGAAGCTGGCATGCGCCGCGTCGCGGTCGATCGCGTCGATGTAGTCCTTCTCCGGCGGGAACTCGATCACCCGGCAGACCGAGCCGTGCGGCGGCGGCTCGAGCGCGATCCGGCCCTCCAGGGTCTCCTCCTGGCTCATCAGATGGGCCGGCGATTCGTTGACCCGCCAGATATTGTTGATCTGCACCCCCGGGCGGTGTTCGGGGTTGAACACGTTGGGGGTCGGCCCGTCGGCGATCGCCACGGCCTTTCCGTCGGCGTCGTGGCCGGTGACGATGCGCCTGATCACTCTGGTCATCCGGGTTCTCCGTTCAGATTGCGGATCCGGTCGAGCGCCCCCTGGAGGATGTAGGCGGCGGCGAGCCGGTCGACCGCTTCGGCGCGCTTGCGCCGCGACAGGTCGGCCTCGATCATCGCCCGGGTCACCGCGGCGGTCGACAGGCGCTCGTCCCAGAAGGCGGCCGCGATGTCGCGCCTGGCCAGCAGGTCGGCGGCGAACTGGCGCACCGACTGGCAGCGCCTGCCCTCGCTGCCGTCCATGTTGACCGGCAGGCCGACGACGAGGGCGTCCACCCCGTGCTCGTCGGCCAGCGCGAAGATCCTTTGGGCATCGGCGGCGAATCTGGTGCGCCGGATCGTCTCCAGCGGCGAGGCCAGGGCGAGCGCGGTGGTGCCGAGCGCGATCCCCACGGTCTTCTCCCCGACATCGAGCGCCATCAGGCGCGCGCGCGTCGCCAGCGCCTCCAGATCGATGATCGCCAAGACCCCTCCCGTCCGGTTGGCGGGGCCTTCATATACGCCCCGGCGCCGCCGTGCCAGCTTGCCGGGCCGGCGGGCCGGTTGTAGGTTCCCGCCGACCCCCGCCCCGTCCCGGAGAGCGAGACATGGCCGTCGATACCGACACCGTGCGCCGCATCGCGATGCTGGCCCGGCTCGACGTGCCCGACGACGAGCTGGCGGCGCTGACCGGCGAGCTCGCCAAGATCCTCGACTGGATGGGACAGCTGGGCGAGATCGATACCGACGGGGTGGTCCCGATGACCGCGGTCAAGCCGATGCCGCTCAGGCGCCGCGCCGACGCGGTCACCGAGGGCGGGATGGCTGACGAAATCGTCGCCAACGCGCCCGAGGCGGCGGGGCCGTTCTACACCGTCCCCAAGGTCATCGAGTGATGGCCGGAGGCGCGCTCACCGGGCTCACCATCGCCGCGGCGCGCGATGCGCTGGCCGGCGGCGAGATCTCCGCCCGCGAGCTCGCCTTGGCGCATATCGCGGCGATCGAGGACGCCCGCCCCCTCAACGCCTTCATCACCGAGACGCCCGAGCGCGCGCTCGCCGACGCCGCGGCGTCGGACGCCAGGCGGCGGCGCGGCGAGGCCGGCGCGCTGGAGGGCATACCGCTCGGCATCAAGGACCTGTTCTGCACCGAGGGCGTGATGTCGACCGCGGCTTCGGCGATCCTCGACGGCTTCGTGCCGCCCTACGAATCGACCGTCAGCCGCAACCTGTTCGAGGCCGGCGCGGTGATGCTGGGCAAGCTCAACCTCGACGAGTTCGCCATGGGCTCGTCCAACGAGACCAGCCATTTCGGCCCCGTCGAGAACCCGTGGCGGCGGCGCGGCGACAACCGGCCGCTGGTCCCGGGCGGCTCGTCCGGCGGCTCGGGGGCGGCGGTGGCGGCAAGGCTCTGCCTCGGCGCGACGGGGACCGATACCGGCGGCTCGATCCGCCAGCCGGCCGCGTTCTGCGGCGTGGTCGGCGCCAAGCCGACCTACGGGCGCTGCTCGCGCTGGGGCATCGTCGCCTTCGCCTCGTCGCTCGACCAGGCCGGGCCGGTGGCGCGCAGCGTGCGCGACACCGCGATCATGCTGGGCGCGATGGCCGGGTTCGATCCGAAGGACTCGACCTCGGTCGACATCGCGGTGCCCGATTTCGAGGCGACGATCGATGACGGGGTGGCCGGGCTCCGGGTCGGCATCCCGGCCGAATACGCGCTCGACGAGACGCCGGGCGACATCCGCGCGCTGTGGGAGGACGGCATCGCCTGGCTCCGCGACGCCGGCGCCGAGCCGGTCGAGGTCAGCCTGCCGCACACCGCCTACGCGCTCCCCGCCTACCACCTGATCGCCCCCGCCGAGGCGTCGTCCAACCTCGCCCGCTATGACGGGGTGCGCTACGGCAGGCGGGTCGAGGGCGCGGACCTGATCGACACCTATGCCAGGACGCGGGGCGCCGGGTTCGGCGCCGAGGTGCGCCGGCGCATCCTGATCGGCACCTACGCGCTGTCGGCCGGCTATTACGACGCCTACTATCTCAAGGCGCAGAAGGTCCGCACCCTGGTCGCGCGGGATTTCGACGACGCCTTCGAGGCCTGCGACTTCCTGCTGATGCCGACCTGCCCGTCGGACGCGTTTGCCATCGGCGAGAAGTCGGACGACCCGATCGCGATGTATCTCAACGACGTGCTCACGGTGCCGGCGAGCCTGGCCGGGCTGCCGGCGATGTCGGTGCCGGCGGGGCTGTCGGAAGGCGGGCTGCCGCTCGGCCTCCAGATCGTCTCCCGCGCCTTCGACGAGGAGACCATGTTCCGCGCCGCGCGGTCGATCGAGAAGGCGGCCGGCTTCGAGGCCAGGCCCGGGCCGCGCGCCTGACCGCCGGGGGCGCATCCCGTGACCATCGTCTGGTACGTGCTGATCCATGTCAGCCTCGGGCTGATCGGCCGCGACGTGTTCCACTTCACCAATCTCGGCGCGCTCTACTGCATCGCCGTGAGCGCCGTCGTGCAGGGCTACGCGATGTGGGAGGTCCACCGCCGCAGCTGGCCGATGTTCCTCGCCAATCTCGACGGCGGCGCGCCGCCCGGGGCCGCGACCGCGGCGCGGCGGGGCTACTGGAACCGGCTCGGGCGGGTGTTTATCTTCCGCGTCTCGGCGTTCGGCATCCTGACCTTGCTGATCGCCTTTCTCGTTCGCGGGGCCGGGTCGTGAGCCTGATCGAAGGACAGAGCGGAGCCTGGGAAGCGGTGATCGGGCTCGAGGTCCACGCCCAGGTGACGTCGGAGTCCAAGCTGTTCTCCGGCGCGTCGACCGCCTTCGGGGGCGAGCCCAACGCGCAGGTCTCGCTGGTCGACGCGGCGATGCCGGGCATGCTGCCGGTGATCAACGAGCGCTGCGTCGAGCAGGCGGTCCGCACCGGGCTGGGCCTCGGTGCACAAATAAATCTTGTCTCCGTCTTCGACCGCAAAAATTATTTTTATCCGGACCTGCCGCAGGGCTACCAGATCTCGCAATACAGCCAGCCCATCGTCGGCAGCGGCGCGGTCGAGATCGCGCTGGAGGACGGCACGACGCGGACGGTGCGCATCGCCCGGCTGCATCTCGAACAGGACGCCGGCAAGAGCCTGCACGACCGCGACCCGCGCCGGACCTGGGTCGACCTCAACCGGGCCGGCGTCGCGCTGATGGAGATCGTCAGCGAGCCCGACATGCGCTCGCCCGAAGAGGCGGCCGCCTTCATGACCAGGCTGCGCGCGATCCTGCGCTATCTCGGCACCTGCGACGGCAACATGGAGGAGGGCTCGCTGCGCGCCGACGTGAACGTCTCGGTGCGCCGCCCGGGCGCCGCGCTCGGCACGCGCTGCGAGATCAAGAACCTCAACTCGATCCGCTTCATCCGCGAGGCCGCCGCGCACGAGGCCAGGCGCCAGGTCGCGGTCATCGAGGACGGCGGCGCCGTCGAGCAGGAGACCCGGCTGTTCGACACCGGGAGCGGCACCACGCGGCCGATGCGGTCGAAGGAGGAGGAGCACGACTACCGCTACTTCCCCGACCCCGATTTGCTGCCGCTGGTGCTGGACGAGGCCTTTGTCGACGGCATCCGGGCGACGCTGCCGGAGCTGCCGGATGCGAAGAAACGGCGCTTCGTCGACGCGCTTGGGCTGTCCGAGGAGGACGCCGAGGTTCTGGTCGCCGACCGCGACAGCGCGGCGTATTTCGAGGCCGTGGCCGAAGGGCGCGACGCGAAGCTCGCCGCCAACTGGGTGATCCGCGACCTGTTCGGGGCGCTCAACCGGTCGGGGCTCGCGATCGCCGACGCGCCGGTCTCCGCATCCGATCTCGGCGCGCTGGTCGACCTGATCCGGGCGGGGACCATTTCGGGGCGGATCGCCCGCGAGGTCTTCGAGGCGATGTTCGAGACCGGCCGCGACCCCGGATCGATCGTCGCCGAGCGCGGGCTGGAGCAGGTGAGCGACACCGGCGCGATCGAGGCGATCGTCGATGCCGTGCTCGCCGGACACCCCGACAGGGTGGCCGAGTACCGCGGCGGAAAAACCAGGCTGCTCGGCTTCTTCGTCGGCCAGGCGATGAAGGCGAGCCGGGGCAAGGCGAATCCGAAGACGGTCAACGAATTGTTGCGCGCGAAGCTCGACGAAGGGCAGGGGAGGGACGAATGATCGACTGCTACACATGGCCCACGCCGAACGGCCACAAGGTCCACATCATGCTGGAGGAGTGCGGCCTCGAATGGGCGGTGCACCCGGTCAACATCCAGGAGGGCGACCAGTTCGAGCCCGAATTCCTGAAAATCAGCCCGAACAACAAGATGCCCGCCATCGTCGACCGCGACGGCCCGGGCGGCCGCGAGATCGCGGTGTTCGAGACCGGCGCGATCCTGGTCTATCTCGCCGACAAGACCGGCAAATTCATGCCGACCGAGCCGCATGCGCGCTACGACACCCTGCAATGGCTGATGTGGCAGATGGGCGGAATCGGCCCGATGCTGGGCCAGGCGCACCACTTCCACTCCTACGCGCCCGAGCGCTTCGAGCGCGCGGCGCTGCAATACGGCATCGACCGCTACGTCAACGAGGCCAACCGGCTCTACGGCGTGCTGGAGAAGCGCCTCGACGGGCGCGACTGGGTGGCGGCGGACGAGTACACCGTCGCCGACATGGCGGTCTTCCCCTGGCTCCGCTACCCCGAGCGCCAGGGCGTCGACATCGAGGATTTTGCCAACGTGAAGCGCTGGCGCGACCGGATCTGGGCCCGCCCCGCGGTCGAGCGCGCGCTCGAGACCCTGGCCGAGCAGGGCCGCCGCGGCCCCGGCTACTCCGACAAGGCCTGGGAGCTGCTCTACGGCAAGACCCAGGCGGCGCAAGGCGGGTAGGGCGTCCCCCACTCGTCATTTCGACGGACCCCGGACTCGATCCGGGGCGGCCCCCCACCCGTCATTTCGACGGACCCCGGACTCGATCCGGGGCGGCCCCCCACCCGTCATTTCGACGGACCCCGGACTCGATCCGGGGCGGATCCGTGCGCGGCACGGCGGCCCCCACTCGTCATTTCGACCGGAGCCGTGCGCAGCACGGCGGAGTGGAGAAACCTCGTCCCCATTGGCAGGGAGGTTTCTCC
>Ga0209020_1000335_pt1 | contig 62310 bp, 57 predicted proteins | sample PinacodermBB_FD_187298 | JGI IMG/M metagenome (GOLD analysis project Ga0209020, IMG submission 187298) | Host-associated microbial community of the marine sponge Aplysina aerophoba from Gulf of Piran - sponge pinacoderm, lysed by bead... | ecosystem: Host-associated > Porifera > Sponge >... | reverse complement strand
CCGCCGCGGCGCTGCCGCCATAGGCGCGCGCGCGGTCGGCGGCGCGTGGCCGGGCGACCATGAACCAGGTCGGCGCGCGCCCCGCGCCGGCCACCAGCTCGTGGGTCGCGGGGAGCGGCTCCCGCCCGTCGACGACGACCCGCACCGGGCTCAGGCGGTCGAGCCCGGGAAGCCGGCAGGTCAGGCTCGGATCGTCGCGGCGCGCGGTTGCGGCGCCGACCAGGATCGCGTCGTGGCGGGCGCGCAGCATATGGGCCGACCGCCGTGCCGCCTCGCCGGTGATCCAGCGGCTCTCGCCGGTCCGTGTCGCGATCCGCCCGTCGAGGGTGGTGGCGAGCTTGAGCGTGACCGCCGGGCGCCCGCGGCGCAGCCGGGTCAGGAAGCCGATCAGCCCCTCCTCCGCCTCGTCCGCGCAGAGCCCGGTCTCGACCGCGATTCCCGCCGCCGCCAGCCTGTCGATGCCCCGCCCGTCGACGCGCGGGTCAGGGTCGCGGCAGGCGACGACGACGCGGGCGATGCCGGCCTCGATCAGCGCCTCCGCGCAGGGCGGCGTCTCGCCGTGATGGGCGCAGGGCTCCAGCGTGACATAGGCGGTGGCGCCGCGCGCCGCCGTTCCGCAGCGGGCCAGCGCCTCGGTCTCGGCATGGGGGCGCCCGCCCGGCGCGGTCCAGCCGCGCCCCACCGCGACGCGCTCGTGGACGATCACGCATCCGACCGCCGGGTTGGGCCAGGCATTGCCCAGGCCGCGGCGCCCGAGCGCTACCGCGGCGCGCATGAAGCGCCGGTCACTCGCCGCTCTCGACGACACCGAGATTGCCGATGAAGTCTCCGAAGTCGCGCGCTTCCCGGAAATTCCGATAGACCGACGCGAAACGCACATAGGCCACCTGGTCCAGGGTGGACAGCGCGTCCATCACCATCTCGCCGATGGTATCGGAAGCGATCTCCGTCTCCCCGGAACTCTCGAGCCGCCGGATGATGCTGTTGATGACCAGCTCCACCCGCTCGGCCTCGACCGGCCGCTTGCGCAGCGCGATTCTCATCGAGCGTTCGAGCTTCTGGCGATCGAGCGGCTCGCGCGCGCCGTCCTTCTTGATGACGGTCAACTCGCGCAGCTGGACCCGCTCGAAGGTGGTGAAGCGCTGGCCGCAGGACTGGCAGGACCGCCGCCGCCGTATCGCGGAGCTGTCTTCCGTCGGGCGCGAATCCCTGACCTGGGTGTCGCCATGTCCGCAAAAGGGGCAGCGCATCAGCCCATCCTAACCCCGCCTATTGACGGGGGTATATCGGAAATCGCTTGCACAGGGCGTGTACCCGCTCGCGCACCGACGCCTCGACGCTGCTGTTGTCGTTGCTGTCCGAGGCCAGACCGTCGAGCACTTCCAGGATCAGCGTGCCGACCCGCGCGAACTCGGCGGGGCCGAACCCGCGCGTGGTCGCGGCGGGCGAGCCGAGCCGGACGCCGGATGTCACGGTCGGCTTCTCCGGGTCGAACGGGACCGCGTTCTTGTTGCAGGTGATCCCGGCGCGCTCCAGGCTCTGCTCGGCGATCTTGCCGGTCAGTCCCTTGGGCCGGAGGTCGACCAGCATCAGATGCGTGTCGGTGCCGCCGGACACGATGTCGAGCCCGCCATCGGCCAGGGTCTGGGCCAGGATCCCGGCGTTCTCGACCACCGCGGCGGCGTAGCCCTTGAACGACGGGCGCAGCGCCTCGCCCAGCGCGACCGCCTTGGCGGCGACGACATGCATCAGCGGCCCGCCCTGGGTGCCCGGGAAGATCGAGGAATTGATCTTCCTGGCGATCGCCTCGTCGTCGGTCAGCACCAGACCGCCGCGCGGCCCGCGCAGGGTCTTGTGGGTGGTCGTCGCCACGACCTGGGCATGGGGCAGCGGGCTGGGGTGAACGCCGCCCGCGACGAGTCCCGCGAAATGGGCCATGTCGACGAACAGATAGGCGCCGACCGCGTCGGCGATCGCCCGGAAGGCGGCGAAATCGATGATCCGCGGATAGGCCGACCCGCCGGCGACGATGATCTTCGGGCGGCGCTCCTGGGCCAGCCGGGCGACCTCCTCCATGTCGATCCGGCCGTCCGCCGGACGGACGCCGTACTGAGCCGCGTCGAACCACTTGCCCGACAGGTTGGGCGCCGCGCCGTGGGTCAGATGCCCGCCGGCGGCGAGCGACAGGCCGAGTATGGTGTCGCCGGGCTTGCAGAGCGCGAAGTAGACCGCGGCGTTGGCCTGGGCGCCGGAATGCGGCTGCACGTTCGCGAACGCGCAGCCGAACAGCGCCTTCGCGCGCTCGATGGCCAGGGACTCCGCGACATCGACGAATTCGCACCCGCCGTAATAGCGGCGGCCGGGATAGCCTTCGGCGTATTTGTTGGTGAGCACGGAGCCGGCGGCTTCCAGCACCGCCCGCGAGACGATGTTCTCGGACGCGATGAGCTCGATCTGGTCCTGCTGACGCGCCAGCTCGGCGCGCAGGGCCGCGCCCACCTCCGGGTCGGATTCGCCGATTCCGTGTTCGAAGAACCCGTCCTCGGGATCCCGCGTCGCGTCGAGCCGTTCTACCGCCATGTCATCTCCGCCAAGCGCATTTCTAGGCGACCCCCGCCGCGATCTTGTCGAGACGGCGCCCGTGCCGCCCGCCTTCGAACGCCGCGGCGAGAAACGCCTCCACACAGGCCTCCGCCTCGTTCTCCGACATCCGGCGACCCGGGAGAACCAGGATGTTCGCGTCGTTGTGCCGGCGCGCGAGACCCGCCGCGTCCGCGTCGAACACCAGCGCGGCCCGGATCCCGCGATGGCGGTTCGCGGCGATCGACATGCCGATGCCGCTGCCGCAGATCAACACGCCGCACGCCGCGTCCCCGTTGCGCAGCACGTCGACCACCGCCCCGGCGAAATCCGGATAATCGACCGCGTCCTCGCTGTCGGTGCCAAGATCCGCGGTGGCGATCCCCCGGCGGGAGAGCCAGTCGACAAGATGCGCCTTGAGCGCGAACCCGGCGTGGTCCGCGGCCAGGGCGACGGTCATTCGGGTCATCGCGGTCCGACTGAAATGCCGAGGTCACCGCCTGATAGCACAGCGTCACGCCGGTTGCCAAGAATCGGCGCGGGGGCTCGCCGCCCGGCCCGCGAATCCTCAAGCGTCGACACCCGTTCCGACACGCCGTATCGGCGTTTCCGCAGTCTTCGCCAAGAGTCGCGAAACCCAGACGGACCCAATTTTCTTCATTTCTTGAACAAAAAACTTTTGTATCAGACCAAATACATGATTGGTTCATAGCCTGAGCTTGGCTATAAGATTTAATTTTCTATGGGTTTTTTCCGATTTCCTTTGACAATCCACTTGCACCATGCCATTTGCAAGTCGTTCAACTCTTACGCGAGGCGGTCGAGGAAGATGGTGGACAATACCGAATACGCCGTGGACCGGTCCGAAATGCTCCGCATGGCAGTCCAAATTGTCTCCGCGTATGTCGGCAAGAACCCGGTAGCCGCCGACGAGGTCCCCGACGTCATCAGCACGGTCTTCAACGCGCTGCGCAACCTCGATCGGCACGGGGCCGAGCAAAGGATCGAGCCGCCGAAGCCGGCCGTCAGCATCCGCCAGTCGATCACACCCGACTTCATCGTCTGCCTCGAGGACGGGAAGAAGCTCAAGATGCTCAAGCGACATCTGCGGGCCGTCTATGACATGACGCCGGAGGAATACCGGGCGAAATGGGGGCTGCCGGCGGACTACCCGATGGTCGCTCCCAACTACGCCGCGAAGCGCTCGGAGTTCGCCAAGAGGATCGGGCTGGGCCGCAAGAAGGGGGAGAGCCCCCGCCAGGCGCATCGCGCCACGGCCTGACCGCTTCGTCCGCGAGCGGGGTCCCGGCCGGGACGGCGCCCGGCGAACTCGCGCTATTTCAGACCGGCTTCCGGCGAGACAAGCAGAGCATCGAATTCAACCTCGGCCGCAATCCCGGATCGCGTCCTTGAGAGCCTCGTAGTCCTCGACCGCCGCGAAACCGGGATGGGCTTGCCGGACCGCCTGCGGAGCGCGGAACAGGATCCCGGCATCGGCCGCCTTCAGCATGGAAATGTCGTTGTGGGAATCGCCCGCCGCGGTGACGTGGAAGTTCAGCGCGCGGAACGCCTCGACGCTGGCGCGCTTGTGGTCGGGATGCCGCAGCCGGTAGTCGACGATAGCGCCGTCCGGCCCGACCGCGAGCGAATGGCAGAACAGCGCGGGCCGGTCGAGCTGCGCCATCAGCGGGCCGGCGAATTCGCGATAGGTGTCGGACAGGATGATCACCGGCCCGAGCTCGCGCAGCCAGCCCAGGAATTCGCGCGCGCCCGGCAATGGCGCCATCCGCGCCACCACCGCCTCGACGTCGCGCAGCCCGAGCCGGTGTCGTTCCAGCAGCCGCAGGCGCTGGCGCATCAGGGCGTCGTAATCGGGGACGTCGCGCGTGGTCGCCCGCAGCGCGTCGATGCCGGTGCGCTCGGCGAGCCCGATCCAGATTTCCGGGATCAGCACGCCTTCGAGGTCGAGACAGAAGAGCCGCACGAGCCGTCTCTTCAGCCCGCCGCGAGCCCGATACCGGTCACGCTTCCGAGGGCGGCAGGGTTTCGCGGCCGCGAATCAGGTCCGACGCGCGCTCGGCGATCATGATCACCGGCGCGTTGATGTTGCCGCCCACCAGGTCGGGCATGACCGAGGCGTCCACCACCCGCAGCGAGTCGATGCCGCGCAGGCGGAGTTCGGGGTCGACCACGGCCATGTCGTCGCTTCCCATGCGGCACGTCCCGGCGGGGTGGTGCGCGGTCGCGGCGGTCCGCCGGATATAGGCGTCGATGTCGTCGTCCCCGGTCACGTCGGGACCCGGTTGGACCTCGATCGCGCCGAACTTCTTCAACGGTTCCTGCGCGCCGACCTCGCGCACCAGCTTCACCCCGTCGCGGATGGTCCGCACATCCGCCTGTTCGGAGAGAAAGTTCTGATGGATCCGGATCTTGTCGCGGGGGTCCGCCGAGGCGAGCCTGAGCTCCCCCCGGCTCTGCGGGCGCAGCAGCACTGGGCGGCAGCCGAAGCCGTCGGCCCAGGCGGGCTTGACCACGGGAAACCACGGCCAGGCGTCGTCCGGCAGGGCGCGGAACAGGAACTGGATGTCGGGCAGCTCGACTTCGGGCCGCGACTTGAGGAAGGCCATGATGCCGCCGGGTAGGTCGGTCGCCGGCCCCGACCCCGCGACATAGGCCCGCGGCATATCGACGGCGAGCCGGTCCATCCGCATCTGGCGGTGGAACGTGCCGCGGTCCTCGCGGCTGTAGGTGACCATCGCCGAGAGGTGGTCCTGGAGGTTCTTGCCGACGCCCTTGAGGTCGTGCACGGCATCGATCCCGTGCTCGGCAAGCTCGTCGGCCGGCCCGATCCCCGACAGCAGCAGGACCTGCGGCGAGTTGATGACGCCGCCCGTGAGCAGGACCTCGCGCTCGCAGCGGATCTCGTGACGTTGCCCCCCGCGCGCGAATTCGAGCCCGGCGGCGCGCCCGTTCTCGACGATCAGCCGGGTGACCAGCGCGTCGGTCTCGAGCGTGACGTTGGCGCGCTTGAGCGCGGGCTTCAGATAGGCGACGGCGGCGCTGCAACGGCGTCCGTTGCGGATGGTCTGCTGGATCCAGGTAAAGCCCTCCTGCCGGGCGCCGTTGTAGTCCTCGGTGAAGTCGTGACCCACCGCCCGCCCCGCCTCGATAAAGGCGTGCAGCACGGGGTCGTCGAAGATTCCCGCCCGCACCGACAGCGGACCGTCGCCGCCGCGGAATTCGTCGCCGCCCTTCTCCCACGACTCGGCGCGCTTGAAATAGGGCAGCACGTCGGCAAACGACCACCCCGGGCAGCCCTTCTGGCGCCAGCGGTCGTAATCGCCCCGGTGGCCCCGCACATAGGCCATGGCGTTGATCGACGACGAGCCGCCGACCACCCGCCCGCGGGCGCATTCGATCGACCGGTTGTCCAGATTGGGCTCGGGCTCGGTGAAGTACATCCAGTCATGCCGCCGCTCTTCCAGGATCTTTCCCCAGCCGAGCGGGATGTGGATCATCGGGTCCCGGTCCTGGCCGCCGGCCTCGACGACCACCACGCGGACCCCGGCGTCTTCGCTCAGCCGGTTCGCGAGCACGCATCCCGCCGAGCCGGCGCCGACGATCGCGTAATCGTATGTCGCTGCTTCGGCCAACCTCTCCTCCCCGGTCAATCCGCCGCCGCGCCGAACATAGCAGAAGCGCCCGGCCGGGCCATCCGGGGCCGGTATGGCGGAAGGGCGAGAGCGCGGGGGCCGCTTCCCGCTACGGGGCAGCCCGGTGGGCCGCCGACTGCACCTCCCGATCGACCAGCGAAGCCGGGTCGTCGGTCCCGCGCAGCATCCCCCAGCTGCGGATCCAGGCGGCGGTGCGGGCGAGCTCGGCGTCCGGGATCGGCGCCGGCTCCACGACCACGATCCGGCTCTCGCGCAGGTCCCCGGCGCTCAGCGCCGCGATTTCCGGGTCGGCGCCGTGGTAGTCGATGAAATAGCGCAGATACCTGCCCTTGTCGGCGTCGATCCGGCGAACCGCCTCGCAAACCGCGCGGTTGAACCGCGCATAGGTCGCCGCGTCGACCCTGTGCGAGGCGACTTCTGTGCCGTGGTAGAACGCCGCCGTCAGGATGCGGCAGCCCTTCTTCTCGGCCAGCGTGATATAGGGCTCGGTCAGCGTCGTCGCCTCGATCTCTCCCGACATCATCGAGTCCAGGCGAAAGCGCGAGCCCATCGGAGCGCTGCAAACCCTGATCCGCTCGCGCGGCAGGAAGCCCTCCAGCATGTGGAGCGCCAAGTAGTGGGTGCCGAAATAGAACGGCACCCCGACCAGGCGGCCGGCGAGCTGCTGGGTGGTGAAGACGTCCGAATCTGGGCGCACCGCGATCGCCGCGTAGGTGACGATCGAGCGCCGCCCGACCTGCCGCCCGCTTTCGATGCCGGAATCCTGCACCCGGCAGTAGTTCCCCCACTCGCAGGCGTTGTACATGTCCGCCCGGCCCTCTTCGAAGAGCTTGCCGTGGCTCGAATGCGGGTCGAGGCCGTCGGGGCTCAGGATGCCGACATGGGTGCGCCGGTCCAGGCCGGACTCGCGGTCGACCCATTCGATCCTCAGCCCCTGCTCCGCGAACAGCCCCTCGTCGTCGGCGACCAGCTCGCAAAGCCCCTGGAACGGGGCGGTGTTCTCAAGCACCAGTGTCTGCATCGGTTCTCTCCCGGGCGCCCTTTCCTATATCGGACGAGCGCCCCCGGCGCCAGCGCGAGGCGGGTTGCAATCGCGCCGCAACGGGTCCAGTTTTCCGCGAAACGCGCGGGCTCCGATCGACAAGGAGGGATGGGTGGCCGAGCGGTCGAAGGCACCGGTCTTGAAAACCGGCAGGCGCGCGAGCGTCTCGTGGGTTCGAATCCCACCCCATCCGCCACCGCAGGTTCCGCGAAAAAAAGAGGCGGAGCCTAGGTCGCGCGAGCGAAACAGGCTCCGCAAGTCACGGGGGGAATACAGGGAGGCATCTGGTAGAACAACCTGATCCCCCCGTCGCACAAGGGACTCGCGGAAGGGAGAAACCGCAAATCCAAGGGCAATATTTCACAAATGCTTGTCAATTGTCACCGCAATGTGACCATGTGCGGCATGACCTGGATCTGGGTTGTACATTTAGGAACTATGATTAAAATCAGTAATTTATCGAGAGTTTCTTGTAGCAAATATTAGGAACGTTGCCAACGGAAGCGAATCACCCCGTCCGATTCGGCATCGCCTTGTGCAAAATCGTGGGCTCCGCAGAAATTGGACCCGGACGCCCCTATTCTCGCAAATCTATGAAGCGAGGGGCCTTGACGCTGGTCTCGAATTCGCGCGCCAGGATGCCGGGCTCCAGGATCACGATGTGGGGAGAGAGCTCGAACGTGTCCTTGGTCTGCCGCGCCAGCTCCTCGCGCAGGGTCTCGATGTCGGCGCCGCGGCGGGGTTCGACCGAGACCCGCAGGCTTTCCAGCCCGGCGGCGTCGCCGGTCAGCTCGAGCTTGAAGTCGTTCACCGCGCGGTGCGCGAACATCATGTCCTCGAATTCCTGGTGGTTGACGTTGACGCCGCGCAGCTTGAAGAACCCGGCGGTCCTGTGGGCGTGGCGCATCGTCGGAAAGACCGAGAACGCCCCGTCCTCGCCCTCGGCCGGGTTCATGACGACGATATCGCCCGATTCCCAGCGCAGGAACGGCGCCCCGTTATTGCCGAACAGCGCGGTGCAGACCAGATGGCCGGGCTCGCCATCGGCGACCGGCTTGCCGGTATCGGGGTCGAGCACCTCGACTATCGCCAGGTCGGTCCAGATCCGGAACCCCTGGCGGGACGGTCCTTCGGCGGCCAGCATGCTGATCTCGGTCATGCCGAAACAGTCGTAGACGGTCGCGCCCCAGTCGCGTTCGAGCTTTTCCCGCTTCGCCGCCGACAGCGCCTCGGCAGAACAGAGCATCGTGGAAACCGAGCCCCCGGCGAGCTCGATGCCCTCCGCGTTGGCCCGGTTGGCGAGGTGCAGGCCGTAGCTCGACATGCCCATCCAGACGGTCGGCCTGAGCGACGCGATCAGCGCGAGCTGCTGGACCGACGGCAGAGATGCGCCGGAGCCCGCCCACACCGCGCCCATTCCCATGATCTGTGCCGCGCGCGCCCACATATGCCCCACCGGGTGGACGCCGAGCGGGGTCGAGACATGCGTCCTGTGGTTTTGCCCGCCGCGGATCCCGGCGGACGCGAAGGTGCGGGTGAAGCCGACCATGTTGAACAGGATGTCCTCGAAGGTCTTCGGGTAGAACAGCGGCTTTCCGGTGCTCCCCCCCGAACGCCAGTACTCGCAGACGGGCTGGCCGCCGATGGTGCAGAAATCCTCGTAGAACCGCTCGGTCGACATCGCCCGGAGCTCGTCCTTGGTCAGGATCGGGATTTTCGACCATTCCTCCGGGTCGTCGAGCCTGTCGGTGTCGATCCCCGCGAGGCGCGGGCGCCAGAACGCGGACCGCCGGGCGCGTTCGACGGCGATGCGCTTGCGCCGCCGCTGGATGCCCTCGATCTCCTCCGGGCTGTCCGGGATGCAGAGGGGGAGATCGGCATAGACCCCAGAAGTCCGCCCGGCCAGCGACTCCAGTACACTCATCCGGCGCCGTTCTCTCCGCGATAGCCGAGCGCGCCGATCCAGCGCCGCTGGTCGTCATAGGCGGCGGGCAGCTCTCCCGCGGCCTCGGCGCGCGCCATGGCGGCGAGGCGTTCGGCCTTGGCCGGCGTCGCCTCCGGGATGTCGTCGAGGCTGTCGCCGATCATCCGCGCGAAGTCCTCGCCCACCGGGCAGACGTCCTGGCAGCGCCGGCAGCCGGTGATGACCCCGGCTCCCCGCAAGATGCTCTGCCAGAGATTGAAGCTGTTTTCCGAGCGGATCATGTCGAGCCTGGCGGCGTCGTCCGGGGCGTCGAGGATGTCTCCGAGATGCTCGGCGAGCTGGGAGAAGCCGTGCGGCGACCTGTACCGGTCGCAGGCCGGCCAGTCGCGGTCCCAATGCCCGACCACGTCGCCCGGACAGGCGTTCAGGCAGCGCCCGCATTCCGGCCCGAGGCAGAGCGTCGTCTTCAGCCTCTCGTCGGGCTGGCAATCCACCGAGCACAGCACCGCGGTCACCATGACGCGCGGGCCGAACTCGGGCGTTATGAGCTGCTGGTTGAGACCCAGCGTGCCGAGCCCCGCCTCGACGGCCGCATGGGTCAGCGACAGGATCGTCGCCATGTGCTGGTTCTCGTCTCCGCGATAGAGCCACGGATCGGCATGGGTCGGCGGGACGATGATCGCCGGGTAGCCGTTGTCCTCCAGCCACAGGACGAGCTCGAGCGAGGTCTCCTCCAGCATCGTCAGCACGAGCTCGTCGTTGTAGTACTTGTGCCGCTCGTCCCAGCGCGCGATCCGCGTGGTGCCGGCGGAATAGCGCTTGGCGAGCACGATGGCCCGGCCGCCGTCATGCTCGGTGAGGTCCTTCGGACGGCGCGGGTTGCGCGGATCCGGCGGGTAGGCGTCCATGACCGCGCCGTCGGCGATACCGACGAGGTCGGCGCCGAGCGCCCTTGCCTTCTCCTTGATCTGGCCTGAATCGAGCGGGGTCTGGAAGACGCCGACCATCTATTTCTCCGCTGCCGCGGTCTCGCGCTCGCGCTGCATGGCCTTGAAGGCCTGGAGCTGGCGCGCGACGATGCCCTGGTAGCCCTCCGGTCCCACCCAGCGGACGTTCCAGTCGTTGCGCCCGGCGATCTCCGCGCCCGACTTTCGGGCCTTCTTGAACGCGTTGGCCTTGTCGACCTTTTCGGGCGTCTTCTCGGGGATGACTTTCTGGAGATCGGCGAGATAGGCGTGGTAGTCGTTGCCGACCGGGCAGACCGCGAGGCAGCGCGGGCAGTCGCCGAAGGAACCGACCACCCTCAGCAACCCCTGCCAGAAGCCGTAGACCTCCCGGTCGGTGATCAGGCGCCGCCTGGTCTCGTGGTCCGAAGCGACAAAATGTTCCCAGAACTGGAGTATGGTCCAGAAACCGAACTCCTGCGCCTCGGTGGCGCAGGCGCGCTTGTCGATGCCGAAATGGCGCACCGCGTCGGACGGGCAGGAATAGAGGCAGCGGCTGCAGCTTTCCCCGATACAGACCTGCTCGGTCATCGGCCGGTCGGGCTCCAGGTCGCATTCCGTGAGCACGCCGGTGAGGTAGAGCCTGGGCCCGAACTCCGGCGTCAGGATGTTCACCTCGAGCCCGAACGTGCCGAGCCCGGCCTCGGTTCCCAGATGGCGGGTCGACAACCTCCCGTAGCTCGCGCGCTTGTAACTCCAGTCGGTCTCCTGCCCCGCGGTGACGAAGCTCGGATGGCCGGCGCGTTCGAGCGCGTCCACGAGGCGGTAGGCGATCCTGTCCATCCGTCTCAGGATCAGCATGTCCATGTACTGGACGGGCACGGTGGTCTTGCACCGGAAGGCGCCGACGGGGATATGCTGGACGATCACGACCACGCTCTTGACCAGCGGCGAGATCCTGTCCGGCGTCTGCGGGTAAAGCGGGTCGGGGGGGAAGGCGTTGAGGACCGAGGCGTCGGCGATCCCCACCAGATCCGCGCCCAGATCCGTGGCCAGCTTCTTTACTTCCTGCGCGTCCATCCTCTCTCCGATCGGCGTGGCGAGCGTCAAACTGGCACAGGGGGCGGGCGCGGGCAAGGCGGGGCCCGCGTTGCCCGGGCGCCATGCAGGGCGTATGTAGGGGCCATGAGTTCGAAGCCCGCCGAACCGGCGCCGGGGCTGGCGATACCGGGGTTCGAGACCGGCGGCACCGCCGCGGTCGATCGCGCCGCGGGCGATCTTCGCCGCGGGCTGCCGGTGGCGCTTGCCGAGCCCGGGGAGGCCGGCGGGATCGTCGCCTTCGCCGCCGAGTTCGTCTCCGCGCCCCGGCTCGATGCGCTGCGCCGGCTCGGCGGAGAGCCCGACCTGGCGATCACCCACAACCGCGCGGCGACGCTCAAGATCCGGCTCTACACGCCCGACGTGGTCCGCATCCCGGTACCCGGCTGGCTGTCGATGGAGGCCCTGGCAAGCCTCGCCGATCCGGCGACCGACCTCGCCCAGCCCCTGCGCGGGCCGTTCGAGGCGAGGCGCGATCCGGTCCCGGCCGGAATCGTCGCCGCCATCCGGCTCGCCAAGATCGCGCGCCTCCTGCCGGCCGCGGTGGCGGTCGAGGTGGCCGACATGGCCGCCGCCCTCGGTGCGGAGAAGGCCGATCTGCTGCGCGTCACCCCGTCGGCGGTCATGTCCTACGACGTCGCCGCCGCGCAGCGCCTGGAACAGGTGACCGGCGCGTCGGTGCCGCTCGACGGCGCCGAGGCGGCGCGCATCTTCGCGTTCCGCCCGCGCGACGGCGGAACCGAGCATTTCGCGATTCAGATCGGCGCGCCCGAAGCGCCCGGGCCGGTCCTCGCCCGGCTCCACTCGGAGTGCTTCACCGGCGACCTGCTGGGTTCGCTCAAATGCGATTGCGGCCAGCAGCTGCGCGGCGCGATCGCGCAGATCTCCGCCGAAGGGGCGGGTATCCTGCTCTACCTCGCCCAGGAGGGGCGCGGCATCGGGCTGATCAACAAGCTCCGCGCCTACGCCTTGCAGGATCTCGGCTTCGACACCGTCGAGGCCAACGAACGCCTCGGCTTCGAGGCCGACGAACGGGTGTTTCTCCCGGCCGCCGAGATGCTGCGCCGGCTCGGCTTCTCGTCGGTCCGGCTGATGACCAACAACCCGGACAAGGTGGAGGCGCTCGCCCGCTTCGGCATCGAGGTCGCCGAACGGGTGCCGCACAGCTTCCCCTCCAACGACCACAACGCCTTCTACCTGTCGACCAAGGCCGAGAAGAGCGGGCACCTGTTGTAGCTCCGCCGCCATCGGATCCGGCACGGGCTTGACATACGCCATAGTGTGTACTAGGTATGACACATGACGCAATTCGGTCCCGCGATCCGCGAGCGACGCGAGCGCCTCAGGCGCGACGACCGCCGCTACTCGGTGCGCCAGGTGGCGACGCGAATCGGCATCGAGCCCGCCTATCTGAGCAAGATCGAGCGCGGCGAGGTCGCCCCGCCGTCAGAGGCGACGACGGTCCGTCTCGCGAAGGAGCTGGACCAGGACCCGGACGTGCTGCTGGCGATGGCCGGCAAGGTGTCGGGCGATCTGCAGGAGATCATCCGCAAGCGCCCGAAGCTGTTCGCCGAGCTGATCCGGCAGTTGAAGGAGGCGCCCGACCATGCGGTGCTCCGCGTGGTGCGCGAGGTCAGGGACGGAGACTGGTAGGGAGACCAAGGATGATCGTCCTCGAACACGACCGCCTGGAGTTCCGCTTCCCGGAGATCCACCGGGAAGCGTCCTGCTCCATCGAATTCCAGCGCACGCTCCGCATTCCGGACGACGGCAGGGAGTATCCGCTGCCGCCCGGGCTCGGCCGGTTTCCGCTGCGCCATTTGGACGATCATGCGGAGCATCTTTCGGCGGCGTGGCAGCGGCGCGGCGGCGTGATCGGGCCGATGCACCAGGCCGAAGCGCTGTGGATCAACTTCGACTCGAGCTACCCGTTCGCCGTCAAGGTGGCGACCGGCAAGGTCTGCGCGATCACCGGCAACGCCTGGACCGACCATCTGAACCGCGACCCGCAGGACTACGCAGCGCTGCCCGAACAGCCCTGGCTGGACGGCTATTGCGTGGAAAAGGGTCTGGTCCGCCAGTTCGTCGCCATGCCGCTCGGCGCCGGCTACACGGTGGAAGAACAGCTCTACGGCGCCGCCGAGCACGGCGGTTTGCAGATCGTCGCCTATCCGATGAAGCGGGAGCGCTACGAGGCGCTCGCCGCCCGGCATGCGTCCATCGCAGAGTTGGCGGAAACCTATGCCATGCCGCAGAGTCCCGGCATGGGCCTCGCGCCCGGCGGGCGGATGAAGCAGGACATCTACGCCGACCCGCACGATTTCGACGCCTGGGACCAGCGGCGCTGCAGCCGTTGCTTCGTCACCCTGGTCAACTCGCTGCAATGGCTGGCCATCACCGGCGAACATCCGCCGACCCGCCCGCCCTCGGCGAGGACCTATGCCGAGACCGGCCTGCCGTGGTTCGACCACTATGCCGGCGATGCGGAAGCCGTGGCCGGCGCCGACCGGTTCAAGGGCGTCGCGAGTGTGGTTCAGCTCGCGAAGCAGCAAGGCGAAGCGCCGTTGCCGGAAAACCAGAGCGCCGAGATCGCCAGCATCGTGGTGGTCGGGCAGGACGGCACGCGGCTGGTGCGGGAAAGCTGGGGGGCGTAGCCGGCCGGTCTACCTCCCCTTGAAGGCGGGCGGGCGCTTCTCCATGAAGGCGGTGCGGCCCTCGACATAGTCCTCGCTGGCGAAACAGGCATCGACCAGATCCTGGCAGCGCGCGAGGTCGCGCTCGCCGTCCGGCTTCAGCACCTCGTTGACGATCAGCTTCATCCCCTTGACGGTGAGCGGCGCGTTGGCGGCGACGGTCCCGGCGTATTCGGTCACGGCGTCGGCGAGCGCGCCCTCGGGCAGGACGCGCTGGACGAGGCCGATCGCATGGGCTTCCTCGGCCGGGATCATGCGGGCGGAGAACACGATGTCGCGCGCCGCCCCCGGCCCGACGGTATCGACCAGGCGCTTCAGACCGCCGAACCCGTAGCCCAGCCCGAGCCTCGCGGCCGGCAGCGCGAAGCGGGATTTTGCGGAGCAGAAGCGGAGATCGCAGCACAGCGCGAGCCCCAGCCCGCCGCCGACGCAGTAGCCGTCGATCTCGGCGATCGTCGGCTTGGGCAGCGTCTCGACCATCGCGTTGGCGGCGGAGACCGTGGCGTTGTAGCGCCGGATCGCCTCTTCGGAGGATCGCTCGGACTCGAATTTCGAGATGTCGGCGCCGGAGACGAAGGCCTTGCCGCCCGCCCCGCTCAGCACCACCACGCGTACCGCCGGGTCTTCGGCGAACCCGCGCAGGATCCCTTCCGCCGCCTGCCACATCTCGAGCGAGACCGCGTTGCGGCGCTCGGGGTTGTTGAAGATCATCCGGCCGATACCGGAATCGATCTCGGACAGCATCTTGTCGGTGGCCATGTGTCGTCCTTCGCTTGGGACCAGAGTCCCGGTTCCGAATTTCGTGCGCTTTCGCAGCCTGTCCCCCATAAGTCATGGCCGGACGCGTTCCGGCCATCCACGCTGCAACCGGTCGCGAGAGATGCCCGGAACGAGTCCGGGCAAGACGGGTAAAGGGATTCCGCATCGCAATACACGGAGCTTCCGAACCGGGTCACTAGATTACGCCGCGGGCGCGGAGATCGGCGATTTCCCCGGCGCCGAGCCCGAGCGAGGCGAGGATTTCCCCGGCATGCTCGCCGGGCCCGGGCGCCGGCGCGGCGATCCGGCTCGGGGTCCGGCTCAGCCGCATGGGCTGGCGCACCATGCGGGTCCTGCCGAACGGGGCGGTCTCGACCTCCTGGGCGATTTCGAGATGTTCGAACTGGGGCTCGTCGAACATCTCGCGAATATCGTTGATCCGGCCCGCCGGCACCCCGGCCTCGTTGAACAGCGCGATCCAGCTCTCGCCGGTCCTGCTGCGCGTCACCTCGGCGATCAGTGCGTTGAGCGCCTTCCGGTTGTCGGAGCGCTTGCCCGCGGTGTCGAAGCGGGGGTCGTCGAACCAGTCATCGCGGCCGATGGCGGCACAGAAGCGCTGCCAGATCCTCTGCCCGGCGACGCCGATATTGATGTGGCCGTCCGCGGTCGGGTAGACGCCGGTCGGCATCGAGGTCGGGTGATCGTTGCCCGCCTGCCCCGGCACCTCGCCGGCGATCAGGTAGCGCGCGGCCTGGAAGTCGAGCATGAAGGCCTGCGCCTCGATCAGCGAGGTGGTGACCCATTGCCCCGCGCCGGATTGCTCGCGCTCCAGCAGCGCGACCAGGATGCCGAGCGCGCAGAACAGCCCGGCGGTCAGATCGGCGACCGGGATGCCGGCCCGCATCGGCCCCCTGCCCGGCTCGCCGGTGATCGACATCAGCCCGGCCATGCCCTGGGCGATCTGGTCGAAGCCGGGGCGGTCCGCGTCCGGCCCGTCCTGGCCGAAGCCGGAGATGCTGCCGAGCACGATCCGCGGATTGACCGCGCTCAGCGTCTCGTAGCCGATGCCGAGCCGGTCCTTCACGGCGGGGCGGAAATTCTCCACCACGACATCCGCCCGCTCGACCAGCCTGAGGAACAGGGCGCGCCCCTCGGCGGCCTTCAGGTCGAGGGTGAGCGAGCGCTTGTTGCGGTTGAGGCTCTGGAAGTCCGCGCTGTCCCGCGCCGCGCCGACCGCGCCGTCGTCGCCGAAGGCCGCGGGTGTTTCGATACGGACCACGTCGGCCCCCCAGTCCGCGAGCTGCCGCACGCAGGTCGGGCCGGAACGGACCCGGGTGAGGTCGAGCACGGTGATACGCTTCAAGGCGTCCGACGCGGGGCGATGCGGCATCCAGGGCGGTCCCGAGGATCGAGTCGCGACAGTCTAGCCCCGCTCGCCGCGGCCTCGATAGAGGGAGAGGTAGATCCCGATCCCGATCAGCGCGATGCCCAGGCCGTGGAACCAGGCGAATACCTCGCCCAGGAAGACGATCGCCATGATCACGGTGAAGGCGACGATCAGGTGGATGAAGAATCCCGCCCGCGCCGGGCCCAGATGCCGGATCGAATAGTTCCACAGGAAGATCGCGCCCGCCGAGGAAAACACGGCGAGGCCGACGATCGCGGAGATGGCGGGCAGCCCGAACGTCATCGGCCGGTCGACCGCCCACTCGATCGCGTAGAACGGGATGAGCTGCATCGCGCCCATGAACAGAATCAGGAACAGCATCGCCCGCGGGTCCAGCTCGCGCGGCGCGAGCCGCAGGCAGGCGGCGTAGAACGCCCAGCTGACATAGGCGAACAGCACCAGGATATCGCCGGCGTTGAAGTCGAGTTCGAGGATTGCCCGCGGGTCGCCGCGCCCGATCAGCGCGAACACGCCGAGCAGCGAGACCAGCACCCCGGCCAGCTGGTTGAAGGTGACGGGGTCGCGGAAGATCGCCCAGGCGACGACGATGATCAGCAGCGGCTCGAAGGAATTGAGGACGCCGACATTGATCGCGAGGGTGTATTGAAGCGCCAGGAACAGCACCGCATTGCCGGCGACGATCAGCAGGAACGACAGCAGCATCAGCATCCAGAAATGCCGCCTTACGAGTTCCAACTGCCGAACCAGAGGACGCCAGGCGAAGGGCAGGACCAGGGCGGCGCCCAGCATGGTGCGCCAGAACGAAAGCCCGAACGGCGGGACCTCTTCCCGGACGCCGCGCACCACCACGGTGCTGCCGGCCCAGAACACCATCGCGAGGGTCACCGCGAGATAGGGCGAGGTGAGCATGCGCATCGCGAGCCCGTCGGAACTGAGTAGCGGGCTCCTGCCCATCGGATTGCCTTGTGTGACGAGGTTCCGCGCGCGGCGTCCCGGCACGTTACGGGGCGCATCGTCCAGCGGCAAGCGGGGGCTTGCCCCGTCCTCCGGGCGCGCGGAAACTGGCGCGGGATCAGCTGGCCGGGAGACGGGAAATGGCGATCAGACGGGTGCAGTCGTCGGAGGTGGCCGAGCCGCCGCCCGAGACCTGGTCGAACTGCCTGGTCGCCGGCGACCGGGTGTTCATCGCCGGCATGACGGCGCGGGGCGCGGACTTCAAGCCGCTCGCCGAGATGGACGAGTACGAACAGGCGAGGACCTGCCTGATCAAGATCAGGCACCTGATCGAGGAAGCGGGCGGATCGATGGCGGACATCGTCAGGGTCAACATCTTCGTCACCGACATCAGAAACCGGGAAGAGGTGTGGCGCGCCCGCCGCGAGTTCTTCGCGGGAGACTTCCCGGTCTCGACCCTGGTGGAGGTGAGCGCGCTCGCCGCCCCCGAGATGACCGTCGAGATCGAGGCCGAGGGCGTGCTCGGCGGTCCATAGGACGGTCGATATGGGGGTCGGGGCGCCCTAGCGCGGCGGTGTCCCCGCCTTCAGCGCCGCGAGCTCCTTCTCCGCGGTCCTGGTGTCGGCGAGCCCGGCCGCGCGGTCGACGGGGACGGTTTCCCTGTCCTCGGCCGTCGGCAGTTTCTCGACCGGGTAGGTCGCGACCCGCTCGTTGCCGCCCGAGATGTCGCGGTCCAGCGCCAGGTCGCGCTCGTTGCTCGCGGGCGCCGCGACGATGCGTCCGTCCTGCTTCACCAGGTCCAGCCACCAGCGCTTGACCGGGTTGCGCTTGCCGTAGCCCAGCGCGTCGTCGAGCCAGATCAGGAAGCGGCGCGAGAACGGCAGCCTGATCGCCGCCCACATCGCCAGGCGGTGGGCGAGCAGCCCCTCCTTGTTCCACGGGCACATCTTCATGCAGCGTCCGCAGGCCGATCCCTTCGGATTGGTCACGCGGTACTTGGTGCATTTCTCGACGTCGGGCTTCCAGATCTCGTAGCCGTTGTAGAGCACCTTGTCGCCGAAGGGGATCGCCTGGGCCGGGCATTCGCGGGCGCATTTGCGGCACTTGTCGCAAAAGTCCTGAAGCCCGAAATCGATCGGTTTGTCGGGGACCAGCGGCAGGTCGGTGGTGACCACCGCGGTCTTGTGGCGCGGCCCGATGAACGGGTTGAGGACGAGCTCGCCGATCCGGCTCATCTCGCCGAGCCCGGCGAGCAGCATCAGCGGGATCTGCATCACGTCGCCATGGGCGTTGGAATGGGCCTGCGCCGGGTAGCCGAGGCGGCGGATGTAGTCGGCGACGATGGTCGCCGTGGTCGAGCCGTTGAGATAGGCGCGGTAGCTCTGGGCGCCCGAGACCCAGTCGTCCCCGGACGAGGCCTCGAAGGTGTCCCAGCCCTGGTCGATGACGATGACGACGGCGTATCTGTGCCGCGTCTCGATCGGCGTGCCGTCGCTCTCATGCGAGAACCAGGCGTATTCGGGGACCTCGCAGACCCCGACCATGTCGGCGTCGAGGAAATGGCAGAGCGACTTGATGTGCCGGGTGCGCTCCTCCGGATCGTCGGGCAGCGGCGCCTGTTCCCCGGCCGGCTCTCCCTTGTGGGCCGGCACGTGTTTCCAGTGGAGGTGGCCGATCGCGGCGTTCAGCGGGTTCTTGGTGATGAAGCGGCGGATTTCCGTGGCCGGCCTCGGCCCGAGATCGCCGTAGAAGGCGCGGACGAAGAAACCGGCGCGCTTGGGCACCTGCCTGACGGCGTCGGTGATCAGCGTCGTCGGACGCTCGACCCGCCTGATCTTCTCCATCGGGTAGCGGCCGAGATGCATCGGCCGCCTCTTGCGCGAAAAAATCCGCATCCCGCCGCCTCCGTTGAGCCCGCCGCGCGCGGGCCCGGCCGGTAGCGAGCCCGGCCGGGGCCGCGCGCGAGGCGTTTCCGGCTACTGGATGCCGTAGAGCGCCTTGGTGTTGTGGTAGAGGATCTTCTCCTTGACCTCCATCGAGTACTCGTTGTCGGCGAGGAAATCGGGCACGTCGGCCGTCAGATCGTCTTCCGTCGGCTCGTGCGGGAAGTCCGAGGCGTAGATGATGCGGTCCGAGCCCATCGCGTCGATGACGTATTTGAGGCTCTTCTCGCCCATCTCGCAGGACAGCCAGATGCTCTCGGTGTCGCGGATGATCTCGGACGGTTTCTTGGACAGCTTGGGCCGGACCGGGGCGCCGAACACCGAATTGAACTCGTAGTCCAGCCTGTCCATCATGAAGGTGATCCAGGCGCAGCCACCTTCGAGAAACGCGAATTTGAGGTTGGGGAAGGTCTCGAACACGCCGTTGAACATCATGTCGGTCATCTGGATCATCAGCGGGACCGGATGCTCCAGCGTGTGGACCTTGAGGAACGGCTTAAGGTTGTCGAGCCCGAAACCGCGGCTCGGTGCGCCATGGAAGGCGATGGCGATCCCCTGGCGCTCGGCCTCTTCGTAGATCGGCCAGTAGAACTCATCGCCGAAATGCCGCCCGTTGACGGTGACCGTCGGCAGCAGCATCGCGCCGAAATTCGTCCGCTCGGTCGCGCAGCGGATCACTTCCTTCTTCGCCGCCTCGACGTCGTTATAGGGGACCAGCCCGACGCCCCAGAGCCGGCTGTCCTTCCTGGCGTAGTGCTCTTCCAGCCAGTTGTTGTAGGCGATACAGGTGGCGGTCTGGAACTCCTCGCTCTGCATCAGCCCGTAGGCGAGTCCCGCGGTGGGATAGAGAACGCTGCCTTCGAGCCCGATCTTGTCCAGGATTTCGCCCCACACGTCCGAGTTGGTCGACCAGTATCTGGGCCCCTCGTCGCCTTCCTCGACGATCGAGCTCCGCGCCCAGCCGTCCAGGCTGGGGAAGATGGTCAAGCCGTCGAGGCGGCGGTTGCCTTTCCACTTGCCCTCGTAATGCAGCGAAAGCTCGCTATCGGGTTCGAGGACGTGGCCGTCGCCATCGAAGACGGGAATTTCGTGTTTCATCGGGTGACGCTCCGTTGGGGTTTGCCTGCGACCAGCTTGAAGCGGTTTTCCCCGCGGCTCAAGCGCCGGCTGACCCCGGCTGACCACGGTGAAAGGATCCGGGAAGATGCCGCGAAGCGCGCGCGATCCCGGGCTGGACGGTCGAACCGCCATGTCCTATCAGTTGGGTGGCCGGAACGGCGGCCCGCGCCATGCTCCAGGGAGCCTCAAATGAGTTCATTCGCCCGATCGATCCGGTGGCTCGCCGCCGCCGCATCGTTCGCCGCGCCGTGTCTCGCGGCCGCGGCTTCGAACGGCATGGAGACGGTGGCCAAACAGGTCTATATCCTCGACATGCAGACCGGGGCGGTGCTGCTGGCGAAGGACCCCGACACCCCTTCGCCGCCGGCTTCGATGAGCAAGCTGATGACCACCTACATGGCCTTCGCGGAGCTCAAGGCCGGCCGGCTCGCGCTCGACGACAAGTTCGTCGTAAGCCGCAAGGCCTGGCGGATGGGCGGGTCCAAGATGTTCGTCGAGATCGACAAGCAGGTGCGGGTCGAGGACCTGCTGCGCGGGATCATCGTGCAGTCGGGCAACGACGCCTGCATCGTCCTCGCCGAGGGGCTGTCGGGCTCGGAAAGCGCGTTCGCCGATGCGATGAACCGCAAGGCGCGGGAGCTCGGGCTGACCGACAGCCACCTGGTGAACTCGACCGGGTGGCCGGCGGACAACCATTTGATGAGCCCGCGGGACCTCGCCGTGCTGGCCGGCCGGATCATCGAGGAATTCCCGGAATACTACCCCTACTTCGCCGAGAAATCGTTCCGCTACAACAAGATCAAGCAGGGCAACCGCAACCCGCTGCTGTACCGGGATACCGGGGCGGACGGGCTGAAGACCGGCCATACCCGGGCCTCCGGCTACGGGCTGGTGGCGTCCGCCGTTCGCGACGACCGCCGCGTGGTCATGGTGCTCACCGGCATGGAGAGCGCCCGGATCCGCTCCTTCGAGGCGCGCCGCCTGCTCAACTGGGCGTTCCAGTCGTTCCGCAACTACACGCTGTTCGAGGGCGGCGCGGAGGTCGATCGGGCCGATGTCTGGCTCGGCGGGGAGGACACCGTCCCGCTGGTCGCCGCGCGCGATGTCAAGGTGTCCCTGCCGCGCACGTCGCGCCGCGGCCTCAAGGTCAAGGTGGTCTATGACGGTCCGGTCCCCGCGCCCATCGAGAAGGGGGCGGAGATCGCGAAGCTGATGGTCACCGCGCCCGGCTTCGACACGCTGGAGGTGCCGCTGCTCGCCGGCGCCGATGTCGGCCGGATCGGCGTGTTCGGCCGCCTCGGCGCGGCGATCGGCTACATGATCTGGGGCGCCGGCGGGTAGCCCGCGAAACCGCCCGACGGAGCGAAAATAGGGCCCGGCGAGGCGAATTTCACGCAATGGTTGCCGTTTGGCGATCAATTATGCGCGACTCGGCCCCGACAACGCGACCGCTTCTTGCCGCGGACCGCCAGCGTCCCATATGGTCGCCGGCATGGCGGAATGGTGCCGCCTGCTGCGTGCCGGACGCTTGGGTGCGTGCCGGCATCCTGCCACGAAGGAGAGAACGTCCGATGAAGAAAAGCCCCCTGATCATGGCGGCCGCGCTGCTCGCCGCCGCCAATTTCGCCGCGTCCGACGCAGCCCAGGCGGCGGACAAGAAGGAGAAGTGCTACGGCGTCGCGCTCGCCGGCAAGAACGACTGCAAGGCCGGTCCGGGCACGACCTGCGCGGGCAGCTCGACCGTGGACTACCAGGGCAACGCCTGGACGCTGGTCCCCGCCGGCAGCTGCGAGAAGATGACCTTCAAGACCAAGGACGGTCGCGACGTGATGGGCAGCCTTAAGGAGCTGGACCGCGATAATCCGAAGTCCTGATCCCGCAACGCCCGGCCGCCGCGGGAGCTTGCCCGCGGCGGCCGGGCGGCTTTCCGCCGACAATGCCTGCCTCCCCTCCCCTCTCCGCCGAACCGTCGCCGGTACCGTCCCGGGCCGGCGCGAGCTTCAAGGGCGAGCATGCCGAGGCGGTCTTCGGGGACGGTCCCGATATCGGCTGGTTCGAGGTCCATCCGGAGAACTACATGGTCGCCGGCGGGCCCAGGCTCGCCGTGCTCGAGGCGCTGCGCGAAGCCTGGCCGCTGTCGCTGCACGGCGTCGGCCTGTCGCTCGGCGGGGCCGAGCGGCTCGACCGCGATCATCTCGCCGCGCTGCGGGCGCTTGCCGACCGGTTCGAGCCGGGGTTGGTATCCGAGCACATCGCCTGGTCGGCGCATGGCGGCGTGTGGTTCGCCGATCTGCTGCCGCCCAGCCTGAGCGCGGCCGGGCTCGACCGGCTGTGCGACAATGTGGACGAGATGCAGGAGGCGCTCGGCCGGCCGGTGCTGATCGAGAACCCGGCGAGCTACCTGGTCCTGCCCGACGGCGAGATGGACGAGCTCTCGTTCGTCGTCGAAGCCGCGCGGCGCACCGGGTGCGGGCTGCTGGTCGACGTCAACAACATCCATGTCAGCGCAGTCAATACCGGCCTCGACGCCGACACTTACGTCGACGCGATCCCGGGCGCGCCGGTGGGTGAGATCCATCTCGCCGGGTTCACCGTCGACGATGCGGGCGGCGAACGGCTGCTGATCGACAGCCACGGCGCGGCGGTCGACGGCGCGGTCTGGCGGCTCTACGACCGTCTGATCGGGCGCATCGGCGCCAGGCCCACCCTGGTCGAATGGGACAAGGACATCCCCGGCTGGGACGTGCTGTTCGCCGAGGCGAAGAAGGCGGAGTTCGCCCTGTCCCGCCTCGCCGAACCCGTGCCCGCATGACGCTCGCTTCGATGCAGGCGGGCTTCGCCGCCGCCCTCGGGGACCCGGCGCCGGACGCCGCGCCGGCCGGGCTGGGGGAACCCGCCCGGCGGCGTTTCAGGATCTACCGCAACAACATGCGGGTCGCGCTGGTCGAGGCGCTGGCGGCCGCCTACCCCGCTGTCCGGCGGATCGTCGGCGAGCCGTTCTTCGACGAGATGGCCCTGGTCTACGTCTCCGAACGCCCGGCCAAAGCGCGAAATCTGAACTTCTACGGCGCGGACTTCGCCGACTTCCTGGCCGGTTTCCCGCCGGCCCGCGACCTGCCCTATCTCGCCGACGTCGCCAGGCTGGAGCGCGCGGTGCTGGAATCGCTCCACGCCGCCGATGCGCCGTCCCTCGACCCGGCGGCGCTGGCCGCGCTCGGCACGCGCGCCGCGACGGCGCGGTTCGCGCCCCACCCGGCGACCCGGCTGGTGCGCTCGCGCTGGCCGGTCGCTCGGATCTGGCGGGCCAATACCGGCGATTCGCCGCCCGCGGAGGAGCTCGTCCTCGCCGCCGACGGCGCGGGCGCGCTGGTCGTCCGGCCGGCGCTCTCGGTTCGCGTCGAGGCGCTCGGCCCGGCCGAATGCGCCTTCGCCGGAACCCTGCTGGCGGGCGGCGACCCGATGGCGGCGGAGGCGGACGCGGCCGCCCGTGACGGCGAATTCGAAATCGTCCCGGCGTTCAGGAACCTGCTCGCAGCCGGCGCCTTTGCCGGGCTCGCGGGCGAGAAGCGCGAAGGAGCACAGGCATGAGCAACGGCACACCGACGGCGACCGGCGCGGCCGGGCTTGTCAGGCAGGCGATCGATCTCGGCCACCGGGTCGCCGAGCCCGTCGAGCGCTGGCTCGGGCCGGTGGCGCTGCTCGTCCTCAGGCTGCCCATCGCCATCGTGTTCTGGCGATCGGGCCGCACCAAGGTCGAGGGCTGGAACATCTTCTCGGTCAAGGACAGCCAGTACTTCCTGTTCCGCGAGGAGTTCGGCATGCCGATGCCGGAGCTGACCGCCCACCTGACCGCCATCGCCGAGCACATATTGCCGATCCTGCTGGTGCTCGGCCTGCTGACCCGGCTGAGCGCGCTCGGCATGTTCGTCATGACCATGGTGATCCAGTTCTTCGTCTACCCCGACGCCTGGATCAGCGCTCACATGTTCTGGGCCGTCATCCTGTTCGCCGTCATCGCGCTCGGCCCGGGGCGGTACTCGCTCGACCGGCTGGTGTTCCGCCGCTAGTCCCGCCCGGCGTCCATGATCGCCTGGGCGAGGCGCCCGGGCGCGGTGAAGCAGACCTCGTGCCCGCCCGGGATCTGGACCAGGCGGAACAGGCCGAGCTTTTCGGACAGGCGCGGGTGCCAGGTCATCGAGTGCGGCAGCGAGGTGTCCTCGGTGCAGTTGATGAAGGACTTGGCGACCTCCATCTCGGCCGGGTTTTTCGACAGCGCGATCTTTTCGGTGAAGGTGCCGAAGGGGTGCGGGTTGAGCTTGTCGTAGGCGGACTGGGACAGCGCGCCGTCGGCGTCGTTCATGAACGCCTCGCGCCAGATCGGATAGGGCATGACGACCGAGCCGTCGCCGATCTCGGCGGCGATCTGCTCGAACAGCCCGACATAGTGAGGCGGCACCATGTCGTTGAGCGATTCGCCGTCATTCGGCACGAAGGCGTTCCAGTAGACCAGCCGGCGGATGCGCCCGGCCGCCTTGTCGGCAACGCCGGTGATCACCATGCCGCCGTATGAGTGGCCCATCAGGACCACGTCGGAGAGGTCGTTCTCGGCGAGATAGTCGACGATCGACTGGACGGCGTCGGAAAGCCCGACCGTCTTGGCGTCGCCCGGCCGGTTGCCGGCGAGCGTCGGGCAATGCACCTCGTGACCCGCCGCGCGGATCGGCGCGGCCGTTTCCTCCAGCAGGTCGCCGGAATGCCAGGCGCCGTGGACCAGGACATAGGTGGACATGGGTTCCTCCCGGGGGTGTTCGGTTGTGCTGCGGTCACGCTATGGGGGGCGGTGGCGGTTGGCAAGCGGGGATGCGGTTGAACGCCCGGCCATACTGTACTAGAGTAATAGTACAGTAGATTCAGACACAGCGGTGAGGCGGTACTGGTCATGGTGGAGCTGGAGCGCGTGCGGTTCGGCTATCGCGGTCGCGGCATCTTCGAAGCGGTCGATCTCGTCCTCGAGCCCGGCAGGATTTACGGCCTGCTCGGGCTCAACGGGGCCGGCAAGTCGACCCTGCTCAAGCTCCTGTCCGGCCTGCTCTTCCCGGACTCGGGGCGCATCCGCGTCTTCGGCCACGAGCCGGCGCGGCGGACGCCCGAGTTCCTGGCCGGCATCTTCATGCTCTCCGAAGCGCTCCACCTCCCGGCGATACCGGACCGGCAATACGTTTCGTTGCGCGCGCCGTTCTATCCCCAATTCGACGCCGATCTCATGGAGCGCCTGCTCGGCGAGCTGGAGGTCCCGCGGGGGCAGAAGCTCGCGAACCTGTCGCTTGGCGAGCGCAAGAAGTTCGCGCTGGCCTTCGGCCTCGCCTGCCGGCCTTCGCTGCTGATCCTGGACGAGCCCACCAACGGCCTCGACATCCCCTCCAAGGGGCTGTTCCGGCGGATCGTCGCGGAGTCGCTGACCGGGGACCGCATCCTCGTCATCGCCACGCACCAGGTGCGGGACGTGGAAGCGCTGATCGACACCATCCTCGTCCTGCATCAGGGTCGGTTCCTGCTCCGCCGGGGGATGGAGGAGACGGCGTCCGGTCTACGATTTTCCCGCGACCCCGGCCCGCCCGACCCGCAATCGGACGCTCTGCTGTATTCGGAACCGGCGGTCGGAGGCTACGCGAGCGTCTGGGCCGACCCGGACGAGAGCGGCGGTCAGCCGGATCTCGAGCTTCTGTTCAAGGCCGCGATCGCCAACCCGGGCGCATTCGCCCGGCTATTTTGGGAGGGCTGACGGTGGTGTACGAGCATGTGTCCCCGCGCCGGATCTGGCTCCTCGTTCGCGGCGATTTCATTGCCGATTCCCGCAGGCTCGCCCTGATCGCGGCAATCGCCGCCGGCGCCGTTCTGCTGGCTTCCGTCCTGGCGGGATCCTCCTCCTTCACCGATTCCGCGTTTCACCGGAAATGGTTCGTCATTCTGCTCTTCGTATTGGGGCTCCCCGCCAGCAGCCATGCGCTGCGGCCGTTTCACGACCGCAACCTGAAGGAGCCCTATCTGCTCATCCCCGCCTCGACGCTGGAAAAGGCTCTCGCCCGCCTGCTCGGGACCACCGTCATACTGACGGCCCTCACGCTGGCGTTCTGCCTCCTCCTCTCCCTGGTCGTCGAAGCGCTCAACCTGTTCGTCTTCTTCGGACACCGGCGCCCCCTCTTCGATCCCCTCGCCGCGGCCCTCTGGCCGTGGATCGCGGCCTATGTCTTCGTGCAGTCGCCCTATTTTCTCGGCTCGGCATGGTTCCGCCGCTGGCCGGGCCTCAAGACAACCCTTGTCCTTGTCATCGCTCTCTTCGTACTGGCGGTGTCGGGCTTTCTTGGGGAGCCCATTCTTCGCTTTCTGCTGGACTCCGACGACTGGGCCGGCAGACATGGGGCCTTCCGGGCATTGACGTACTTCTCGGACGCAAACGCGGACATCGTTTACACGATTTTGATCCTCACACCGCCCGCGCTCTGGTGCCTCGCATGGCTCCGGCTGAGGAAGATCCAGGCGGACGATGCAATTTAGCGAGCCCAAGGGCATCTACCTTCAGATCGCCGACCAGATGCGCGAGCGCATCCTGCGGCGCGAATGGAGCGCGGGGCAGCGGATTCCCTCGATCCGCGAACTGGCGGTGGAGCTCGGGGTCAACCCGAACACGGTCGCGAGAAGCTACCAGACCCTGGTCGACAGCCGCCTCATCGCCAACCGGAGGGGGCTCGGCTATTTCGTGGCCGAAGACGCTGCCGAGCGCGCCCTGGCGGAGATGAGGGAGGCGTTCCTGCGCGACGAGATGCCGCGGATCGTGCGAACCATGCGGCTGCTCGGGATTGGGCCGGAAGAAATCTCCGCCGGTTTCAGCCGCCAGGAACGGGCGAACGCGTAAGCGAGGCCAGCGGGGCACGCGCCACAAGTACCCGAAATCCTGATTTGGACTTAAGGATATTCTTCTAACCCGTTGAAAATATTGGTGCGCGCACCAGGACTCGAACCTGGGACCCACTGATTAAAAGTCAGTTGCTCTACCACCTGAGCTATGCGCGCACCAGCGTCGGGGACGCGGCGGGAAGGTATGGGGCATCGGGTACAGGGTCAAGCGAGGCCCTCATCTGCCGGGACGAAGGCACCTTGTTGCCGGCCCCTCGTCCCCGCGGGCTCCGATGGAGGTGGCGGTTGGGGCTGTTACGATACAAAACTCAAACGATCGAAAAGGCTTAAAGAGTGTTCCTGATAGTTTCATTCCGCTTCTGAGCGCAGCGTCGTCATCACCCGCACCTCCCGGTGCAGGGTCCTGTGCACCGGGCATTTGTCGGCTATTTCCAGCAGCCTTGCGCGCTGTTCCCGATCCAGCGGTCCAACCAGCTCGATCTCGCGCTCGAAGGAGTCGATCTTGCCGTCCCGGGTGTCGCACTCGGCGCAGTCGGAGGCGTGGATCTTCTCCTGGCGCACGGTGACGCTGGCGCGCTCCAGCGGCCATTGCTTGCGTTCGGCGTACATGCGGAGCGTCATCGCGGTGCAGGTGCCGAGCGCCGACGACAGCAGCTGGTAGGGCGTCGGGCCCCGGTCGAGACCGCCCACCGATGCCGGCTCGTCGGCCCGCAGCCGGTGCCCGCCCGCCGCGATGTCCTGGCCGAACGGCCCGATCCCGTTCTCCGCCACCACCACCGCGCCCGCCTCGGATTCCGCCGCCGGCTCCCGTTCGGGCGGCAGGAAGCGGCTCGCCCAGGCGGCCACCACCTCGGCGGCGTAGACCGCGTCCTCGCGCCGCGTCAGCAGGTGGTCCGCGCTGTCGAGCGAGATGAAGCTCTTCGGGTGCCGGGCCGCCTGGAAGATCTCGGCCGCGTTGTCGATCCCGACGGTCCGGTCGAGCGGCGCGTGCATGACCAGCAGCGCCTTGCGCAGCGCCGCCACGCGATCGCGCAGGCGCTGGCCCTGGATGTCGTCGAGGAACTGCCTGCGGATGCGGAAGGGCCGCCCGGCGATCGTGACCTCGGCCTCGCCGTCGCGCTCGATGGCCGCGATGTCGTCCCGGAACAGATGGGCGACATGGTCCGGATCGCTCGGCGCGCCGATGGTCACCACTCCCGCCGCCTCCTCCACCGCCCCGGCGGCGGCCAGCACGGCGGCCCCACCGAGGCTGTGGCCGATCAGGATCGACGGCGCCGCGCGTTCGGCGCGCAGCCAGTCCGCCGCCGCGATCAGGTCGCCGACATTGGACGAGAAGTCGGTGTTGGCGAAGTCGCCGCCGCTGGCGCCGAGCCCGGTGAAGTCGAAGCGGAGCGTCGCGATCCCGTTGGAGGCCAGCGCGGCGGCGATCCGCGAGGCGGCAAATATGTCCTTCGAGCAGGTGAAGCAATGCGCGAACAGGGCATAGGCGCGAACCTCCCCCGCCGGGCTTTCGAGCCGGGCCGCAAGCGCATCCCCGCCCGCCCCGGTAAAGGTCGCCTTCTCGGATTTCATCGCCTGCGCTCCCCGGTCGAACGGCGGACCTTACCACCCGGGCGACCCGCGGCCATCCCGGGGACGCGACCGGCTGCCTCGCGCTGGACCGAACCGGGGCGGTATGTCAGTATCTGATATCATCGGACATGAAAAGTGACCCGGATGCCGAACGTTCACCTTACCGAACAGATGGAGACCTATGTTCGCGGGCAGATCAGCTCCGGCGCCTACGCCAATCTGAGCGAGGTTGTGCGCGCGGGGATCCGGCTGCTGATGGAACGGGACGGGGCGCGGCAGTTCTATGCGCTGAAGGCGGATCTGGAAGACGCCGTGCGGGAGGCGGAAGCCGGCGGATTCGAAGACTTCGATCCGCTGCGCTACGAGCCGGACGCCGACGGACGCTAAGCGCGGCCCCATGACCATCAGGCTGTCGCCGCCGGCCCGTCGGGATCTCGACGATATCCGGCAATACACGGTCGAGACCTGGGGTCGCGCGCAGTGGTTGACGTATTACCGGGGCCTGGTGCGGGCATTCGATAGAATCGCGGCGGATCCCGCTGGCGGCCGAGATCGAAGCCTGTTCGCCGCGGGTCTGCGTTCGGTGGATTGCGGGCGCCACGTCATATTCTTCGCGCGCATCGCCGCGGCCGGTGGCGAGCCGGTGATCCTGCGGATCGTGCATCGACGCCGGAACATGCCGGCTCTGGCGTATTTCGACGATATCGAAGGCTGAGAAGGCCGCGCGCGCGTGATATGTCGGTCCCGGCCACTATCGCCGGGTCTTCGGCGGTTCGTAGCCCGGGATGTAGTCGGCGAGGTCGAGCGCGTCGGCGCCGGGAACCGAAATCTCCGGCGGGTAGTCCGGCTTGCGGGTCGCGTCGATCCCGACCTTGGTGACGAGATGCGACCCGCCCCCGGGATCGTAGGAGGCGGGGTCGAGCGGCGAGCCCTTGGCATAGGGCACCATGAAGATGTCGCGGTCGCCGCGGACCCGGGTGGCGATGGCGTGCATCACCTCGGCGTCGCTCGCGATGTCGACGTCGTGGTCGACCACGACCGCGAATTTGAGAAACGGATCGGCGACGAAGGCGGCCATCGCCGCCTGCCTGGCCTCGCCCTCGATCATGGTCTCGACGGCGATGTAGCAGACGAACCGGTAACGCCCGGAAGGCGGCACGACGACTCCCTTCACCGTCGGGCAGGCGATCCTGACCGTGTCCTCGATGAAGGAGGTCCGCATCAGCCCGGACAGCAGCAGGTTGTCGGCGTGTCCGACGAAAGCGTTCTGGTAGAGCGGCGCGTTCCGCCGCGTGATCGCCTTGATCTCGAGCACCGGATTGTCGCGTTGCGGCCCGTAGGTGCCCGGATACTCGCCGAACGGGGCTTCCGGGCGGCGTTCCCCCGGCCTGGTCTCGCATTCGAGCACGATTTCCGCGTCCGCCGGCACTTCCAGCGGCACGGTCTTGCACTTCACCAGCTGGAGCGGCCTCTCCAGCATGCCGCCGGCGATGTGGAACTCGTCGGAATCCAGGCCCGAGAACGCGAGCGCGCCGATGAACACCGCCGGGTGGTGGCCGATGACGATGGCGATCGGGCAGGGCCTGCCGAGGCGTTCGTATTTCTTCCAGATGACGTTGCCGTCGGCGGTCTCGGACAGCTGTATCCCGAGCAGGTTCCTCTCGTGCACCATGTGACGGTAGATGCCGACATTGGCGATCCCGGTGTCGGGGTCGCGCATGACCGAAAGCCCGGCCGTGATGTACTTGCCGGCGTCGCGTTCGTGATAGGTGCAGATCGGCAGCTCGTTCACGTCGACATCCGGGCCGGTGGCGACCGCCTGGTGCACCGGGCCGGTCTCGACGATCCGGGGCGCGACGGGTTCGCGCTGGCGCGCCGCGCACTCGGCGACGAATTCCCGCACCCCGCCTTCGGTCATCCCCACCGCGAGCCGCAGCCGCTCGAAGCCGGCATGCATGTTGGCCACCAGCGGCATCTCCGAGCCCTTGACGTTTTCGAAGATCACCAGCGGGCAGCGCCCGTCCCCTTCCAGCCGGTGCAGGATGCCCGAGATCTCGAATTCGGGGTCGACCTCCCTTTCGACGCGGACCACCTCCCCGGGATGCTCGTTCTCCAGGAATTCGATGAAGCCGTGCAGGTCCGGCGCATAGCGTGCGTTCGACAGGGCGGTCACGGTCGGTCACCTCGTTCGTTCCGGGGAAACGGCCGGCGGGAGCGGTCCCGCGCCACGATCCCACATGCGCGCCCCGGTGTCAGTCTGGCAGCCCCGGCGCCGAGCGCCTATAAGGACGCTCCGATGACATCCCGCATCCTGTCGCTGCTGGACCGGCCATCGCTGGACGAATACTACCGGCGCGGCTGGTGGCGCGACGAAACCGTCTACGCGGTGGCCCGCGCGCAGGCGGAGCGTGCCCCCGACCGGCCCGCCCTGCGCGACCGCCACCGAAGGCTGACCCGGGGCGCGCTGATCGGCGCGGTCGACCGCTTCGCCGCCGATCTCGCCGCGCGTGGCATCGTGGCGGGTCAACGGCTCGCGCTGTGGATGCCGGACCGGATCGATTCCGTGATCGCGCTGCTCGCCTGTTCGCGCAACGGGCTGGTCATATGCCCCTCGCCGCACCGCAATCACACGGCGGCCGAGGTCGCGGGGCTGCTGGAGCGCATGCGGGCGACGGGGCTGGTCTACCAGGCCGGGTTCGGCGCGGACGGGGCGAGCGACGACATCGCGCGAGCCGCCGGGAGTCCCGGCGCGCCGCGGCATCTGTTGCGGCTGGGCGATGCCGCGGATTCCACCTTGCTGGACCTGCCTGCCGGACCGGATGCGCCGCCGCCCGCGACCGATCCCGACGCCGTGAGCTACATCGCCTTCACCTCCGGCTCGACCGGGGCGCCAAAGGGCGTGATGCACAGCGACAACACGCTCCTGGTCACCGCGCGCGGCATATCCGCCGACTGGGGCATCGGCCCGGAATCGGTCGTCTGTTCGCTCAGCCCGTTCAGCCACAATCTCGGCATCGGCTCGCTGCTGACCGCGATCGTGGGCGGGGCGGAATACGTCGTCCACGACGTGGCGCGGGGCGAAAGCCTGGTCGACCGGCTGGTCGAGACCGGGACGACCTACCTGGTGGGCGTGCCGACCCATGCCATCGACCTGCTGGCCGAGCTGAAGCGGCGCGGCCTTGCCCGGGTGGGCCGGCTCGAAGCATTCCGGGTTTCCGGCGCCGCGGTCCCCGCCCACGTGCTGTCCGGGCTGATGGCCCATGGCATCGCGCCGCAGAGCGGTTACGGCATGACGGAGAGCAACGGCCATCAATACACCCTGCCCGGCGACGACCCGAAGCTGATCGTGGAGTCGTCGGGCCGGGCGTGCCCGGGCTACGAGATCGCGATCTTCAGCGAGGACGACCCGACGGTCGCCTTGCCACCGGGCGAAGTCGGGCTGCTCGCCGGGCGCGGGGCGAGCCTGATGCTGGGCTATTTCGACGACCAGCCCGCCACCGAATCTAGCTTCAACGAAGACGGCTGGTTCATGACCGGCGACCTGGGCTGGGTCGACGGGAACGGGTATCTGCGCCTCACCGGGCGCAGGAAGGAGGTCATCATCCGCGGCGGGCACAATATCAACCCCGCCAGGATCGAGGCGCTGGCCATGCGCCACGCCGTTATCGAGCGCGCCGCCGCGGTGCCCGTGGCCGACGACCGGCTGGGCGAGCGGGTCTGCCTCGCCGTGATGTTCAGGCGCGGCGAGGCGGTGCCGCCCGGCGCGCTGCTGGACCATCTCGCCGCGGCAGGGCTCTCGCGCTACGACATGCCGGAATTCTGGCTGGAGTTTCCCGAGATTCCCCTGATGAGCAACGGCAAGATCGAGAAGCGCGCTATCGTCGAGCGCATCCGCGCCGGACAGGCGACGCCTGTCGCGCTGGATGCGGGGGCGTCGGGCTGAACCGGGGAGCCAAACCATGCGTGCCGTCGTCGTAGACGCGTTCGGGCCGTTCGAAAACGCCGCCATCCGCGAAGTGCCGGACCCGGCGCCCGGTCCGGCCGACCTGCTGGTGGAGGTGCACGCCACGGCCGCCAACTATGTCGACATATTGCTGATGGGCGGCAGGCACCAGTCGAAGCCCGACCTCCCCTTCATCCCGGGCAAGGGACCGGCCGGAACCGTGCGCGCGGTCGGCCCTGAGGCCGCCGGTTTCGCCGCCGGGGACCGGGTGGTCGCGATGTGCGAGCCGGGCGGAGGCTTCGCCGAGTTGATCTGCGTGCCGGCCGCGCAGTGCCACAGGATCCCGCCCGCGATGCCGTTCGAGGACGCGGCTTCGATGGCGCTGGTCTACGACACGGCGTGGTTCGCGCTGCGCGAGCGCGGCCGCTACGCCGACGGCGAGACGGTGCTGGTTCTCGGCGCGACCGGCGGGGTCGGGCTGGCCGCGGTACAGCTCGCCAAGGCGCTCGGCGCGACCGTGCTGGCCGGGGTCGCCAGCGCCTCGAAGGCCGGCATGGCGCGCGACGCCGGGGCCGACGCGATCGTCGACCTCGCGCGCGACGACATCCACGACAGCCTGCGGGAACAGGTCTACGACGCAACCGGGGGGCGCGGCGCGGACATCGTCATCGATCCGCTCGGGGACGCGATCTTCGATGCGGCGATCCGCGCGGTCGCCTGGTGCGGGCGGCTGGTGGTGGTCGGGTTCGCCGCAGGGCGGATCCCCACGATCCGGGCCAACTACCTGCTGGTCCGCAACATCGACGTGGGCGGGCTGCAGATCGGCGATTACCGCAAGCGCCGGCCGGATCTGACCGCGCGGTGCTTCGAGGAGATCTACGCGCTCTACGAGGCGGGCCGGATCGCCGCCCTGCCGACGGGCACGCTGCCGATAGAGAAATTCGCCGATGCCCTCGCCGGCATCCGCGACCGCTCCGCCCGCGGGCGGATCGTCCTCAAGCAGGACCGGGCGGGCTGATCCGGCCACCGGAATGGGAGACACGCCACGATGCTCGGGACCAGACCGCTTCGGGAACTCGCAGACGTCCTCGCCGCCGGGCGGACCACGAGCCGCGACCTGGTGGAGCGGGCGCTCGCCGCCGTCGCGGCGCCGGAGGGAGAAGGCGGGCGGACCTTCGTCTTCCTCGACGCCGGGCGCGCCCGCGCCGAGGCGGATGCGAGCGACGCGCTGCGCAGGGCGGGGGTCGTCCCCTCCCCCCTCGCCGGCCTGCCGGTCTCGATGAAGGACCTGTTCGACGTCGCCGGCGAGGTCACCACCGCGGCCTCGCCGACGCTCGCGGGCGAGGCGCCCGCCGAGCGCGACTCGACCGTGGTCGCCAGGCTCCGGGCGGCAGGCGCCATCGTGCTCGGGCGCACCAACCTCACCGAGTTCGCCTATTCCGGGATCGGCATCAACCCGCATTTCGGCACGCCGAAAAACCCCTGGGACCGCGCCCGCGGGCGCATCCCGGGGGGATCGTCCTCGGGCGCGGCGGTCTCGGTCGCCGACGGCATGGCCGCCGCCGCCATCGGCAGCGATACCGGCGGCTCGGTGCGCATCCCGGCAGCGCTTTGCGGCGTCACCGGGCTCAAGACCACGACCGGACGGATTCCGCTCGACGGCGCGTTCCCGCTGTCGATGACGCTCGATTCGGCGGGGCCGCTCGCCCCCGGCGTCGCCTGTTGCGCCCTGCTCGACGCGGCGATGGCGGGCGGCGACGTCTGGCACCGCCCCGCTCCGCTGCCGCTCCGGGGTCTGCGCTTCGGTGTGCCGACGACGATCGTCCGGGACGGCATGGACGACGCCGTCGGCGCGGCGTTCCGAGCGGCGCTCGACCGGCTGTCGGAAGCCGGCGCCCTGCTGACCGACATCGCCTTCGAGCCTTTTGCGGAGATTCGCGAGGTCAGCGCGGCCGGCGGCATCCTCGGCGCCGAGGCCTGGGCGCTGCACCGCGAGCGGCTGGCGGCGAAGGGCAACATGGTCGACCCCAGGGTGCGCGCGCGGATCGAGCGCGGCGCCAACATCTCGGGCGCCGACCTGCTCGACGTGATCCGCGCCCGGGCGGACATCCGGGCCCGGGCGGACGCGATCGGAGACGCCTACGACGCGCTGCTGATGCCGACGGTCGCCATCGTCGCGCCGCCGATCGACGACATCGTGGCGAGCGACGAGCTGTACTGGGAGATGAACCCGTTCATCCTGCGCAACACCACCTTCGGCAACTTCCTCGACCGCTGCGCGCTGTCGATCCCGATCCACGAGGCGGGCGAGGCGCCGGTCGGGCTGATGGTGATGGACGATACCGGCGCCGACGCGCGCCTGATCCGCGTCGGCCTTGCGGTTGAGCGGGCTGTACGGCGGTTCTAGACGGGGCTCGCGCCGACGACCTGCCGGATCGCCGTGCCGTTGTGCAGGACGGCCACACGCGGCTCCAGCGACGCCGCGAGCGTGGCGTGCAGGTAGCAGGTGCGCGCGGCGATCCGCATCAGCGTCTCGTAGGTTTCCGCGTCCTCGCGCCCGTTGAGGAACAAATGCGTGTCGACCGGCCGGCCGGCCGCGATATCCGCGGCGTCGGGGCAGTACTGGACCAGCCGCACGCCGTCGATGGCGAACGTCATGTGCTCGATATAGCGGTCGAGCTGGGTCATGAAACAGTAGGCGAGCCCGGCCCACGAGAGGGCGAGCCCGCTCGGCGCCTCGTCCCGGTCCGCGCGCTCGTCGGAGCGGAGCGTGAAGTGGCTCGCGCCCGGCAGGGCGAGCCAGGTCTCGGTCTCGGTGAGCCCGTCCGGTTCGACCAGCCGGCAGGACCCGTCGACGATCCGGATGATGCGGGTCGAGGTTCCCGCCGGCGCCGGTTCCACGGCTCCCGATTCCCGTTCGCCCGTCTTGCGGACCGGGTCGGCGGCGCCCGCCTCCGCGCTCCCCGGCGACGGCGGCTCGGCATAGGTCGCGAAGGGGTCCGGCGCATCCGCGGCCCCGGACGCGGCCATGGTCGCCAGGGGACGGCGCCGTCCGTTGACGTAGAGGGCGAAGCTCGTCGCGACCGGCGCCCGCATCGCGGCGAGGGCGGGCGAGGCGTCGACGGCATCGCCGACCAGGGCTGAAATCGTCCCGCTGTCCGCCTCCGACTCGATCTCGATTTCGATGTCCGCCGGCTCCGCGAAACCCTGCCCGTCGCCGCGGAAGAACGACCCGGTCATCGAATAGCCGTTCTTCAGCCGGATGGAGAGCTCGGCGAGCCCGATCCCGCGCCGCTTCGCGAGCGTGACCAGCCGCCCGGCGAGGTCGGCGTGCAGGCCGGCGTTGAAGAAGCCGAGCGGGAACGGCGCGAGGTCGGTTCCGCGGAGATGGACGCCCTCGTCGCTGACCAGGCGCCATGCGCCGCGCCGGCCGCCCTGGTGGACCACCGCTTCCTTCTGGTGCGCCGAGGCCATCTTGCGCGCCTCGACGACACAGGCCCCGCTCCCCGCCGCGTCCCGCCCGCCGGCATCCACCCGGAAGCCCAGCGGAAAGCCCGATCCTTCGATGGTGTCCATGACCGACATCCGCCCCTCAATGCACCGATCTGTATATCGCGACCCTGGCCTCGTCGACGGCGATCCGCACGCTGCCGCCGAGCAGCGCGCAGACGGGCGAGTTGGTGCGCGGTCCCATCGGGTCCACCAACGCGACCTCGATCGCCGCCCCGCCCGCCATCCCGATCGGCGAGGCGAGCGGAATGCCGGCCGCGCGGCAATCGATCCCCGAAATTCTGAACATGACCGGACTCCGCCAGGGCCTGGCGGCCATCATGCGGCGGGAACCCGCCAAGACAAGCCCGTTCCCCTCGAAGCCTCACTCCCGCCTCTCCTCACCCGTCATGCCCGGACTTGATCCGGCGGCCGGCCATGACGGTGGGGGGCAGAGCGAGGCCCGAGTCCATCGAAAGCGGACACGCCGCATCGCCAACGAAAAGGGCTCGAAGCCTCGAACGGGAAGATCGCGATACGGATCGACCGTTGCGACGACCTGGTTCCCGGACAGGCCGTCCACCCGTCCTCCCGTCCCGAACACGGGCTTTGCCTGGCGGGAAAGACGGGGGAATATGGACCGACGCCAAGGTGGAGGAACGGAATGGACCCCCAGAGCATCTCGAAGCAGGACATGGAGCGCTGCGTCGCCCGGTTTTCCGAACTCCGCGGATCCGGCGAAGCCTATATCGACACCCGCCTCCCCGGTCACCGGCGGTTCAAGATCAACCTGATCGGCATGGGAGTCGTCGAGGCGGCGGAAAACCCGGACCTCGCCCCCAACATCCCGATGCCGGCGCACGGCTTCAATCTCGGCATGATCCAGGCCGAGCACGGCAACGGCGCCGCGCTTCACGCGCATGACACCGAGGAGGTCTTCATGCCGCTGGTCGGGCGCTGGGCCGTCACCTGGCTCGGCGACGGCGAGGAGCGGGAGATCGAGCTCGATCCGTTCGACACCATCAGCGTGCCCATCGGGGTCTATCGCGGCTTCCGCTATGTCGGCGAGGGGACGGGCACGCTGCTCACGCTGATCGGCGGGCCCGAGGCGGGCAAGGTCCACTGGCACCCGGACGTGGTCTCGGCCGCCGCCGAAACCGGGCTCTCGCGCGACGAAGCGGGGCTGCTGGAGACCGCCTGATCCGGCTCAGAACCGGTAGAACGCCGCTGGCGTGTCGACCATCACGGCGCGCCGCATCGCCTCGTCGCCCACCCAGTCGCCGAAGGCGTCGACGAGGTCGCCGTCATTCGGATTGACCTCGTACTTGTTGGGGTGCGGCCAGTCGGTGCCCCACATGATGCGGTCGGGCGCGGCCTCGACCAGCGCCTCGGCCATCGGCTTCACGTCGTCATAGGGCGGCAGGTCGGTCTCGCTGACCCGGTTCGCGCCGGAGATCTTGATCCAGGTATTGCCCTCGCGCACCAGCTCGAGCAGCGCCCGAAACCCGTCCGCGGCAATCCCCGCCGTCGCCGGCTGGTAGGCGAAATGGGCGATCGACATGGGCACGGTGAGCGCCTTGAAGACCGGCATCAGGTCGAGGATGTCCTTGCCGGGGAACAGGAACTCGACATGCCAGCCGAAGGGCGCGATGCGCCGGGCGAGCTCGGGTATCCGGTCGAGCCCGAGCGGCATGCCGCCCTTGTTGTCCATGTTGAGCCGGATGCCGCGCGCCCCCTCGGCGTCGAGCGCGGCCACCCGGTCGTCGGTAAAATCCATGGTCAGAGCGACGACGGCGCGGGCGCGACCGGGCTTGCGTCGGTTCAGCGACGCCATGCCGTCCATGATCGCCGAGTTGTCGACGCCATAGACCGAGGGCTGGGTGAACACGACCCGGTCCACGCCGAGCGTCTCGTGCAGGTGCTCGAGATCGGCGAGAGTCGACTCGGGCGGGTCGTAGCCGCGCCCGGGCGAGCGCGGGTAGCGATCCTCGAACACGTGAACGTGTGTGTCCACCGAGCCCGCGGGCAGAACCAACCCGGGCTTTCGCGGGTTCCGGTCGGGCGGCAGGCAGTTCCGGATCCCGGCGTTCATTTCGGCCCTCCGGCCCGTCAGCCGCGCCCGACGAAGGGCATCTTGGTCGCCATGATGGTCACGAACAGGACGTTCGTCTCCGGTGGCAGCGCGGCGATATGGGCGATCATCTCGCCGCAATGTTCGGGGTCCATCACCGCCTCGGCCATGATCTCGCCGCTGGCCTGGGGCACGCCGTGCTTCATCCGTCCCGCCATCGGGGTGTCGGCGTTGCCGATATCGACCTGGCTGCAGGCGATGTCGTGCTTGCGCCCGTCGAGCGCGATGCTCTTGGTCAGCCCGGTGATGGCGTGCTTGGTCGCGGTGTAGGCGACGGTGTCGGGCCGGGGCGCGTGCGCCGAGACCGAGCCGTTATTGATGATCCGCCCGCCTTTCGGGTTCTGGCTCTTCATGATGGCGATGGCTTCCCGGGCGCAGAGAAAGGAGCCCGTCAGGTTGACGTCGACGACCCGCTTCCAGTCCTCGACCGCCAGGTCCTCCATCGGAACCTGCGGCGTGCCCATGCCGGCGTTGTTGAACAGGAGGTCGAGGCGGCCCATGGTCTCCCCGATCCTGGCGAACAGCGCATGCACCTGGTCCGGATCGGCCACGTCGGTCGGCACGACCAGCATGTCGCCGCCGCCGGCCATCGCGGCGGTTTCCTCCAGCGGCTCCCTGCGGCGCCCCGCGAGCACCATGCGCCAGCCCGCCCTGCGCAGCGAAAGCACGGCCGCTCGCCCTATCCCCGTGCCGGCTCCCGTCACCACGGCGACCTTCGTTTCAGACGTCATATCGGGTCATCCCAGGTTTCGTCCCTGCGCGATGGCGGATCGGCCAAATCGAGACCCGTCGGGTCAGAAAATCCGGAAATATTCGCGCTGCTCCCAGTCGGTGACGTCCGACAAATAGCGGGCGATCTCCGCCTCCTTGATCATGCAGATATAGTCGACGAAGGGCTTGCCGAGCGCCGCCACGAAGGCCTGGTCCGCGCGCAGCGCAGCCACCGCCTCGATCAGGCTTGCCGGCAGGGCCGGCGCGTCCGCCTCGTAGGGGGTCTCGGTCGCCGGCCCCGGGTCGCGCCGGTTGTCGATGCCGTCGAGCCCCGAGACGATCTGCGAGGCGAGATAGAGATAGGGGTTGGCGGCCGGCTCGCCGGCCCGGTTCTCGATCCGGGTGCCGGGCTCCCCTGCCCCGCCGACGATGCGCAGCATCGCGCCCCGGTTGTCGCGCGACCAGGCGGCGCGGTCCGGGGCCAGCGAGAACGCCTTAAAACGCTTGTAGCCGTTGATCGTGGGCGTGGTGAAGACCGAAGCGGCGCGCGCGTGCTCCAGGATGCCGGCGGCGAATTGTCGTCCGAACGCAGACAGCAGCGCGTCTTCGCCGTCCTCCGCCTCCGGCATGAACAGCGCGCGTCCCGTGCCGCGCTCGCGCAGCGACTGATGGAGGTGCCAGCCGCTCGCGAACACGTTCTCGATCTGCGGCCGGCACATGAAGGTCGCGTGATAGCCGTGACGCGCGCAGACCTGCTTCACGGCGTTGCGGAACAGGATCATCGTGTCGGCGGATTCGAGCCCCGCGCCCGGCTGGAACGTCACCTCGACCTGGCTCGGCCCGAACTCGACTTCGAGCGAGCGCAGCGGCAGCCCGAGCGCGGCAAGCGCGCGGCGGAGGGTCGCGAGGATGGGGTCGAGCTCGTCGAGCCGGATTTCGGTCAGATACTGGTATCCGTGGGTGAGCAGGGAGACATCCGGCGGTTCGGCGGGCTGGCCGGCGCCCGATGCCGCCATCCTCGGGTCCTCGAGGCGGAAGATGTGGAACTCGACCTCGATGCCGGCGACGTAGTCCCAGCCGCGCTCGGCGAGCCGGCCCAGCATGGCGCGGCAGACATCGCGGGTGGAATAGGGGATCGCGCGGCCGTCCGGCCAGCGGATGTCGCACAGCACCCAGCCGGTCGCCGGCGCCCAGGGGAGCACGCGGAAGGTCGCGGGATCGGCGACCATCAGGAAGTCCGCCGCGCCGGTGAGATCGGGCGCGCCGATTCCGGCTCCCGGGCGGAACACCGGCGGCACGGTCTTGTGCGCGGTGTCCTTGACCAAGAGCGTCGAGGTCATCGACACGCCGCCCGCGAGCGCCCCCGCGACCTCGCCCGTGGTCATCGCCTTGCCGCGCAGGATCCCGTGCTGGTCGGGGAAGGAAAAGCGGACGACCTCGATGCCGTCGACTTCGATGCGCCGCAGCATCTCCGCCGCCGCCTCGCGCGCGGCATCGTCCCACAGCCCGTGGCGCTCGACGAAACCGGCGCGGCCGCTCGACCCCGTCACGGCGCGGCCCAGCCCGAGCGCGCGCGGCGCGCGGCATCGTAGCTGCGCCAGGTCTCGTCCCATCCCTCGCCGGGCGCGACCGTGTCGACGGCGAGCGGCGCGCCGCCCGGCCCGTTGCCCCGCATCGGCGCTTCGGCACCGCCGGCGACCGCCTCGATCGCGCCGATCAGCCGCCTGCGGTAGTGAATGATCGCCCGGTCGGAGACGCCGAGATGCTCGGCGGTACGGTCGTGGATCGGCCCCGGCGACTCGACCGCCCACTGGTCGTGAACGTTGATGTCGTCGCCCATGCCGGTGAAGGTCGCGCGCATCTGCTCGGACGCATCGAAGCCGTAGTCGTTGGCCTTGTTGAGCCGCGGCCGGTAGTCGGGGAGCGTATAGAGCTCGAGCCGCTGGTCGCGCATCGCCTGCTTGTCGAGCGTCTCGCCGTAGCTGGTGAACATCGCGTACCACCAGCAATGGGTGTCGTCGATCGGCACGTGCCACTGGCTGATGATCATGTCGTTGCCGAGCGGGATGACGATCGCGTTGGGGAAGAGCAGGTTGGTAATGCGCACATGCTTGCTGGCCTCGTCGAGGTCGCGGAGCGCGGTCAGCCGCATGCCGTAGCCGGTGTCCTCGATCCGGATCTCGGGACAGGGGAAGTCGCGCATGATGCGGGTCAGCGGGAAATTGGCGCCCTCGACCCGGTCGCGAAACTGGAGGCCGTAGCCCTCTTCCGGGTTCTCGTCCTCGAAGAAGCGGTGCAGGAACGACCCGTGCGCCGGGTCGATGCCGACCTCGAGCGCCTGCAGCCAGTTGCATTCGAGATAGCCCTTGAAGGCGAAGGTGAACGCATCCGGCGCGGCGAAGCAGTCGAAATCCGGCAGCGGCGGCGGTTCGCCCGGGCCGAGCCAGGCGAAGACGACGCCGTTGCGCTCGACGCAGGGGTAGCCCGCCATGCGGATCCTGGTGTGGAAATTGCTGCCCTCGGGTTCCGCCGGCTGTTCGAGGCAGCGCCCCTTGCCGTCGAACAGCCAGCCGTGGAACGGGCAGCGCAGGCCGTCATCCTCCAGCCGGCCGAAGCGCAGATCCGCGCCGCGGTGGGGGCAGCGCCGGGCGGTCAGGCGGGGCTCGCCGTCTTCTGCGCGGAACAGCACCAGATCCTCGCCCATCAGCCGGACGGGCGCGAGCGGCCGGTCTCCCGCCAGCTCCTCGACGAGCGCGGCGGGCTGCCAGTAGCGGCGCATCAGCGCGCCGCCCGCGGTCCCCGTCCCGGTCTCGGTCACCAGCGCGTTCTGCTCGGTGCTCAGCATGGCCCGGTTTTAGCACAGGGCACCGCCGGGGGCAGTCTTCTCTCGCCGCCCACCACCCGGTATACCACGCCCGGTTTCAATTGCCGGAGCGAGGGCGAGGGACATGCGCGCGGTGGTCATCAGCGATACATCCAACCGGACGGTCGGGATCGAGGAGGTCCCGGACCCCTCGCCCGCGGACGACGAGGTGGTGGTCGACGTCAGGGTCTGCGGCATCAACTTCACCGACCTGCTCTCGCTCGACGGCAAGTACCAGAACAACCCGCCGCCGCCCTTCACCCCGGGCAAGGACGCGGCCGGGGTGGTCTCGGCGGTGGGCGCCGGCGTTACCGGGCTCAGGGAGGGCGACCGGGTGATCGCCCATGTGGTGCATGGCGGGCTCGCCGAGAGGGTCGCCTGCCCGGAGGCGCTGTGCTTCCCCCTGCCCGACGGGGTCGCCTTCGACGCCGCCGCGGCGATGGGTCTCGCCTACCAGACCGCCTACCACGCGCTGACCACGCGGGGGCGGCTGCAAGAAGGCGAGATCGTGCTGATCAACGGCGCCTCGGGCGGGGTCGGCATGGCCGCGGTCAACCTCGCCAAACCCCTCGGCGCGGGCACCGTGCTGGCCGGCCTCTCCTCACCCGCCAAGGCGGAGGCGGTGTGCGCGGCCGGCGCCGACGCGGCGATCGACCTCACCCGCGAGGATCTGCGCGATTCGCTCCGCGCCCAGGTCTTCGAGGCGACCGGCCGGCGGCCGGCGGATCTCGTCTTCGACCTGGTCGGCGGCGCGGTGTTCGACGCGGCGCTCCGCGCCATCGGCGACGAGGGGCGCGCCGTGGTGGCCGGCTTCACCTCCGGCGCCATCCCGCAGCTGCGCACCAACTACCTGCTGCTGAAAAACATCGGCGTGCTGGGGATGACCATCAACAGCTACATCCACCGGCGTTCGCCCATCCTGGCGGAGGCCCAGTCCGCGCTGTTCGACCTCCTGCTCGCCGGCAAGATCGACCCCAACATCATGGCGCGCTACCCGTTCGAGCGGTACATGGACGCGATCGGGCTGCTGGAGGAGCGCAAGATCGTCGGCAAGGCGGTGCTGGAGATCGCCGAATAGGGTGCTGGCGCGCTAACCCGGCGCCTCGGCCGCCTCGGCGACGGTGGCGGCGGATGGCAGTTCCACGACGCTGCGGCAGATGGTGATGAGCCGGTCGGCGCGGTCCGGCCCGAGCACCGGGTCGGCCAAAGTATGCACCTTGGCGTCGAGATCGGCGTCGGTCATCGGGTTCTCGAGACTGCCATAGGCGTGCTCGACGAAGGTCTCGAACGTCCTGCCGTCATGGCTCTCGATCCGCACCCGCGCCTGGTCGCGTTCGAGATCGTCGTCGGGTCGCGCCTCGACCCGCCCGCGCAACGCGACCGTGTCTGTCTGCCCGATGGCCGCGTCGTCGAGCTCCGCTATCCCCGCCGCGCCGTGGACGATCCCGGTGGCGCAGACATGCTGGATCGAGAGCCGCGCCTCCAGCGCCGTGGTGGGCTCCGGGTTGTCGGTCAGCATCAGCGCGATCGGGTTGACCGCGACCGCGATGCGGGCGATCTCGTCGGCCGCGAGCCCGTGGGCGCGCCGCAGCCTTATGCAGCCGTCGATCGCCGGGTGCGCGACGATCCCGGTGGCGAACGGCTTGTAGGTGTTCTCCAGCGTCTCCCAGCGCTCGCCCAGACCGTCGGTCATCCGGTCCCAATCGTGGCGTCGCGACATCACCTTGGCGAAACCGGCCTCGGCCTCGATCCCGGCATCCGAGCTCACCAGCCCCTCGCGCGCGAACAGCGCCGAGGCGAGGCCGTTCTGGGCGGCGCGGCCGGCATGGAGGATGCGCGCCATGCCGCCGAACATCTCGCGCAGCCCCGCGGCCTGGGTCGCCGCCGCGCTCAGCGCCCAGCGGGTCTGCTGTCGGTCGAGGCCGAGCAGCTTCGCGCACGCCGCCGCGGCGCCGATCACCCCGCAGGTGCCGGTGATGTGCCAGCCATGGCGGTAATGGTCGGGCGAGATCCCGTTGCCGATCTTGCAGGCGACTTCGATCCCGATCACCAGCGCATGGAGGAAGGCCGCGCCGTTCACCGGCATGTGCTGCGAAAGCGCGAGCACCGCGGGCGCGATCGGGCTCGCCGGGTGGATCACCGTCCGGAGATGGGTGTCGTCGAAGTCGAGCACCGCGCCGCCGGCCCCGTTGAGCAGCGCGGCGGTGAGCGGGTCGGTGCGCCGCGCGCCGCCCAGCACGGTGGCCTCGGGGGCGCCCGCGAAGGGCCCGACGGCGCGCCACATCGTCCCGAGCGCCTCGTGCGATGCGCCGCCGACGCAGCCGCCGACCCAGTTGACCAGGGTGCGCGCCGCCTCCCGCCGAACCTCCCCGGGAAGGTCCTCGAAGCGCGCGCCGACGACGAACTCGGCGAGGGTGGCGGTGACTGGCAGGCGCAGCATGGTCGGCCTCAGAACTTGTGGAACTCGGCCCATTCGGCCGAGCGGTAGTGGTTTTCCCAGCCATCGATCTGGACGTCTATGACGCTGGTCACGCCCGACGCGGCGGCGCGTTCGAGGGCGGGTTCGAGATCGTCGGGGCTTTCCACCCTCTCGCCCCGCGCGCCATAGGCCTCGGCGAGCCCGACCAGGTCGGTCTGGCCGTAATCGGAGCCGATCTGCCGTCCGCCATAGACGTTTTCCTGGAACACGCGGAGCGCGCCGTAGCTGCAATCGTTGTAGACCACGACGATCACCGGCAGGTTCTCGCGCACCGAGGTCTCGATCTCCTGCGCGTTCATGCCGAAATCGCCGTCGCCGATCGGCACCACCACCTGGCGTCCCGGCCGGGCGAGTTTGGCGCCGAGCGCGGCGGGGAAGGCCCATGCCATGGTCCCCGAGCCCGCCGCCCACTGGTACTGGTCGGGGTAGCGGATCGGCACGGCATGGGCGAACTGGGTGTGCAGCCCGGCGCCGATCAGGAACAGCGCGTCGGGGTCGCAGACCGCCTGCAGCGCCCTGGTGATGCGCTGCGGCTTGACCGGCACCGCGTCGAGATCGGTGTCGTAGTAGCGCCGGTCCTGGTCCGCCCTGAGCTCGGCGACGCGGGCTTCGCGGGCCTCCCGTGTCGCGCCGTCGGCTTCGATGCCGCGCGAATCGCAATGGGCCAGCAGATCGTCGAGAAAGGCGCCGGAGCAGGCGTGGATGCCGAGCGCGGCCGCGTATTGCCGGCCGATCTCGATCGGGTCGGTCTCCACCTGGACGATTTTCGCGTCTGCCGCAATCATCTGCCAGTTGATCGTGTTCACGTTGAGGAAGCGCGAGCCCAGGCCGAGCACCAGGTCGGCCTCGCGCATCAGCGCGTTCGCCGTCGAATGCCCGAAATGGCCCGCGATGCCGCCGGCCAGCGCGTGGTCTTCCGGGATCGCGCCGCGCCCCATCTCGGTGGTGACGACCGGGATGGAAAGGCGTTCGGCAAGCGCGGTCAGCCGGTCCGAGGCGCCGGCCCACTTGACCCCCCTGCCGGCCAGGATCAGCGGCCTCCCGGCCTCCATGAGCAGCGCCGCGGCTTCCTCGACCGCCCAGGCCTCGGGCCGCGGCGCGTTGGCCAGGCGGCGCGAATGGGCGCCCCCCCGGAGCGACAGATCGGACGAATCGACCGCGACCGGCTGGGCCAGCAAATCCTTGGGGAAGTCGAGATGGACCGGCCCCGGCATGCCCGACTTGGCGGCCTGGAAGGCGGTCCGCATCAGCCGCCTCGCATCCTTGGCCTCGATGAGCTGGTCGTTCCACTTGGTGACCTTGCCCATCACCCCCATGACGTCGAACTCGTGCCACAGATTGCGGTTGAGCCGGAAGGTGTCGAGATTGGCCGACATCGCCAAGAGCGGCACCGCGTCCTTCTGCGCCGACCAGATGCCGAGCACGGTGTTGGAAATGCTGGGCCCGACATGGAACAGGCAGCAGCCGATCTTGCCGGTCACCCGCGAATAGCCGTCGGCCATCGCCGTCGCGCCGGTCTCGAAGCGCGCGGTGATGTAGCGGATCTCGTTCTCGCGGTGATAGATCGCATCGAGGATCGGCAGCACGGTGTCGCCGGTCACGCCGAACACGTACTCGACGCCCTCATCGACCAGCGCGTCGACGATCGCCTCCGCCGCGGTCTCGGCATTCGGACGGGCCGCCATCGCTTCCCCCGCTCCAACCCCCGCCAAGCATATCCATCCGCCCGAACCGTTGCACGCCGGGCGCCGCAGCCGATAATCGCGGCACAACGTCAGGAGAGCGACGATGACGGAAGCGGCCCTCTTGGATTCCTGGATCGACGGCCGGGACGACCGGCGCGACGACCAGGCGCGCTACGAGCTCATATCGCCGGTAGACGGCAGTATCGCATCGCGAATCGTCGATTCGGATGCCGGGCTGGTCGATGCGGCGGTGGAGAGCGCGCTCGCGGCGTTCCGCGCGCACCGGGCCACGCCGGCGGCGACACGCGCGGCATGGCTGGCCGATGCGGCGGACGAGATCGAGGCGGAGAAGGCGGCGATCGTGGCCGCCCTGATCCGCGACATCGGCAAGCCGGTCCGCCCGGCGACCTTCGAGGCGGGCCGGTCCGCCGCCTTCGCGCGGCTGGTCGCGGCCGAGATCGGTGCGCTCAGGGGCGAGACCCTGCCGCTCGACATCGCCGTCCAGGGCGCCGGGCGCCACGGCTTCACGTGGCGGGTTCCCTATGGCGTGGTGGGCGCGATCACGCCCTTCAACGCGCCGGCGAACCTGCTGGTCCAGAAGGTCGCCCCGGCGCTCGCCATGGGCAACGCGGTGGTGGTCAAGCCGGCGCCGCAGGGAGTCGAGACGGCGCTCATCATCGCCCGCGCCTTCCAGCGGGCCGGGCTGCCGGACGGGTTGTTCAACATCGTGCCCGGCAACCGGGAGACCGCGCGGGCGCTGGCCGCCCATCCCGGGGTTGCGGCGGTCACCTTCACCGGGGGCACCGCGGCCGGCGATGCGCTGGCCCGCGCCGCCGGGGCCAAGAAGTTCGTCGCCGAGCTCGGCTCGAACGCCGCCAACATCGTCTGCGCCGACGCCGATCTCGACGATGCCGCGACGCGGATCGCCGGCTCCGCCTTCGAGGCGTCGGGCCAGCAATGCATCTCGGCCCAGCGGATCATCGTCGACCGCGAAGTGATCGACGATTTCCTGGAAAAATTCGTCGCGGCCGCAAGGGCGCTCGTCGTCGGCGAGGCATCGGACGAAGCCACCGCGATCGGGCCGATGGTCAGCCTCGCCGCCGCCGACCGGGTCCAGGCGATGATCGACGACGCGGTGGAACGCGGCGCCGCGCTCGCGCTCGCGCCCACGCGCAGGGACGCGATCCTGGGTCCGGCGATCGTCGTCGACCCGCCGCGCGAGGCGCGGCTGATGTCGGAAGAGGCCTTCGGCCCGGTCGCCGTCGTGATCCCGGCGGACGGGGTGGGGGACGCGCTCGCCATCGCCAACGATTCGGAGTTCGGCCTGCAGGGCGCCTGCTTCACCCGCGACCTCGCCACCGCCTTCCGGGTCGCCGACGAGCTCGACGTGGGCTCGCTCTGGATCAACGAGGGCAGCCGCTTCCGGCTCGACACCTACCCGTTCGGCGGGTCGAGGCGCTCGGGCTTCGGCCGCGAAGGCGTGCGCTACGCGATGGAGGAGCTGTCGCAGCTCAAATTCGTCGGCATACGCCTGCCCTGACCGCCATGCTATAGTCGGACAACGGGAACACGGGAGAGACCGGCGATGACGGAGCGGATAGACGGCGTCAGGGAATTCGACATCAAGGAGTTCGACCGCGCCACCTCGACCTCGGACGTGCTCGCCCATGCGGAGCGCCACAAGAAGGAGCGCGGGCTCGACGACGTGCTGGTCATCGACGTCGACGCGCACCATTTCGAGAACAGCTCCTGGGCGCGGATCGTCGAGTACATCGAGGACCCGGTCATGCGCCACATGGCGGAGGCCTTCGAACGGCCCGACGGCAGCAACCCGGGCGGGCTCCTGAACGCCCAGCCGGGGCTCAACTTCCAGAACGTCGCCGGCCGCATCCAGCATGCCGGCGGGACCCGCCTGGAAGAGATCGAGGACGAATCGGTCCATCGCGACGTCGTCATGGCGCAGCGCTCGATGGACGCGCTCGGCATCGACTACCAGGTGATGTTCCCGACGCCGATGCTCCAGCTCGGGCTGCACCCCAACCCGCAGATGGAGGTCGAGCTCTCCTTCGCCTACAACCGCTGGCTGACGCAGGAGGTGCTCACCGGCGACGAGCGCGTCACGACGATGATCTACCTGCCGTTCTGCGACGCCGAGGCATCGCTCAGGACGGTCGAGGAATTCACCGGCAAGCCCGGCGTGGTCGGTTTCAACATCACCTCGGTGCGGCACAAGCCGGTGCACCACAACCAGTACATGAAGGTCTATGCGGCGATCCAGGAGACCGGGCTGCCGCTCGGCTTCCACGCCGGGCCGACCTGGCATGACGAGTGGACCAGCCAGATCGACCGCTTCATCGGCGTGCACGCGATCTCCTTCGTGCTGTGCAACATGGTGCATATGACGAACTGGGTGCTGGAGGGCCTGCCGGAGCGCTTCCCCGACCTGCCGGTGGTCTGGATCGAGAGCGGGCTCGCCTGGGTGCCGTTCATGATGCAGCGGCTCGACAGCGAGTACTTCATGCGGTCGTCGGAAGCGCCGCTGCTCAAGCGCCCGCCGAGCGAGTACATCCGCGAGATGTTCTACACCTGCCAGCCGATGGAGAGCCGCGACCAGAAGCTGCTGCGCTCGACCTTCGAGGCGATCAACGCCGAAACCCAGCTGCTCTACGCCTCCGACTGGCCGCACTGGGATTTCGACTCGCCGAGCGTGATCTGGGACCTCCCCTTCCTCGACGAGGCGGCGAAGCGGAACATTCTCGGCGGCAACGCCAACCGGCTGTTCAACCTCGCGCCCCAGATCGGGGCCCGCGCCGCCGCCGAGTAACCTGAGGCCGCATGTCCGGACAAGAGGCCAGCCCGCACCCGGTGCGCCCGAACCGGGGCTATGAAGACCTGCGCGACCTGATCTCGATCTTCGAGGAGATGGGCGAGATCGAGCGCATCGAGGGCGCGGACTGGAAGTTCGAGGTGGGCGCCGTCGCCGAGACCACCGCCGCGGCCAAGCCGGGCCGCGCGCCGGCCATCCTGTTCGACAACATCCAGGGCTACCCCGAGGGCTTCCGCATCATGTCGGGCGGCGCCAACGCCTTCCGCCGGCTCGCGGTGGTGCTGGGGCTCGACGAGCCGCGCCACGAGCTCGACCTGGTCAACGCGTACCGGGTCCGCATGCGCGAGGAGTTCGAGTTCATCCCCCCGGTCGAGGTCGCGACCGGGCCGGTGCTGGAGAACGTGCTGCGGGGCGACGACATCGACGTGCTCAAGTTCCCGGTCCCCTGGGTTCACGAGCTCGATGGCGGGCGCTATATCGGCACCGAAGACCTGATCGTCATGCGCGATCCGGATACCGGCTGGGTCAACAGCGCCACCTACCGGGTGATGGTGCATGACGCGAAGACGGTCGCGATCTGGATGTCGCCCGGCAAGCACGGGCGCTTCATCAGCCAGAAATACTTCGACAGGGGCGAGCCCTGCCCGGTGCTGATCTGCTGCGGCCAGGACCCTCTCCTGTTCCTCACCGCGCATCAGGAGATCGACATCGGCACCGACGAGCTCGCCTATGCCGGCGGCTTGAGGGGGCGCGCCATCCCGGTGGTGAAGAGCGAGGTGCATGGCCTGCCGATGCCGGCTTACGCCGAGGTGGTGATCGAGGGCGTGCTGCTGGCCGACGAGACCCGCGAGGAAGGCCCCTTCGGCGAGTTCATGGGCTACTACGCCTCGAACGCAAGCGAACAGCCGGTCGTCCGGGTCGAGCGGATCTACCATCGCGACGACCCGATCCTGACGCTCGCCATCCCGTCGCGCCCGCCGGAGAACTTCACCTTCGCGCGCGCGACCGTGAAGTCGGCGATGATCTGGGAGGAGATCGAGAAGGCGGGGCTGCCCGGCGTCCAGGGGGTCTGGTGCCACGAGGCGGGCGCGGGGCGGCTGTTCAACGTCGTCTCGATCAAGCAGATGTATCCCGGCCATGCCAGCCAGGCTGCGATGCTGGCCGCCAACTGCCATGCCGGCAACTATGCCGGGCGCTGGGTCGTGGTGGTGGACGAGGACATCGACCCGTCCAACATGTTCGACGTGGTCTGGGCGATGTCGACGCGCTGCGACCCGCCGGAGGACATCCAGTACATCAAGCGCGCCTGGTCGACCCCGCTCGACCCGCTGCTGCGCGAGCCGCCCTTCCACAACAACCGCGCCATCGTCGACGCCTGCCGCCCGTTCGGCTGGAAGGACGAGTTCCCGACGGTCGCCGAGGCCAGCCCCGCGCTGAAGGAGCAGGTGCGCGCCAAGTGGCCGCAGCTCTACGACTGAGCGCGGCGGGCTAGAACCGAGGCAGCACCTTCTCGCCGAACAGCCGCATCGAGCCCTCGGCCGCGTCGGCCGGGAGATGGCCGAAATTGATCTGCATCGAGGCGACCTCGAACTCGACCTTGTCCCGGTAGGCGTGGATCTGGTCGACGACCTGTTCGGGCGTCCCCACCCAGGCGGCGCCCGATTCGACCTGGGTCTCGAAGGATTCCTTCAACAGCGCCTGGTACATCTTGTCGTAGCCCGGGTAGTCCCTGCTCGCCGCCCCCTCGACCCAGGGGCGGGCGGAATCGAGGATCGCCTGGAGGTAGCGGTTGACCGGGTCGCGGGCGATCTCGGCCGCCTTGCCGGCATCCTCGTGGCAGAACATGTGGAAGGCGAGCATCACCCTGCCGTTCCCGGGATGGCCGGCCGCCCGCCACGCCTCGCGATAGACCCCGAGGAGGTCGAGCATCTTGGAGGAGATCAGCGGGATCGCCATGATGTAGTTGCCCTGCTCGCCGGCCTTGACGAAGGACGAGGGCGTCGTCGTCGTCGCCGTCCAGATCGGCGGGCGCGGCTTCTGGGTCGGGCGCGGCAGGGACGTCACGTTCTCGAAGCTGTGGAAACGGCCCTCGCAGGTGACGTTTTCCTCCTCCAGGAGGAGGCGGATCTGCTGCTGCCCTTCGTCGAACCGGGCCACGCTCTCGTCGAGGCTGACGCCGAATTTCTCGAACTCGTGCGGCAGGAAGGCGCGCGCCATGCCGAGGTCGAGCCGGCCGCCCGAGATGGCGTCCAGCATGCCCGCCTCGCCGGCGATCTTGAGCGGGTGGTTGAACACCGGCAGCACCGCGCCGGTCACGATGCGCGCCTTCTTGGTCCGCTGGCTGGCGGCGCTCAGGAACACCATCGGCGCCGGGCTGTAGCCGCCATAGGCGAGAAAGTAATGCTCGACGGTGCGGACGTGGCTGTAACCGTATTCGTCGACCAGGTCGCAGAGCGACAGGCATTCGGAGAAATACTGGGCGCCGGACTTGGTCTCCGGTCCGACGGACGGAAAGAACTGGACGCCGAATTCCATGGCCGCTCCCCTCGCTGACGCGCAATGCTACCCGCTGGCACGGCCCTCGATCAATTCGACCCCGCCCGCCCCCTCGCCTATGATCCGGCGGCTTCCCTGACCCGGCGATCCACCCGCGATGAGCTACACGATCGGCATCGATGTCGGCGGCACGTTCACCGACTTCTACCTGATGGTCGCCGGCGGGTCGGATCGGATCCACAAGACGCTGTCGACGCCGGACGACCCCACCGAAGCGGTGATGCGGGGGCTCGCGGAGCTGGCGGAGGGCGAAGGCCTCGCCCTCAAGACCCTGCTGGCCCGGACGATCCGCATCGTCCACGGCACGACGGTGACCACCAACGCCGTGATCACCGGCAGATGGGCGAAGACCGGGCTGCTGGCGACCGCCGGTTTCCGCGACGCGCTGGCGATGCGCCGGGGCATCCGCGAGCGGCTCTACGACAACAAGTACCCGGCCCCGAAGCCGGTGGTGCCGCGCCGCCTCCGCCTGGCGGTGCGCGAACGGATCGACAGCACGGGTGCAGTGCTGCGGCCGATCGCGCTCGACGACGTCGATCGCGCCGCCGGGATCTTCGCTGGCGAAGAAGTCGAGTCGGTGGCGATCTGCTTCCTCCACGCCTACGCCGACGACGCCCACGAACGGGCGGCGCTGGAGCGTCTGCGCGAACACCTGCCAAAGGTCCATGTCGCGGCATCGAGCGATATCCTGCCCGAGCTGCGCTACTACGAACGGACCTCGACCACGGTGCTGGCGGCGGCGGTCGGGCCGATCTTCGGACGCTACATCGCCCGCCTGACGGACCGCCTGGCGGGATCCGGCTTCGGCGGGCCGTTGCTGATCATGCAGTCCAACGGCGGCGTCGCCACGCCCGAACGAGCGCAGGCCAACCCGGCGACGACGCTGCTGTCCGGGCCTGCCGCGGCGCCTTCCGCCAGCCTCGCCGTGCTGGCGCCGCATGGCGAAGACAGCTTCATCACCATCGACATGGGCGGGACCAGCTTCGAAGCCTCGCTGGTCCGGAACGGCGCGCCGGCGGTGACCCGCGGCGCCACGGTCAACCGCTTCGCCATGGCGCTCCCCGCGATGGACATCAAGACGATCGGCGCGGGCGGCGGGTCGATCGGCTGGATCGACGGCGGCGGCTTGCTGCGCATGGGACCGGCGAGCGCGGGCGCCATGCCCGGACCCGCCTGCTATGGCTTCGGCGGGACCAAACCGACCTGCAGCGACGCCAATCTCCTGCTCGGCTATCTCTCGGCCGACGGTTTCGCGGGCGGACGCATGACGCTCGATGCCGATGCCGCGAGAGGGGCGATCGAACGCGACATCGCCCACCCGCTCGGCCTCGACGCGATGACCGCCGCCGCCGGCATGTACCGCGTCATGACCGTCGGCATGGCCTCCGCCATCAAGGAGGTTTCCGTCGAACGCGGGCTGGATGCGCGCGACTTTCCGCTGGTCTGCGCCGGCGGCGCGGGCGCCATCCACGCCGCGGCGATCGCGCGCGAACTCGGGATCGCCCGCGTCGTGATACCGCGCATCGCTTCGGTGCTGTGCGCGGCGGGGATGCTGGCGACCGATCTGCGGCGAGATTTCGTGCGCTCCCTGCCCGGCCCCTTCGCGGCGGGAAATACCGATTCGGACCGGCTCCGCCGCCTGGCCGAGGCGATGGCGGAGGACGCGCATGCGGCGCTGTCGGCCGACAACGTCCCGCGCGACCGCCACCGGCTCGAATTCGCCCTCGACCTCCGCTATGCCGGCCAGTACCATGAGGTCGAGGTGCCCGCCGCCGATTCGGCGATGCTGACCGATATCGGGGCGATGACCGGCGCCTTCCACCAAGCCCATGACCGGTTATACGGCTACGCCCTGGCCGGGGAGGATACGCCGGTCGAGCTGGTCAATGTCCGGCTCGCCGCGTACGGCGTCACCGACAAGTCGGCGCCGAGGCCGGTCCCCGCCGGCCGAACACCGCCCCGGGAGCGTCTCCGGGATGTGCGCCTTCCGGGCCGCGAACATTTCGAGGAGGTCGCGGTCCATGACGGCGAGACCCTTCCCGCCGGGTTTCGCGGCGCCGGGCCGATGATCGTGGAAACGCCACTCACCACGGCGCTGGTGCCGCCCGGTTTCGACCTCGAGCTCGATCCCTTCGGCTCCCTGATCCTGACGGACACGCGGGCATGACCGACGACATCGACCCCATTCTGACGGCCGTCATCCAGCACCGCCTCAAGTCGATCACCGAGGAGATGGGGCTCACCCTGCTCAGGACCACGCGCTCGCCGATCCTCAACGAGGCGCGCGATTTCGTCACCGGGCTCTACGACGAGGCGGGCGACATGCTGGAGCAGACCGAATACATCCCGGTGCTCGCCTTCGCGCTCCAGCCGGTCTGCAAGGAGATCATCGCCTTCTTCGGCGACGACGTGCATCCGGGCGACGTGATCCTGCACAACGACGTGTTCTCCGGCGGCAACCAGAACAACGACGTGGCGGCGTTCCGCCCCGTTTTCGCCGGCGAAGAGCTGGTCGCCTGGGCCGCCTGCAAGGGCCACCAGGCCGATATCGGCGGCGCGGTCGCCGGCGGCTACAACCCGGACGCCCGCGAGGTCTGGCAGGAGGCGCTGCGGATCCCGCCGCTCAAGGTGTTCGAGCGCGGCAAGCGGCGCGAGGACGTCTGGCGCATGGTGTTCGCCAATATCCGCTATCCCATCGTCGAGCAGGACATCCTGGCGCAGATCGGCGGCACGGCGGTGGGCGAACGCGGCATTCTCGAGCTGGTCGGGCGCTACGGGCTGGAGACGTTCCGCTGCCACAGGGAGGCGTTGTTCGCCGCCACCGAGCGCATGGTCGCGCGCGAGATCGAGGCGATCCCGGACGGGACATACCGGGGCGAGAGCACCGTGTTCTATGACGGGGTGACCGACGGCACGGAGATGACGATCCGCCTCGCGGTCACCGTCAAAGGCGGGCGCATCGTGTTCGACTACACGGGCTCCTCGCCGCAGACGCCGGGATTCGTCAATGCGCCATACGCCGCCACCGCGTCGGCGACCATGCTCACCTTCCTGATGCTGGTCGACCCCGACATCCCGCACAACGCGGGCCTCCACCGCCCGATCTCGATCGTCAACCCGGAGGGCTCGTTCCTCAACGCCGCCTTCCCGGCGGCGACCACCTTCGGCAACTCGATCACCGGGCCGACCTCGGATGCGATCATGCGCGCCCTCTCCCGCGCCCTTCCCCGCACGGTCACCGCCGGGTGGAACCGTTTCCTCGGCTTCGCCCTGACCGGCCGCGACGCCGGGCGGGACCGGCGCTTCGTCGACATCCTGTTCCTCGCGCTCAAGGGCGGGTCGGGTGCGACCTGGGACGCGGACGGCTACGATCACATCGGGCTGATCAACTGCGCCGGCGGCATCCTCGCCCAGGACTACGAGATGTTCGAAATCCAGAACCCGCTTGTGCTCGAACGCCACGAATACCTGGCCGATTCGGCGGGGCCCGGCCGCTGGCGCGGCGGTCTCGGGGTCGAGACGGTCATGCGAATCGAGGGAGAGGAGGTGACGGCGGTCGCCTTCGGCGACGGCATCGAGGAGCGCGCCCGGGCCTTCGGCCTGTTCGGCGGCGAGGCGGGCAGCGTCAACACCAGCGTCTTCCGCTTGCCGGACGGCGGCGAAAGGGTCGCGAAATCGAAGGAGATCCTCCGCGACATCCCGCCCGGCACGGTGTTCCGCCAGCGCGCGGGCGGCGGCGGCGGCTACGGCCCGCCCCGGGACCGCGCCGCCGATCTGGTGGCCGAGGAGGTGCAAGACGGGCTGATCTCGCCGGCGGCCGCGCGGGACGTCTATGGTGTCGCCGTCGACCCCGAGACCCTGGAACTCGACCGCGAGGCGACCGCGGCGTTGAGACGCCCATGAGCTATCGCCCACCGACCGATGACATCCTGTTCCTACTGCGTGAGGTGATCGGTGCCGACGCCGTCCTCGCCCGGCCCGAATTCGCCCATGTCGATGCGGAAACCCTGGAAGCCGCGGTGCGCCAGGCCGGCCGGGTCGCATCGGAGATCGTCGCGCCGGTGAACGCCGCCGCGGATCGCATCGGCGCCAGGCTGGAGAACGGGGTCGTCCGCCTGCCGCCCGGCTTCGTCGAAGCCTATGAGGCGTTCTGCGCCGGCGGCTGGCCGGGCCTCGCTCTGCCCGAGGAACACGGCGGCCAAGCGATGCCGGAGATCGCCCAGGCCGCGCTGTCGGAGATGTCGAACGGGGCCTCGCTCGCCTTCTCCATGCTGCCGGTGTGCGGACGGGCCGCGGCGCGGGTGCTGCTCGCGCATGCCGAGCCCGGGATCCGGTCCCTCTGGGTGCCCCGGCTCGCGAGCGGCGAATGGTCGGGCACCATCGTCATGACCGAGCCGCATGCGGGCTCCGATATCGGACAGGCGCGGACCCGGGCGGTCCCCGTCCCCGACGGCAGCTACGCGCTCACCGGCACCAAGATCTTCATCTCCTTCGGCGACCACGACGCGACGCCGCAGAACGCCCATATCGTGCTCGCGCGGATCGCGGGCGCGCCGGAGGGCGTGCGCGGCCTCAGCCTGTTCCTGGTCCCCCGGGTCATCGTCGCGGCGGACGGAACGCTCGGCCCGCGAAACGCCATCGCCGCCTCGCGCATCGAGGACAAGATGGGCATCCACGGTTCGCCCACCTGCGAGATGCGGCTCGACGGCGCCACCGGCTACCTGCTCGGCGAGCCCGGGCGCGGCATCCAGTGCATGTTCACGATGATCAACACGATGCGCCTCGAAGTCGCGCTCGAAGGGGTGGGCATCGCCGGCGCCGCGCTCGACAAGGCGGCGCGCTACGCCTCCGAGCGGGTGCAGGGCGGCAGCGGCGGGGCGGCGACGGCGATCGTCGAGCATGCCGACATCCGCCGCAGCCTGCTCCGCATGAAGGCGCTGACCGGTGGCATCCGCGCGCTGTGCTACGAGACCGCCGCGCTGCTCGACCACGGCCGGCACGACGAGGTGGGGTTCCTGCTGCCGGTGTGCAAGGCGATGGGAAGCGAGATCGCGGTCGAGGTCGCCAGCCTCGCCATCCAGGTCCATGGCGGGCACGGCTATATCGCCGAGCACGGGGTGGAGCAGCTGATGCGCGATGCCCGGATCACGCCGATCTACGAGGGCACCAACGGCATCCAGGCGATCGACCTGTTGCTGCGCAAGATCGGCCGCGACGAGGCGAAGACGCTCGCCTTGCTGTGGGCGAGAGTCGAGACGGATCTGGACGGCGACGGCGAGCTCGCCGAAGCGGTCGCGGCGGGGCTCGCCGAATGGCGGCGCGTTTCGGAAGTGTTGCTCGACCGGCTGCGGCGAGACGCGAATCGCGGCTTGTCGGGCGCCACCCCCTATCTCCGCCTCGCGGGGACGGTGCTGATGGGGTGGATGTGGCTTCGCATGACGCAGGCGGCGAAGGACGACCCCTACGGCGACGAGATCCGCGCGCTGGCGCGGTTCTACGCGGCCGACATCATGGCCGAAGTCGACGCCCTCGCCCGCCGCGCGACGATGCCGGCGGAGTTCCTCTACGACCTCGACGCCGAGACGGTCGCCAGGGTCTAGAGCGCGCCCGCTATTTGGCCCGCGCGGCGGCCAGGCGAATGAACTCCAGCAGGTCCGGGCCCAGCGTCCGGTCGGCCGTGCCGATATGGGCAGAGATGGAAATGTGGTTGTGGCCGGGAGCCGAGATGACGCCCGGCATGCGGCCGTCCCGCCTGGCGAGCGCGTCGATCAGGCGGCGGATCTGCTCATGAATGAACCCGGGTTCATGCTCGGCGTAGGCGATCATCACCGGAATCTTGCGGCCGCCCAACGCGTTGACGACGGATCTTGCGCCGAGGTCGCTCTCGGTTCCGTAGTAGAGCGCGTCGCGACCCGGATCGAGGGGGCGTATGGTCAGGTCGACCGTTGGCGGCGAGATCAGGATCGCGCCGACCACGCCGTCGTTCTCGGCCTGTAGCGACTCGTGGAAGGTGTAGTCGGCCGCATGCATGGCACCGGCGGAGGCGCCGGAGATGACGATCTTCGCCGGATCGCCGCCATGCACGCCGGGGTTCCCGCGGATCCATTCGAGCGCCATGGCGAAGTCCTCGCCACCCGAAGGCCATTTGTGCTCCGGCGCCAGGCGGTAGTTGATGGCGATCGCAACGACACCGTTGACGGCGAGATAACGGCCGATATTCGCGGCGCCTTTCTTGTCGCCGCGCACGAAGCCGCCGCCATGGGCGAACACGACAACCGGCTGGGTCCCGTTCGCGTCCTCAGATGCGTACACGTCCAGCACATGGCGCTCGTGCGGCCCGTAGCGCCGGTCCGCCGAGACCTTCACGCCTTCGATGCGCGCGGCGGCGTGGAGGGCACCGTAGGCTTGCAGCGTCCCGCGAACCTGCTCGCGCGTCAGCTCCGGACCCCACGCCGCGATCTTGGCCGCGATACCGGGCGTTTCGAGTATCTGCGCCGGGGCGCCGCCGCTCAGCAATATCGCGGCAGCCGCCACGGTCAGTGCGCGTATCATCATCCGTCTCTCCCTCCTTGCTGGGGGTGCCGTGGTTGGGCCCGGTCGGAGCGGTCTTCGGGACTTTGTTGCAGCACGACCGGGAGGCGGCGTCCAGCCGCCCGCATGTTTGTGACGCCCGCGCAGGGTGCGCCTGGAGCAGACTACCAGTAGCCGATCAGCGTGCCGTGTCTGTGGGCGCCGTCGGTCCGCTGCTGCACACGTTCCGTGGTGATGCCGGTGCGGTTCTTGCGCCGGCCTATGCGCTCGAACAGCGCGCGGTGCAGCTCTTCGCGAAAACCGGCATATCCCGGATCGCGGCCGAGATCGACGAACTCGTCGGGGTCGTTGCGAAGATCGAAGAGCAGCGGCTCGAATCCCAGCGCGTGGACGTATTTCCAGTCGTCGGTCCGCAGCATGAACAGCCGCGCCTCGTGCGGGTCGACGCCGAGCTCGACGCGGGCCTTGTAGAACGCGTAGTCGAGCTCGCTATAGGCGTGATCGGGGACTTCGCCCTTCCCGCCGCGCAGCCGCCACAGCGCGGACCGGCCCTCGATGATGTGCGTGGGGATCTCGATCCCGCGGGCTTCGAGGAAGGTGGGGACGAGGTCGATCGCCTCGATGAAGCCTTCGTCGGCGGTGCCGCGCGTCGCGTCGGCCGCCGCGTCGGGGTCGTAGACGATCAGCGGGATCCGCACGGCCTGCTCGTGGAAGAACTCCTTCTCGCCGAGCCAGTGATCGCCCAGATAGTCGCCGTGATCGGAGGTGAAGACGATCATCGTGTCGTCCATCCGGCCGGTCTCTTCGAGGTAGCGGAAGACCCGCCCGAGATGGTCGTCGATCTGCCTGATGAGCCCCATATAGGCCGGGATCACGGCCGCGCGCACCTCCTCGCGCGAGAACTCTCTGGACGCGTTGTGGTTCATGATCGCGCCATAGACCGGGTGCGGGTCGTCGCGTTCGCGCGTCTCGCGAACGGCGGCGAGGATTTGGTTGTGGCCGTACATCGCGTGATACGGGGCGGGCGCGATATAGGGCCAGTGGGGCTTGATGTAGGACAAATGGAGGCACCACGGCGCATCGCCCTGCTCCTCGAGGAACTGGAGCGCGCGATCGGTCATGTAGGCGGTCTCGGAATGCTCCTCGGCCACCCGGGCGGCGAGCGGCGCGTTCTGCATGTACCAGCCCTCGCGCAGCGCCCCGTCCGGACCCTCGCCCGAATTGGCGTAGTCGTTCCACGGGTTGGGGCCTTCATAGCCCTGCGCGCGGAGATAGCGGTTATAGGGGAGATCGGGGTCGGCCTTGGGGTGCGGGTGCTCGCCGTCGTCCCGCTCGTAGGGCTCGAAGCCGCATTCCGAGATGATGAGCCCCGGTTCGCCGTCGGGCGAGAGCCCGACCCGTTCCATTCCGGCCAGGTCCGGCATCATGTGGGACTTGCCGACCAGCGCGGTGCGCATCCCGTGCGGGCGAAGATAGTCGCCGAGCGTGAGCTCGCCGACCGGGAGCGGCACGAAGTTCCAGGTCGCGCCGTGGCTGAACGCGGTGCGGCCGGTATAGAAGGACATGCGCGAGGGACCGCAGACCGGCGCCTGCACATAGGCACGGTCGAAGCGGACGCCCCGGCCGGCGAGACGGTCGAGGTTCGGCGTCTCCAGATGGGGGTGGCCGTAGCAGGACAAATAGTCCACCCGCAGCTGGTCGGCCATGATGAACAGGATGTTGCGAACCTTGCCCATGTCATCCCCCCGGGAGTTCGGGTTTCACAGATGGCCCTTCCTGCGGGCTTCGACGTAGCGCCGGTAGACCGGCTCCATCGAGGTCTGCCAGCGCTCGCGCTTGGCGGGATCGAGCGGGGTCAGGTTCACCGCCCGCAAATACGTCCTCCGCACCGTGCCCGTCGCCTCGTCTGCATCGACATCGAAGATCGACAGCCCGCCATAGTCCTGCTCGAAAGCCGCCATGGCGCCGAGCCCGGTGCCGGCCGCCCAGCACAGTATGGCCCGGTTGACCGCGTCGTGCCCGACCAGCAGCAGGCGTCGCCATCCGGGATCGGCGACCAGCCGCCGCACCGCGCCGAGCACCCGGGACTCGAAATCGGCGAAGCGTTCGCCGTGGCCGAACCACGCCCCGCCGGTCGCGGCGCCGTCATAGGCATGGGCGATCGCATCCAGCGCCCGTTCCGGGACGACATCGGCGAACCGGCCGCCGCGGATTTCGGCAAGCTCCGCCTCGTCCTCGATCGCGATGGCCCGGCCGGCGAGCGCCAGCTCCGCGGTCTCGCGGGTGCGCGGCAGGCCGCTGGTCACCGCGCGGTCGATGGCTTCGCCGTTCAGCAAATCCGCCACCGCCCGGGCCTCCGCGACGCCGCGTTCCGTCAGCCGCACGTTGCGCGGGTTGACCGGCCTGCCGTCGGCATCGAAATACGCCACATCGCCGTGACGCAGCAGGTAGACGCGCCTGCGGACCAGCCCCGGCTCGACGGGCCCCGTCATCGTTCGCCGAGAGGCGGCGCGTTGCGAAGCTCGCCGAGAGCCGCCCTGAAGGCACGGTCGATCGGCATCGGCAGGGCCGGCATTTCCTCGCCCCGGTCGTTGCCCAGGCGCTCGGCGAACAGGCCGCGCTCGCGGAAATGCGGGTCGGCCAGGGCCTCTTCCAGCGAACGCACGATCGAACAGCAGCAATCGACCCCGCGAATCCGCTCTTCCCAGTCGGAGGCGGGTCGTGCCGCGACCAGCGCCGCGACGGCGGCCGCCGTCCCCTCGGGATCGGCGCTGTCGTCGCGCCATTTCTCGGGAAGCCCGACCAGCTCGGCGAAGGCCTCCCAGAACTGCTGCTCCAGCGGCGCGGCGGCCAGAACCCTGCCGTCCGAAGTCGGGTAGAGCCGGTAGCGGGGCGAACCGCCGGTCACTAGGTCGCCGCCGTTCTTCGGCCAGAGCCCCGCGGCTTGCGCGTTGCCGATCGCCCAGAACGTGAAGGGAAACAGATTGTCCGCCATCGCCACGTCGAGCGTGGCCCCTTCCCCGGTAACGTCCCGCTGCCTGAGCGCGAGCAGGATGTTCATCACCGCGGGATAGGCGCCGGCCGCGATATCGGCCATCAGCACCGGCGGCACCACGGGGCGGTCTTCCGGCCCCATCGAGAGCGAGAGCACCCCCGTCTCGCCGATATAGTTGAGGTCGTGGGCGGCGATGTTGCGCTTCGGCCCGGTCTGGCCGAAGCCGGTGATCGAACAGTAGACGATGCGCGGGTTGACCGCCCGCACCGCCTCGGCGCCGAGCCCGAGGCGCGCCATCACGCCGGGGCGGAACTGCTCGACCAGGATGTCGGCCCGTTCGAGCAGCGGGCGGAGGCGCTCCCGGCCGGAGTCCTGCTTGAGGTCGAGGACCAGCGATTTCTTGCCGCGGTTGAGCATCGCGAAGTTGACGCTCTCCGCGCCCCATCTCGGCACATAGCGGCGCATCTCCTCGCCGCCCGGGCGTTCGATCTTGATCACCTCGGCGCCCGCCTCGGCGAGCATCAGCGTCGCCAGGGGACCCGGCAAAAGGGTGGAGAAGTCGAGGACCAGGAGCCCGTCGAGCGGCGCGGTCATCGCCCCTCCGCCCGCGCGGCGGCGACGCTTGCGGCGCGCGCCGGCGCATCGCCCGGCTGGCCGCTGGCCGCGAACAGCGCGCTGGAGACCGCATGGTGATGGGCGAGCCCGCCGCGCATTGCGCGTTCGATCGGGCCGTCGGGATAGCCGAGGCCGAGCCGGCAGGCGAGGTCCATGTCTTCCGCCCTGGCAAGCCCGTCGTCGAGCAGGCGGAGCGCGGCGTTGTATTTGGGCCGCACCAGGCGGTCGACGATGCGCCCCACCCGGTCGGCGGAAACGACGACGGTGAGCCCCGCCGCCTCGAAGATCGCGCGCGCCGCTTCGAGCGCCCGCGCCTCCGTGTTGGGCTGGCGCACCAGCTCGACGAGCGCCGACGGCGGGTCGTCGCCGTTGCGATAGCGCGCGAAGCCGAGGACGTTCGAGCCCTCCTCCCCCGCCGCCTCCCCGGTGTGGACGCCGAGGCATTCGCTGCCGAGCTCGACCAGGATCGCGGTCTTCGACGGGTCGGGCTCGCAGGGCGCGCCGAGCAGGACGACCACCTCGCCGTCCGGCGCCGCGGCGGCGAGGAACGGCTCGCCGTCGGGAAAGGACCGGCTCTCCCCGTTCCGGCGGATCGCATAGGTCATGGTCATGCCCCGAACATCCGGTTGTCCTCGTAGTCGTGGAAGCCGCGCCCCGACTTGCGGCCCAGCCGCCCCGCCGCGACCATCCGGCGCAACAGCGGCGGCGCCGCGGCGCGCGGATCGAGGGTGATCGGATAGAAGGCCTCCGACAGCAGGATCTGGGTGTCGAGTCCGATCAGGTCGATCAGCTCCAGCGGTCCCATCCTGTAACCCAGCGCCGCCTTGATCGCGGTGTCGATATCGGCGGGGCTGGCGACA
>Ga0209020_1000334_pt1 | contig 62490 bp, 58 predicted proteins | sample PinacodermBB_FD_187298 | JGI IMG/M metagenome (GOLD analysis project Ga0209020, IMG submission 187298) | Host-associated microbial community of the marine sponge Aplysina aerophoba from Gulf of Piran - sponge pinacoderm, lysed by bead... | ecosystem: Host-associated > Porifera > Sponge >... | reverse complement strand
TCGGTCATGTCGCTGCGCAGGTCGGTGCCGTCCGCGCGCAGTGCGCCGATGTCGGCGCGGCGCGCCCGGTCCTGGTGGAGAACAACCATGAGTATGAGGCCGACGACGCCGAGTATTGCCTGTTCCATCCCTCTCCCCAATCGTAATGGATGCCCGCCGGGTGCGACCAGCCGGTGCACGGCCACCGATGAGCCCTGTCCGCGAGCACTACTATAATATCAGGAAACTGATGAAAACTGCTCAAACTATATTGATTCTCTCTCCGCGCGGCGTCCGTGACAACCGGGTTCAACGTGGCGCTACCAGCCGCGGTCGATCCACTCGTCGATCAGCGGAGGACGGTGACGCCGGCCCAGGCCAGGGGATCGAATTGGGACACGAGTGCCCGTCTCGGATTCGTGAGTCCCAACCGTTGTATCGTAACAACACTGCAGGTGAGGAATGGCGAGAAGGCGCCACCCCAAGAAGGAGGTCGAGGAGGCACTCCGTGAGGCCGAGAATGCCGGGTGGACTGTCGCGCCGGCGCCATCGGGTCACCGCTGGGGTTCGATGCACTGCTCGGCCGGCCGTGGGGGCTGCCGGCTCTCGATCTTCTCGACACCGCGCAATCCGGGCAACCACGCCCGGCACGTCCGGCACGTCCGGCGTGCGCTCATCCGCTGCCCGCACGATGAGCCATAGAGGAGCGGGATGAGGACCTACCAGTTCGTGCTCATCGTCGAGGGTGCCGATCTTCAGTCCGACGAGATGTTCGACGCGGTGTTCGACGCGGGATGTGACGATGCCCTCGTGGGGTGCTCCAATGGGGTGCAGTTCGTGGACTTCGACCGCGAGGCCCCGAGCGCCGGGGAGGCGGTCCGCTCCGCCATCGCCGCGCTCGAGGGTCTTCCCGGGATCACGGTCGTCCGTATCGTCGGCGCCGATCTCCTGTCGATCTCCGATATCGCCACCCGGACCGGTCGGACGCGGGAGAGCGTCCGGCTACTGATTGCCGGCGAGCGCGGCCCCGGCGGGTTCCCTCCCCCGGCGACGGACCCCCGCAATCGCTACCGGCTCTGGCGAGGCAACGACGTCCAGCGGTGGTTCGCCGAGCACTACGGCGACCAGCCGATCTGCCCCGAGGCCGACGTCGTGGCCACGGTCAACGCCGAGTTGGAACTGCGCCGCAGCGCCGGGAGGGTGCTGACCACCGAGGCTTGAGCCGTCCGGGCGCCGTAGCCGTGGCCGAAGTGTGCGAGCCGGCGCTCGGTGGTCCGGTCGGGGACCGGGGTGCGGTTCGCTCCTTCGGCGCGGGCGCAAGGCGCCGCGAATCGGCCCCCGGGCCCCTCCCTCGCCTGTGGCCGTGCCGGCAGGCTCACCAGCCGCGGTCTACCCACTCCTGCAGGTGGGGGCTCTCGCGCCCGATGGTCGTGTCGTCGCCGTGGCCGGGCATCACGATGGTGTCGGGGGCGAACTGGGAGAAGATCAACTCGTCGATCGAGCGAATGATGGTGGCGAAGTCGCCGCAGGGGAACTCCGCCGGTGGCGGCTTGCCCTCGCGGAACTCGAAGCCGTCACGGGTGAGTCCGGGGCCCCCAGGGAAGAGGGTGTCGCCCGTGAACGCCACCGGCGAGCCGTCCACTTTGAAGCAGATCGACCCTGCGGTGTGGCCGGGTGTGATCGTCGTGAGCAGCCGCAGCCGTCCCACCTCCACCGCCGAGTCGCCCTCCAGGATCTGGTCGTAAGCCGGCAGCATGTGGGCGTCCCCGGCGGTGACGAGCACGTCGTAGCCGGCGTCGCGGATCTGCGGCACGGCCCCGATGTGGTCCTGGTGGCCGTGGGTCTCCAGCACGGTGCGCACGCCGAGTTGGCGGCACAGGTCCAGCAGCAGCTCGTGCTCGTTGGCGGCGTCGATCAGCACGGCGTCGCCGCTCTGCCGGCAGCGCACGATGAACACGTTGTTGTCGAACGGTCCGACGACCACCTTGTGGATCTCCATCTGGGTGTCCCGGTAGTGCAGTGTTGGCCGGGCATCGGCGGCCTGCCGCTGGATCCCGAGTTGCGGCCAGCAGTAGTGGTCGATGCCGGCGCGGTCTGCGTGTGCGGCTACCTCGCTCATGTCGGTGCCTCCCGGGTGTGCGGAGATCTGGGGGATCCAATCCTCGCCCTGTATAGCTGTTCACGCACCTCGTCGCGTCGTTCGGCTGGTTCGAGCCCCTCGAGTTGTGCCATCTGACCCAGGGTGATCCCATTGTCAACTCACTGGTGGTATTCTTGTGACATGAATGACACATTTGCGATCAAGATGGGAGAGCGAGGCCGGGTGGTCGTCCCTGCCGCGGTTCGAGAGCGCGCGGGATTCACCGAGGGCGTCACGTTGATGCTCTTGGAGACGCCCGACGGTGTGGTGTTGATGACACGAGAGCAGCTGCTGGCGCGGGTCCGGCGCGACTTCGGAGGGCTCAACCTCGTTGACGATCTGCTTGCCGAGCGGCGCCTGGCAGCGGCTGCTGAGGACGCCGACATGGCTGCCGTCCCGTGAGAGCGGCGCTCGACTCCTCGGCAATCCTGGCGTTCCTGGGAGGCGAGGACGGCGCCGACCGGGTCTCGGCCGCGCTGGAGGGCGAGTCTTGGTGCAGTGCCGCGAACTGGTCGGAGGTTGTCCAGAAAACTCTCGCCTCAGGGCGAGACCTGCAGCAGGTTCGGACGCTGCTGTCCGGTTATCGCCTCCGGATTGAACCTGTCGTGACGTCCGACGCGGAATGGGCGGCCCGTCGCTGGCGTCCCGGGGAGGGCCTGTCGCTGGCGGATCGCCTCTGCATGGCGCTCGCCGAACGGCTCGACGCCGAGATCCTCACTGCCGACCGGGCATGGGGCACAGCGGGCCGCGTCCGTCAGATCCGGTGATCCGTCCAGCTCTCGGCCGGCGTGGCGCGTCTCCGGGGTGGGTCACTCTCGACACGGGCGAGCAACTGGAACTGGCCGAACCCTCTGCCCGCTTGAGTGCGAAGATCATCGACTTGTTGATCCTCGTTGCGGTCATCGTCGGCGGGGTGATCGTGGTCCTCGTGGCGCTCGTCGCCGAGGGGTTCGGCGTCGGGATCGGACTCGTCGAGGGTGTTTTCCTCGCCGCGCTGCTGATCGTCCTGGCGAGCCTTCTGTACGACCCGCTGTTCATCGCGATCCGGGGCCAGACCGTCGGCAAGAAGGCGACGGGAATCAGGGTGGTTCGAGCCGACAACGGTGAACTCCCCACCTTGGGCAGGTCATTCGCTCGGTGGGCCCTTCCAGGAGTGCTGCTGGCGATCCCCGGCGCCGGGTACGTCCTCGCCACCCTCTGCTTCTCCTCATTGCTGCGGGACGCCTCGCGACGGGGCTGGCACGACAAGGTGGCCGGGACGGTCGTCGTCAAGACCTGAGGGCTGCCCGACCGGCGCTTCTCCCGAGGGTGCTGCCGGACCGGCGCTAGCCCTCGTCGCCGGTCGTTCGAGCCCCGCCGAGGGCGGCGATCTCCTCGGCGACGAGCCGCACGATGAGGTCGTTGAGGGAGAGTTCCTCGTAGTCGCGCTCGCTGATGCTGGAGCCGTCCCCGGTTGCCCGCCCGCCGGCGCCGTAGGTGAGGAACACGTAGCGGGCGCCTGTGAACTGCGCCAGCTGGCGGAACACGAACTCGGCCTGGTCGTCCGTGCCCGAGGACGACACCGGGAAGATCTTGATCCCGCGGGCGGCTGCGTCCAGCATCGATGCGGTGTACGGCGTCGGCACCGGCCGGTTGATCTGGGGCGGTGCGTCGGCGATCAGGAAGATCAACTGGAGCGCCTGCCCGGCCGCTCGCCAGGTCGGTCGTCCGAGCGCCTCGGCGAGCGCCTCGTCCAGAGCCTCCGGGTAGTCGCCGCCGCCGTCGGCGACCACCACGCCCAGCGCTCGGGTGAAGCGGTCCACATCGGACGTGAAGTTGAAGTTGGCGGTGACGAACGTGTCGCCTACGTCGCGGTACAGCGTCATGCCGATCCGGAGGTCCACTCCGGCCGGCAGGTTGGCGATGCGCTGTGCGACCTCACGGATCGTCGCCTTGAGCTGGTCGATCTCGTCTGCCATGGAGCCGGTCGCATCCAGAAGGAACAGGACGTCCAGGGTGACCTCGTCGCCCGCCGCCGGCAGGTCGGTCTCCAAGCTCAGCGATCCGCCGCGTGACACCTCGCCGCTGGTCCCCCCGGCGGTGACGGTGAACGGACCGTCGCCGGCGCCGTAGGCCTCGGGATGGAAACGGACGGTGCCGTCGGCGGTGGTGCGCAGGGTGGCTTCGACCTCACCGGCGGTCACCTGCACCTCGGTGCCCGCCGCCGGCAGACCGTCCCGACCGGTCACCGTGACCACGATGCGACCGGCGGGGTCGAGATCCCGGACCGGGATTCCCAGGGACAGGATCTCCTGCCGGTAGACCAGGTAGTCCTCGAAGCGCTCGTTGTCGTCGATGGCGCCACCCGTGAGGGACTCCTGGAACGAGCCGGGAGCGGCCTCGATCGCTTCAGCGCCCGCCTCATCGGCCATCGGACCGGCGAAATCGTCGCCTTCTGCCACCTCCTCGTCGGCCATCTCGTCCGCCACGACCATGGCGGGAGGAGGTGGAGCGGGCTCGGGGGCCGGAGCCGTTGCGGGCGCCGCCGCGGCCTCTTCGGCCGGGGCCGCGGCCGCGGCCGCGGCCGATGGATCGTCGTCGTAGGGGGCAACCCAGACGGGTTCTCCGTCGAGCCACACACCCTCGTCGAGCGCAGGCGGCGTGGTCGGCGGTCCGGGGTCGGTCCCCGGCGGTGGCGCAGGGGGTGTGGCGTCGCCGTCGGGGGGTGTGGCGTCGCCGTCGGGGGGCGTGCCGTCGTCGGGGGGTGTGCCGTCGTCGTCGGGGGGCGTACCGGTGACGGTTCCGGATGGCTCGGGGCCGGTGGCCCGTGGTGGAGCCGGGGCCTCGTCACCACCTGCCGGTGGCGCGGTGGGGGCGGCGCCGGACGTCGTTGCTGGGCTGATCGGCGCGGCGTCGGTTGCCGGGGTTGGGAGTCGCTCGACGCCCTCGGTCGAGGAGTCCCCGTCTGCGCATGCTCCCGCCAGCAGGCCCAGCGCGAGCACGGTGGCGAGCCCCCGACGGCGGACGATGTCGTGCGGTTTCCTGTTGTGTCCCATGATTGTTGGACGATGGTAGGGGGTGCCAGGTTCCCGGCGTCGGGAGAATATCTCCGAAGTGGTCTGCCGTGTCGATGAGGTGCTCGATGCCGGGTTCGACGGAGGCGGCGGTGCGCGCCCGATCGTGGCCGCCGGGACTCGGTCTCGATGAGGTGTTCGACGCCGGGGCCGGCGGAGGGTGCCGAGGATGGGAGGCTATGTTCTGCACCAGACGTTGTGATGGGGAGGCCGGCCGTGCGGTTGGGGTTCAGCGAGGATCAGGAGGAACTGCGGCGCTTCGTCCGGCAGTTCCTCGAGGAGAAGTCCCCGGAGTCGGCCGTTCGGGAGTTGATGGCCACCGAGGGGGGCTACGACGAGGCGGTGTGGCGCCAGATGGCCGGGCAGCTGGGCCTGCAGGGCATCGCCATCTCCGAGCGCCACGGCGGGGGAGGGTTCACGTTCCGCGAGCTGGCGCTGGTGCTGGAGGAGATGGGTCGGGCGCTGCTGTGTGCCCCGTACTTCTCCACGGTGGTGCTGGCGGCGAACGCGCTGTCCCGGAGCGGTGACGATGCGGCCTGCGAGGAACTGCTACCGGCCATCGCCTCAGGTGACTGCATCGCAACGCTGGCCTTCGAGGAGGACGACGAGGCGCACGGGGCGGTCGCGGTCGCCGACGGGACGGGCTGGCGGCTGCGGGGCGAGAAGAGCTACGTGCTCGACGGGCACGTGGCCGATGTCGTGCTGGTGGCTGCACGGAGCCCCCAAGGACTGGGGCTGTTCCGCTGCAGCGGTGACGCGGAGGGTCTGGGGCGGGAATTGCTGCCGACGCTGGATCTGACGCGCAAGCAGGCCCGGCTCTCCTTCGCCGGCACCCCGGCGGTCGCGGTCGGCAGGCTCGGCAACGGCGCGGCTGTCCTGGACGGCGTGTTGCAGCTGGCAGCGGTGGCGCTGGCCGCCGAGCAGGTCGGGGGTGCCCAGCGCTGCCTGGACACGGCGGTCGCCTACGCCAAGGAGCGGATGCAGTTCGGCCGGCCCATCGGCAGCTTCCAGGCGATCAAGCACCGCTGCGCCGACCTCCTGCTCGAGACCGAGACGGCCCGATCGGCCGCCTACTACGCCGCTTGGTGTGCCGCGACCGGTGACGAGGACCTGCCGGTGGCGGCGGCCATGGCCAAGGCCCAGTGCTCCGACGCCTACTACCGCGCGGCGGCGGAGAACATCCAGATCCTCGGCGGCATCGGATTCACCTGGGAGCACCCCGCGCACCTCTACTTCAAGCGCGCCAAGGCCAGCCAGCTGATGTTCGGGGACCCCGCCCACCATCGGGCGCGGCTCGCGGACCTGGTGGGGCTCTGAGCACCTGCCCGCGGTCCGAGCGGTCCCGCACCGCGGGATCTCGACCCTGGACGGGAGAGTCGGCGTGATCTGGATTCTCATCGCCGTCGCCGCGGTGCTGGTGGCGGCGGTGGCGCGCTACACGGTCGTCACGGTGAGCGCCCGCCTGGCGAACACCGAGGCCGTCGCCACCTATGACCTGGCCGCGGCCACCGAGTTCGTGCACCGCGGCCTCCCCGCCGAGAGTGCCGACCGGTTGGGGCTCGACGCGGTGGCGCTGATGCTGGCCTGGAACCTCGATCATCTTCGCCGCAGAGGCGTGGCGGCCTTCGGCGACGCGGATGCCCTGGCAGGGGGATTCGCCCGTGCCCCCAGCGAGAGCGAACCCGACGAGGCCCTCGACGAACTGTTGCGTCGCGCCGAGGCGGCGGGCGTGGAACTCGATGCCGTCGACGCCGTCGTCGTGCTGGAGTTGAACGCCCATTACCTGGCGGCCATCGGCGCCATCGGTGACGAGGTGGGAGGCGGCTGACCGTCACCTGGCCGCCATCTGGCCGGCGGCTGCGTTCGAGCGCCGCGAATCCGCCGGATCCGCTTTAGCATCGTCGGCGTGTATCGCCCCAGGGGAGTGGCCGACCACCGCTACATCGGCGACAAGCGCACCGGCGCCGTCTACGACCTCGACAAGGTGCCCACCGACGATTCCGCGGCGGCCGGGCCGCCGTCCCGAGCGGTCATCGACGAGTTGGTGGCCTCGGGGCGCTACCTGTGCTTCGCGCCCGACACGCTGGCCGAGGCGCGCAACCGCGGCTACCGCCTGCGGGGCGGGTGAGTGGAGGAGATCCCCTCAGGGCCACTGACCCTCTCGGGTTACCTGGCCCGGCCCCTGCGCTCCGACGGTGAGGTCCTGCGGGATCCGCGGCCCGCCGTCGTCATCTGTCACGGTCTGCCGGCGGCGCCCGGTGGGGCCACAACGGCGGGCCGCTCCTACCACGTCCTGGCCGACCGCATGGCTGCCGAGATGGGTTGGTCGGCCCTGGTGCTCAACTACCGGGGCTGCGGACTCTCCGAGGGGGACTTTTCGTTGCTGGGCTGGGTGGAGGACGTGCGCGCCGCCACCGAGCACGTGTCGGAGCGGACCCGCACGCGGGGGATCTGGATCGCAGGGTTCGGCACCGGCGGTGCCGTGGCGATCCGGGCCGCTGCCGACACGCCCACGGTGGCGGGGGTGGTGTCGGTGGGCGCGCCGGCGGACTTCGCCGACTGGGTCGTCAACGCCGAGCGCCTGCTGCGCCACGCCCGGGAGACGGGAATCGTGCGCGGCGAGACGTTCCCGGTGGACCTCAAAGTGTGGAGTGACCAATTCGCATCGTTCAGCACGACCGATGCCGCCGACCGGTTGGCGCCACGCCCGCTGATGGTTGTGCACGGCTCGGACGACGAGTTGGTGTCATCGCTGGACGCCCGTGTCATCGCCGATGCTCACGGCGCCGCCGATCTGCGCATCATCCCCGCCGGTGGCCACCGGCTGCGCTACGACCCGCGCTGCATCTCCCTGGTGCTGGGCTGGCTGGACCGCCACGGCCACGACAGAGTTCTGGGGCCTGCGGCTGCCCCGGAGCCGGCCGGCGGACCGGATGCACCCCGCACGGCCGAGGGCCCCGCGCCGGCGGTCACCGGCTAGGCGGACGGCGCCACCTCACGGGACGGGTCCGCCGGACGCCCTCGGGTCGGAAGTCGAGTTCGGGCCGTTGAGCCTCGGGCCCTAGAAATCTTGGTTGCCGCTCCCCTCGCGGACATCGTCGAGTTCCTCGAGGTGCTCGATCCCGTCGAGTCCGTCGATGACGTCGTCTGCGACCGAAATGTAGATGATCGTGAGCACGATCATGATCACCGCGGCGACCAGCGCGATCGACAATCCGGCGATGGCGAGGCCCCGGTGCGGTCTGGCCTGCCTGTTGGATCTGCGCAGCCCGATCGCCGAGAAGACGATCGCCGGGACGACGAAGATCAGGTCGATCAGCGACAGCCAGCACAGGATCAGCGCGAGGATCGACAGGACGAAGCCGGCCACGGCCATTCCGTTGCCCGGAGGCACCGCTGAACCGGTTCCCTGCCCGGTGGGCGCCTGCGGGGGCGGGTCGTTCCTGCGGTCCCCCTCGGGCGGGCCCCAGCCGGCCTCCGACTGACCGCCCGGTGCCTCCTGCCAGGGGAAGTCCCCGGCGGCCGGGGCGTCCTTCGGGTCCGAGCCGCCCGATGGACTGCCCTCGGGGCGGCGTTCCTCGCGGTCGTAGCGGTTCTCCACGTCTCCTCCTGACCCGGTTCGAGGCGCCGGCGGCACCTCAATCCTGCTTGGAGCGGCCGGCAGCCTTCTGTTCCTTCTTCCAGGCGCGCACCCGGGCGAGGGCTTCGGGGCCGTCGATGTCGGCCACCGAGCGGGGAGTGTCGTCGGCGAAGGGACCGGCGTAGCCGTCCCAGCCGTCGGGGCGGACGGCGAAGCGCTTGGCCAGGATGGCCAGGAAGATCATGGACTTCTCGTCGCCGTAGCCGGGCAGCGCCCGCAGGCGGTCGTAGAGCTCCCCGCCGCTGGCGGCGGTGACCCAGACCGCCTCGGCGTCGCCGTCGTACTGGTCGGCGATGTGGCGGCACAAGTCGTGGGCCCGCCGGGCCATCGCCGCGGGGAAGCGATGCAGCGCCGGCTTGATGCCGAAGGTGGCCTCCAGGTCGCCGGGGTCCATGGCGGCAATGGCGGAGGCGTCCAATTCGCCGCCGAGCCGTTCGGCCAGCCGGTGCGGCGACTTGAACGCCCATTCCATGGGGATCTGCTGGTCGAGCAGCATCGCCAGCAGGAGAGCCAGAGGTTCGTTGTTGACGAGCGCGTCAGCGGCGTCATCACCGGTGACGGCAAGTGTTCCAGCGGTCATACCCCGAGCGTACCGGCCCTGCTCAGCCCACGCGGCGGGCCGCTGGTGAGCGAGCGGAGGCGTTCGGGCCCGCCGGTAGCGTGCCGGGGGTCACGCCCCGTCGTGGCGCCCCTGGCGCGATGACGCGTCGGGCAGGCTTGGAGGCAATTGTGAGACGGCCACGAGATGGCGCGCCGGTGCCAAGGCGGGCATGGGTGGTGCTGGGGGTTGCGTGCGTCAGCGTTTTCCTGGTGGTGATCGACGCCTCCATCGTGAACGTGGGGTTCCCCACCATCGGTGCCGATCTCAACACCACCGACGCCGTGCTCTCGTGGATTCTCACGGCCTACAACGTCACCGTCGCCTCGCTGCTGCTGCTGGCGGGACGGGCCGCCGACAGGCTGGGGCGCAAGCGGGTGTTCCTCATCTCGGTGGCGATCTTCACGCTCGGGTCACTGTTGTGCAGCCTCGCCCCGGATGCAGGCTCGCTCATTGCGTTCCGGGTGGTGCAAGCAGTCGGCGGCTCGGCGATCTTCCCGTCCTCCCTCTCGCTGGTGCTGCCGGAGTTCCCCGTCGAGCGGCGCTCCATGGCCGTGGGCATCTGGTCTGCGGTGGCCGGGTTCGGCGGGGCGGTCGGCCCGTCGGCCGGTGCGCTGCTGATCGAGCTGTTCGGCTGGCGGGGGATCTTCTGGGCGAGCGTCCCCCTCGGCACCGCCGTGGTGATCCTGGGACGTCGCTACCTGACCGAGTCACGGGTGGCCGGCGACAACGGGCGGCTCGACGTCATCGGCGTCCCGGTGAGCGTGCTGGGCGTGGCGCTGGTGCTGCTGGCCGTGGTGCAGGCCGAGCACTGGGGTTACACCAGTGTTCGCACGCTCACGCTGGCCTGCGTCGGACTGGTCCTGCTGCCGGTCCTGGTGTGGCGGTCGCGCCGCCACCCGTCGCCTGTCCTGGACCTGTCGCTGTTCGGCATCCGGTCGTTCCGGGTGGCCACGGTCGCCACGATCTTCTTCGGGTTCGCCTTCCTGGGCGGGTTCTTCTTGAACTCCTTGCTGTTGCAGCGTCTCTGGGACTGGCCGGTCTGGAAGACCGGCCTGGGTCTCAGCCCCAGCCCGCTGATTTCGGTCCTGGCCTCGTGGTGGGTGGGTCGCGCCGCCGACCGCCTCGGCCACCGCTGGCTCACCGCGGCGGGCAGCGGTCTGTGCGTCGCCGCCTACTCGTGGCAGTTCTGGCGCGTCGGCGCCGTTGCGGACTACTGGTCGGACTTCCTGCCGGCCATGCTGATGCTGGGCGTCGGTGTGGGGATGGCCATCACCTGCATCACGGCCGCACCCCTGGCGGACCTGGGCAGCGATCAGTTCGCCATGGGAAACGCCACGGCCCGCACTGTGCAACAGCTCTGCTACGCCGTCGGTGTGGCCGCGATGGTGGCGCTTCTGGGCGCCGGCGGCGCCGAGGATCTCACCCGCTACCCGCGTCCGTGGATCTGGCTCATCTGCTCCTACGCCCTGGCGGGGTTGACGATGGCGCTGTTCTACCCCTCCGGCAGCGCCGCCGGGCGAGCGCGAGCAGCTTCACGACCCGCCGGCGAGGTGCGCTCGCCGGCTAGGTGAGCGGGCCGCACTCGTAGTCGACGGGGTTGACCGCCTCGGGGTCCACGCCGAAGCGCTCGATGGCGTCGTCGACCGCCGAGGCGTCGATCTCCCCGGCGGCCGCGAGCCCCGCCAGGACGGCCACGGTGACATGCGCGGCGTCCACCTCGAAGAAGCGACGCAGGGCGCTGCGCGTGTCGCTGCGGCCGTAGCCGTCGGTGCCCAGCACCGAGAAGTGCCGGGGCGCCCAGCGGGACACCTGGTCGGGCACCAGGGTGAGGTAGTCGCTGACGGCGGTGATCGGCCCCTGCGAGCGGGCCAGCTTTGCGGTCACCGCGGGCTCGCGGGGCGCCTCGGTGGGATGCAGGCGGTTCCAGCGCTCGGCGTCGAGGGCCTCGGACCGCAACTTCTTGTAGGAGGTGGCGCTCCACAGTTCGGCACCGGTGTCGTAGTGCTCGGCGAGTGCTGCCTGGGCCTCTCGGGCCGCAGCCTGCGCCGGGCCGGAGAACAGGATCGTGGCGCGGTGGCGCATGCCCGCCGGACCGGGGTCCCAGCGGTACAGGCCGCTCATGATGTCGGCGTCGCTGACGTGGTCCGCGCGAGCGGGCTGGAGGTAGTTCTCGTTGTAGATCGTCAGGTAGTAGAAGACATCGTCGCCGTGCGCCACTCCCGCCGGGGGATACATACGCTCCAACCCGCAGGCGATGATCGTCGCCATCTCGTAGGCGAAAGCCGGGTCGTATGACTGGCACGCCGGGACCGCCGCCGCAAGCAGGTGGCTGTGGCCGTCCTGGTGCTGCAGGCCCTCGCCGGCGAGCGTGGTGCGCCCGGCGGTGGCGCCCAGGAGGAACCCCCGGGCCCGGCTGTCCGCCGCCGACCAGACGAGGTCACCCACCCGCTGGAAGCCGAACATGGAGTAGAAGGTGTACATCGGCACCATCGGCACGCCCAGGTTGGCGTAGCTGGTGCCCGCCGCGATCCACTCCGCCAGTGAGCCCGCCTCGGTGATGCCCTCCTCCAGGATCTGCCCGTCGGTGTCCTCGGAGTACGACAGCAGCAGGTCGTGGTCCACCGGTTCGTAGAGCTGCCCGTGCGGGGCGTAGATCTCGAACTCCCGGAACAGCGAGTCCATCCCGAAGGTGCGAGCCTCGTCGGCGACGATCGGGGCGACCCGCGCGCCGAAGTCCTTGTCGCGCAGCAGCGAGCGCAGCAAGGTGGTGAACGCCACCGTGGTGGACACCTCCCGGTCGCCGGAGCCCTCGTCGAAGGTGGCGAAGATCTTGCGGTCGGGCTGGCGCAGAGGTCGGCGATCCCGCACGATGCGTGACGGGAGCGCCCCGTCGAGCGCCTGGCGACGCCGCCGCATGTACACCATCTCCTCGGTGTCCGGTGGCGGCCGGTAGTACGGCGGGGCGTCGTCGTCGGTGAGGGCGCTCTCGGGGATCTGCTCCCAGAGGCGCAGCCGGTCGCGGAGCTCCAGCAACTGCCGGGTGGTCATCTTCTTGATCTGGTGCGTGGCGTTGCGGCCCTCGAACCCCCTGCCGAGGCTCCAGCCCTTGATGGTCTTGGCGAGGATCACCGTCGGTGAACCGGCGTTGTCGGTGGCGGCCTTGTAGGCGGCGTACAGCTTCCCGTGGTCGTGGCCGCCGCGCGGCAGGTTGGCGAGGTCCGCGTCGCCGTAGTCGTCCACCATGGCGCGCAGGCGGCGGTCGGGCCCGAAGAAGTGCTCGCGGATATACGTGCCCGACTCGGTGGCGTAGCGCTGATACTCGCCGTCCACGGTGGAGTTCATCTTGTTCAACAGCAAGCCGCTGGTGTCCCGCTTCAGCAACTCGTCCCAGCGGGACCCCCAGATGACCTTGATGACGTTCCAGCCGGCGCCGCGGAACAGGCCCTCGAGTTCCTGGATGATCTTGCCGTTCCCCCGGACGGGTCCGTCGAGGCGCTGCAGATTGCAGTTGACCACCCAGATGAGGTTGTCGAGTTCCGAGCGCCCGGCCAGGGAGATGGCGCCCAGCGTCTCGGGTTCGTCCATCTCGCCGTCGCCCACGAAGCACCAGATGCGCGACTGGGCGGTGTCGTCGATGTGGCGGTGGTGCAGGTAGCGGTTGAAGCGGGCGTGGTAGATGGAGTTGATGGCGCCGAGCCCCATCGACACCGTGGGGTACTCCCAGAAGTCGGGCATCAGCCGGGGGTGCGGGTAGCTGGATACCCCCCGCCCGCCGATCTCCATGCGGAAGTTGTCGAGGCGCTCGGTGCCGAGGCGCCCCTCGAGGAAGGCCCGGGCGTAGATGCCCGGGGCGGCGTGGCCCTGGAAGTACACGTGGTCGCCGGGCTGGTCGGCGTCCTTGCCCCGGAAGAACCAGTTGAAGCCCACGTCGTACAGCGACGCCGAGGAGGCGAACGTGGACAGGTGCCCGCCGATGCCGTCGGCCGCCTTGTTGGCCCTAATCACCATGACCGCGGCGTTCCAGCGGATGTAGCGCCGGATCAGCTTCTCGAGGTGCTCGTCGCCGGGGAAGAAGGGCTGGCTGTCGGCGGGGATCGTGTTGACGTACGGGGTGGTGACCGTGGCGGGGATCCCCACGTCGAGTTGCTGGGCCCGCTCCAGCATCCGGGCGACGACCAGCCGGGCACGCTCCTTGCCGCGTTCGTGGACCAGGGCGTCGAAGGAGTCGATCCACTCGCCGGTCTCGGTGGGATCGGTATCGGGGAGTTGGTGCGAGAAGTGGCCGCGCATCGGTGTTCAGTCTCGCACGATCCGGCCGATTCCGGCCAAGTCGGGATGGCGTCTCGGAGACTGTTGCGCAATGCCGCGAACCGACGCCCCGCGTCATTCCGCCCGGGTGGCCCGTGACTTGGATGTCCATTCGGGCTCGAGGGTTGCCTCCCGTGCCGAAGGCGTGAGGACACGGAGGCGACCACTGGTGCGTCCACCCGGGTCAGCCGCGGAGTTTGCCGGGGAATCAGACTGGTCGGCCGGTTCCATCGGTCGGTGCACGGTTCCGGTCATGAAGGCTGTGCATGCACGAAGGCCGGGCGGTAGGATGATTGATATGACCCTGCCGCGGGCCAAGATCACCATCACCATCGACCAGGAGTTGCTCGCCCGCGTCAGGTTGGCGGTGGAGGCCGGGCACGCTCGGAGCGTCTCGGCCTATCTCGAGCATGCCGTCGCCGGCCAACTCGCCGCCGAGGACGACTTCGAAGCCATGCTCGCCGAGAGTCTCGCTGCGACCGGCGGACCGTTGAGCGACGAGGAACGGGCAGCGGCCAGACGCATCCTCAGCGGCGAAGCGGCGTGAGCGGTGCCGTTCTCGACACCGGCGCCCTGATCGCCATCGAGCGAGGCGACCGCCATGTCGTCGGCCTTGTTGCTGAAGCGAGGCAAATGAGAATGACTCTGACGGTTCCGGCGGGATGCGTCGCCCAGGTATGGCGGGATCCTCGGCGGCAGGCCCGGCTGGCGACCTTCTTGCGGAGGTCGAACGTGGACATCGTGGCCCTCGATGCCGACGACGCCCGGCGCGTCGGGCTGATGCTTTCCGCCTCCGGCACGACCGACGTCGTGGACGCCCACGTCGCGGTGTGCGCGCTGCGCCGCGGCGCGCCGGTCCTCACCAGCGATCCCGAGGACATCGAGACCCTCGCACCAACGATTTGCGTCCACCGCATCTAGCCGCCGCGAGCCAACCGGCGTCGCCGGCCACAGGCCGTTCGCCGGGCCGGCGGAGGTCGGCCACGCTGTTGCCGCTCGGTTTGCAACGGACGTGGACCCCACTGCGTCCGGTCGGCGCCGGCTGCAGCCGGCGGCATGCGAGGATGAGCGGCGTGACGGACTCAGCCGGCCATCCACCGCGACCCACTGTCGTGTACACCGATGGGGCGTGCCGCGGTAATCCCGGACCGGGAGGATGGGGCTGGGTGGTGCCTGACGGTCCGTGGGCGGCCGGCGCCGCGGCGGACACGACCAACAACCGCATGGAGCTGCAGGCCGTGCTGGAGGCGCTCGCGGCCTTGGAGGACTGCGACCCCGTGGAGGTGGTCACAGACTCGACGTACATCGTGCATTGCTTCGAGCAGCGCTGGTGGGCGGGATGGCAGCGTCGCAACTGGCGCAACTCCAAGAAGGAACCGGTGAAGAACCGGGACCTCTGGGAGCCGCTGATCGAGCAGGTGCTGGCGCGGGGGGTGGCGTTCCGCTGGGTGAAGGGCCACAGCGCCGACCCCTGGAACGACGCCGCCGACCTCCTCGCCACCGCTGCCGCGGACACCCAGGGCGGCACCCGAGGCGACCGCTACCGCCCGGCGTCCGGCTGAGGAAAGACTTTTCTCTTCGCTTGTCAACCGAACCGGCGACTGAGGCGTCTGTCAGTCAAAGATCGCCGGGATCTTCCGGATGCCGCAACCCGAGTGTTGGAGCAGCAGGGTTGCGGCAGGTGGAAAAGGCGGGTTCGAGCCTTTGGAGCGGGTTCGGGCCCGCCTCGACCTTTTCGGCGCCGGATCGGGCCGAGGTCTGCGACACTGAGATGATGCCCCAGCCCTCATTGCCGGCCACCGGTCGCGGTCCGGCCTTCGGCCCCGAACCGCTGGCGCCGACGTTGTTCCTGGATCGCAGCGCACTCGTCTTCGGAGACAGGACGGCGGTGATCGACGGGGAGCGCTCCTTCACGTACCGCGAGTTGCAGGGGCGCTGCATGCGGTTGGCGGGGGCGCTGACCACCGCGGGGGTGCGTCCCGGCGACAGGGTCTCGACGCTGGTGCCGAACACGCACGTGGCGCTGGAGTCGCACTTCGGTGTGTCCTGGGCCGGCGCCGTGCTTAATGCCCTGAACACGCGCCTGGCGCCCGGCGAGTTGACCTGGATCGTGAACCACGCCGGTTCGCGGGTGCTCATCTGTGATGTCTCCCTGGCCGATGTCGGCGAGGCGATCGCCGCAGCAGCCGATCACCCGGTGCAGTTGATCCGCTGCGGCGGGTCCGCAGACGACTACGAGCAACGGCTCGTTTCCGCCGAACCGCTGCGCCGCGACGTCGACGACGAGTGGGGGATGCTCAGCCTCAACTACACCTCCGGCACCACCGGGCACCCCAAGGGCGTCATGTATTCCCACCGGGGTGCCTACCTGCAGGCGCTGGCGATGGTCGCCCAGGGCGGCTTGGACGCCGCCAGCGTGTTCCTGTGGACCCTGCCGATGTTCCACTGCAACGGCTGGTGCTACCCCTGGGCGGTCACCGCGGCAGGCGGGGTACACGTGGCGCTGCGCCAGGTGAACCCCGAAGCCATCTGGGCCGCGATCGGTCGCCAGGGAATCACCCACCTCAACGCCGCACCCACGGTGCTGACGATGCTTGCCTCCCATCCCGGCGCCACCGCGGCGGCCTCCCCGGTGCACGTCGCTGTGGGAGGCGCTCCGCCGTCGCCCAGCCTGCTGGCCCGCCTCGCCGACCTGAACCTGCACGTCATGCACCTCTACGGCCTGACCGAGAGCTACGGCCCGGCGGTGATCTGCGACTGGCGGCCCGAGTGGGCTGCCCTGGGCCCGGCCGAACAGGCCCGGCGCAAGGCCCGCCAGGGCGTCGCCAACATCGCCTGCGTGCCGCTGCGCGTCGTGGATGCAGACGGCGCCGACGTGCCCGCCGACGGCGCCACCCCCGGCGAGGTGGTGCTTCGGGGCAACGTCGTGATGCTCGGCTACTACCGGGATCCCACCGCGACGGCGGCGGCCACGCTCCAGCGGCCCGACGGCGCCTGGTTCCGCACCGGCGACGTGGGCGTCGTGCACCCCGACGGCTACATGGAGGTCCGCGACAGGGCCAAGGACGTGATTGTCAGCGGCGGGGAGAACATCACCTCCATCGAGGTGGAGCAGGTCCTGGCGCGTCACCCTGGCGTGCTGGAGGCGGCGGTGGTGGGTGCGCCCGACGAGACCTGGGGCGAGGTGCCGGTCGCCTTCGTGGTGCCGCGCCCGGGAGCGTTGCCGACTGAGGAGGAGATCATCGAGTTCGTGCGCGGCGCCATCGCCCGTTTCAAGGCGCCCAAGCGCGTGATCTTCGGCGACCTCCCCAAGACCAGCACCGGCAAGATCCAGAAGTTCGTGCTGCGGGACCGGCTCAGGGGCTAGACGCCCAAGTCCGCTCAGTCGGGCCCAGCCCGGAGCCGGCGATCCACAGCGGGGTCGGCGGCGGCCGGATCCAGAAGGTGTTCGGGGGTGTCGCCGCGCAACCACGCGAGCGCCTGTGCCAGCGCCTGGTGTATGACCCGCTCCGCGCCGGCGGTGGTGCCCGAGGCGACATGGGGGGTGACCAGAACGTCGTCCCGGTGCAGCAGGGGATGATCGGCGGGCAGCGGCTCCGGGTCGGTGACGTCCAGTGCGGCTCCGGCGACGTGGCCGGATGTGAGGGCCGCGAGCAGGGCGTCGTGATCCACGAGGGCGCCGCGGGCGCAGTTGACGATCACCACGCCGGGACGCATCGCCGCCAGCGAGGTGGCGTTCACGAGGTGGCGGGTCGCAGGTGTGGCGGGGGCGTGCAACGACACGATGTCCGCTGAGGACCATATTTCCTCGAGGTCGACCAATCTGCCCACGGGTGCGGCGTCCAGGTGGGGATCGTGTGCCAGCACCTGCATGCCCAGCGCCTCGGCGTAGCCGCCCAGGCGCCTCCCGATCCGACCGCAGCCGATGAGACCGAGGGTGCGGCCGTCGAGTTCGAGACCCCCCACCGCAGCGGGCGTTCCGACGAGGCCGTCACCGTCGCGGAGACGGCGCTCGGCGACCTTGAGCCGCTTGCCGGCGGCCAGCAGCAGCGCGAGGGCATGTTCGGCGGTCGAGGTCGTGGGACCGTCGGGGGTGTTGCAGACGGCGACGCCATGGGCGGCGCAGGCTGCATGGTCCACGGTGTCGGTGCCGATACCACGTCGCACAACGACCTTCAGGTCGGGCAGACGCCGGCAGGCGGCGCCGTCCCAACGCTCCTTGGATCCCACGATCGCGCCGTCCGCGTCCGAAGGGTCGTCAACGATGACCACATCGGCGGGAAGCTCGATTCCCGGCGCCGGCCCGTCGATCCAGACGCGGTGTCTCACATCCTGCCTCCTCATGGCTGCGGGGCGGGGACGAGCCCGCTGACCGTGGCGAGCCCGAGCGAGTCGGTGTAGCACAGGTTCCAGGCGTCGGAGGCACCGGCATCGGGCGACAGCGGGGCCTCCAGGGCGCACAGGCTGAACACCACCCGGGTGCCCGCCGGCGGGTAGCCGGGCCAGTCGAACTCGCCGCCGGACCGCGGCAGCGACCGCACCCCTGGGGGCAACGGCCCGCCGAAGAGGCCGGCGCTGGAGGGTCCGAGGCCGGCGACGGCCCAAAGGACCGGTGGCTCCTGCGGATCGAAGGCGCTGACGAGCAGCACCAACTCGGTCGCTCCCAGCGGAATGTTCCACCACGCCAGCGTGGGCGGTTCGCCCGTCTCGAGCAGTCCCGGAGGCAGTTCAGCGCCCGGCGCGAAGTCGGTGCCCTCGATGAGCATCCCGCCGGGTCCCTGGCTCTGGTTGACCGGCACGAAGCGGGCCTCGGAGGCGGCGAAACCCGGAGGGGCGCGCAATTCCCGCCCGGAGGAGCCGCAACCGGCCGCGACGAGTGCGGTCACAGCCAGGAGGACAAGTGCCCGGCCGGCGCCCCGGCGGCCCCCGGTGTGTCCGAGCCGCCGGCGCGAGCCGCTGCCGGTGGGCTGCGCCCGACGCCGTCGCATGGCGCCAGCGTACGAAGCGCACCTCGCCGGCACGAGGATTCGGGTCGGAAATCCTGCCCGATCCCTGCACGCTGGGGGAGACTTGATCGCTAATGGGTCCCGGGGAGCGTGGCATGGACCGAACCTTCCCGCTGCTGGCGAGGTTCCGTCCGCGGCGCGCACCCCCGCAGGGGCGAGGTGTGCCCGGTGTGCCCCACTGGGCCGGCGCGCAGAGCCTCGTGGCCCTCGGGCTGCTGGCCGTCGTCAGCGTGGTCGTGGGGATCCTGCTCGGCGCCGGCGCAGACCGCCTGGGGCAACTCGGCGGGCTGCTGCTGATGGTGCCGGCTGCCATCGCGCTCCAGGGCAAGGTCTTCGGGGCGCTGGGGTCGCGCCTGGGCACCGCCATCCACGCCGGCACGTTCCGCTTCAGCCTGCGTCCCGCAACCGTCGTCGGCGAGAACATCCTGGCCGGCCTGGCGCTGAGCATCGTGTCCTCGGCGATGCTGGCGATACTGGCCAAGGCAGCAGCGGAACTCTTCAACATCCCCGTGCCCATGAGCCTGGCGGCCTTCGTGGTCATCAGCACCCTCGGTGGCGTCATCTCGTCACTGTTCGTGCTGGTGGTGGCGCTGGCGATGGCCGCAGGCTCGGTGCGCTTCGGCTGGGATCCCGACAACGTGACGGCCCCGCTGGTGACCGCGGCGGCCGACGTGATCACCCTGCCGGTCCTGCTGCTGGTGGTGCCGCTGGCAGAGTCCGAGGCGGTGGTCGGCGCGGTGGCGATCGCCTGCGGCGCGGCCGCCGTCGTCACCGGCGCGAGCGTCTGGCGCAGCGGCGGGCCGTCGCTGCGCTCCATCCTGCGGGAGTCCTTCGGCGTGCTCGTGATCGCGCTGCTGCTGGACCTCGGCGCAGGGGTCATCGTCGAGCAGCAGGAGGTGTTCCTGAGCCGTCTGCCCAGCTTGCTGGTGCTGTTGCCGGGCTACCTGGCGGTCGGGGGCGCCCTCGGCGGCATCCTCTCCAGCCGGCTGGCCTCCAAGCTGCACCTGGGCCTCATCGAACCCTCCGCGGTGCCCGGCCGCGAGGCCCGGCGCGAGGTGCGCAACACCTTCGTCATGGGGCTTCCCGCTCTCGCCGGCACGGGGGCGCTCGCCTACCTCGCGGCCAGGATCGCGGGCTTGGCCGGTCCCGGGCTGGGGGAGATGATCGGGGTGGCGCTCCTCGGTGGGCTGGTTGCGGTGGCCGCCGCGGCACTCGTGGCGTACTTCGGCACGATCCTCGCCGAGCGCTTCGGCCTGGATCCCGACACCTACGGCATCCCGTTGGTGACCTCTGTGATGGACCTGGTCGGCGCGCTCACGCTGGTGGGGGCGCTGGCGGCGCTGGCGATCCTTTGATGGCTGCGAAGGCCGGGACGTCCGCCTCGATGGGGCCGCGGCGGCGCCGCGATAGTCTCGGGTCGACACCGATGGACGATCGCCCCCGGAATCTGCGTTCTATGCTCGCCGAGGCGAAAGACCTCAGCGAGTTGATGGTTGACCTGGCATACGCCTCGGTCTGCTTCGGTCACCCGGAGTTGGCCACCGAGGTCCGCGCCCTCGAGGAGCAGATGAGCGATCTGGTGCACGACATGCGCGCCGTCTGCGTGAAGGCCGCGCGCCGCCCGCGAGACGCCGGGGGCATGTCGTCGGTGCTGCAGGTGGTGAGTGCGATCGAACGCATCGCCAACGCCGCGGTGGACATCGCCCGGGTGGTCACCCACCAGTTGGGGATCCCCGCGGAGTTGGTGGTCTCCCTCTCGGTTGCCGAGGAGGTCTCGCACCGGGCGCAGGTCGCTGAGGGATCCGCCATGGCCCACCGGCCCGTCGGCGCCCTGGAGTTGCCGGTGGCCACCGGCACGCGCATCATGGCCATCCGCCGGGGCCGGCAGTGGATCACCGGCGTGGCCGGCGACGACGTGCTGATGCCGGGCGACGCCCTGTTCATGCGCGGGTCGCCCGAGGGCATCCCCCGGATCCGCGAGCTCGCCGGAGACGAGGTCTGGGTACCGCCGGAGGCGCCGCCCGAACCGTCCATCAGCGACCTGGACCGGGCCGCTGACCTGCTGGTGGAGATGAAGAACGTCTCCGAGGTGGCGGTGGACCTGGCGTACTCGACGCTGGTGCTGGGAGATCCGGGTCTGGCCGCGCAGGTGCGGCACCTGGAGTCCCGACTCGATGACATGCACGACCAGCTGGAGCTGTGGGTGCTGCGGGCCGCCGCGGATCGCCCCGATCCGGCGCCGCTGCGAGGCCTCCTGCACATCTCCAACGCGGCGGAAGACCTGGGCGACCAGGCCAGCCAGATGGTTTGGCTCATCGAGAAGGGCGAGGACGTGCACCCCATCCTGGAGATCGCCCTGGGCGACTCCGACGAGGTCGTCGTCGACTACCCGGTGGCCGAGGGCTCACCGGTCGACGGCCGCTCCCTGGGCGAGTTGGGCCTGAACATCGAGCCCGGTTTCACGGTGCTGACCATCCTGCGAGGTCAGCGGTACCTGTACCGGCCGCGGGGACCCACGGTGCTGCAAGCGGGGGACGAAGTGATCGCCTCCGGTCCCGACGAGGGGCGCGGCGCGTTCGCCACCCTGCTGGGTTGGGACCTCGAGCGCGACCCCGAGACAGGCACCGATGAGTTGTCGCCCCGGGCGGCGGTGCTCGGGGCACAGACCTGAGTCAGCCCGCCGGACGATCGTGACGAACCCGCCGCCTCCGGGCGCGCCCGGAGGCGCAGACGACGCTCTGCGGCTGCTGACGGTGCATGCGCATCCCGACGACGAGTCCTCCAAGGGGGCGGCCACGGTCGCCCGCTACGTCGACGAGGGGGTGCGGGCCGTGCTGGTGTGCTGCACCGGCGGTGAGGAGGGTGACATCCTCAACCCCGCGGCCGACCTGCCGGGGGTGCGCGAGCGGCTCGCCGAGGTGCGGCGGGCCGAACTCGACAGGGCGGCAGCGATCATCGGTTACCACGAGGTGGTGTGGCTGGGCTACCGCGACTCGGGCTATCCCGAGGCGCCTGACGTCCATGACGGCCCCACCGGGCCGGTGGAGCTACCAGCGGGTTCGTTCGGGGCGGCGCCGCTGGATGAGGCGACCGAACGCCTCGTGACGATCCTGCGGGCCGAACGCCCCCATGTGGTCGTCATCTATCCCGACGATCAGCAGGGCTACCGCCATCCGGACCACCTGCGCGTGCACGACGTGGGCCAAGCGGCCTTCGAGGCGGCGGGCGACCCCGGGGCCTTCCCCGCCGCGGGTCCTCCCTGGCGCCCGCCCAAGCTGTACTACTCGCTGTGGGCCAAGGCCCGGATCCTGGCCCTCCACGAGGCGTTCGGCGAGCAGGGCATGGAGTCTCCCTACCAGGAGTGGTGGTTCGAGCGGCCCTGGCAGGACGAGCGCATCACCACGCGGATCGAGGTGGCGAAGTGGTACGACCGGCGCTGCGACGCGCTGCTTGCCCACGCCACCCAGGTGGATCCCACCGAGCCGTTCTGGTTCGGGCTGCCCCGGGAGGTCGCCGCTGAGGCCTACCCGTGGGAGGACTACATCCTGGCGCGCTCCGACGTGGCGACCGCGCTGCCCGAGGACGACCTCTTCGCCGGGCTGCGGGATGCGCCGCCGGTCGCCGGCTGAGGGGCGCCGGCGCAATGGGCAACATCGGGAGCGAGGGCTGGCTGCAGGCCGTGCTGGCCGCCGCTGAGGCGCTGCCGGTGGTCCCGGGCTGCAACGTGACCGCCCGGATCGACATCTCCGGGGGCCCCGAAGGCCCCTGCCGGCTGGGGGCGGTCGTGACTGATGGGCGGTTGGTGGGGTTGAGTCCCGGACGTCCCGCCGATCCCGACTGCACCATGTCGTGCAGTGCCGCCGACGCGCACGGGATCCTGAGCGGCCAATTGGACCCTGCTGTGGCCTACATGCAGGGGCGCCTCAAGATCGACGGGGCCTACGAACGCGTTCTGTTCGGGCTGCGTGCGGTGGCGAGCGGCGAGGCGTTCGGAAGGTTCGCCGGCGAGGTGATGGCACTCACCCGCGGGGACTGCCTCTAGCGAACTGTCCGGAAGCGACAAACGAAGCTGTTTTCGTTGTCGGCTCCGACTAGGACCCGGTAGACGGCCCCCGAAATATTGTCTCGTGTGGGTGTGGTCCCGCGATCGTAGCGAGGCCTTGGCGCTTGAGTAGCGACACCCAACTAGCTGACAAGGCTCGGGGAGGATGCTTCATGAAGCGCAAGTTGGTACTTCGAATCGTGGCCACAGCGGCTGTGATCCTCGTGATCGCAGCGGCTTGCGGCGGCGACGACGACAGTGGGGGGACGACCGCCCCGCCACCGGAGCCCGCGGCCCCGGCCCCGCCGCCCGAGCCGGAGCCTGCGGCACCGGAACCGCCACCTCCGCCGGAGCCTGCGGCACCGGAACCGGAGGATGAGCCCGAGGCTGCGGCCCCCGAGCCGGAGGATGAGCCGGAGGAGGCAGCCGCACCGGCGGCAGGCACTTCGGCGCCCGGTGTCAGTGACACGGAGATCAAGCTCGGCGCGATCAGCGACGACGGTCTGCCGCTTCCCGAGATCGTGACGATCCCGGTCGTGGCGTCGGCCATCGCCATGTTCGATTCGGTCAACGACGAGGGCGGCGTTCACGGGCGCAAGATCAGCGTCACGAACTGCGACGCCGCCGGCGACGTGGCCCGTGCACGCGCCTGCTTCAGGAAGCTGGTGGACGAGGATCAGGTCTTCGGTTTCATCACCAGCATCACCTGGGGCACCGGTGAGCTGCACCAGGACCTGGCCCGTGATGAGGTCCCGTGGTTCGGTTCCTGGGGCTTCTTCACCAGTGAGTGGCGCGACCCCTGGATGTTCCCGACGCACATGGCGACCATCCACGAGGCGACCGCCAACTCCATCTGGGTGCGCGACATCCTGGAGCCGGAGTCCGTGGCCATCATCTACCTGAACATTCCTGAGGATCGCCTCGCCGCCGACGCCATGCGCGCCGTCTACGATCCAGCCGGGATCGATGTCGTGCTCGAGCAGCCGATCGAGATCGAGACGCCGGACCACACGCCGGCGGTCATCGAGATGCAGGCCGCCAACCCGGACCACGTCATCCACTTCGCCTGGGCCGCTCCCATGGCGGGCTGGATGATCGCCGCCGAGCAGCAGGGCTACTGGCCGCCTCTGGGGGTCAGCGGCAACCACTTCGCGGCGGAGGCTCTGGGCGAGTTCGTCGGCGACTGGCCGCTGAAGGGCATGTGGACGATCACCACGTTCAAGGTCTGGAACGACAACACCGAGTACCTCGCCGCACTCGAGAAGTACAACCCCGACCAACTCCTCAAGATCCACCACATCACGCAGTCGGGCTACGCCGGAGCGCGCATCTTCATCGAAGCCGCCAAGCAGGTCGGTCCCGACATCACGCGGGAGAACATGATGGAGGCCTGGGAGTCGCAGCCTTGGGACGCCGGTCCGGGCATGGGCATCACCTTCGCGTGGGGCGATGCGTCCGCGGAGCGGGCCGCCGGAACGCAGACGACCGATGCCCATGACACGCTGCGCTGCGAGTACCAGTTCAAGTACAACCAGGCCGCGGCGTCGACCGACTTCGCCGTTTGGATTCCGGCTCCCGAGCAGTACGAAGCCTGCGCCGAATATGAGTGAGTGACGCCTCACGTCGATCAATCGGAAGATTGAAGGGCAACGGAATGCATCGAGGCACCTTGTCGGACGCAGGTCCGGCAAGGTGCCCCGAGCGGTCACTGGGCGGACGAGTAGGGATCCTCGGTGTTTGACCCGTTCATAGTCAAGGCATCGCTTGTCACGGGTGTGGCCTTGGGCGCGCTCTACGGCATCCTTGCGGTCAGTCTCGTGCTCTCCTTCCGCATGAGCCGGATCGTGGCGTTCGTGCACGGGGGCATCGCGCTCTGCTCGGCGTTCCTCTACTGGTACCTCACGGCCAACCCGGCGCGCACCTCCGGCCACGGCACCAACCTGGCCTACGCCACCAAGGAATGGCCCAAGGCCCCGGCGGTGATCCTCGCCGTCCTGCTGGGCGCCGGCCTGGCTGCCCTGTTCGCCTGGGTGGCGACGGGGCGCATGGCGCGCTGGCCCCGGGTCACCGTGACCACCTTCGCCCTGGGCGGGATGCTGATCTTCACCGGCATCACCCAGGAGATCTGGCCCGGCGCGTTCGAGATCGTGCCGAGCCCCTTCGGCAAGGGCCGTGTGACTCTCTGGGGTGCGAACGTGTCGCACCATCAGATCGCGGTGATCGCGCTGCTCGTCTTCCTTGTGATCGTCCTGCACTTCGTCGTGACGAGAACCAAGACCGGGGTGCAGATGCGCGCCATCTCCGACGACGTGGAAGCGGCCGAGATGGTCGGCGTGCCCGTGCGGAAGATCTCCATGGGCGTGTGGTGCATCTCAGGGGCGCTGGCCGGACTCGGCGGCGTGCTGCTGACCCCCATGACGAGACTCGGGGCCAGCGTCATTCTGTTCGTCCTGATCAGGTCGCTGGCGGGAGCGGTCCTGGGCGGGTTCAAGAGCCTGCCCCTGGCCCTGCTCGGGGCGATGTTGTTCGGGCAGGTCGAGGCGCACACCGCCGGGGGCACGTTCGGCAAGATCAGCTCCGGTTGGCGCGAGGTCATCCTGATGGCCGTGCTCTTCGTGGGCGTCGTGATCGTGGCGCGCCGGAAACAGTCGCAGTTCCGGCTGGCGGAGACGTGAGCTCGTGTCAGTGACTCCCCCCAAGACATCGCTGCGGCTGCCCGGCTCGCTGGCCGGCTTCCAACTCACGCCTCCGGTCGTAGGCGTGCTGGGGCTGGCACTCGTCATGGGCATCGTCCCGCAGTTCGTCAAGGAATACTGGATCTTCCTCTCCTCGGCGGGCTTCCTGACGGCGATCACCGTGATGGGGCTGGCCGTCATCATCGGCTGGGCGGGCCAGGTGACGCTGGCGGGTGCAGCGCTCCTGGGCACGTCGGTCTACATCACGGGTTACCTGCTGCGCGAGGGCCTGGCCGGCTCCGGAGCGTGGCCGTTCATACCGGCCATGATCGGCGGGGTCGTCTGCGCCACCGTGCTGTCGGCGCTGGTGGCCATACCGACGGCCCGGTTCTCCGGGGTCTACGTCATGGTGTTGACCATGGGCCTCCAGGTCACGATGGAGCGCACGCTGTTCACGTATACGTGGATCTCGGGCGGGGCGGGCGCGGACGTGCGCGTCCCCCGGCCGGAGATATTCGGGTTCAAGTTCGACACCGACATGCGGTACTTCTATCTCTGCTTCGTCGTGATGGTCATCGCTGGTCTGCTGATGCACGCTCTGCGTCGGTCCCGGCACGGTCGCGCCATCCATCTGGTGCGAACCGACAGGCAAGCGGCGGCCGCCGTGGGCATCTCCCCCTGGCGGTACCGGGTGATCGCCTTCGCCGTGGGCGGGTTCCTCATCGGGATCGCCGGGGCCTTCACGGCACCCCTCTACGAGTCGCCTCCCGCTCTGACGCAGTACGTCCTGTTCCAGTCGCTGTTCCTCCTGGCGATTCCCGTCGTTGCCGGCACGCAGACGATCGTTGGCCTGGCCAGCGTGGCGGTCGCCTTCCAGATCCTTCCCGCGGCCCTGCAGAGCCATCGACTGTCGGTGTACCTGCTGGGCGGCGCCGGGCTGATCGGCGGAACCCTCCTGGGTCCGCGGGGCATGGCGGGAACGCTGCTCGACATGCTCCAGCAGAAGCGCGACGTGGCGCGGTTGAGCGAGCTGGCGGGCACCGACGAGGACTCGGCGACCCCGACCGGCTCGGGCCACTCCGGGGAGTGAGCATGAACGCCAACCCGGCCGGGAACGGCGGGTCGCCGGAGACCTGGGGAGAGGGTCGGCTCGCCGCTCTCGAGGTCGTGGAGGCGGCACTGCCTCCCCCGGTCACCGAGGGCATGGTTCTGGAGGCGACCGACATCCACGTGTCCTTCGGCGGGGTCCGGGCGCTGCGCGGGGCGTCGCTGCGGATCCCGGCCGGCACCATCGTCGGGTTGATCGGGCCGAACGGATCGGGCAAGTCGACGCTCTTCGACGTCATCAACGGTTTCACCGTTCCGGACTCGGGGCGCGTGCGGGCGTTCGGCGAGGACATCACCGACCTGAATCCGTGGAATCGGGCGCGGCTGGGGATGTGCCGGACGTTCCAGGCCAATCACATCGACCCCAATCTCACCGTCTACGAGAACCTCATCACGGGCGCCTTCCTGAGCATCGGCGGCGGGGTCTTCACGTCGGTCTTCCAGTTCCCTGCGCCGCGCCGCGGCCAGCGGCAGGCCGCCGAGTTGACGCGCGCCGTCGCCAGGCTGATGGATCTCGAGAAAGTCCTCGATGTGCGTGCCGGCGTGCTCTCATTCGGCGGGCAGCGGCGCGCCGAGATCGGCCGGAGCATCATGAGCCGGCCGCGACTCCTCCTGCTGGACGAACCCAGCGCCGGCATGGACTCGCATGAAGCGAGCGACCTGCTGGGTCTCGTGACGCGGCTGCAGTCGGACCTCGGCTTCGCCGTGTGCCTGATCGAGCATTTCGTGCGCATCGTGTTCGACCACTGCGCGATCGTCTATGCCCTCGCCGAAGGCCAGGTGATCGCCGAAGGCACACCCGATGAGGTGAGCAGTTCCCCCGCCGCGCAAGAGCACTACCTGGGCGAGCAGTAGGAGGGCACGATCGATGCTTGAGATCGAGAGCCTGCGGGCAGGCTACGGGCGCCTGCCCGTTCTGTTCGACATCGATCTGACCGTCGATCAGGGTGAGGTGCTGGCAATCGTCGGCCCGAACGGCGCGGGCAAGTCCACCCTGCTGAAGTGCATCATCGGCGTCGTCACCCCGACGGCGGGCAGAGTCGTCTTCGACGGTGTGCGGGTTACCCACGAGCCGCCGCACCTCCGGGTCGAGCGAGGCATGGCGCTGTCGCCCGAGGGTCGCCGGATCTTCGCCAGCCTCAGCGTGCGGGAGAACCTCCTCGCCGGCGCGGCGCGGACCCCGTCGGATGTCGTCGAGGGACAACTGGAGAGGATCTACGCGCTATTCCCCATCTTGGAGGAGCGCACCGGCCAGGAGGCTGGATCCCTCAGCGGCGGCGAGCAGCAGATGCTCGCCATTGGCCGCGCGCTGATCTCCGCACCCAAGATGCTGCTCATCGACGAGCCCTCCATGGGTCTGGCTCCACTTATCGTCGCCGGGCTGTACCGGACGCTCGGAGAGCTGGCTGCGGAGGGAATCGGCATCATCGTGGTCGACGAACGCTCCACGGAAGCCATTTCCGCCGCTGATCGAGTCTGCGTCATCGAGAAAGGCCGGATCGCCTCGCTCACCGCGTCAACGGGTGGATGATGCCTAGCGCCTCGGCGGTCAGTCCGCGGAGGCAGGGCGGACCGGGGCTGCACGGTGAACGATCATGAACACCTCGACGGTCCCAGAGCCAGATGTCACGGTCAGCAACCTGACCAAGCTGTACGGCAATAGGCCGGCCGTCCAGAACGTCTCGTTCGAGATCGGCAAGGGCGTCACGGCGCTCCTGGGTCCGAACGGGGCAGGCAAGTCGACGATCATCCGTTGCATCAGCGGTCTCATCGACTGGAACGAGGGGGACATCGCCGTCGGCGGGGTGAACTGTCGCCTCGACCCGCAACTCGCCCGCTCGAAGATCGGCTACCTCCCTGAACGGGCCGCCTTTCCCAACGACCTCCGCGTGACGGCCTACCTGGAGTACGCAGCGCACATGAAGAAGGTGCCGCGATCCGAGCGGGTCGACGCCGTGGAAGTGGCGCTGGACGATCTGGACCTGAAGCCGGTCGCCAAGCGGCTGGTGGGGAACCTTTCCAAGGGCTACCGGCAGCGGGTGGGCCTGGCGCAGGCGCTGGTCGGCAAGCCGCCGGTGCTCGTCCTCGACGAGCCTCTGGCCGGCATCGACCCGCTGCACATCTGGGACTTCCGCGACGTCCTGACGGCGTACGCCTCCGAGCACACCATCCTGCTCTCCACACACATGATTCCCGAGGCCCGGATCCTCTGCGACCGCGTGCTGGTGGTCTCGGAGGGTCATCTGGTCTACGACGGCTCTCTGATCGGCGCCGAGTTGAGCGGCCGGGTGGCACGGCGCTGGCGGATCGGCGTGCTGGGGCCGACCCTGGACGAACTCCGGCGCCAGGTCGCCGCCGTCGGTGCGTCGATCATCTATCAGGCCGGGAGCGGAACCAGCAACAACCTGGTGATCGATGCCGAGGATCCTCGATCGGTGAGTGACCTCGTCCAGGCCACGATCACCCAGGGGTGGTCCGTGGCACACCTCGAGCCTCTAACCGATCTCATCGGCGCCGCGTTCGAGCGAGCCGGACTCAGCCCCACCAACTCGGCTCCGCAGTGAGATAGCGGCGGTCCCGGCATGACGAGTCTGCGCAACGAGCTGAGAGCACTTCTCATCTCGCCGGTCACCTGGGCGATGGTGACCGGCTACATCGTCTTCTCGGGGATCTTCTTCGTCGTACTCCTCTTCAGCCGCGGCATCGCCGACCTGGAGAGCTACTACTCCAACATCGAGACAACCCTCGTGGTCCTCGCACCGATCGTGGCGATGCGCTCCTTCGCGGAGGAGCGCCGCACCGGCGCACTGGACATCACCCTGTCCTGGCCCACGTCCCGCTGGTGGCTGGTCATCTCGAAGTTCGTCGCGAACACGCTCCTGACCTGGCTGATCGTCAGCATCGTCTGGCTCTATATCTGGCTCTTGAACAGGGAGGTGGATGTCGAGATCGGAAAGAGCGGCGCAGGGTTCATCGGTCTCCTGATGATCCTGCTGATGTTCAACGCCATCGCCCTGGCCATCTCGGCTCGCTCCCGGTCGCCGGCCACAGCCGCATTTGTGGGGTTCGGCGTGCTCATCGCCCTGTGGGTGCTGGATTTCGTGCCCGGCTGGCTGGGCGGACGGTTCGACAGCGTCGTCTCCTACGTGGCGCCGACCAACCACATCGCCAACAGCGGGCGAGGCCTGCTGGATCTCGGCGACGGGCTCTATTTCGTGGCGGGCATGAGCCTCGGGTTGTGCCTGGCCGTGCTGTGGTTGAAGGAGCCGCGACCGCGGTCCTTCGAGGGCGCGATCCGCGGCCGTTTCGCGGGCGTCCTGCTGGGCCTTCTCGTGACCGCCGGCGTCGGGGGAGCCTCGATCGTGGCCAAGGGGCAGGTTGACCTGACCCCCGAGAAGCGGTTCACCCTCACCGATCACTCACGCTTCGTCCTGAGTGCGGTCGACGCGCCGACGGTGATCTACGGATTCGTGGAGCCGGGCTCGGCGCAGCAGGTCGAGATGCGGTCCCTGATCCGGCGCTACCAACTGGAGAACGGCAACATCAGCCTGGAGTTCATCGACCCCGACGCCCAGCCCGCGCTCACCAAGGCGGTGGGGGCCAGGACCTACGGGCAGATGATGGTCGAGATGGACGGGCGGCGGGAGCTCGTGGACGACATCCTGGAGATCGAGGTGACGAGCGCGCTGCAGCGGCTGGCGCAGATCGACGCGCCGGTGGCGTGTTTCACTGTGGGGCACGGCGAGCGTGATGTGAAGGACATCCTCCCGGGCGGTTTCGCGCAGTTCGCCGAGGGGCTTCGGCAACTGGGGTTCGAGGTGGAGTCGTTGGCGCTGGGAGCGGTCGGCGGCGTGGAGCGGCTCGGCGCCTGCACGGTCGTGGTGATCGCCGGTGCAAAGGTGGAATTCCTGCCCAGCGAGATCGAACTGCTCCGGCGCCACGCCGATGGCAACGGACGCCTCGTCGTCTTCGCCGACTCCGCCGGCGGTCCTGCCACGGCGCAACTCAACGATCTACTCCGCCCGTGGGGAGTGGCGGTTCGCCGGGCGACCGTATCGGACCGGAGCTCGCTCAAGGACGACCCGGGAGCGATCGTTGCGTACAGGTACCCCAGCGCCAGCCCGGTGACCGTATCGCTGTCGCGCGACAACATCCCGCTGCTGCTCGTGGCCGCGCAGCCGGTGGAATCCGCGCTCGTCGGCCTGGCGTTCGAGGATCAGGCGTGGATCTCACCGCTCGTGACCTCGAGTTCGTTCAGTTCGCTGGATGACGGGACGCCAGGCCCGTTCGTGCTTGGGCTGATCACGGACTGGAGCAGTGTCGAAGGGGAGCCGGATGATCTCGAGATCGCCCGGACTCGCATCGGGGTCGTCGGCACCGTCGAGGTCGCTGCCAACGGCCACTTCGATCGGCTTGGCAACGGTGAGTTTTCCGCTCGACTCGTCTCGTGGGTCGCCCGGCAGGACGATCTCATCAGCGCCATGCGTCCGGTACGGGGTGTGCCGCGTCTCGTCCTGACCGAGGACGATCGCGGGGAGTACATCCGCAATGCGATCGTGTTCCCGGCGGCGGGGGCCTTCGCCCTGCTGCTGCTCATGCTGCGAAGGTCGCGCAGAGGATGAGTCCGAGGGCCTGGCTGTTGTGTACGGCGACGACCGCGCTGGCGCTCGTCGCAATCGGCTGTTCCGATGTGGACCGCGTGGCGGACTACCGCGAACTCCAGGGGCAACTGTCGGAGGAGTCGCAGACGATCTGGGAGGTACTGCCGCTGAGCGCCGAGGACGTGAGCAGCGTGACGGTTGGGTTCGAGGGCCGCGTTTCCGAGGTGACCAAGGCCGGCCCTGGGCGATGGATCGCCGGCGATGCCAACCCGGTCGTCCCGTCGCTGATGTTCGACGTGGAGAGCGTGCTCTTCCCGCTCCGTTCGTATCGCCGGCTGTCGGTGGACGGCGACGACCCGGCGTTCGGGTTGGCGGACTCGACGCTCGAGGTCACCGTGCGGACGGCGGCCGGGGAGCTCTGGCGGGTCGCCTTCGGAGCTGAGACGTTCAGCGGCGGCGGTCACTACGCCCGGCTCGCCGGCGACCCTCACGTCTATGTGGTCATTCCCAAGGTGATAGACAGCCTGAAGTCGGTCGCAGTGGGCGAGAAGGTGGATCGTGGCATCGACCCGCGGTTCGCCGAGGCTCTCAACGAGTTGCAGCTCGTAACCGTCGAGGAGGAGGACCTCAACCCATGGCTTGCCCAGGTACTGCAGCACGAGGGCCGATGAGCCGGCGCCTGCTTCCGGCCGTGGTGACGGTGGCCGGGTTGGCCCTGCTGGCTGTCTCCTGCGGGGGTGAGGAGGCGACGGGGCCGCCGGAGGTCGCCGCGTCTGTCGAGGGGATGGAGATTCTCGCCACCGAGGTGAACGCGCTGACCGATCGCTACCTGGAGGAGCCGGCGACGAGTGGGCAGACGGGCTCGACGATCCCGCCGCTCGAGCGGTCAGTGGCGTCGCGGTTCGTGCTCAACTACCTCATTCGACTCTCGATGCTGGAGATCGTCGCCGGGGAGTTCGACCTCGAGGTAGAGATAGACCCCGAGCTGGAGCTGGCCCTCGAGTCCGTCTCGCCGGAGGAGTTCGCTCAATCCAATCTGACCGCTGACGACCTGCGCGTGGCGGAGCGAGCCGGGGACATCTCCCGGCGTGTCGCGCTCGCGCTCTTCCCGGAAGTCGCCGTCGCTGAGGACGAGGTGAGGCGGATCTACGAGTTGGAGGCGGCCCGCTACGAGTCCGGGTGGTCGGCGACGGTGCACACCGCGTTCTTCGGTTCGCTCGCCGAGGCCGAGCGCGTTCGGAACGCCACCCAGGATGGCGCGTCGTTCCTCGAGACGGCGCAGGCGGACGGTGCGCTCGAGTCCGGCAGCATGGGTGTCGTCACCTCCACCAGCCCCCTGCATCCCGACATTATCGAGGTGATCGGTTCGCTGGACACCGGAGAGGTCAGCGAGACGCGCCAGGCCTCCATCGGCTGGCTGCTGTTCTTCGTGGAGTCCCGGGAGGAGATCGCCGAGACGCCCTACGACCTGGCGCGGCTCGAGATCCTGGCAGTCCTGTCCGACCAGGAGCGGCAGCGACTCTTCGACGACTGGTTCCAGCAGCGGCTGACGCAGGCTGACGTCGAGGTGGATGAGTTCTACGGGCGCTGGAATCCGCAGTCGGGATCCGTGCGCTCGTCGGGGCAGGGACGCGATGAGAGTGAGAACCGTGAAACCGAAGACGACGGTCCGGACCGGGTGCCTGCCTAGCAGACGCGCCACCCGGCGTGCCGGCCCGAGGGCCGGGTTCGGCCGTCTCGGCGCGTTTGCTGCCGTGGTACTGGTGTCGTCAGTGTTGTTCGCCCCGACGGTGCTGGCGCACCACTTCACCGGCGAGGTGCAGTTGTGGGCGGCGGCGGTGGACTTCCGGGACTCACCGAGCGGCGTCGTGGTGACCGTTGAGCTCATCGAGCGGGAATCCGGCGAGTCGGTGTCCGGTTTCGGCGTCAGGGTTACGGCCACCGGGAACGGCGAGCAGGTGGCGCCCGTCGAGTTGCAGGAATCGGCGTTCGCGGTCTATTCGGGCACGCTCCCGCTGGGTCCGGGAGTGTGGGAGATCCTCGTGAACACGCACCAGGGCACCTCCTCGCTCCCCGCAATCGAGTCGGCGCACCGCAAGACCCTGGAGATCGATGCAGCCGGCCGACTCGTGCCCTCAGCGGGCGGCGGGTCGGGGGCGACGACCGTCCTGGCGATCGTTCTGCCGATCTGCGCAGTGGTCGTCGTTCTTGCCGTCGTCCTGCGCCGCCGGCGGCTGGCTCCGGACGATGGGACGGACGCCGAGCACGACCCGGCCGACGACGATCCGGACGTGCCGGCGACCGGTGACGATCCGGCGAGCGGGTGAGACAGGCGATGACGTCTTTCATCAGGGAGACGAGAATCCGCACATTCGCCGGCCGGAGGGTCCGCGTCCTCGCCGGCGCGGCTCTGCTGATCCTGCTGACCGCCGGCGTCTCCGGCGGCGTGGCCGCCCAGGACGACGATGTGAACCGCGGTATCGGCGGGTACTACGAACCGCGGGGTCCGGTCACGGTCGTCCTGGAAGAGGATCCGGTGGGCTACGACGCCCTGTCTCCGAACTTCGTTCCCTTGATCGCGCGCCTGCTCGACCCCGACACGAACGAACCGGTGGGCCTGGACTACGTCGTTCTCGCCGGCCTGACCGATGTCGGCGGCCGTCGGGGCACCACCATCTACGGGTTCAGCTACCCGTATCTGAACTACCCGGAGACGGCGCCGGTCGGCGAATACAAGGGCACGGTGATCGTTCCGGCTCCCGGCCGGTGGACCGTCGTGCTGAACGTGTTCGACCCCATTGACGAAGCCGAGAGCGAAGTACCCACGTCACTCGGTCACGCCGAGTTGACGATTGACGTGCCCGATGCAAATACCCTGCTGAGCGCCGCCGAGTTCGGCGAGGTCAGGGAGCTTCCGTCGGCCAATCCGGGCGAAGTCGTCCTCCTGACGGTTCACTCGATCTTCGGCGTGCTGTGGTTCGCCGTGGCGCTGGCCCTGGTGTGCATCAGCTCCCCCAACAGAGCCAAGTGGTTCTCGGTCCGCACCAACGACTTCCTGGAGCGGAACGTGAACCGCCTCGTGAGGGCGGCGATTGCGGTGACCTTCGTCATGTGGCTGACGGGCATCCTGAACCTGAACATCCTGGTGGCCTACCCGCCGCCGCTGTCGGCGAGCCAGGCGCGCGCCCTGTTCACGCTCCCGTACGCACAGCCCTACACGATCTCCCTTTACCTCAAGATCGCCATGTACTCGGTCATGACGCTGCTGCTCATCCCCCTCAGCCGCGCCGCCCGCCGGTCGGCTGGAGGGACTGCGAGCCGCGGCAGGAGCCACGACAGATGGGCCGCGGGGCGCGGCGGGCGTGGCGCCACCGCAGAGCCCAAGCAGTCTCGGCAGGCCGCTGGACGCGAGCGGCTGTGGACGGTGCCGCGGGTGAGCCTCGCCACCATCGGGCTGGGAGGCATCGTCATCGTGGTGTGCGTGACCATCCTCAAGTACACGCACATCCTGAGCGAGTCCATCGGCAGCCTGACCCCGTAGGGAGACTTGCGGTCCTGGTCCTCTGTTGCGGTGGTGCGGTGAGGAGCGAGTCCATCGGCAGCCTGACCCCTTAGGGAGACTGCTGAGAGACGCGCCGAATCGCGATATGCGTCATTCCGGCGGAAGCCGGAATCCAGCCCCCGGCGGCTCGGCGAGGACTCCAACCGAGTGACTCGGCACACTCCTGCCGGGACCAGCGGGAGAGGTGGGCCGCCTCAGGGGTGGATCAGCACCTTCAGTTCGCCGTGGGCGGCCATCCGCTGGTACGCCTCGGCGGCCTCGGCAAGTGAGACTGAGGCGGTCACAACGACGGTCGGGTCGAGCACTCCGGCGGCCAACAGCGGGAAGATCCGGTCGCGCAGCCTGATGGAGTCCCCGATGGCACAACTGAGCGTCAGCTCCTCGGCGAAGGCCTTGGCGATCGGGTAGGGGAAGGTGCCGTCGAAGTGCGCCCCCACTGAGGTGATCCGGCCTCGCCGCCGCACGAGGTCACAGGCGGCCAGGAGGGGGGCTTGCCCTCCGACGGCGTCGATCGCCAGATCGGCACCTCGCCCATCGGTCACTTCGGCGATGATCCCCTCCGCGTCGGCGGGGGTGGCGGCGATCGCCCCGTTGTCCGCCGCCACCTGCAGGCGTGCGGGGAGGCGGTCGGTGACGACGACGGTCGCCGCGCCGATGATCTGGCAGGCCAGGCTCGCCATCTGACCGACGGTGCCCCCGCCCACGATGGCGACGGCCTCACCCGGAAGTAGTTCTCCGCGCTCTGCGGCCGCGAAGCCGCAGGCGAGCGTGTCGCCGACGAACACGGCGGCCTCGGGGGTGCAGTACTCGGGCACCGGGCAGAGGACCGTATCGGCGTGCGGCACCCGGATCAACTCCGACTGAGCCCCCGGCAGCGGCTCACCGAACACCGATCCGAAGCCGAAGAAGCTGCGATCCTCGCACTCCCAGTGGTCGCCGTTGCGGCACCACCAGCAGCGCCCGCAGGCCGTGAAATCACTGGCGTTGACCAGTTCCCCGACCTTGCGGTCCTGCACCGCCGAGCCGACCGCAACGATCTCGCCAGTGAACTCGTGGCCCAGCACCGTGCCGGGCGGGATGCCGGGGACCCCGTGCAGGGCGTGGAGGTCGGTCCCGCAGATGGCGCTGACCTTGATGTCCACGAGGGCGTCGGTGGGGTGCTCGATGCGGGGTTCGGGGACGTCGGCGAGGGCGACCTTACCGGGAGAGTCGAAGACGATGGCGCGCATCAGGCGCCTGCCAGTTCACTGAACCGTTCTTCGATCCTTTGTGCGGCGACCTTCAGTTCTTCGAGTTCCGGGACGGTGAGGTCGAGGTTCACGATCTCGGCGACCCCGCCGGTTCCCAGGCGGACCGGAAGGCCGAGGTAGGTGCCGCTGATGCCGAACGTGCCGTCCGCCTGCACGCAGGCACCGAGCACCTCGTCGCTGCCCTGGACCATGGCCCTGATCATCCTGGCCACCGAGGACGCGGGGGCGTAGTAGGCGCTGCCTGTCTTCAGCAACCCGACCACCTCGGCGCCCGAGTTGCGGGCGCGCTCGGTGATCGAACTCAGGGTTGCGGCGTCGAGGACCGAGGTGATCGGCCGGCCGGCGACGCGGGCACAGCTGAGGGGAATCACCATCTCGCCGCCGTGGCTGCCGAGGGCCAGCGCCGAGACCTCTTCGGCACGCTTGCCGGTGGCGAGGGCGACCAGGGCGCAGAAGCGGGCGGCATCCAGCACGCCGGCCATGCCCAGCACGCGCTCGGCCCCGAAGCCGGTCTCTCGCTGGGCGAGAGCGGTCATCTCGTCGAGGGGGTTGGTGACCACCACCACAGTGGCGTCGGGCGAGTGCCGCCTGATGTCGGCGGAGACGGCGCTGATGATCTCAGCGTTCACGCGGATCAGATCGCTCCGGGACATGCCCGGTTGCCGGGGTCGCCCGGCGGTCACGACCACGTAGTCGGCGCCGGCGGCCTCGGCGGGATCGCTGGTGCCCCGCAGCGCCGTCCCGAACCCTTGCAGGCCCGAGCTGTGGGTCAGATCCAATGCCAGGCCCTCGGCCAGTCCCTCCACCGTGTCGATCATGACGACCTCGCCGAACAGGTCGGACTCGGCGAGGCGCATGGCGGTCGTGACGCCCACGTGTCCGGCTCCCACGACGGTCAGGCGCCCGCCGGGGCCCCGGTGCGGCCCCGAGGCGACCGACTCGGGATCCTGATTGGCTCCAACGACCGGGGCGCCCCGCCGGTACAGGGCTCCGGCAGGCGGGTCGTTGGCCGGTTGCCTACCGTTCGGAGCGGGATCCTCGAACGCGGCGGCAGGGGTGCCGATGTAATCCGGGCTGTTCCCGCCGGCGGGCGCAGCGATGAAGCGTACGTTCAGGTCGCGGGCGCGGTCCCGTGCCAGCGGGGTGACGATGTCGCCGACCTCGACGCGGAGTTCCCCCCCGGCATTCTCCTCGACGTCTTTGACGCCGATGACTTTCATGTCCGGGTGACCCTCATGTCCGACCCTCGAGACTCGACAGCGCCCCGACGGCGGCATCACGTGCGGTGGCGACCTCACTCTCGGTGCCCGCGAGGAACGTGCGGCCGAATCGTCCCACCGCGCGAATCTCCACGACCTTGATCGTGGCGGCCTTCTCCGCCTCGTTGGCGGCCAGACCGGCGTAGGCGGCGGGTGCCACCTCGAGGACGAAGAGACTCTCACCCGGAATGAGGAGTGCGCCCTTGCGGAACTTGTTCAGGAGCTGCGCCTGGTAGGGATGGATGTTGGTGATGAACTGCGTCGAGGCGATCGTCGGCTTCAGGCGGTCCGATTCCTGCAGGTTCAGCTCCGACAGGATCGCGGCTCCTGCAGCCAGCACCTCGGCCTGACTCTCGGAGTGCAACTCCAGGAGTCCGAACTCGCGCTCGATGATCTGCAGTGCTGGCCGCACGCTGGCCGCCTTGAGGGCCACGTCGGCCACGTGGAAGACCTCGTTGCCCGGCGACATCTCCACGAACAGTTCCGCCATCCCCGCCACGGGCACGTCACCCTGGCAGGTTGCGGCGATGTGCGCGGCGCACTGCGGTTGCAGCCGATCGATGAATGAGTACGTACGCAGGGTCACGTCTGTCATTGCGAACTCCAGGCCAGGCCGAGGGGCGTGATGTAGAGGGCGTGCGGGTACTCGACGACTTCCCGCGCCAGGTACTGCGAGACGACCTCGGCGGCTCCGGGCAACATCAACCCGCCGCCGGCGAGATGCACGGGCAGCGATCCGTGGCCAGTGGACAGCCGGTCGATGGAGACGGCGATGCGCTCGAGCCCGGGACGGAGGATCGGCAGGTGGTCGGCGCCGTCGGTCCGCTTGCGCCTCTCCGCCTCCTCGACGGAGGTTCCGAGCGCTCCGGCCAGGATCAGGTTCAGATGATGACCGCCCCCCGCAACGTCAGCCACCCCGACGAGTTCCCCGCCACGGAAGATCCCAACTCCGGTGGACCCGGCGCCGACATCCACCAGAACGCCGTCTCCGATGCACAGCACCGCGTTGGCCGCGCTCACTTCGTCCACGAGTGCCGTGCAATCCAGGCCGGCGCGCTCCAGGACGAAGCGGCATGCCCGGCTCTCCGACGGCCCGATCCCCGGTGGGTAGCCAACCGCGGCCGCCCCGATCCGGTGGCCGGTCCCGGCGGCGGCGGTCTCGACGAGCCTCGTGACGGCCTCGACCGCTCCACCGAAGTCCACCACGACGCCATCGCGCAGCGCCTCGCAAGGCTCGGTGGCGACGAACGCCGGCAACCCGTCGCCGTCGGTGACGGTCAGCACGACCGTGGATGTTCCCAGGTCGACGCCGGCGTGAATCTCACCGCTCAGGGGCAGGGGAGCCGCCTCGAGGGTGCGCGCAACCCGGTCGAGGTAATACCCGGCTGATTGAGCAGGTCGCACCGCGGTCAGGGTCATGGTGGGAGTGCCGTGTCGCTGGCGAGTTGCCGCCAGGGACGCACCTCGTGCGCGATCCGCTTGATGTTGATGAGGTGCAGCGCCGTGATGTTGTCCGAGCTGATCGAGCCGCTCCAGGTGCCGGTGCCGAGCATGAACGAGGGGTCGATGTCGGCGCTGTAACCCATCCCGCCGAAGAGGGTCGGCGTGTTCACCGGGAAGCGTGAGGCGGGGAGGGCGGAGAAGCGTTCGATGATGTCCACGTCGGTGGCGTGCAGGCCCAAAGTGTGACCCTCACCTCCGAAGCGCAGCACCTCCAGGCACCTGTCGAATGCGGCCGCCGGCGTCGGCGCCCGGTAGAGCTTCAGGACAGGACCGAGGATCTCCGCCGACAACGGCTCGTGGGGCCCCACGGTGTCGAGTTGGACACCGAGGACCCGTGCTTCAGGGTCGACCGGAATGCCGCAGAGATTCCCCAACCTGACCGCCGACTGCCCCACCGGGTCCGGCCGGAGCCCGCCCCGCTCATCGAAGAGCAGGCGTCGCAGTGATTCGTGCTCGGAGGGTTCGAGCATGCTCATGCCCGCCTCGCGCAGGGCCTCCAGGGCCTGATCGGCGATCGGCTCGTCCAGGATGATGGCCTGCTCGGCGACACAGGCGGTGCCGTTGTCGAAGGCCTTCGATTCGGTGACCATGAGCGCGGCCTCGGTGATGTCGGGCACGCTGCGGTGGATATAGACGGGGACGTTGCCCGCCCCCACGGCGATCGTGGGCTTGCCGGAGGAATAGCAGACGCGGACCATCTCGCCACTGCCCGTGGCGAGGACCAGAGACACCGCCGGGTGGCTCATCAACTCCCGCGTGCCTGCCAGGGTCGGAGTTTCCAGGCAGGAGATCAGGCCGCGCGGTGCGCCTGCCTTCACCGCCGCCTCGGCCAGGACTTCGGTCGTTCGAACACAGCACTCGACGGCTCGGGGGTGGGGCGAGAAGACGATCCCGTTCCCGGACTTGATAGCGGCGAGCGCCTTGAAGAGCACCGTGGAGGTGGGGTTGGTGCGCGGGATGAGTCCCGCTATCACCCCGACCGGACAACCGACTGCGGTCATCCTGCTGTGCTCGTCCACCCAAAGCACGCCAACGGCCCTCTGCCGGAGCATGTGCTTGGCGACGAAGGTCGTGTTGTAGCGGTTCTTGAGGATCTTGTGCTCGTAGACGCCGTAGCCGGTCTCGGTGACGGCCAGGCGCGCCAGTTCCTCGGCCGCGGCCGTTCCCGCACGGGCCATCTGCCGGAGGATGGCGTCGAGGCGCTCCTGGCTCGTGCCGACGAACTCCTCGAACGCGGCTCTCGCCTCGCGCGCCTTGGCGCGGGCCTCGGCCAGTGCGGCCAGGTCGGTGTCAACGGCGGTGGTCATGACGCTGCTGAGCTGTGGACAGTGGTCTGCTCAGGCGGCAGTGGTTACGTGGTAGCAGCTCCAGTGGCGGCATCACCAAGGATCATCTCGACCTCGTCGTGAGGACGCGGGATGACGTGCACTGCGATGACCTCGCCCACCTTGCCCGCTGCAACGGATCCGGCATCGGTAGCGGCCTTGACCGCTCCGACGTCTCCTCGAACCATCACAGTCACGAGACCACCCCCGATCTGCTCGCGTGAGACGAGTTGTACGTTGGCTGCCTTGACCATTGCGTCTGCGGCTTCAATCGCACCGACCAGCCCGCGGGTCTCAATGAGGCCGAGAGCTGTCAGGGAGATTCCTGATCCTCTGGTCGCCATTTGGTCGTACCTCCATCAATGTGTTGTTGTGGTTCTTCGGTTTCGGATTCGGAACGCTGGGTTTCAGCGGGTCGAGCGAGCGGTCACTTCTCGAAGGTGACGGCTCCGTCAACAGCCAAGGTGTCAACTATTGCCACAACAGCGCTGTCGGTCGGGGTGTTTGCTGTGGCTGTCGGCACCCGCGCCGCGCTCCCCTGTGCCACGGTGACGAGTTCGCCCTCGCCGGCTCCGACGAGATCGACGGCGACATAGGGGGGCTCGGTCGTCTCGTCCTCCGGCGCGGACGGATCGATGTTCCGAACGATCAGGATCTTGAACGAGTCCAGACCGGGCTCCTTGACCGTCGCAACGACCTGTCCGATGACTCTGGCTAGCTGCATGGCACCGATGTCTCGGGGAGGTTGCGCGCCGGACCGGCCTTGGAGAACAGCCGCTTATACACCATGAGAGCACAATACGCCTGCCAAACTTGGCCGTACTACTCTCCTGTGGATAACTCTGGGCGCCGGTTGCTGTCCCGAGAATCGGGTACGGCGATGCCTGGGGACAACTAGAACACGGTTGTAGCACACCGTTGCGGGGGTAGTACACCGCTGCGGGGATTGACGGGGACACAGCGGACTTCAAGGGAGGCGAGCATGATTCTGGACAGCGATGCTGCACTTCACGTTCCGACGTCGGACAGCCCGCACTGGGCGGAGACGAACTTCTTCGGCTTCTACGTGCCGGAGTTGAACCTCAATTGCGGTGTCTACGTCCTCTGCCGAACCAACTTGGGAGTCGCGCTGTCCACGATCCACATGTGTTCGCGACGCGCTTACTCCCACTGGGAGGCCGAATACTGCGACATGCAGATGCACCTCCCGATGGGGCCCGAGTTCGACCTCTTGGACTACGAACTGGCCAACGGGCTGGTGGTCCGCTGCACCAAGCCCAACATGGACTGGGAGATCGACTACGACGACGGTGAGGGCACCGAGATCCACTTCAACTACCGGTCGCTGATGGAGCCGTTCGACATCAACGATCCCGAGCAGGATCCGATGCTCGCGGCGAAGATCGAGGGGTCGGACTTCCAGTGGGGAACCGCCTACAGCGGCCACTTCGACGAGACCGGGCTTTTCGAGGGCGAGATCGTGCTCCGGGGCTCGAAGATCCCGTTCCGGTGCGTCTCGACGATGGATCACAGCTGGGGGGTACGAGGAGAGCGGCATGCCCATTCCATGAGTTGGCTGCACGCGCACTTCTCGGAGGACTACGCCCTACACGCCATCTTCGACTTCGACCCCCACGAGCTCGAAGGATTGCGCTTGACGCACGGGTACATCATGGATCACGGGGAGGTGTACGGCCTCCGCAGCGGGAGCGGCCGTACCGTCAGGGACGGCTTCTACGCCGTTGAGAAGCATCTCGAGGTGGAGGACCGGATCGGCCGCCAGTACCGATTCACCGGCTCGGGGTTGACGACGTTCCCCTGGCAGGCCTGGCCCAATGTCATCGGTTTCAACGCCCTGATGGACTGGACCGACCAGGACGGGAAGGTCGGCAAGGGGGAGACACAGGACTTCTTGGGACTGTCCACCGTAACGGCCCTCGGGGGCTGAAGGATGTCCGCTCTCCGGGCACTGCTGTTTGATCTCGACGGCACCCTCGTTCAGACGCGCAACAGTTCCTGGCAGATCTTCCAGGAGACCAACTCCACTTTCGAGCTCGGGATCAACTCCGCGGCGGAGTTCTTCACGTTGTTCGACGAGAACTTCTTCGATGCTCTCGAGACATTGGCGCGGGAGCGGGGGGTCGCCGATCCGGCGTCGGTGCGCGAGCACTTTCAGCGCAACCTTCGTTCGGACTATCTCCCAGAGGTGGTGCCCGGCATCGGCGCGATCGTGCGCCAGCTGGCCTCGTCGTACACGTTGATGATCGTGTCCTCGAACACGATGGAGTCCGTGCGGCGGGTGTTGGAGAAGAACGGTCTCGAATCATGTTTTGCGCACGTGTTCTCCGGGGAGGTCGCCCCGAGCAAGGTCCATGCCATCGGTCATGTCCTCGAGGACCCCACGTACGCGTGTGGCCGTCAGTGCGTCCCCTACTACAACGAGACGGCGACTCCGCACAGGCATGCGGCCGGTGAGGTCATGCTGATCACTGACACGGTCGGCGACGTCACCGAGGCGCTGAGAGCCGGGATCCGGGTCTGTGGGGTGGCATGGGGTATGCACAGCGCCGATCGATTGAAGGCGGCGGGAGCGGAGTTCGTGTGCGTCTGGCCGGAGGAGTTGTTGGTGTATCTCCGCGACGGTCGGAGTCCGGACGAGGGCCCCTGCACTGCGGGACGCTCGGAGTCCCGACCGGGCGCAACGCCACGCACCGCTGCCCGCAGCGCGGTGGACGCCGCAGCAGCGCGGCGCCGCGCTCGGAGCGCGAAGCCGATGGCTCACCGAGGGGTGCCTGCCGGGGAGGCGGCGACCGGTGACGAGGCGGAGTCGTCGCCGGCGGCCTGCGGGGCAGCCTACGGCGGGGCACTCTGCGGAGCGTCCTGCAACTGCGGCGAGACGACCGGCGCCGGCGCCTGTTGTAACCCGGGTGCTGCGGAGGATGCGCACCGAACCGGCGGCGCGAGCAACGACCGGGAAGGTTCCGACGAACTGCTGCGCAGGGTGCTGGCGAGCATCGGCAGCTGATCCGGGCAGCCGGGAGGCGAGTCAAGCGGCCCGCCGGCCCGCCGAACCCGCTCCGAGAGCGCTTGGCGGCACCGGTTCGCGATGTCCCGAGCAGAGCATGATCGCCGCGACAGCCGGACCGGGGCGACAAAAGGCAGTACTCCGCCGGATAGCGCTTTGGGGAGAATTTATCTCTGCGGGACATCCCTGCGCCGGGAGCCGGTGGGCGATGCTGAAGCCGATGGCCACTGAAGCGCGGTCGGTCCGCGTTCAGAAGACCTGCCCGCGTGGGACTTCGCGATTCGCCAAGCCGCGCGATGGGCATTTCTGACGGTGTTCCGAGAGAACCATGAGGAGGAATCCGAGTGACTGTGATCGCTGAAGGCATGAACGTCTTCGAAACAAACAAGCAGCCTTCAGGGACTGTGCACTACCTGGCGAGCCCCATGGACGTCATTGCCCTGATCGACAGCGGCAAGCTCCGCGATCACATCTTGCTCGTTCGTGGCGGGACCACGACCTTCCTGGCGCCGGCCCTCACGATGGGGGCGATCGGCGTGATCACCATGTCAGGGGCGCCCGAGTCCCACCTGGGCATCCTCTCCCGCGAATTCCAGACTCCCTGCGTGATGACCACTTACCTCACCGACGGGAGCGGATCTCGCTATGTGCCCGGCGAGACCGGCGATGAGCACTTCGAGGAGATAGTCGAGGCGCTCGACGGCAAGAACGTCAAGCTCGATTGTTCCGATCACGATGTCGGCAAGGTGGTCGTGCTCGACTGACTTGGACGAGTGACCGGAGTTCGGTGGCTGCCTGGTCCGGTGCCCCGGGACACCGGGCACCGCTACGCAGGTCAACCGCCCAAGAACACCGCACCGCGAACGGACAGGACTGAACCCAAATCACCGAAGGAGCAAAGCGATGACGACCGTCGAGAGGGCAGCCGCCGAGTACACCAAGCGGTACGAGCCGGATGATGATGGACTGCGGTTCCAGCCGCTGGAATACGTCGGGAACTTCAAGGGACTCGAGCCGGTTCCTGACGGCATTCTGGGTGACAAGATCATGCGGTCTCGCGCGAAGTCCGGCGTCCTCGAGAAGGTGAGCCACGAGGACGTCCTGCGTGATCAGTTCACGCTTGACGAACTCAACGATCTCAACAACTACCTGGCCTGGAACATCTGGGACGTGCTCGTGATGCGGGCCACCGAAGGTGTCTCGGGCATGATCCCGCGCCAGGAGTACGAGATCCTTGCGTTCATGAACGAGTTCTACCGGTACCCGGAGTTCATGCGCATGATGACCGACCGGATCGGGGCTCAGGGTGTGATCGACATCGGCGAGGGTGCCCGTTCGGAGATCGGCACGAAGATCAACTGCGTGCACGACTGGTGCCTCGGCGCGGTGGCCTTCGGCATGGGCCGCTGCGGCCTGCTCGCCGGGGAGTGGATCGGAGCGGACGAGTACGTCGAGGAGAGCAACATCATCCTCAAGTTCATGCAGCGCGTGCTCTGGGGCAAGCGGCAGGACGGCTACATCCTGAACTCGCAGGACCGCTACCGCTGCCAGATCCATGACCAGTCGCTCATCGATCAGCTGATGGGGCAGGTCGAGGACTTCGAGCCGGGGTCCTCGGAGCAGCACACTTTCGAGCAGTTCAATGCGACGGCGGAGCTGCTGGCGTTCTTCGACCACTACGACTGCCGTCTCGGTCTCGGGGACACGGGGCCGTACCCGCTGCCGGACGGGCGTGTTCTCATCGTCCGGGATCTCTTCGTGAACGAGGAGGTCTTCCACTGGAGCGACGTCTGCGAGGGTCTGCCGCACTGCTACACGCTGGCGGTCGTCCTGGACCCCGAACTGATGGGGCTCCAGGAGATACGGGTCAACGACATCTCCACGAGTTTCACCATCCCGAAGAACTACGTCCCCCACGTCACCGGCGGGGCGGTCTTCGTGCGGGAGAAGTGGGACACGCCGATGAGTGACGTCTACGCGGTGCCGCTGTCGGAGCTCGAGCCGCACATGGAGAAGCTCCGCGACTCCACGTACCGCATGTACAAGAAGACGGCGAAGATGTCGAGGCACACGCTCTGCCTCAACGGCATCTACAGCTACTACATCGAGATGATCCTGCCGCACATGCGCAAGGCCGGCATGTACGAGGAATTCTGCGCCAAGAAGGACTTCTGGGAGATCGACCAGCGGGTCATGAATTACTACTACGAGATCACGAAGCGAAACTTCGTGCAGGTCGTCGTCCCGCAGAAGATCTTCTCCGGAGAGGGCTACCTCCCGTTCTCGGACGAGGCCGACCTGCGGGCCTCGAAATACCTCTGGGCTTAGACGCTCACCGGCGCTCGGCGCTCGGCGAGCGCGGCCGGCCGGTCTTCGCGCCGCCTGCGGGCGCCGTCATGACAAGCCCGAGGCGTGTGGCGGCATGACCGGGCTCTCCGCGGCGGAGTTTGGGCTGCTGAACGCCCTGTGGCTGCGGAAGATGGCGACCCGGGGGATGCTCGAGGAGAACGCCGACGTGCCGAGCGCCGTCGCTGAACCGTTCCTCGAGGCGGCTGCCGATCGCGATCTGGTTCGCGCCCTCGGCGACTACATCGTCCTGACCGACGGGGGACGCCGGGCGGTTCTGGACCACTACGACGGTGAGTACCGCAGCCTGCGGGAGGCGCCGGAATTCCTGGAGTGGTACGAACGCTTCGAGGGATACAACTCGCGTTTCCTGGGCCTCATGAGTGCCTGGCAGACCGGGACGGACGAGGCGCAGGAACGCACCTACTCACGCCTGGTACGGGTCGTCGAGCGGCACGTGGACGCGCTGGATCGTGCGGCGGGTTGGATCCCCCGGTACCGCCACTACGCGGCGCGATTCAGGCGGAGCCTCGACAATGTGGATTCCGGCCGGACTGACTACGTGAGCAGTCCGGTCGTCGACTCCCTCCACAACATCTGGTTCGAGTTCCACGAGGACCTTTTGGCAGTGCTCGGACGACCTCGGGAATCTGTGGAGGATTGAGGCCGGCATCCGGGGAGCGAGTGTGGATTCGTCGAAGCTGGTGTTCTCTTTTCACGAAGCCGATCCATCGGATCCGAACCTCTACGGCGGCAAGGGCGCGGGACTGGCCGAGTTGGTCGGGGCGGGGTATCCGGTCCCACCCGGCTTCATCATCTCTACAGCAGCCTGTGGGGAGTTCCTGCAGGCCGCAAGCCTGTCCGAGCAACTCCGGAGTCAGATCACCGATCACATCGGCGCGCTCGAACGATCCACCTCGTGCAGCTTCCGCGCTCGGACCGAGCAGGGCGAGGACTCAGGCCCACTACTCGTGTCGGTGCGCTCGGGGGCGCCCGTCTCGATGCCCGGGATGATGGACACGATTCTGAATCTCGGCATCAATCCGGAGCGTGCGGCCGCCGTTGCCGAGGTGTCCGGTTCCGCGCGGTTCGCGGCCGAGGTAATGATCCGGTTCCACCGGATGTACTCGGAGATCGTCCTGAATGCCGACGGAGACCACATCGCCGATCAGGGGTCCGACTTCCTCACAGGGTCGGATCCCGACGAAGCGGATTCGAGCCTGTTCGAGCGTCTCTGGTCGGCGATGTCGGACGCGGAGGTCGACGACGTGGGCACGGCGGTGCCGGTCGACCCGATGGATCAGGTGCACGGCGCCGTCGCTGCGGTGTTCCGATCATGGAACACCCGGCGTGCGGTGACCTACCGCCGTTTGAACGGCATCCCCGATTCGCTCGGCACAGCGGTCGTGGTGCAGGCGATGGTGTTCGGGAACCTCGGCTCGCCGTCGGGAAGCGGCGTCGCCTTCACACGCAACCCGACGACGGGGGCGCCAGGGCTGTACGGGGAATACCTCGAGGGCGGGCAGGGGGAGGAGGTCGTCGCAGGCACCAAGACTCCCGAGCCGCTTGCAGAAGCGGCTCAGCGGCTTCCGAGCTTGTTCGGGGACTTCGAACGCATGGCACTGGAACTCGAACGGCATCGGAAAGACGTCCTGGATCTGGAGTTCACCGTCGAGCGCGGCCGGCTGTACCTGCTTCAGGTGCGCAGCGCCAAGAGAACGCCGAACGCGTCGGTGCGGATCGCGGCAGACCTCATGACCGAGGGCGTTGCGAGCCCGGCGGAGGCGCTGAGTGCTGTGACGCCGAGTCAGGTCCGTGACGTCGAGCGTCCGCGTTTCGCGCCGGCCGCGGTGGCCGATGCCCGCGCCTCGGGACGGTTGCTGGTGAGGGGGATCGCCGCTTCGGTGGGGCATACGCACGGGATCGCGGTGCTCGATCCGGACCGCGCCGAGGCGATCGCGGCAGAGGGCGAGAACGTGATTCTGCTGCGCGAGACGACGAGCCCGTTCGACCTGCACGGCATGATCGCCTCGACGGGAATCGTGACGGCCCGTGGGGGCGCCACCAGTCACGCCGCAGTCGTGGCGCGGGCACTCGGCCGGCCGGCGGTCGTCGGTTGCTCGGACATCGGCATCGATCCGGGCGCGCAGACCTTCACGATCGGGTCGAGCCGGTTCGCCGAGGGAACCAGGCTCTCGGTAGACGGTGCCGCCGGTGAGGTATTTGAGGGAATCCTGCCGTTGTCGCAGCCGGCGGCGTCCAACTGTGGGCTGAGCGACGTGTTGAAAGTGGCGCGTGAGGCGGCCGCCGACTGCCGCATCCTGGGACTGTGCACGACGCCGGAGCAGGTCTCCGAGACGCGCGCCCGCGGCGCGGACGGCGTCGCGATCCGGCTGATCGATCTGCTGGTGGCGAGCGGTGCCATCGAGCAGTTGGCCCATGAGTTGACGGCGCAGCGCCACCGCGATCGGGTTGACCTCAGCCCCCTCGAGGCTGTTTTCTCCGACCTCTTGCTGCCCGTAGTCAGAGCCGCCGGCAGGACCCCGATCGTTGTGCGCGCGATCGACCTGATCGACGGCGATGCGGGTGAGTTCCTGGATCTGGAGTCGCTGCTCGTTGCCCACCCGGGTGTCGGTCTGCCGGTCGGCTTCGGCGAGTTGATCCGGCTGCAGATCGCAGCCGTCGCACAGGCCGCCGCGCAGAACCAGGGAATGCCGGTTGCCTACTTTGTTGTACGCCACATCGCGGATCCGCGTGAACTGGCCATGGTGAAGGAGTTGGCCGGCGAGCAGGTGTCCCGTCAGGGAACGGGCAACGTGGAGGTCGGAGCTCTGGTGTCGACTCCGCTGGGAGTCCACAAGGCGGTGGAACTGGCCCGGACCTCACGGGTGCTGTGGTTCGATTCGCACCGTCTCATGGTCAGTTCATCGGGATATCCGGCGGCTGTCTTCACGTCGGCCGAGCCACTCGACGAATACCTGCGCGGCAACCGGTTGGCCGAAGACCCTCGACTCGGTCGTGATGAGTGGCAACAACGGGTGTTCGCCGCTCTGACGGCCGTTCGCGTCGGCGTGCCGGGGTGCCAGATCGGTGCACGCATGGCCCGGTCGCATTCGCCCGAACTCCTCAGCGCGTACTACCGCGCCGGTGCCCGCATCTTCATCACGGAGCCAGAGGACTTGCGGGTTGCAATCCTCGAACTCGGTAAGGCCGCCCTCCAGCAAGCGTCGGCCGGCGAGGTCTTAGCGGCTGCGCCGGCACTTGACTCGACGCTGCCCCTGGTTGGATTGTGACCAGGAAACATCGTGACGCTGCTGACTACTCTCTTGGCCCGTAACGGCTTGCCGGAGCCGGTCCGGTGCAGTCAATGGCTTGGTCTAGTTGGAGTTTTGGTGCAGATTCTCTTCGTTGCTAGGAGATATGAAACCCCGGCAGGAGCACTATGGACTACGAAGTAGCTTCAGACGAGAGCTATCTCGTCTTGCTCCGCGAGGCAACACTGCGAGGTACCGATGCTGTTCTGCGGGCTGCCGCCACAGTGCTGGGCCGGCTCTCTGGAAGCGACTACACGATTATCGTGGAGAATGTCGGAGATTCGTGGCAGAACGCTCTGAGTGATGAATTGCCGATCGATGCTCTGCGCATTATCGAGATGCTTCCGGAGAGTGCGCGGGAGTGGAACACACGCCAAGAAATCCCCGGTGTGGGAATGACGTTCATTCCCCTTCGTCCGGGGTCACTGGCAGCTATCGTCCCGCGACTCCTTGATGCAGGATCGGAGCTTGCGACGACGACAAGCATTGCCGCGAAGATGTGCGACATCCTTGTGCGGGATGCCGAGCGAATCGAGAATCTGCGCCTTCTGATAGGCGAGGTCTCTGACGGACCGATTCTGCCGCTTGAGATCCTCTCGGTCAGGGATACCGACCAGTTACTGCTCTCAAGCGTCAACGCCGCGCTCCAGATTGTCGAGGCTGACATGGCCGGCGTGTTCCTTCTCGAGGATGGTGAGTTGGTGATGCGAAGCTGTGTGGGACACCGCACAGCGCAGACAGCTCACCTCAGGATGCACACAGGACAGGGTCTGGCAGGTCAGGTCCTTGCCACCGGGAAGCCCTGTGCGATTGACGACTATCTTGCGAGTGCTCTCATCACGCACGAGTTCGACACGCTTGCCGAAAAAGAGGGTGCGTATGCCGCACTTGCCGCCCCATTGGCAATTGGTAGCGACATCATTGGAGTCTTGGAGGTATGGGCGAGACGACGCTCCGTCTTTGCCGAGAGCCACGAGAGGCGTATCATTGAAGTGGCCAAGTTTGTCGCAATCGCAATAAATAACGCGCGAGAATTCGAGCGGCAGCAGGAAGAGGTCAGAGAGTTGAGCGAGGCTCGATTCACTCTACAAGGCCGGCTTTCTGCAATTCAAGATGCGCGAGATTTTCAGCGACTCCTCGGCGAACTACTGCTCAAGGGTGCTGACCTTGCGGCCATACTCAGGCTGACGTCGACGGAGATCGGGGCACGGACTGTCGTGCTCTCGAACGAACTTGACGTGATCGATGCCTATCCGCAGATCGAAGGCAGTGACGACATCAGAAGCGAAGTCGCGGCGTTGGCGGATGAAACGCATTCCCGACTTTCCGATCTTGACGTTCAAGAGGTCAATGGTAGATGGGCAGTTCTTCAGAGTATAGCGGCTGGAGACGATCAGCTGGGTTGGCTGTACGTTACGATGGATCAGGCCCCGGACATGGCGGCTGAGCTCGCGGTTCGTGAGGCATTCCTTCATATTGCGCTGTGTCAGGTAATGCAAAGAACGGCTGACTATGTGCGTTCATCGGAGCGTGAGGAGATTCTTTGGGATCTCATTGAGGGGACACCCGCCAGTCGTCTCATGGCCATGGATCGTTCGAAGTGGCTGAGGCTACAACTCGGTCAGCCGCAACGGGTGATCCGTGGACGGTTGTGGGATCCGGACGTGGAATTGGCAAGTATGGGATCCGAGCTTGGACGCTCCGGTCGGGCACGATACAGGTTATTGGCGCGGCTGAGAGATTTCATGGTGGCGGAAGGGGCGGGCGAGTTGGTAGCGCTGCGAGGTAACGAACTCGCTGCCATTGTACCTTTCACGCTATTGCCAAAGGTGCGCAGACTTGTTGATGATATTTCTTCGATTGTCGGTGAGTTCATTCCTGAAGCAAAGCCAGCATGGGGAGTTAGTGACATCTGTGACCGGTCATTCAGCCTGGATCGCGCCAGTCGGGAGGCATCGACCGCGCTGCGGGCCGCTGCGAAACTAAAGGCGGGAACAGCCGTCAGCTATGATGAGCTTGGTGTGGTGCGGCTGTTTGTGGCGTCGCAAGGGGATGACAGTATTCGAGAATTTGTCAGGCAAATGCTGGGTGAGGTGATCGAGTATGACAAGCGAAAAGATGCACAGCTGTTGGAGACGCTTCGGATCTATTTCGAATCGAATTGCTCTCAGCAGGATGCCGCAGACAGGCTCTTCGTGCACCACAAGACGGTTCGGTACCGGCTCACGCGCATCGAGCAATTGAATGGTCTTGACCTGAGCAAGCACGAGGATCGGATCAATCTCGACCTCGCTCTGAAGGTCTACTCCGTCATGAACGTGCTTGGCTCGGAGGTCTGAGAGGCCGTTAGGTGCCGTAGCGGCGGGTGCCCGGAGCGACGATGCGAGCCAGCGAGGCAGCCAGTTCTCCCGGGTCGGGGAAGCGGTCGGCGCAGGCGAACTTGGAAAAGATGTTCTGACCGTCCACGGCGACGTCGAAGACTCCGCCCCCGCCGCCGATGAGCCGCAACTCGCTAATCACGTGCTGATAGGCGCCGAGCATTTCTGAGGCCGCGCGCACGGCGCGGTCGGAATAATCTCAAGCCACGCAGTAGGTGATGCTGACGCTGTGTGCCATGGTCGCTGCCTGTGCTGTTCCGGCTGTTCGGCTGCCTGTGCTGTTCCGGCTGTTCGGCTGCCTGTGCTGTTCCGGCTGTTCGGCTGCCTGTGCTGTTCCGGCTGTTCGGTGTGACCGGGCTCGAATCCCCGGTGCGTTCGTTTCCTGTCGGCGGGTTCCCCCCGCCGGCTCTCCGGGCAGACTAACCGGGGGCGTAGGCTCTTCGGCATGACTGAAGACCTGAAGCTCCGCAGCCACGACGTCACCTCCGGGCCCGAGCGGGCGCCCGCACGTGCCATGCTCCGGGCGGTCGGGATGACCGACGACGACTGGTCCAAGCCGCAGGTGGGCGTGGCCTCGTCCTGGAACGAGGTGACGCCCTGCAACCTGTCACTGGCGCGCCTGGCTCGCAGCTCCAAGGAGGGCGTGCGCGCCGCGGGTGGCTTCCCCATCGAGTTCAATACCATCGCGGTCAGCGACGCCATCTCCATGGGCCACGAGGGGATGCGGGCCTCGCTGGTGAGCCGGGAGATCATCGCCGACTCGGTGGAGGCGGTCATGCACGCCGAGCGGTTCGACGCCCTGGTGAGCTTCGCCGGCTGTGACAAGTCGCTGCCGGGCATGTTGATGGCCGCCGCGCGGCTGAACCTCCCCAGCACCTTCGTGTACGGCGGCTCAATCCAGCCGGGCACCCACCGGGGCCGCGCCATCGACATCGTCAGCGTGTTCGAGGCGGTCGGCGCCCACGCAGTCGGCACCATCGACGCCGAGGAACTGGCGACCGTTGAGCGCAACGCCTGCCCCAGCGAGGGCTCCTGCGCCGGCATGTTCACCGCCAACACCATGGCGGCGGTGGGCGAAGGGTTGGGCATGTCGCTGCCGGGCAGCGCCTCGCCGGCGGCCCCCGACAGCCGGCGTGACGACATTGCCCGTGCCAGCGGCGCGGCGGTCATCGACCTGCTGCGGGCCGGCATCCGACCGCGTCACATCATGACCAAGGGGGCGTTCGAGAACGCCATCGCCCTGGTCATGGCACTCGGTGGGTCCACCAACGCGGTGCTGCACCTGCTGGCCATCGCCTACGAGGCGCGCGTGGAGCTGGAGTTGGACGACTTCAACAAGGTGGCGGCCCGGGTGCCGCACTTCGCCGACACCAAGCCGCACGGCCGCTACCACATGGCCGACATCGACCGGATCGGTGGCATCCCGGTGGTGATGCGGATGCTGCTGGAAGAGGGCCTGCTGCACGGCGACGAGATCACCGTCACCGGGCGCACCATGGCGGAGAACCTGGAGGCGCTGGACCCGCCCGCCCCCGACGGCGATGTGATCCACCGCTTCGACGACCCCATCTGTGACATCGGCGGCATCGCCGTGCTCACCGGCAGCCTGGCACCCTCGGGAGCGGTGGTGAAGGTGGCCGGCATCGACACCGACCACTTCGAGGGGCCGGCGCGGGTCTTCGACGGCGAGGACGTCGCCATGGAGATGGTGCTGTCGGGCGGGATCAACCCCGGCGACATCGTCGTCATCCGCTACGAGGGCCCCAAGGGCGGGCCCGGCATGCGCGAGATGCTCGCCATCACCGGCGCCATGAAGGGGGCCGGGCGGGGCGGCGATGCCGCCCTGGTCACCGACGGGCGGTTCTCGGGTGGCACCCACGGCTTCTGCATCGGCCACGTGGCGCCGGAGGCCTCCGACGGTGGCCCCATCGGGTTGGTGGCCGAAGGCGACCGCATCCGCATCGACGTGCGGAGCCATCGCATCGACCTGCTGGTGCCCGAGGAGACGCTGGCCGCCCGGCGCGCCGACTGGAAGGCCCCTGCGCCCCGCTACACGTCGGGATTTCTGGCCAAGTACGCCCGCCTCGCGCAGGGCGCCGAGAAGGGCGCCATCACCGAAGCCTGACGGGGTTGGGCCCCGCAGCCGGGGGCTATACTCGTCCGCGTGACGCGGCGACACCTGGCTCTCGTATCGCACTGAGCGCGCGGCTCTGCTGCACGCTCCCCCGACCTCCCGCCCGGGAGGTCGTTGACATTTTGCAGGCGGTACGAAGGCTCCGCAGGTAACCGCGGGATCGACCGGAGAGAAGGCGAACCATGAAGTTGAACGGCGGGCAGGCCCTGATGCGCAGTCTCGAGCGGCAGGGCGTCGAGATCGTATTCGGGCTGCCGGGCGGGGCGATCCTGCCGGCCTACGACCCGCTCATCGACTCCACCATCCGCCACGTCCTGGTCCGCCACGAGCAGGGCGCCGGGCACATGGCGCAGGGATACGCCCAGGCCACCGGCCAACCCGGCGTGGCCATCGTGACCAGCGGCCCCGGTGCCACCAACATCGTCACCCCGCTGTGCGACGCCTACATGGACTCGGTGCCGCTGGTGGTCATCACCGGGCAGGTCCCGTACGCGGCCATCGGCACCGACGCCTTCCAGGAGTGCGACACCACCGGCATCACCATGTCGGTCACCAAGCACAACTTCCTGGTGGCCGATGCGCAGGATCTGCCGCAGGTCATCCACGACGCCTTCCACATCGCCACCACCGGTCGCCCCGGACCGGTGCTGGTGGACATCCCCAAGTGCATCGTGGACCCGCGCAACCCGCGCTCGGGACTCGAGTGGTACGAGCCCGACGGCGTTGACCTGCCGGGCTACAGGCCGCGCACCGAGCCCGACGCCGGGGCGATTGCCGCCGCCGCCGAGTTGATCTGCGCGGCGCGCCGGCCGGTCATCTACTCCGGCGGGGGGATCTTGAAGTCACGCGCCGCCGACGCCCTGATGCGCTTCGCCGAGCTGGTGCAGATCCCGGTGGTCACGACCCTCATGAACCGGGGCGGTTTCCCCGACGACCACCCGCTGTGCCTGGGCATGCCCGGCATGCACGGCAACTACACCGCCGTCACCTCCATGCAGCGGGCCGACCTGCTGATCACACTCGGCGCCCGCTTCGACGACCGGGTCACCGGCAAGGTGGGCGCCTTCGCCCCCGACGCCAAGATCATCCACCTCGACATCGACCCGGCGGAGTTGGGCAAGGTGCGCCAGGCCGACGTGGCCATCGCCGCGGACTGCCGCCTGGGCATCGAGGCCCTGATCGAGGCGGTGGATGCCCTCGGTGGGGCCGAGGCGCAGGCCGACCGCCGGCAGTGGCACGAGACCATCGCCGACTGGCGCCGGCGTTACCCGCTGGTGTACGAGCCCACCGAGCCGGGCGGGGCGCTGAAGCCGCAGTTCGTGCTGGAGCAGTTGCGCGACGCCACCCCCGACGACACCATCGTGTGCGCCGGGGTGGGCCAGCACCAGATGTGGGCCAGCCAGTACTGGCGCTTCAACCACCCCTACACCTGGATCAACTCCGGGGGCCTCGGCACGATGGGCTACGCGGTGCCCGCCGCGATCGGCGCCAAGGCCGGCCGTCCCGACCGCATGGTCTGGGCCGTGGACGGTGACGGTTGCTTCCAGATGACGGCGCAGGAGTTGGTCACCGCCAACACCGAGCGCATCCCCATCAAGGTCGCCATCCTGAACAACGCCTACCTGGGCATGGTGCGCCAGTGGCAGGAGATGTTCTACGAAGAGCGCTACTCCGAGGTGTACCTCTCGCCGGACCTGCCCGACTACAAGGGTTGGGCCGAGGCCATGGGTTGTGAGGCCATGCGCATCGAGAACCCCGACGAGGTGCGCCCCGCCATCGACAAGGCCAACGAGATCGACGACCGCAGCGTGGTCATCGACTTCCGGATCGACACGCAGGAGAAGGTGTTCCCGATGGTGCCGGCGGGGGCCTCCAACGACGACATCGTGCTGGATCCGTCCCAGCACCCGCCGCGCCCGTAGGCACGGCGGACCGGACGCGGGTGCCGATCATGGCCGTCAAGCCCCATCACACGCTGGTGGTCCTCGTCGAGAACAAGGCGGGCGTGCTGGCGCGGGTGGCGGGCCTGTTCGCCCGGCGCGGGTTCAACATCGAGTCCCTGGCCGTCGCCCCCACCGATGATTCCCGCCTCAGCCGGATCACGCTGGCCGTGGACGCCGAGTCGGCCCCCCTCGAGCAGGTCATCAACCAGCTCGACAAGCTCATCAACGTGGTGAGCATCCGCGAGCTGGCCCCGTCGGAATCCGTGGAGCGGGAACTGCTGGTGGTGACGGTGAACGCCACCGGCGAGACCCGCGGCCAGATCATGGACCTCGTGCGCATCTTCGACGGGCGGGTGCTCAACGTCGGCCCCGACCGGTTGATGGTGTCGATGTCCGGCGGCCCGAACCGGGTGGACGACTTCGAGAGCCTGCTACGCCCGTACGGAATCGCGGAGTTGCAGCGCACCGGCAAGGTGGCCCTGCCCCGCCTGGCCTCCGCCGGCGGCGAGGTCGGCGAGTTCTGAGGCCCGCCGCCCGGACCCCAACCGACCCCGACACCGCCCTTCTCTGATCTCGCCGGACCAAGCCAGGACGCACAACACAAGGAGCCCCGATGGCAGCCACCATGTACTACTCCGCGGACGCCGACCGCAGTTTCATCGCCGACCGCAAGGTGGCGATCCTGGGCTACGGGTCGCAGGGTCACGCGCACACGTTGAACCTGAAGGACTCCGGCATCGACGTGCGGGTGGGACTGCGTGAGGGTTCGGCATCGGCCACCAAGGCCGCCGAGGCCGGGGTGCGGGTGCTGTCCATGGCCGATGCGGTGGCCGAGTCCGATCTGGTCATGATGCTGCTGCCCGACACGCTGCAGGCCGAGATCTACACCGAGCACGTGGAGCCGAACCAGGATCCCGGCGACGCTCTCTACTTCGCGCACGGGTTCAACATCCGCTTCGACTGCATCGTGCCGCCGGCGGGAATCGACGTGGCGATGGTCGCGCCGAAAGGTCCTGGGCACCTGGTGCGCCGGACCTTCGTGGAGGGCGGCGGCGTGCCGTGCCTCATCGCCGTGGAGCAGGACGCCACCGGCCATGCCCGCGAGACGGCCCTGGCCTACGCCGATGCGATCGGCGGGGCGCAGGCCGGCGTGATCGAGACGACGTTCACTGAGGAGTGTGAGACCGACCTCTTCGGCGAGCAGGTCGTGCTGTGCGGGGGGTTGACGGCACTGACCCAGGCCGCCTTCGAGACCCTCACCGAGGCGGGATACCAGCCGGAGGTGGCGTACTTCGAGTGCCTCCACGAGCTGAAGCTGATCGTGGACCTGATGTACGAGGAGGGGATCGGTGGCATGCGCTACTCGGTCTCGGACACCGCCGAGTACGGCGACCTGACCCGCGGCCCCCGGATGGTGGACGACCACGTGCGGGCCACGATGCGCGAGATTCTGTCGGAGGTGCAGTCGGGCGCCTTTGCCACCGAGTGGATCGCCGAGAGCCGCACCCGGGAGCGTTTCGAGGCGCTGGAGGCCGCCGGCCGGGAGCACCAGATCGAGCAGGTGGGCAAGTCCTTGCGGGCCATGATGCCGTGGATCAGCGCCGGCAAGCAGTCGGTGCAGGAGGCGTCGGGCGGCCAGGGCTGAGATCCGCCCCGGTCATTCCGGCTCCCAGCCTCGTCATTCCGGCGTAGGCCGGAATCCACTGCCTAGGCTCGCAGGATGGCCCGCATCGGGCGCCGACTAGCACCGGTTCTGGCCGTCATCGCAGTGGCGGCGCTGCTGGCGGCCTGTGCCGAACCCGACCTGACCGTCGGCGTGCCGAACACGACGACGACAGCGCCGCCGCCGTCGCGGGTCATCGAGCAGCCCGACAGCGAGGAGGCGCCGCCTCCGGAACCTGGCGGCGACGCCGGCGAGACGACCTCGCCGCAGGACGCCACCCCCGAGCCGGCTGCTGAGTCGCCCGGGACGCCAGAGCCGTCGCCCGCCGGCACGGAGCCACCGGCACCGGCCGCCTCCGTCGAGACTCCCGAGGAGTCCGGTCCTCCGCCCACCGTCGAGGACCCGCCTGGGGACGGCCAGGAGCTGCCCGAACCGCCGCCTTCGGGTGCAGAAGCGCCCGGGCTGACCGCCGAGACCCTGCGCGTGGCGGTGATCGCCGACATCGAGACCGGAGGGGTGGCCGACGGCCGGTCCCGCTCGGTGCAGACGGCGGTGCAGGCATGGGCCGCAGCGGTGAACGCCGCCGACGGCCTGGCGGGACGCACCGTGGAGGTCGTGGCCCTCGACGCCGGTCTGTTCGGCCACGAGGCCGTCGTGGCGGAGGCCTGCGCCGGTGACGTCTTCGCTCTGGTTGGCAGCGACGCCCTGCTCGACGGCGAGGGGGTCGAGTTGCTCGCCGATCCAACCTGTGGCCTGGTGGACTTCCCGGCCCGGGTGCATTCCCCGCGGCGGGCCGCAGCCCCGCGCACGTTCCAGGCGGCGCCGGTGTCCAACGATGTCGTGAATGTGGGCGCACTCCGGTGGGTCGCCGAGCGCCAGCCGGTGCGGATCCGTTCCACGGCCACGTTCTTCGTGGACTTCCCCGTCACCGTCATCGCCGCCGAGCGGACCGCCGAAGCAGCTCGCGGGCTGGGCTTCGAAGTCGTCTACGACCCCTCGGTGGCAATCACCGAGAGCCTCGAACCCTACGTGGCGGACATGGCCGCCGGCGGAGTGCACCACGTCCTGTGGGACGGCGACACCCACCGTTTGCTGGACCTGCTGGCGTCGCTCGATGCCGCGGGTCTCACTGTGGGTGTCAACTGCGGCACGGCCTGTGACAGCGCCTTGTTCCTGACCGCTGCCGGTGACATGGCCGATGGCGTGCTGGTCTGGAGCTCCTACCTGCCTCTGCGGGAGGAGGTCTACAGCCCCGAATTGGCCGCCTACCGCCAGTGGCTGGCCGCGGTGGACCCCGATGCGACCCCTGATCTGCAGGGGGTGGCCGCCTGGTCGGCGGGGCGGCTCTTCGAGGAGGCGGTGCGCCGGGCGATCGGCGCGGGGACGCCCGAGGAGGATCCGGGACTGCTCAGTCCGTCCAGTGTTGCCACGGCGGCCGCCGGGATCGTGAACTGGCACGGCCACGGTCTGCACGGGCCCAGCAATCCCGGTACTGGTGAGCCCACGCCGTGCGGGGTGGTGATGGGCGCCTCGGGCGGGAACCTGTTCCGGTTCCACCCCGTGGTGCCGGGTACGTTCGACTGCTCGCCGGAGAACCTGTTCGTACTCGAAGCGACGGCCCAGCTGGGCCTTGATCCCCCCGCCGGGCCCGGGGCGCCGGGAGGGGCCGAGGGGCAGTCCCCCTTGGGCGGGTCCGCGGGAGGCTGAGCGGATCGACGCGTCTAGCTGAGACGCTCGACGATCATCGCCACGCCCTGGCCGCCGCCGACGCACATGGTCTCGAGGCCGATCTCGCCGTCGGCGTCCTCGAGCCCGTTCAGCAGCGTTCCCATGATGCGGCTGCCGGTCATGCCGAAGGGATGGCCCAAGGCGATGGCGCCACCGTTGGGGTTCAGCTTCTCCCAGTCGATGCCGAGTCCGTCTGCCGAGGCGACCACCTGAGCGGCGAAGGCCTCGTTGATCTCGACCTGGTCGATGTCGTCGATGGTCATGCCGGCACGGTCCAGTGCCTGACGCACCGCGCCCACCGGTCCGAGGCCCATGATCTCGGGATCCAGGGCCGAGACGCCGCTGGCGACGATGCGGGCGAGCGGCGTGACGCCCAACTCGGCGGCGCGCTCTGCGCTCGTCACGAGCACCGCCGCGGCGCCGTCGTTCAGGGGGCAGCAGTTGCCGGCGGTCACCGTGCCGTCGGGGCGGAACGCCGGCAGCAGGTCGGCGAGGCGCTCCAGGGTGGTGCCGGGCCTGATGCCGTCGTCGTTCGCCAGCAGCTTGCCGCCGGCCAGCGGGAAGGGGGTGATCTCCCGCTCGAAGAAGCCGCGGTCCCGGGCCGCCTCGGCCCGGTTCTGCGAGAGGCAGGCGAACTCGTCCTGGCGCTGCCGGGAGACGCCCTTCAGCCCGGCCACGTTCTCGGCGGTCTGGCCCATGGCTATGTAGATGTCCGGGAGTCCCTCCGGGGGTGTCCAGTCACCCTGACCGCCGCCGGCTCGGGTGGCGCTGCGAGCCTCGGCGGTGGCGAACCGCCGGTTGGTTGTGTTCTCCTTGTCGTCGGCCATGCCGGCCCCGTACCGGCTGATGGTCTCGACGCCGCCGGCCACGAAGCAGTCCCCCTCGCCGGCGGCGATGGCGTGGGCCGCCATCCGGATGGTCTGCAGAGACGATGAGCAGTAGCGGTTGACCGTGACGCCCGGGGCCTGCAGGCCGGCGAGAATGCCCGCGACGCGGGCGATGTTGAAGCCGGCCTCACCCGCCGGCTGGCCACAGCCCCAGATCACGTCCTCCACGGTGCCGGGATCCACGGCGGGCACCTTCGACAGCACGTCGTCGATGATGAATGCCGACATGTCATCGGGACGGATGCCGGTGAGCGAACCCTTGAAGGCCCGCCCGATCGGCGTGCGGGAGGTGGCGAGAATGACGGCGTCACGCATGGGGATCTCCTCCGATCCAGTCGCCGGGCGGTCTCTCCGGCGGGCCCGGCGAAGCAGACCGCCAGGCTAACGCTGGTCGCCTCTCATGTATGTTCGCCCCGCTCCGCGAGGGGTGGGTATGCGGGTGCCGGCGGGTCGCCGACGTGGATGGGGTGAATCCGGGCCCGCCGGTGGGATGTGTTGTTCAGAGGTCCGTCTTGGCGCGGGCGTCGGCGAGTTGGGCTCCGACGGCCATCTGCAGGGTCGGCACGTCGATGATCACGGTCATCAGGCGGAAGCCCTCCTCGACGCGTCGCTCCACGAGGTCCACGTTGGTGTGGATGCCCGGGGTGACGCCGTGGCGCCGGCACGAGTCCACGACCGTTGCGAGGGCCTCACTGAAGTCCGGATGGTCGTTGTGCAGTCCGGGTCCCCCCACCCGCATCGACACGGCCAGATCCGACGGGCCGACGTAGACGGCGTCGATGCCGGGGACGCTGAGGATGTCGTCGATGTTGGCGACGGCCTCGGCGGTCTCGATCATGGGGACGCACAGCACGTAGTCGTCGGCACCCTCGAAGTAGTCGGGGCGCCCGATGCGGATGCGGGTGGGTCCGACGCTGCGGCGCCCCACGGGCGCGTAGCGGCAGGAGGCGACGGCCGCGGTGGCATCGGCGGGGGTGTTGACCATGGGGATGATGACGCCGGCGGTGCCGAGATCGAGCATCCGACCGATGACACCGGGCTCGTTCCACGTCACGCGGGCGAACGGCACGCTGTCGCCCAACTCGATGGCCTGGACCATCGCCAGGGCGTCGGCGTAGTCCACCATGCCGTGCTGGAGGTCCAGGCACGCATAGTCGAATCCGGCTCGTCCGATGATCTCCGCGGTGACCGGCGACGGGATGGACAGCCACGCCCCGATGGCGCACCCGCCGTCCTGCAACTTCGCTTTGACTGGATTCATCATGTGGTGGGACCTTCTTCTCGCCGGTGCTCGGAGAATCGCTGCGGGCGCCGCGGGGTCGGGCGGGTGTTGCCGGTGGCGCCGGTGTTCAGCTCCCGACCGCCGTCTGCGCGGCCCGCAGGGCGCCGTAGCCGATCCGCGTGACGCCGGTGCGTTCCAGCAGCTTGGGTATCGACACGGCGTCTGTCAGCAGTTCGTGCTGGGCGACCCAGTCGTTCCATCCGGTGTGCGCCGCTCGCAACTCGGGTGTCTCGATGCCGGGGTTGACGACCAATTCGGTCACGCCGGGTTGGACCTCGGCGAGCGCTTGTTCGAGGGCGTCGGCGGTGCGGGGGCGCAGCACCCGGTCGGGGCTCAGCACGCTGTGCTCGGCGGCTCGGCGCCGGAACGGGAAGCCGTAGGTGGACTCGCTTTCGCCGCTCTGCAGGCGTAGCGGGAGGTTGAACTCGACGGCCAGTTCCAGGTACACGTCGAAGAACTCGGGCCGGGCGTTGAGGGCGTCGAGGTGCGAGCCGAGATGGTTCACGTCGAATCCCCACAGGATGGCCCGCTCGATCTGCGCCCGGCATTCTCGTCGCACCTCCTCGGTGTCGGCGTGGTCCCACAGGTCGTCGGCTGTGCGCGGGAACCCGCCGTCGCCGTCCAGCAGCGAGGGGGCCAGCGTGATGGGCCCCCAGCGGTACTTGTCGAACGGGGAGTTGAGGGTGAGGTTGACCCCCACGTCCTCGCCGCGGTAGGCGGCGGCCGCCTCGCGGGCCCAGGGACACGGCACCATCAGCGAGGCGCTGGTGCCGATGCCGGCCCGTAGCACGTCGTAGGTGCCCACGTTCGTGGCGTGGGCGCAGCCGAGGTTCTCGCAGGTGATGATCAACAGGCGCGCCTCGGGGGGATGTCCGAGCCGTTCGACCAGGGTTCCCACGCGTGCGACCCTACCCGCGTCTCGCCTGCAGCGGCCTGTCCCGGCGCACTCGCACGCGGCCCGTCGGGGACTCGCTGGACCGCGGGGGCGGCGAGCCATCGGTCACTCTTCAGCGGCGACTCCTGTCACGTGCCCGCGGCGACCCTTGTCATTCGGGAAGTGGGGTGTCGGCTCCGCCGCAGGCCGCCCAGAGCCCCAGGTCCTCTGCCCGTGCCGCGTCGACGGCGCCGGCGAACTGCGCGGCGTAGTCGTTGTTCGGCGGGATCGGCAGGGCGTCGGCGTATCCCTCGCGGGCGAGCGCCATGTTCACCAGGAGACCGTCGGCGGCCCGGTGGACGTACGCAAGCAGCCGGTCGTAGACGTCGCGGGTCTCGGCGCCGCCGGTCAGCAGCACCGGGGTGCCCGGAGGGAGCAGGACAGAGGTGAAGGCGCTCGCCTCGGCGCCGAAGCACTCTGCCGGCAGGTGGCCGCCGAGCTTCTCGGGAGTGTCGATACCGATGAGTCGCACGTTCTCGGTGCGACCTCCCTCGAAGACCACGACGACGGTGTCGCCGTCCACCACCCGCTGGATCTCGGCGCGCGCGGCGGCCGGCGGGATGCCGAAGAGCGACGTGGGGTGCCGCGCCCTGACCGCCTCGACGTCAATGTCGGCGAGGACGACCCCGGCCGTCTCGTTACTTCCGGCGCCGATCGCGACGACACCGTCAGAGCCGCAGGCAGCAGCGAGCAGGCTCGTCAGAGCCGCCGCCAGGAGCCGCGCCGTCACGCGGCAGGTTGCGCTTCGGCGCGACGCCGGGAAGGGCGCTCGGCAGCGGCCCGCGCCCGCAGGATGGCGCGGGCC